>Ga0068876_10004103_pt1 | contig 10308 bp, 6 predicted proteins | sample NOAtaG_6_FD_66442 | JGI IMG/M metagenome (GOLD analysis project Ga0068876, IMG submission 66442) | Freshwater lake microbial communities from Lake Erie, under a cyanobacterial bloom - NOAA_Erie_Diel5S_2200h metaG | ecosystem: Environmental > Aquatic > Freshwater > Lake | place: USA: Ohio, Lake... | reverse complement strand
CTGACCATCACCTGGAGCAATACCTACGGTGAATTCGGTACGGTAGTGCTTACCCGTAAGGATGGTAAGAACTGGCCCGCGCTGCGCAACTAATACATGAGCCATTTGGCGGCACCTGCCGCCAAATGTTGTATTAAATGGACGTCATTTTCATGGATTTTGCTTAGCAAAATCCATGAAAATGACGTCCATTTGAAGTTTTATAGGGTTGTGTAAAAGCCTGAGGTTGTGTAAAAAGTATTCTGCCGCCTGCGGCGGCAGAATAAAATTTTTTAGAGCGCGGGTTTTGTTGATTTTGCAAAGCAAAATCAACAAAACCCGCGCTCTAAAAAAATATTCTTTGGCGGCGTGAGCCGCCAAAGGACGTGCCGGAGGCTTTTTGCACAACTCCATAAACATTTCCTTTGGCGGCGCCAGCCGCCAAAGGAAATGTCAATGAACGTGGTTTTTGTTGATTTTGCGCAGCAAAATCAACAAAAACCACGTTCATTGACATTTGATGCCGCCGCAGGCGGCGAAACCACTACATCTAAACGCAATCGCAGATGAAAACAATCCTTGCCCTTTTCACAATTTGTATCCTTGCCCTGCCGCTGGCAGGCCAGCGCACAGTTGGCATGATCACCCATGACCCATCCAGGGCGTTTCCGGGATATAACCTGATTTATCCCCATAACCAGCCGAATGTATATTTGCTGGACAACTGCGGGAGGATTGTCCATACCTGGCAGGACTCTGCGATGTGGAGGCCGGGTAATGCTGCTTATTTGTTGGAAAACGGTTATCTGGTCAAGACTAAGCGACTGGCTAATTTTCAAAACGACTCCATCTGGGCAGGTGGGGGAGGGGCAATTGTCGAAATCCGCGACTGGCAAAACACATTAATCTGGCGCTTTGAACTGAACAACCCTCAGCAGCGTCTGCACCACGATTTCAAGCGGATGCCCAATGGCAATCTCCTGATGATCGCCTGGGAGCTGAAAACAGAGGCAGAGGCCATTCAGGCAGGGCGCAAACCGGCACTCCTGCCCCAAAAGAAGCTTTGGCCGGATTATATCCTCGAGGTGAACCCCTCGACGAATCAGGTCGTATGGAAATGGCATGCCTGGGACCATTTAATCCAGGATTTTGACCCATCCAAAGCAAATTTTGGGGACGTGAAAGCCCATCCTGAGCTAATTGACGTGAACTGGGACACCAGCAATGGGCATCCCGACTGGATGCATGCCAATGCGATCGACTATAACCCCGAGCTGGACCAGATTATCCTCAGTGTCCCGACTTTCGATGAGGTCTGGATTATTGACCACAGTACGACTACTCAGGAAGCAGCTGGGCATACAGGGGGCAAAAGTGGAAAAGGTGGTGACCTGCTCTATCGCTGGGGAAACCCTGCCGCCTATCGCGCGGGTACCACAACGGATCAAAAGCTGTTTTATCCTCACGACATCCATTGGGTAGGCCCGTTTCTGGATAAGACACACCCCCATTATGGCAAATTAGCCACTTTTAACAACCAGGTAAACCCTCGATATTCTACCGTTAATGTTTTTGATCCGGGTTTCGACCGTTCCACCTGGTCTTATCCGATGAAAGACGGCAAGTGGCTGCCTGAAAAATTCGATGTCGATTTGACCCACCCCGATACTTTTCAAATCAACTCAGATGGCCTGTCGAACGTTCAGTTGCTCCCCAATGGCAATACCCTGATTTTGTCCGGTCGTTGGGGGTATGCTTTTGAACTTACCCCTTCAAATCAAATTTGCTGGGAATATAAAGTGCCACTATCCGGTGGGACGCGCGTAACTCAGGGACGGGTTCTGGGTATCGGGGCAAATATTACTTTTCGCATGGACCGATATCCGCTCGGTTTTCCTGCTTTTTCGGGAAAAGACCTCAGCCCAAAGGGATATCTCGAATTGAATCCCGATACGACTGCGTGTACCCCTGTTACATCGTTAAAGACAATTCCTTCCCCACATGGACTACATTACTTCCCGAATCCTGCCCGGGAGCTGCTTACGGTATTTTGGGAGAGCAGCATTATACAGGTCTTGTACGTTGTAGATGTTGTGGGGAAGGTGCGTATGGAGGCCATGCTGCAGCAGGGTCAAAATACCCTGGACCTCTCGGGGTTGAGCAGTGGAATTTACTTTCTAAGGGTGCCGGGTAAGCAGGCCATGAAGCTGATGATTCAAAAATAAACAAAAAACCATGTAATTGGCTTGTTTAAAATTAAATTTTGAACACTCCCAGACAGATACCGTTGTTATTCCGTCAGAATATTAAAAGCTTAAAATGCTGTAATAGCAATTCGAGTAGAAGTTCTTTGATTATTTGTAAAAGAAAATAAGGACGACTACATGGTCGCACAAAATGATGAATTCAGGCAATCTGGTTAATCCGTCTTCTTTGTTCTTCTTTTCTTTTCCGACATATTAATGCGTTCGTTCCGACTCCTGACCCGGAAAATGTATTCCCTTTCTGATTTGCGGATAACTTTTTTTTCAATACAAAAATGTGATAGTATGAAAAAACGCATGCTTACACTTTTTTGGGTATTCCTTGGCGCAACAGGTCTGTTTGCCCAGGGTACCATCACCGGGAAGGTCACTGATTCGGGTGGGGAGCCACTCATCGGTGCCAGTATCCTGGTAAAAGGAACCACCGTGGGTGCGGTCACCGATCTGGACGGGCAATACTCCATCAGTGCTTCTGGAAATGACGTGCTGGTTTTCTCCTATATCGGGTTTGCTACCCGGGAGGAAGCGGTAAATGGCCGAAAGGTCGTGGATATGGTCCTGCAACCCGGTGTTGAACTGGCGGAGATCGTGGTTACCGGCTATGGTTCTTCCACTAAGCGGGAACTGACGGGTAATATTGCCAAAATCCGCACCGAGGAAATCGCCAACGTTCCGCTGGTAAGTTTTGACCAGGCTATGCAAGGCAGGGCTGCCGGGGTATTCGTCAATGCACAATCCGGCAAACTGGGTCAGGCCGTTACCGTAAGGGTACGGGGAAACTCCTCGATCAGCGCCAATAGCCAGCCCCTCTACGTCCTGGATGGTATCCCCATCACCACCAACGACCAGAGCTCCTACGGTGGGGACATGAACCCCCTGACCGACCTCAATCCCAACGATATCGAGTCTATCGAAATCCTGAAGGATGCCTCTGCCGGGGCCATCTATGGTTCCCGGGCCGCCAATGGGGTTGTTCTGATTACCACCAAGCGGGGAAAAGCCGGTAAAACATCGGTTTCCTTTAATCTGCAGACGGGGTACAGCGAAGCGACCAAGCGTTTGGCTATGCTCAATTCGGAGCAGTATGCCGAGCTGATTCTTGAGGGCGCAGCCTATCGGGACAAACTGGACAATACGCCGATCGACGATCCCGACTCCTGGACATCGTACGTAAAAAATGACGTCATGGGGTATTACAGCTATGGGCAATGGGCGGGAGATCCTACCAAAACCTATGACTGGCAGGATGTGGTATTCCAGCGGGGCCCTTACAGGCAGGCAGATCTCCAGATCCGCGGCGGAAACTCCAATACCAAGTTTTTCAGCTCCTTCCAGCACCTGGACCAGACAGGGACGATTGTCGGAAACAATCTGCTGCGGAGCACAGGACGTCTCAACCTGGATCAAAAGGCCAATGACTGGCTGGATCTGGGGGTCTCTTTGAGTTTGTCGAGAACCTTCAACCGCCGTCTGCCCGACGATAACGCCTTTTCGAACCCTCTTCAGGCAATAGCGCTGATGCCGATGTCTCCCTTCACCGACCCGAAAACAGGGTTGCAGGCCGGTACGCCTCCCGGCGACGTGAACATCCCCGTGTATTACAACCCGCTGCTCACCGTGAGCTATGGCCGTTTTGCGCAGGATGTTTACCGGACTTTTGGAAATACCTACTTCAAAGCAAAGCTGCTGCCCGGTTTGTCCTTTCAGACGGAATTCGGACTGGATTATCTGAGCCAGAACGAAGAGAGCTATTTCCAGTCACAGACGGTCCGCAACCAGACCCGCGCCGCCCGTGGGGTTGGCTCCAATTACGGCACCTTTGTGACCAACTACAATACCAACAGCTATTTTAATTACACACTGGCTTCCGGATCACATAACCTGAATACCACGCTGGGTATGCAGTATCAGCAGTCGCAGGCCAAGTACAACTTTACCGAGGGTCTGGATTTTCCTTCCAATTCCTACCAGAAGATCGCAAGTGCCGCCACCAAATCTGGGGGTAGCTCTTCGCAGACCGATTTCCGTTTCCTTTCGTACTTCCTGCGGGCCAACTATATTTTCAAGGAAAAATATATCCTGTACGGTAGTGGCCGTATTGATGCCTCCTCCCGCTTCGGTAAAAACTCCCGGCAGGGCTTCTTCCCGGCAGTATCTGCCGGCTGGCTTTTATCGAATGAATCGTTCATCGAAAACATCGCGGCTATCAGCTTCCTGAAATTGCGCGCATCCTATGGTATCGTCGGCAATGCTGAAATCGGCAACTTTCCCCAACTGGGACTTTTTGCCGGCGATGCGGGTTACGCAGGAGCCGCCGGTCAGCGCCCCTCGCAGCTAAGTAACCCCGATCTGCGCTGGGAGCAAACCGCACAGCTGGACTTAGGGATCGATTATGGTTTTTTTAATAACAGGATTTCCGGGGAAATTGACTATTACATTAAGAAAACGGACGGGCTCTTGCTGAATGTCAATATTCCGGCTACTACGGGTTTCAGTACGATCGTCCGGAACGTGGGCAAACTCGAAAACCGCGGCTGGGAATTCGTGGTCAATACACAGAACCTGACAGGTGCCTTCAAATGGTCCACGAATATCAACCTGGCGCTGAACAGGGGAAAGGTTACCGATATCCAGGGCCAGATTATTGAAGGGGGCGTGAGCAATATGAACCGTGTGGAAGAGGGCTACAACGTCGGTGTATTCTATACTGTGGAATATGCTGGTGTGGATCCTGCCAACGGAAACGCCCTGTTCTACAAAAACACAAAGAATACCGACGGCACTTTGGATCGCAGTACGACCAGCAACTACAGCGAAGCACAGCGCGTAGTAGTCGGCGATCCGAACCCGGACTTGATTTTTGGGTTCACCAACAATTTCTCCTATAAGAATTTTGACCTATCGGTCTTTTTCAATGGGGTACAAGGCAACCAGAACAATATATATGGCATGGGCCGCTACTCCTCTGCAAGTATGTTGTATGAGGACAACAATACCGCAGATCAGCTGCGGCGCTGGCAGAAACCCGGGGACATCACAGATATTCCCCAGGTGCGCCTCTACCGCGTCAATGGCTCACAGGCCAGCAGCCGCTATATCGTGGACGGGGCTTACGTTCGGCTCCGGAATGTCGCCTTTGGCTATACCCTCAATGCCAATCAGCTCAGGAGGCTGAAAATGGAGAAGCTGCGTATTTATGTGTCGGGGCAGAACCTGCTCACTTTCACCAATTATCCTTACTGGGATCCAGAGGTAAATGCCGACTCCTTCGATTCGAACATCGCGAAAGGCAACGATTTTTACACTCCGCCCCAGCCCAGGACTTTCCTTATGGGGGTAAATGTTATTTTCTAATCCTTCAATCCGTAGAATATGAAACAGTTTTTAATAAAAAATACGATTTGGTCACTCTGGATAGCCCTGGCAGGGTTGACGCTGGCGGGATGCGAGGATCGTCTCGACCTCAAGCCCTTTCAGAGTATTTCCGAAGAGCTGGCGCTCAATACGGAAGGGGACGTGCTGGTGACGCTCACCGGCTGCTATGACGGTATTCAGAGTGCCGCAACCCTGGGTGGGGAGATCATGGTACTCAACGACCTGATTGGCAACTCTTCCGATATTAATTTTACCGGTACGTTTGCAGGGCTGAACGATGCGTACAATGGCCTGATGGTGTCCAACAACAGCTTTGCTGCAAGTACCTGGGCGTCGGCCTATAATACGATCAACCGCTGCAACAATGTGTTGAGTGCCCTGGATAAGGTCACCTCTTCACCTGCTAAGAAAAGCTCTGTGGAAGGGGAAGCCTTGTTTATCCGGGCCCTGCTTTATTTCGAACTGGTGCGCCTGTATGCCAGGACTATTGGCGATGGGGATGCTGGTAGTAATCCGGGTGTTCCTCTGGTGCTGCAACCTACCCGCGTGGTTGGTGATGCGGATTTTGTCGCCCGCAGTTCAGTACAGGCTGTGTATAATCAGGTGATTGCTGACCTGACGAAGGCGGAGTCGCTGCTGCCTAATACGAATGGGAATTTTGCTACCAAATGGGCTGCTGCAGCAATCCTTTCCCGTGTCTATCTGATGCAGAAAAACTTTCCTGCTGCCCGCGATGCGGCCAATCGGGTAATCACAGGTAGTGGCAAAGTGCTCAATCCGGACTTCACCAAGCTTTGGTTCACACAGATCCGTAACGGAGGTGCCACGCCGGCAGAATACCTCTTTGCGGTCAAGGTGACCACACAGGACGGGACGAATGCCATCAATACGTATTTCGGCAGGACGATCTCCGGGATTCCGGGAACGGCAGGCCGTAGTGACTGTAAAATCACCAATGCGCATTTGAACCGCTACGAGGCAGGGGATACGCGCAAATTCTTTGTGGTTTCCGGGGGCAGCAACTATACGCAAAAGCATTTAGACCGCTTTGGCGATGTGCCTGTCGCACGCCTTGCCGAAATGTATCTGACGCGCGCAGAGGCTAATTTCAGGGCAGGCACCAGTATTGGTGCTACGCCACTGGCTGATGTCAATGCAATCCGTACCCGTGCAGGCTTGCCGGCACTTACGGAAGTCACTTTGGATGCGATTCTTAAAGAACGTTCGCTGGAGCTGGCGTTTGAAGGGCATAACCTCCACGAGGCTAAGCGCCTGCAGCGTCCTGTAGGTAAGTTTGAGTGGAATTCGCCCAAGTTGTTGATGCCTGTCCCCCAGCGGGAAATGGATGTCAATAAGAATCTGGTGCAAAACCAGGGGTATTAATACCGAACTGGGGTTGTGTAAAAAGTATTTTGCCGCCTTCGGCGGCAAAATTAATATTTTTTAGAGCCGCGTTTTTTGCGATTTTGCGAAGCAAAATCGCAAAAAACGCGGCTCTAAAAAATATTCTTTGGCGGCGCAAGCCGCCAAATGAAGGCCGGAGGGCTTTTTACACAACCCCATTAAATTTTTTTAGAGCGCCGTTTTCATTGATTTTGCGAAGCAAAATCAATGAAAACGGCGCTCTAAAAAAATTCTTTGGCGGCGCAAGCCGCCAAAGAACAAGCCTGATAGCTTATTCACACCCTGGAGTTCAGAGCTTCCACGAGCCGGAGCAGTTGACGCGGGTCCTGGATATCGGGATTTTGGGCTTTGAGGTAGTTGTCCAGGGCGCTGCCCTGGCGCTTGAAAAAATCCTCGAGGTCCTTTTTGCGCCGGATGAGGAAGAGTTTTTCCTGATCCAGCAGGTAGATATTCTGTTCTTTCATCAGGCGGTTGGCGGTAAACCCGCCGGTAATGTGCGCTTGGTTATGCGGTTCCCGGATCATAATATAATGCTGAACGACTACCCTGGTTTTGCCTTCCCCGAAGATTTCGGCGAAGCCTGTAAGCGTCTTGCCCGCATACGCCATCGTACTTGCTGGCTTCAGGCGTTGCGTCATACCGTCTTTTTTAGATTCCACAAATTCAAAAAAAGAATTGGCAATCATTTTTTCTTCCCCCTGATAGAGTACTTCTAAGTTGGAATTCAACAGGTTGATCTTTACTGCCTCAAATACCAGGAGGGTATCCTTGAATTTTATCTCCATGGCCTGCCACTCGTCGTTGAGATATTCCGATCCAATGACGCTGGAGGCGAGGCTACCGCGCTGATAGGCCTTTCCATAGTGATTAAAAAACTGTAGCTGCACCTTATGTTGGTCGTAGCTTTGGGCGAAACCCGGCTTTGTGGCAACAAAGCAGAATACAGGGATAATCAAACAGGTGATTTTCATTTTGCGTTATTTACAGGATTAACACCGCGGTTTGGGGCGCGTTTGGGAGGAAATTAAAATTTGCCGTTCCCCACAACAATTCATCGGGATTGTTGATGCAATTTGGTAAAATCCGACAGATATGCATAAAAATAGCGAACAAAAATTGCCTGGCGTATTTATTTAATTGGCAACACTATTTCAGGCAAGCCGTCAAATGATTTGCGAAGCAGCATCGAGCCTTTTTACACAACCTCTGGCTTATGAGACAGTCTCCTCAGGAGGGCTCGGTATATCTTGGCTATACTTTATGCTGCCACTGGCGAAAATTGCGAACGAACGTTTGTAAATATGTTATTTTTGCTTTCTGAAAGAAGCGAAAGCTGTAAAGAATTCGTTTTTATTCATGTAAATACTGTGTTTGGACAGTCATTCATTTCAAAACATTATCATTTATGAAAAGACTTTTCACATTAATGTCGCTGATCCTTTTGACATCTGCTGCTGCGATTGCACAGCGGACAGTCAGGGGGACCGTTCAGGGCGCAGATCAGGAGCCGCTGATTGGTGCCAACGTAGTGGTCAAAGGCACTACGGTCGGGGCAACCACCGATTTGGACGGTTCTTTTTCGATTGAGCTTCCGGGCACTTCAAATGTCCTTGTAGTCAGTTACACCGGCTATGAGACGCAGGAAGTCACGATTACTGCGAGTAACCAGTACAACATCACGCTTGCTGAATCCGCGCTTGGCCTGGAAGAGGTGGTCGTAGTGGGGTATGGTACCCAGCAAAAGCGCAACATTACCGGGACAGTAGCCTCTATCAAAGGCGAGGACATTGCTTCCTTATCGGTGCAGAGCTTTGACCAGGCGCTGCAGGGCCGGGCTGCCGGGGTAAACGTCAGTATCCCCAACGGGGTATTGAACAACCCGCCGGTGTTCCGTATCCGCGGGATCAACTCCATCAACCTGAGTTCTTTCCCCCTGATCGTTATTGACGGGGTCCCCACTTTCGCAGGTGACCTCTCGGCCAACTCTGCTGCCAACAACATCCTGTCCAACCTTAACCCTTCGGATATTCAATCCATCGAAATCCTCAAGGATGCTTCCGCTGCGGCAATCTATGGCTCGCGGGCGAGCGCCGGGGTCGTGCTGATCACGACGAAGCGCGGGAAGCAGGGCCGTACAAAAGTAACTTATGATGCATGGGGAAGCTGGGCAAAAGTAAACCGTCTGCCAGAGCTGCTCAATGCAGCGCAGTACCTCGAAATCAAGAATGAAGCGGCACGGAACGCCAATCTGCCGCAGCAGTTCTTCCCGCAGGTTATCAATGGCGAAACCGTGGATACCCGCTGGTACGATTATGTCTATCGCACGGGTTTCTCCCAAAACCATAACCTGAGCTTCTCCGGGGGCAGCGACAAAACGACTTATTTTCTTTCCATGGGATATACCAACCAGGAAGGGATGATCGTGGCCAACGCCTTTGAGCGCAAGTCGGCCCGTCTGAACCTCGACCATAAGGTGAGCAAGGCGTTCAGCCTGGGTGCTTCGGTCGGGTATTCCGATAACTTCAACAGTGCCCCGAACACGGGCTCGCTGCCCGGCCAGGCCTTCAATACGGCAGGTTTAGGACGTATCCCTTTGATTACTGCGCCGATTGTTGGGCCTTACAATGCGGACGGCTCGTACAATATCGCTTCCAATAACCAGATTGGCCGCGCCGCAAACCTGCAGCAGACTGGTTTTTACAATCCCGTCCCGATTATTGACTTGAATACGTTTACCTCCGAAGCCAGCCAGGTGCAAGCCTCCATTTTTGCCAATATCACACCGGTAAAAGGCCTGACATTGCGCACGCAGTATGGAATAGACAACGTGCTCACCGAGAGCATCAGCTTCCAGTCGCCGATCCATGGAGATGGTTTCGGTTCCAATGGCTCTGCGACCAATACCTTTGCTAACCGCCAGCGGTGGAACTGGCAGAATACGGTCCAGTACGATTTAACGTTGGCCGATAAGCATAATTTCTCCTTATTGGGCGGTAACGAACAGCAGTACACCAAGTCCGATGGCTGGGGAGCAAACCGGACTGTGATTGCAGATCCTTTCTTCACGACCTTCCAGGGCAATTTCACTACGATCGTACCTTCTGGTAATTTCCAGGGCGAGAACTTTCTCTTATCGTACTTTGGCCGCTTGAACTACGATTTCAACAAAAAATACCTGTTTACTTTCAACCTCCGGCAGGACGAATACTCTGCTTTCGCTCCGGGTAAGAAGCGGGGGGTATTCTGGGGTACCTCAGCTGGCTGGACGATTTCGGAGGAAGGATTC
>Ga0068876_10004102_pt1 | contig 10308 bp, 5 predicted proteins | sample NOAtaG_6_FD_66442 | JGI IMG/M metagenome (GOLD analysis project Ga0068876, IMG submission 66442) | Freshwater lake microbial communities from Lake Erie, under a cyanobacterial bloom - NOAA_Erie_Diel5S_2200h metaG | ecosystem: Environmental > Aquatic > Freshwater > Lake | place: USA: Ohio, Lake... | reverse complement strand
TCGATCAGGGGCAGGGGGCGCAGCGCATGCCGGCCACCATGGAGAAGGGACTGGCCGAGTCCAACACCGGTGGGACCAACTTTCTGGATCCCTCCCGCTACCAGAAAGCGGCGGTCGAGGCCAAGGACACCTTTGATGGCAAGGACGCCTGGCGCGTGGTCATTACCACCAAGGCGGGCGAGGAGTCTGTGGAGTATTTCGAGGTGGCCACCGGGCTCCGCATCGGGACCGTGTCAAAGAGCCCCATGGGGGAGCAGAAGGTGACCTACCGCGAGTATCTCACCGTGGACGGGAAGAAGCTCCCGAGCAAGATCGTGCAGGCCACCCCGCAGGGTGATGTGGTGCTCAACATCACGAGTGTCACCTTCGGGGCGCCGGATGCCGCCCTGTTCAAGGCTCCCGAGACAATCAAGTAAGGTCGGCGCCGCTCAACCGGAGAGGATCCGTCCGGCGAGCGCTACCCCACTGAGCCACGCCGCCTCGGCGTCACGATGGGTCCCCTCGGGGCCGTTGGCAAAGTCGCCAGCGGCCCCGAGGGCGTTGGCCCCGTCCCAAAGACACGAGACCCTCAGCCCCTCGACCACGTGCGCATAGCGCCAGCGGTGGCTGACGGCGTACACGGCCGGCGTTGGGAGCTCGAGCGCCTGCGCCAGGGCGGCAGCGACCTCCGCCGACACGTCGGTGGCTTCCCGCTCCAGAGCGGCCGTGCTCCACGCCGGACTCCCTTGCACGACCCAGGATTCATCCGCCGGGCGCCCCGGTTTGGCCGCCTCGCGGACGCAGCGCGCGAGGGCGCCGTCGTTGAGGGCGTGGACCGCACCCGGCAGCCGGGCCTCAACGCGCGTGGACAGGGACATGTCGAAGGTCACCATCGTGCTCCAGCACGGGGCCATCTGCACGCGCGCGAGCTCTTGCTGGTGCCGCTCCCCCGATGGGCAGGACGATGCGAGCAATGCGACGGCCTGCGGGGCCGGTAGCGCCAAGACGACGGCCTCGGCCACGTGACGGACACCGGAAGCATCAAGGGCCGTCCACAGGCCGCCCTCGCGCGTGAGCGACGTCACCTGCACACCAGTCTGCACTGTGAGGTCGGCCGCCAGATGTTTGGGGAGCGCCGTCATGCCGGGCGTCCCGAGCCATCCGCCTGCACCATCCTCGGTCAGCACGCCCTCCTGCACCCACGAGCCAAGGAACGGCAGCACGCGCGCATCGCCCAGTTGCAGCGACGGGGCGCCATGATCGAAGCGCCGCGCCCCCTCCCGGCGTGTGGCGAGTCGCCCGCCCACGCCGCGCCCCTTGTCGACGACCGCGACACGGACGCCGTGGTCGTGCAGGGTGCGTGCGCAGGCGAGGCCCGCCAGTCCGGCGCCAATCACCAAAACGCGGGGGGCGCGCGATCGGTCCGGCCGATCCACATGGGCCGCATAGCGGGTCACGTCGAGCCGTCGGGCGTGCTCGCGCGTAGGGCGCGGGCGCACGGTCCCCAGCACCGGGAGCTCCGGCGTGAAGGGTCGGTCGAACTGGCCGAGGCACCAGAGGAGCCCGCCGTAGGAGGCCGGGTCCCGCCCGTCGAGCGCATAGCGGTGGTTCAGGTCCACCAGCCGCTCCAGCGCCTCGTCGGCATCGCGGGTCCACCCCACGAGTGCCTTCCCCCACGTCATCCGCACGTTGTTGTGCAGCTCCCCCTGCCGAATGAGTGAGCGCTGCGTGGCGTCCCAGAGCGCATCCCCCGTCTGAGCCCGAGCCAGCTGCTCCCAGCTATAGAGAGGGCGCGGATCCCGCGCGTGGCGCGCCAGCGTGTCTCGCGCCCACCCCGGGATGCCTTCGATAGAGGTGGGATCGTCGTGCCAATAGCAGAACGCGTAGGCCACCTCGCGCCAGACGAGCAGTTCGTCGAGGTACTTCTCCGGCCCTTCACCACCAAGCGCAAGACACTCACGGACCAACCGGAAGGGCGACACCATGCCGTAGTGCAGGTACGCGGACATGCGGCTCACGCCGTGGCGGAGCGGATCATTCCGGTCGGCGGCGTAGCGGGCCAGCCGGCCACTCGAGACGAATGCGTGCCAGCGGGCATAGCCGGCCGTCGAGCCACCGGGCGTATCGCGGACCGGGGGAACGCCATGGTCGATGGTGCACTCGGCAACGAGTGCGCCAAGGTCCGCCCGGGAGAGGTCGACCGGCTCAAAGGGGAGTTCCGACGGAACGAACGCCGGCATCGACACGGGTACATCCACCCACGGTCGCCCCTGACGCGCCGCGCGAATCCCCTCCGTGGCATCGCGGAATGCGTAGGCCCGCGTATGCGCCTTCCCCACAAGTGGCATGGGCACGATGCACGCCGTGTCCACACTCCAGACGGGGCAGGGGGCGGCGTCCGTCAGCGACTCGGTCAGCCAGTCGAGCGGTGGGGCCGGAAACGTTTCCGTGACCACGAGGGCCGCGCGCTCGGCCAGCTGCACCAAGGCTTTGGACCGGTGGCCGGGGCGCTCGAGGTGGAACGCGTAGCCGATCCCCCGCGCGGCGCATGCGGCCGCCACATCCCGCGCGCCCTCGAGAATGAAGGTGTGGTGCCGGTCGGAGGCATACGGGTACCGTTCTGACAGCGCGTGATACACGAACACCGGCAGGCCGGCCGCCTGCGCCACGGTGAGCGCCGTATCCAGGGCAGGGTTCTCTTGGGCGCGCACCGCTGTGCGCATCCAGTACACCACGAAGGTGCCGGCCGAGTGGGATCGGTCGGTCGGGGAATGCACCGTGACTCGTTCGGCCAGGTGGGTCGGAAGCGTATCGGGCGTCAGCACGGTGGACAACGCTGGGCCCGGGCTGCCGGTGCCCGCGGCCCATGGGCCGTCCGCGTTATCGCCGGACGACCGCCCCCCCCTTCATCACGAACTGCACCTGCCGGAGCGCACTGATCGACTTGGTCGGGTCCCCGCGCACCGCCACCAGATCGGCGAGCAGCCCGGGGGCCACCCGCCCCAACTCCTGGTCCCGGTGTAGGGCCTTGGCGCTCACGCTGGTGGCGGCCCGCAGCGCGGCAGCGGGGGACATCCCGTATTCCACCATCAGCTCCAGCTCCAACGCGTTCGTCCCGTGGGCGAAGACGCCTACGTCACTGCCATTGCCGATGGTCACGCCGGAGGCCAGCGCCGCCTGGAACATGGCTTTCTTTTGCGCGATGCCGGCCGGTTCCGGATCCACGCCCTTCTTCCACCCGCGATAGCGTGTGGTGCTCTCCGTGGCCGAGAGGGTCGGGCAGAAGACGACACCGCGTTCCTTCATGAGCGCGAAAAGTTCAGGCGTCGCCGCATCGCCATGCTCGATGCCCTCCACGCCGGCCAGGATCGCCCGCCGCATGCCTTCCACGGTGCTGGCATGGGCCACCACCGGGCGCCCACTCGCGGCGGCGACCCGCACGATCGTGTTCCACTCTTCCTGCGTGAAGGTCGGCCGAGCCTCGCCGCGTGGCCCCCAACGGTAGTCCGCGTAAATCTTGATCCAGTCGGCCCCGTGGCCGATCTGGTCGCGGACCACGCGGGTCAGCCCCTCGATGCCGTCGGCCTCTTCCGCGCCCTGCGGGACGGGAACCTCCGAGGCAAATCCCTTGGGGCCATAGGAGCCGGTCGCCACGATCGCCTTGGTGGTCACGAACAACCGGGGTCCAGGCACGATGCCCTGATCCACCGCATCACGGAGTCCCACGTCGGCGTAGCCTGCGCCTTCGGTACCAAGGTCGCGCAGCGTGGTGAAACCGGCGTCCAGCGTGGCCTTGAGGTGATTCACGGCGCGCGCAGTCCGCAGGGCGAGCGACTCCCGCAGCACCTGATCGTTCCACGGCGTTTCGTCGTACGGGTGCAGCAGCACGTGACTGTGCAGGTCGATCAGCCCGGGGAGCAAAGTGGTCCCCGGCAACGGGACGCGTTCGACATTCGGTGGGACGCGGAGGGTACCCACGGGCCCCACGGCCTCGATCCGGGAGCCCCGCACCAGCACGCCCCAGCCCGCGCGTACGGTGTCGCCACTCCCCTCGAACACGCCGTCCGGGAGGAGCAGCATCGGGCGCGCATCGGCCGCCGGGCGAAGCTGCGCCTCGGCCGCAGGAGCCAGCCAACCGCCCAGCAGGCTGGCCGCGGCGACCAGCACGGACCAGGAGGGCATTCGGTGGGGGGACGCCTCGGCACGCGCGCTCATGCGGGTCTCCGGTCGAGGGGGAACTCTCCGGTGGATTCGGCGGTGGGGACGATCCCGGCCACCCCACCGGACACCACGAAGGCCATGGCGTCGGCACTGGCCACATCCAGCGGCTCGACCTGGGACGCCGGGACCACATACACCTGTCCGGCCACGCTGTACGAAAATGGGCAGTAGACGGCGATCTGCCCGTTAAGGCCCACGTGGGCCAGCGAGGCCTGCGTAACAAAGCCCACGGCTCGCACCCGGCCGTCGGGGGTCAGCGTCACCAGAACCGGTTGGTCGAAGCGTCGCTTCTCACCCACGAAGGCATTGAGCAGGTCCTTCGTGGAGCCGTACAGCAACCGCACGAAGGGCAGGCGCGTCATCACGGTCTCCACCACGCCCACCGCCGAGCGCGTGAGCAGGCTGGAACCGAGGAACCCCACGAGCGTGATGATGGCCAACGTGGCCAGAAAGCCGGCCCCCGGGACCGGGAGCCCGAGCCACCCATCCACCTTGGTGAACACCACCCAGCAGATCCAGATCGTGACACCGAGGGGGGTGAGCAGCACCAACCCCTGCGCAAACCAGCCAAGCACCCGTTTCATCCACACGCCTCACGCGACGCCGACAGCGCCGTTAGTCTATCTGGGCCGGAACTCCTCCCCCCCAAACTGCCCGGCCATCCGGCTCCGGACCAGTCCACATTCGCTGATGCCTACGTCCGCGCTTCGCCTTTCGGCCACGCTGGCCCTCGTCCTGTCGGTCACCGGGCTCTGCCTCCAGGCCCAGGGGACCCCTGCGCATCCATTGACCGGCGTGTCCCGATGGACGCCGCCACCGCTGCCCGCCGGCAAGAAGCCGATCACCCAGGACAGCTACGATGAGTGGCGCACCATCTCGGGAGCCACCCTGTCGGCGGACGGGAAGTGGGCCGTCTACACTGTCAGTCCGGTAGTCGGTGAGGGAGACCTGGTGGTGCGCGCGACGGGGGGGACGACCGAATATCGGGTGCCTCGCGGCTTCACCGGACGCCCCCAGCTGATGCCCTCGGCGGATTCCGCCGCGCAGTTCTCACCGCAGCCCGCGCAGGCCACCGCGGACTCCCGCTTTGTGGTCTTCACGATCTATCCTCCGCGGGCGGAGGTGGAGCGGGCCCGGCAGCGCCGCGGGACACCGGCGCCTCGGAATGGCATGGGGATTCTCGAGCTCGCGTCCGGCACCGTGACCCGGATCGCCGGGGTTCGATCCTTTCGATTGGCTCGTGAGGGGGGGCGGTTTCTGGCCTATCAGCTGGAGGATACGGCGGCCGCACCGCGACCCAATGGGGCGGGAACCGCACCGGGGGGCGGCTCACTCGCCGCCGCGCCCAGGCGCGAGACGGGAACACCGCTGCTCGTGCGCGACCTGTCGAATGGCACGGAGCAGCGCGTCGACGGTGTGACCGCCTTCACCCTCGACGAAAACGAGCAGTGGCTGGGCTACATCGTGAGCACGCGGGACGGGGCCGGCAATGGCGCGTTCGTGCGCAACCTCCGGACCGGTCTCACCACGGCCCTACTTTCGGGTGCGGCGACGTATCGGGGGCTCACGTTCGACCGTAAGGGAACGCAGGCCGCGTTCGTTTCGGATGCCGGAGACTCCACCGCCCGCCCGCGCATGGCTGTCTACCATGCCTCGCTCCTCCCGGCCAAAGGGAAGCCGATCAGCGCCCGCCGTGTCGTCGCGGCGGCCGAGGCGCCGGCCGGGATGCTCGTGGCCGAGCGGGGCCCGCTGAGCTTCACACGCGAGGGGACGGCGCTGCTCTTCTCTCTCGCCCGGGTCCCGATGGACTCCATTCCGGCCGATTCGCTTACCGACAAGGCGATCTACGATCTGTGGCACTGGCAGGATGCGCAGATCATGCCGCAACAGAAGGTGAACGCGGCCCGCGATCGCAACCGTACGTATACCGCCCTTTACACGCTGGCGACTGGCAAGTGGACCCAGTTGGCCAACGACAGCCTCCGGGTCACCGTCAGCGATGACGGGCGGCGCGTGCTGGCGCTCAACAGCCTCGAATACGCCATCCCTCAGTTCTGGGGGGAAGGCGCTACCGACGCCTACCTCGTTGATCCGGCGACGGGGGCGCGAACGCTCGTGGCCAGGAAGGTCGATGGAACGCCCCAGCTCTCACCGGGCGCCAACTACGTCACCTGGTTTGCGGACGGCCAGTGGAAAGCCTATGTCATCGCCACCGGCCGAACGGTCACCCTCACCGACAAGCTGCCCGTCCGCTTCCAGGATGAGGAGTTCGATTCGCCCGATGTCCCGCCACCCTATGGACTTGGCGGGTGGACCACCGGCGACCGGCGCGTGCTCATCTACGACCGCTTCGATGTCTGGGAAGTGGATCCGTCGGGCGCGGTGGCCCCCCGTAACCTCACCGATGGGGCGGGTCGAGCTGCCGGCATGGTCTACCGGGTGGTCGATCTTGATCGCGAGGACCCGTTCCTCGACCCGGCGCAGCCGCTCCTCCTGCGCGCCGTGGATACAACCACCAAGGCCACCGGCTTCTGGCGCGACCGCATCGGGGGCGAGGGAGCGCCCGAGCAGCTCGTCATGGCGGACCGCAACCTGAATGGGCTGCAGAAGGCGCGGCGTGCCGAGCAGTACCTGCTCACCCAGAGCACGTATCGGGAGTTTCCGGATCTGTGGACCGGGGCGTCGATGGCGGCCACCACGCGGATCTCCAATGCCAACCCGCAAGACGGCGAATACCCGCGCGGTACGGTGGAACTCGTCTCGTGGCGCAACACCGATGGGGTGCCGCTTCGGGGGCTGCTCTACAAGCCGGAGGGCTTCGACCCGGCGCGCCAGTACCCAATGGTGGTGTACTACTACGAGAAGTTGACCGACGGCCTCCACAACTACGTGGCCCCAACGGGGCGCAACGTGGTCAATCCGATGGTCTACAACAGCCTCGGCTACCTCGTCTTCGAGCCCGATATCGTGTATACCGATGGCGAGCCGGGCCCCAGCGCGGCCAAGGCCATCATCCCCGGCGTCCAGGCGCTCGTAGCCAAGGGCTTCGTGGATCCGCAGCGTATCGGCATCACGGGGCAGTCCTGGGGCGGATACCAGACGGCCTACCTGATCACCGTATCGAACATGTTTGCCGCCGCCGTGCCGAACGCGACGGTGGTTAACATGACCAGTGCCTATGGCGGGATCCGGTGGCAATCGGGACTGGCCCGTACCTTCCAGTACGAGCACACGCAGAGCCGCATCGGGGGATCGCTCTGGCAGTACCCCGAGCGCTTCATCGCCAACTCGCCCCTGTTCACGCTGGACAAGGTCACGACGCCCGTGCTCTTCATGGCCAATGACAATGACGGCGCCGTGCCCTGGTATCAGGGCATCGAGTTCTACGTCGCCATGCGCCGCCTGCAGAAGGAGGCGTACATGGTGGTCTACAACGGCGACGAGCACAATCCGACCAAGCGGGCCAACCAGAAGGATATCGATCGGAAGATGCTCGAGTTCTTCGCGGTGAAACTTCAGGGGGCCGATGCCCCGTCATGGATGGTGAAGGGCATCCCGTTCCTCGAGAAGGGGCGGGACCAGATCAGGTTGGGCCCACAGCCCACTCAGGGCGCCGGAGCGACGGCGCGGACTCCAGGAGGCAACTGATGGCAGCGGACGAAATCGACTACCAGATCATTGGCGACGACCTGCAGGCGGTCATCATCACGCTCGACCCGGGCGAGGCCGTGTTCGCCGAGGCGGGCGCCATGATGTACATGCGCGAAGGGATCACGATGGCCACCACGCTCGACCCCAACGCCAAGAGCGGGTCGATCTTCGACAAGCTCGTCGGGGCCGGCAAGCGCGTGCTGGCCGGGGATTCCTTTTTCGTGACCCTCTTCGGCAATAGCGGCGCTCGTCGGTCGGACGTGGCCTTTGCCGCGCCCTATCCGGGGCGCATCGTGCCGCTCATGCTGCGGGACTGGGGCGGGACGGTCCTCGCCCAGAAGGACAGCTTCCTCTGCGCGGCCCGCGGGATCGATATCTCCGTCGCCTTCACCCGGAAGATCGGGGCCGGCTTCTTCGGCGGCGAAGGGTTCATCCTGCAGAAGCTGAGCGGTGATGGCCTGGCCTTCCTGCATGCGTCCGGCTCGCTTCACGCCATCGATCTGGCGCCCGGGGAGAAGCTCCGCGTGGATACGGGCTGTCTCGTGGCCTTCCAGCCGTCGGTGGACTACGACATCCAGCGGGTGCCCGGCATCAAGACGGCGCTCTTCGGCGGCGAGGGGCTCTTCTTCGTCCAGCTGACTGGACCGGGGCGCGTCATCCTCCAGACCCTGCCATTCTCCCGCCTGGCCGACCGGATCATCGCCGCGTCGCCGCGCGCCGGTGGGACCGCACGGGAAGAAGGCTCCCTGCTCGGCGGGCTCGGCGCCCTGCTCGACGGCGACAACTGAGCCCCAGACCATCCGGTTGACCCCGGGACCGGGGCGGCGGCTCCCCCCGCCGCCCCGGTCCTTCTACTTTTCCGCCCTTATGGCCACTCGCATCCAGCCCATCCCCGACGCGCGCCCCTCGACTCCCTGGTCGATCGAGGCCGCGCGCGCCCTCTACAACGTCGAAGGGTGGGGGTCCGGCTATTTCGACATCAGCGAAGCCGGCCACGTCCTCGTGCGCCCGGATCCCTCGCGCCCGGAGCGGACCCTCGACCTCCTCGAGCTGGCCACCGATCTGGAAGGCCAGGGGATTCAGCTCCCGGTCCTGCTGCGATTCTCCGATATCCTGCGCTCGCGCATCGAAACCCTCAGTGACCGCTTCGCCTCGGCCACCCGGGAGTTCGAGTATACCGGCGGCTACACCACGGTCTACCCGATCAAGGTGAACCAGCAGCGGCATGTGGTCGAGGAGATCGTCCACTTCGGCAAGGCGCAGGGTGTGGGCCTGGAATGCGGGTCCAAGCCGGAGCTGCAGGCGGTCCTCGGGCTCGCCGAGACCACGGAGCAGCTCATCGTCTGCAACGGCTACAAGGACCACGAGTTCATGCGGCTCGCCCTCATGGGGCAGAAGCTGGGGCACCGCGTGTTCATCGTGCTCGAGCAGGTCAGTGAGCTGGAGGTCCTGCTCGAGGTGGCCGACGAGCTGGGCGTGACCCCCACCTGTGGCGTGCGCATCAAGCTCGCCAGCGAGGGCGCGGGGCGGTGGGCCCAGAGCGGTGGGGAAAAGAGCAAGTTCGGCCTCAGTTCGGCCGAACTCATCAAGCTCATCGACAAGCTGCAGGCCATCGGCCGGCTGGAGTGGCTGAAACTGATCCACTTCCACCTCGGCAGCCAGATCACCGACATCCGGTTCATCAAGTCGGGGCTGCAGGAGGTGGCGCGCTTCTATCTCGAGCTTCGGGCGCTCGGCGTCGACATCACGCACGTGGATGTGGGCGGCGGACTCGGGATCGACTATGACGGCACCAACTCCACGAATCAGGCCAGCGTGAACTACACGCTGCAGGAGTACGCCAACGACGTGGTCTACACCATCGCCGAGGCGTGCCGGGAGGCGGAGCTGCCCATGCCGCACCTCATCAGCGAGTCGGGGCGGGCGCTCACGGCGCACCATGCCCTCCTGCTGATCAAGGTCATCGACGTGGAGTCCCAGGCGGAGCAGCCGGTCCCCGAGCTCGACGACGAGGAGCACAGCCTCCTCCACGAGATGCACGAGGACTGGCGCACGCTCACCGAACGGGCCGCGAAGCCGCGCAAGGTGCTGGAGGTGTTCCATGACGCGTCGTTCGACAAGGATCGGGCGCGCCAGCTCTTCAACTCGGGCGTGCTCAGTCTCCGCGGGCTGGCCAAGGCCGAGGTGCTCTGGCTCGCCACGATGAATGCGATCTACCGCATCGCGAAGGCGGATCCGGATACCTACGAGGATATCCTGCCGGAGCTCGAGGCCGCTCTCGTGGACCGCTACTTCTGCAATTTTTCCCTCTTCCAGTCGCTCCCCGACAGCTGGGCCATCGATCAGCTCTTCCCCATCATGCCGATCCACCGGCTGGGCGAGGAGCCGGTCCGGCGCGGGACGCTGCAGGACGTCACCTGTGATTCCGACGGCAAGATCGACCGGTTCGTCGGGGAC
>Ga0068876_10004101_pt1 | contig 10311 bp, 7 predicted proteins | sample NOAtaG_6_FD_66442 | JGI IMG/M metagenome (GOLD analysis project Ga0068876, IMG submission 66442) | Freshwater lake microbial communities from Lake Erie, under a cyanobacterial bloom - NOAA_Erie_Diel5S_2200h metaG | ecosystem: Environmental > Aquatic > Freshwater > Lake | place: USA: Ohio, Lake... | reverse complement strand
AGTACCCTCATAAAGGTGAGACCGATCAATTTTGCTGCAAACTCCTAAAATCTACCGTAACTAACTTGCTCACACCGGGCTCTTGCATGGTAACCCCGTAAATTACATCTACGGTACTCATCGTCATTTTATTGTGGGTAACAATGATAAACTGTGAGTTTTCACTGAACTGGCGGATCATATTGGTAAACTTACCCACGTTAGCATCATCAAGGGGCGCATCGACCTCGTCCAAGATACAGAAGGGTGCAGGCTTGATCAGGTAAATAGCAAAAAGCAATGCCGTGGCCGTAAGGGTTCGCTCTCCGCCACTTAACTGTGTCAGCGAGCTAGGACGCTTTCCTTTAGGCTTTGCTATTACGTCAATTCCACTTTCAGCAATATTGGCGGGATCTTCCAACACCAGATCACACTGATCATCTTCGGTAAACAAGGTCTTGAACACCTTTTGAAAATGTCCCCTGACCTGCTCGAACGTATCCAGGAATTTCTGATTGGCCGTTGCCTCAACCTCTTCGATCGTTTTGAGCAAACTGTCCTTGGCCGTAACCAGATCCGTTTTTTGCTCCACGATAAAATCGTAACGCTTCTTCATTTCAGTAAAGGCCTCGATAGCCGTAGGATTGACCTCTCCCAGATTTTCGAGTCGCTTTTTCATTCTGTCGGCAGATGCTTGTAACTCTTCAAGGGCCGTTTCGGACATACGGGCCTCCCCTAAGATTTGTTCTAGGTCGACCCGGAATTCGACACTTAACCGCTCTTTCATACCGGCCAACTGCAACTTAAGCTCATTGAGCTTATCCTTGATGGCAGCCAGCAAAAATTCAATTTGCTCTTTTTCTTTGCTTTGATGACGAATGGCACTTTCCTTTTCACCTAGCGCATTCCGAAGTACGTAATAGGCCTGATCCGCTTCGTTAAGGGCCTTCTCGTCCTGCTCCTTTTTACGCAAAAGCTCCAACAAACTTTGTTCGATCTGCGAAAGTTGCCCACGCGATTGCTCGGTCGATTCCAAGGTCTCACCCTGTTGCAATTGACTTTGCTCTATCTGAAGCTGCAGGTCGCTAAGTTGATTGTTCTTGAAAGTAGCTTCTTGTTGTAGACCGCTGATCTTATTTTGCTGGCGAGTTACAGAAAGGTTGAACTCGTTATACTGCGAAGTGCTTTCGTTATATGCCTGCTCTCCGGTTCGATATTCCGTTTCGGCCTCTTGCAAGGATGCCTGCAATGCTGCAAATACCTTATTGAGCTGCTCAAATTCGGCGCGTACCCCTGCCACAGACTGAAGGGTCTGATCGACCTGCTGTTGTAGGTCGGTGATCTTGGCTGCGCTACTTTGTTGCGTAGCAGTGAGGTTTTCTAGTTTGTTATGAATGGCAAAAACCTCATTGGTTAGCTGCAGAATATCTTTTTCTGCCTGGCGTAAGGCAGTTTCACGAAGATCTTCGTTAAATGCGATCACCTCGTTGTGACGGGTCTGTATACGGGCCCGCAATGACTCTACTACTTCTTGTTGTCCATCGATCTCCTTTTGCAGTTTTTCGAGGTTCTTGGCTCTTCCGATCTTGTTGCCTTCAAAAAGACCGACACTTCCTCCGGTCAACGAGAATTTACCCTTTACATACCGTCCTTGCTTTTCTATGACCACAAACCCGTTACTATTGCTCAACGCCTCTTCAGTGTCGGCGACATATACGTTTTCTAGTAAGTGTTGCGCTAGTTTTTGGTAGGGCTCCTCTACTTCGACCACACTGAGTGCCGCAATGGCTCCGGAGAGTGAATGGGCATTGGTAGAGGAAGTTCTGGCATTGATCTGATCGAGCAAAAAGAAATTGGCCTTTCCTTTTTGATGCTTATCGAGCAGGTGAACGGCCTCCAGCCCTTCTTGCAGATCAGCTACCACGTAATAGCTTAGATAAGGCTCCAATACGTTCTCCAGTGCCTTGCGGTATTCTTCTTTTACGTATAAAATATCGGAGAGGATGGGAACCTTCAGCTTCCAGTCTTTGTTATTGTGAAGGAATTTGACCGATTCGGGATAGCCCTCCATAGAATCGATCATACTTTTAAGAAGCGCGTGTTCATTCTTTTTAGCATCCAGCTTGCGGCTTTCTTCTGCCAATTCGTTGCGCAAACCATCCAAGACAGCTTGTGTCTGCAAGATCTGCTCCTTCGTATGATCTTGATGCTGTTGCAGCTGTTCCAGATCGGTTTTTCGAACAGCGAGTGCTTTTTCTTTTTCTATGCGCTCTGTCTCGAGTTGCTCAATTTGTGAAGCACGCTGGACTCTTTCGGACTCGAGTTGCTGCAGCGTACGCTGAAGGTTTTGTACCGAGGTATCGGCTACGGCCACTCTCTTCTCCGCATCGAATTGCTGACGCTGGGTTTGCTGATATTGACCGCGTAGCTGATCTTGCGCCGCTCTTTTTTGTTCCATGTGCACCCTGGCCTCCTCCATGTGTGCTTGCCGTTTAGCCAGTTCGAGCTCCAAGACCTGAAGTGCTTTCTCTTCTTCTAACGTCTGCGAGTTGGTGAAGGCAATACTCTCTACAATTCCCTGCAACTGCCCCTCGGCCTTGGTTAAGAAAGCTTGTAGCGAAGCCTGTTTCTCCGCTAGATACTCGATACGCTGTGAGGCTAGGTTCTTATCGTTCTCTTTTGCCCGAACCGTTTGCTGCAATTCGTTAAAATCCTGCTGCATACGTTGAAGAGCCTTCTCTTTCTCAATAAAATTTAGCTTTTCTCCCTCTAAGGCCGCTTCTTGAGAGCCGATTGCCGCTTCGATCTCCACTCTTCTATTGGTCTCTTTTTCTTGCTGTTCGGTCAGCTCTTTGTAAGACAAATTAAATCCTTCGAGCGAAGCCTTGGCCAACTCAATACTTATGTCTCGGTACTCTTTTTTGATCTCGTGATACTTCTCTGCTTTTTTAGCCTGACTCTCGAGCGATTTTAATTGGTTGTTGATCTCAAACAACAGATCTTCGATACGAGCCAGGTCTTGTTCGGTAGCATCCAGCTTCGACTTAGCCTCTTTCTTTCTTGTTTTATAGATGGAGATGCCGGCCGCTTGTTCTAACATCTTGCGGCGACTGTTATCCTTATCCTTGATCAGGTCGTCGACCATGTCGAGCGCAATGATGGCGTAACTATCGGTGCTGATACCGGTATCCAAAAAAAGATTTTGAATATCCTTTAACCGGCACTGCACATCATTGAGTCGGTATTCGCTTTCCCCGTTCTTGTAAAATTTTCGGGTGATGGTGACCACATTGAAATCGGTGGGAAGTAAATTACGCGTATTCTCAAAGGTCAGACTCACCTCAGCCAGACCGCTGGCACTTCTGGTCTTTGATCCGTTGAAAACGAGACTATCCAGATTCTCGCTTCGCAGCTGGCTTATCTTTTGCTCACCGATCACCCAGCGGATGCTATCCACAATGTTGGATTTGCCACATCCGTTTGGACCAACGATGCCGGTGATATTATCGTCAAAATTTATGACAGTTTTATCAGCAAAACTCTTGAAGCCCTTGATTTCTAAGCTCTTTAATCTCACAATACATCAATTTTAATAGGGAAAAGACTAGCGCGAATTTAACGGGAAAAGAGCAAAACTTGAGAGGGCCTCGGCCCCAGTTATTCACATGAAAAAAGAAAAATTGTGTAAAGATTTTACCAGACCCACTCTCGAACACGAACAAAGACCTGCTGGCCTTTTTGCAGGTCCTGTAAACGGGTAGCCACCTTGACCAGTTGACCCAGACACCAGCACTGAACCAGATTGTGAGACCCCTTGTAAGCCACTTCGGCAATAGTGGCCAAAACGACACCTCGCTCCACTGTTTCAAGGCTTATCTGTAATTGCTCAGGCCTTAGAAATATCGACTTGTCGCTTTCAGAACCTGACCTGTACGCCAACGTGGCCAGCCAGTCGGCCGAAACTTGCGTGAAAGGCCCGAGCAGCCCTGCACAATAGGCATTTGCCGGGTGTAAGTAAAGCTCCTTTGGCGTGCCTTGCTGTACTAGTTGCCCTTGCTGCATCAGCAAGATCCTATCCGCCCAAGAAAGCAGATCGGTGGCATCATGAGATACTATAAAGGGTGTTAGCATTGTCTCTTTCTCAATGCCGGCTAATACCTCTTTTATTTTTTCTTTTTGTGCCGTATCAAGATTGGAAAACGGTTCATCCAGCAATAGCAATTGTGGTTTTTTTCCTATGGCAGCCGCCAGAGCCACGCGCTGACGCTCCCCTCCAGAAAGCTGGGTGGTCTTTCGTTTTAGTAACGAGTCGATTTGGCATAGGGCATATAACCTTTGCGCCTCTTGGCTATCCAGCAAACAGGTCAAAGCCAAATACTCCTCAACACGGTAATGATTGATCAACTCAAAATGCTGACTCAAGTAAGCGATGGAGGGGTGGCCTGGTAGCAGTTGCTCCTCGGGTCCACGTACACGTTCTCCACTGAAAAATATCTCACCTCGGTCAGGTTGCAACAAGCCGGCTATCATCTTTAGCAAGGATGATTTACCAGCCCCTGTCTCACCCGCAATTCCCAGGTGTTGGCCGGCAGCTAGGTCAAAACTGACATTTTCTACCCCCACCTTTCCCTGCAGCTGCTTAAAAACCTGATTTACAACCAACCAACTCATTTTTCAAAAATACTGGTTAATTATTTAACCTTTTATCAACAACCTTGTTAAACACTCTTGATGAGACATTACACCATAGATGAGGTAAAAAGCTGGGACAGATTCTACCGAGGCAACTTTATCAACTCGATCAGCGGTTTTAAATCAGTAAGCCTTATAGGTACCGTTGACGCGGAGAATAACCCCAACCTTTCCATCTTTAGTAACATCGTTCACTTGGGCGCCGATCCTGCGCTAATTGGTTTTATCAATCGCCCGCGTGAGGCCTCACCCCACACACTGGCCAACATCGAAAATACGCACTGCTACACCATCAATCATATTCACGAGGAATTTGTGGAGCAAGCCCACCAGACCAGTGCTAAATACAAAAGTGGCGAGAGCGAGTTCGAAAAAACAGGTCTTACTCCATTTTGGACAGATGATTGCAAGGCCCCCTACGTCAAAGAAAGTCGAGTTCGTTATTCGCTGGAATTACAAGAGATCATCTCGCTAAAAAAGAACAACACGTATCTTGTTGTAGGAGCCATACGAGATATCTATGTTCCACAAGTGGCGATACAAACTGACGGATTCGTGGACCTTGAAAATGTAGGTAGCCTGGCCTCATTGGGGATCGACGGTTACTACAAGACGTCTTTAGTCAGCCGTTACTCTTATGCCAAGCCAGACCAGTTGCCTACACGACTGGAAAATTAACCTCGTTAAAAGCGAGATAAAAGCAAGAACGATCCTATCGTAATTTGCTAAGCAGATCCAACCCCTTTTCGATCGCCACTTTTTTAGCCACGTCATAACCCGCATCAGCATGACGAATAACGCCCATGCCCGGGTCGTTGCGAAGAACTCTCGACAACCTGGCTGCGGCTTTTTCGGTACCATCTGCCACTATAACCATGCCGGAATGAATGCTATACCCCATGCCTACCCCTCCGCCGTGATGCAGACTTACCCAACTTGCTCCACCGGCCGTATTGACCAATGCGTTCAAAATGGGCCAATCGGCAACGGCATCACTACCGTCTAGCATAGCTTCTGTTTCGCGATTAGGACTAGCCACACTGCCGGTGTCCAAATGGTCTCTGCCAATAACGATGGGAGCTTTAACTTGACCGGTGCGTACCAGTTCATTAAAGGCCAACCCGGCCTTTTCTCTTTCGCCCTGGCCCAGCCAGCAAATACGCGCGGGCAATCCCTGAAAAGCAATTTTTTCTTTGGCCATTTTCATCCAACGAATAAGCCCTTTATTTTCGGGAAACAACGATAAGATCAATTCGTCGGTAACAGCAATATCGGCAGGATCTCCACTAAGCGCAGCCCAGCGAAAGGGTCCTTTTCCTTCACAAAAAAGCGGACGGATATAGGCTGGAACAAACCCGGGAAATGCAAAACAATCAAGGCTGTCACCCGAAAGATATTTTTGCTGATACTCCTTTGCACGTGCCCTGATGTTATTGCCATAGTCGAATGTTACGGCACCCCTGTTCATCAATTGAACCATCAATGAAACATGGTGATACATGGAATGATAGGCCAGCTTTGTATAGGAGTCAGGATCTTTTTCACGTAGGTCCAGGGCTTCTTGGTGAGACAATTGATGGGGCCAGTATCCCACTAGCGGATCATGCGCGCTGGTCTGATCGGTAAGCGTATCGGGAACAATATTTTTTTGAATTAGCCGCTCCAGAAGTTCAATGGCATTGCAAAGCACGCCGATACTACGTGCCACACCTTGCGACTTGTACTGCAAGGCCCTTTCAATGGCCAGGTCGATATCTGTGTATTTTTCGTCGAGATATCGGGTCTCGACCCTTTTATCGATACGCCACTCCTCTACTTCGGCGACAAGCGCTACCCCCTCGTTCATGGTAATGGCCAGTGGTTGTGCACCTCCCATGCCCCCCAAACCGGCCGTAACATTCAGGGTGCCCTTTAAGGTTCCTGCAAAATGCTTATCGGCCGCAGCGGCATAGGTTTCATAGGTGCCTTGCACAATACCCTGGGAGCCTATGTAAATCCAACTTCCTGCGGTCATTTGTCCATACATCATCAACCCTTTTTTCTCTAACTCATCGAAATGACTCCATGTAGCCCAGTTGGGTACCAGTTGCGAGTTACTCAATAATACACGGGGTGCATCTGGATGTGTCTTTAGAATAGCTACGGGTTTACCACTCTGAATTAGCAACGATTCATCTTCCTCTAGCACCAACAAAGAGCGTATGATGTTCTCTAACGCCTCTTGATTACGAGCAGCCTTTCCTCTTCCGCCATAAACGATCAGGTCTTCGGGTCTCTCAGCTACGGTAGGATCCAAATTATTGAGTAACATTCTAAGGGCTGCTTCTTGTACCCACCCCTTGCAATGGAGCACGGAGCCGGTTGGCGTTTTGAATGGGATCGATGAGGCGTTTGGAGCTGCTATCATACTAAGTGTTTTTATCGCAAAGCAAAAATACATATCTTGTCGCTGAAGCTTTCAATATGAGCATACACATTAGTGCCAAGCCCGGTGAAATAGCCCCTTTGGTCTTGCTACCGGGCGATCCGCTGAGGGCAAAATTCATTGCCAACGAACTTCTGACAAATCCACGGCTGGTAAGTGAAACCCGTAATTGCTTGTTCTACACCGGATATTATAAAAACAAACAGATCAGCGTTGGAGCCAGCGGCATGGGTTGCCCTTCTATAGGAATTTATTCCTACGAGCTTTATACCGAGTACCAAGTTGACACTATCATCCGAATCGGTACTTGTGGTGCTTACGACCCCGGTCTTCGGCTCTTTGACCTGATCAATGTAAAAGAAGCAGTAAGCGAATCGACATTTGCGCTACACGCATGGGGCATCCACGATTCGGTGATCGAATGCCAAGGGGACGTTTACAATACGATAAATACGGTGGCTGCTCAAAAAGGATGGCCCCTACACTGCGGAGCGATTCACTCCAGCGATGTTTTTTACTCGAACCAAGAGGGATTCTCGCCACTGGCCATGCAGCACAACTGCCTAGCGGTAGAAATGGAGTCTTTTGCCCTTTTTGCCAATGCCAAACACTGTGGCAAAAATGCAGCATGCTTACTCACCGTATCGGACCTGATCGCTGCAAAACAAAAGATCAGCCCCGATGAGCGCGAAAAGGCGCTACTTCCCATGATGCAGTTGGCCCTTGAAACAGCCCACCACAGAGTAATAGAGTAAGAAAGTAAAAACTCGTTTACAACCCGAATTGTTCGTAACCCAGGTTGAGGGGTCGTCCGGTACTGTTGGCAAATTGACTAACCTTATCAACAAATTCAAAAGAGCTTAGCAAAGAGGCTACTCGCTCAACATCCAATGAAAATATTCGATCTTCATTTGCAAAACTAACATGTTCACGCACATACGAATGGGCAAATTCTAAAATCGGCGAGCTTTTCAATGGCCTTCTAAATTCAATGGCTTGCGCAGCCGATAATAATTCGATAGCCAAAATGTATTCCAGATTACCGATGATCTGACCCAATTTTCGCCCACTTATACTTCCCATCGACACATGGTCCTCTTGCCCCAACGAAGTGGGAATGCTGTCGGCGCTGGCCGGAAAGCAGAGCGTTTTATTCTCTGTGACAAGGGCAGCCGTGGTATACTGCGGAATCATAAATCCGCTATTAAGCCCCACATTATTCATCAATAATACCGGCAAACCCCATTTTCCCTCGAGCAATAGATAGCAACGACGATCACTGATATTACCCAACTCGGCAGCCGCCACACTGGCGTAATCAAGAGGAATGGCGAGTGGCTGGCCATGAAAATTACCGCCACTGATCGACTCTCCGCCCTCCAATAGTACAGGGTTATCCGTTACCGAATTCAATTCAATCTGGGTTAACTCGGCCAGATGTAACCAGCTGTTTCGAGAAGCTCCGTGCACCTGGGGCATGCAGCGCAACGAATAAGGGTCTTGCACGCGACCACAATCCGCATGACTCGCCATGATGGCTGAGTCCTGTAGCATCAAGCGAAGGCGTTGCGCAACGAGCTGGTTTCCGGCATACGGCCGCAGGTTGTGCAGGCGGGCATCAAATGGTGCATTGGTGCCTGTAAGCGCCTCAAGGCTCATGGCACCAATGATATCGGCCGCCTCGAGGCAGTTATGTAAACGCTGCACCGCCTTGATCGCGAATGACAAAATAAATTGGGTCCCGTTTATGAGCGCCAACCCTTCTTTTGGGCCTAATGAAATGGGGTCTACTCCTTTTGCCTTGAGGTATGCTGCCGTCTCTACCCTCTCATAGCTCCCTTCCTTCGTTCCTGGCACCAACAACTCGCCAAGCCCTATAAGGGGTAAAAAAAGGTGTGCTAATGGAGACAGATCGCCAGAAGCGCCCACACTACCCTTTTCGGGAACCACCGGAATTACATTGTTATCGATATGCCAAACGATGCGTTCTAGTGTTGAGAGACGGATACCGCTATACCCTTTAGCCAGGGCATGTGCCTTGGAAATAAGCATTAACTTGGCTACCTCAGGAGGCAATGATTCGCCCACGCCTACACTATGGCTTTGCAAAATCTTATATTGCAAGGTAGCCGTGTCGGAAGCGGAAATAGCCGTGTTGGCCAGAATGCCAAAGCCGGTGTTGATGCCGTAGACCGTTCTGCCAGAGGAAACGATTTGCTCCACGTCCATTTGTGAGCGATTGACGCGAGCGGCCGTATCCTGACTGATCGTTCCCTTACAAGTACCATTGGCAATGGCAAGCGCTGTGGCCACGGTAAGTGAATCAGCTCCATAATTAAAGACATCAGGCATGACAGAGGTTTGTTCCGCAAGTTAAAGAAATGTAACTTTGCGCAGCCCGTAAGATGGATAGGGTCCGGTAGCTCAGTTGAATAGAGCAGCTGCCTTCTAAGCAGCAGGTCATTGGTTTGAATCCAATCCGGATCACGTAGAAGCCTCGCCAATTTTGGCGGGGCTTTTTTGCATATGGCTAAATTCTCTGATAAAGTTATTGAACTCTTGCCCGCCAGCTAATCCTAGCTTTTTCATAATTCGCTGCTTGTGGGTAGAAAGAGTCGATGCAGACAAGTTGAGTTGATGGGCCGCCTCTTTCATGCTATGTCCATCGGCGATCTTTTCAAGCACAGTGATCTCCCGCCTGCTGAGCAGATTCAATCGATAATCAAACCCTGTAAAAACAAACCCTTCATAAAGGATATTCATTATGATGCTTTGAGGAACGTATACCTTTCCGTCCAGAACATTGGACAGCGCCGCCAATACCGACTCTGCATCATCCTTTTTAGAGAAACAACCATCCAGGCCATTGCGGTAAGCCTTAAGGACATTACTTTCCAGCTTATTGCAAACAAAGATCACTTTTTTGGAAGGAGTATTTTTCTTAATCGCTGTTAGTAAAGCACTGGCATCAGCCTCGGCGGAATCTGCATCGAGGAGCAAAAGATCGAAGTCGGAAGAAAGCAACCGCTCAACCGTCAAAGTGCCGGGAGGGGCCAACTCACACTGCAAACCGTCCGATAGCTGCAACAGCAGCTTCGCAATACCCTCTGCCAGTAAATGCGTATCGAACGATAACAGGACTTTCATTGAAACTTCGAAATTTTAATCGGCCGCTTTTAATACAGCTAGCAACACAATTGAAATTATTAGTTTGA
>Ga0068876_10004098_pt1 | contig 10315 bp, 6 predicted proteins | sample NOAtaG_6_FD_66442 | JGI IMG/M metagenome (GOLD analysis project Ga0068876, IMG submission 66442) | Freshwater lake microbial communities from Lake Erie, under a cyanobacterial bloom - NOAA_Erie_Diel5S_2200h metaG | ecosystem: Environmental > Aquatic > Freshwater > Lake | place: USA: Ohio, Lake... | reverse complement strand
AATTAGGGGTCTCAAGACCGCCCTAGCGGCCACCGAGAAAACCTTCACCAGCTAAGTATTTTTACTCAAGTCTCTGGAGGGGGACAGCTTATGTGACAGTTGAGGGTGCGGAATGTGGGTTACTAATGTATTGATGAAACCAACCCAGCCTGCTTCTAAATCCTTAAGATTGTCTTTGTTCAGAACTTGCAGCAAGGTATCAATACCAAGAGGATCGGTTTGATAGTTGTCTCGATAGGTGCGATAAAATTGACGCAAAAGCCCTAATTCTTGAAGGTAGTAGCACAAATATCGAGCCTCAGCATAGTGGAGTTCAATGCCATCCCCACTGAAGGCGTTTCTGTCAAGCCGAGTTAACTCAGTGAGCGGAACAAGCTGTTTCTCTCGGATAGCCTCCTTCAGTAGAGGCAGCCGCCAATTGAGTAACCCTCGAATTTCATCGTTTACACCCACACTTTGCTCAAATAAAGAAGCTATTCCCTCATCAATCCAAGGAGGAATTGAAGGTAAATCAGCGTGTAAGTAAGCATGGACTAACTCATGGGCTAAAGTTCCTGTTCCCGTAGCCAAATTGACCATTAAAGCATTGTCTGTGGCAAAGCCGGCAGCGTTTAAGGGAACGTAACCGTACCACTGCAAGGTATAGTTATAGTAAGATTCAGGAGTCTGGAAAAGATAGATTGTCTTGCTGCCAGTGGAGGGAGCTTTTCGGGTAAAGTCTCGTAGCATCTGCTGGTGAAGCCAGAGGACTGTATAAGTTTTCACCCTATCTGTCATGAATTTCGGGGCTTCACTGGCAATTAAAAACGGTCCAGCACTGTCTATTTGGAAAGTGGGATTGAGTCGCTTTCGCAACTCCTGTTTGGCTAGGTGTAATTCGTCAGTCGGTGGAGGCTGAACTGGTTGATTAGACATTCCAAAGTTGATGGATGCCAGTTCTCTCCCTGCTGTATCGTATTCTTTCCAAATGCCAACTTTATTACCTTGATGAAATTGTCCCTGAAAGTGAACTTTCCCGTTGCTGTGGAAACTGCGCCACTCCCCCTCCTGAATGCCTTGGGAAAAATGAGCCGTTTCAACCAGGATGCCGTTTGACCAAGCTTCCCACAAGCCGTGCTTCTGGTCTTGAGAGAAAGACCCTTTCCACCAAAGATTGCCCTGTTCGTCAAAGGATTCCCAGAGACCATCCTTTTGGTCAGCGACAAAATGACCCCGCAGGTAAACTTTACCATTGGGATAGTGCCAGACCCACTGCCCTTCGTGCTTGCCGTCCCGGTAACTGCCCGTTTCTTCGACCCTCCCATCAGAATAGCGGACTTCCCAAGCCCCGTGCAGCTTGCCATTCTGATAGTGGCATCTGACCCAGGATTGACCGCCGGGATGAGAGAACTGCCACTGTCCTTGGCGGAGTCCATTGATGAGGCTACCTTGCCCGGACATCGATTCTGGGGATGTCTGAGCAACAGAGACTCGATAGCCAACCATATCAGTCGCAGCAAGGCTGAGGAGAGCAATTAAACATAAATTGAGAAGTTGTCGGTTCATGGGTTTCTCCGCCCCTAAATTTTCCATCAGGGGGATAGTTCTACTGGCTCGGCTGAAACGACATCTGCGCCAATCGCCTGGCGCATGACGCTGGCAAGCATCGTGACTGCTTTAAGCCATTCCAACTCTAATTCTGCTTTGGCGAGGGAGAGTTCGATTTCCCGAAATAGTTCTGCCTTAACGCTATCCCATACTCCCATTTGTCTTAACAAACGAATTTTCCCTTGCGTATCCGCATCCAGCCCAATGCCATCGCCGCCAGCTTTCAGGTCTTCAAGGATCTGTTGTGATTGGCGAATGTTCTCTTTAAGCGCCGTAAAGATCAGGGTTTGAGAGTTCATAAATTTCGGATCGTTTTGCCAGATGGCATATTGGAGGGCTACAGCTAAGGCAGCCTTAAATGGTTTTGATACAGTTTCATTGCCGCCATTGGGGGTGACGATGCGGTGGTTTTCAATGGTGAGAATTCGCAAGGCAGAAATCTGAGCTATTTGGCGCTTATAGGCATCTTCTCGCAGTAGGATGTGTTGGTTAAGGTCAAGTAGGCGGCGGGCTTCTGGGGGAACTTCTCCCAGTTGCGAAGAAAAGCGTGTATCTGGTTTGGGGATGTCTTTGGAGTAGTCTAAGCAAACAGCAGGCAAGACAACTTCTATAGTTTTCCCCGGTGGTACATTGATGATGTAACCTGATATCTGTCCCGAAGAATTGGGATCTTCTGGCTGGGCGAGTAAACCGCTACAATTGCTGGTAAAAGCAAGGAGCAAACTGGTTATCATAGCCAGAGGAACTATAGTTTGACCGATTGAAGGAGCGCGAATGTTTTGAATTAGAGGTTTCATAATTCTTCCTTGAGGTTTGATTGTCTGGATAGATCTAGCGAATCATATTAAATCCGGTTGAATAACCAAAATAACAATGATGAAAAACCACAAAAACACATAGGACACAAAGTTTTTTATTTATGGTCAATTATCCGGATTTGATATCATCATGTTTTGGGTGTTCAGAGTGCCGGGATTGAAAGTTGTCCCCGGAGGAATCCCGATCTGTGTCCACTGACTGGTTTTGTTAGTGATTCTGAGTCTCAGGGATGAGGGATTGCCTGTACCTTCGGCTTCGACTGCAATTTCACCCCTTTTAATCGCTTCACTGATGTTACGGGGAAGAGTTGCTGCCCCTGGTGGTGGTGGTGGCGGAAGACCGTCAGGATTGTGGTCTTCTAGGGCTTTTAATCGAGATTTTGCGAGTCCTTCTTCAAAATCTTGACGCTCTGAAGAATTCTCTGTAATTTCCTGACGCATTGATACCGCTAACCAAACCTCTCCAGGTGTCGTGGGAATGCCTACTGATGCCCATGCACTGACGAGATCAGGATGATCTGGATCTTTTAGGTATAGGTTTATCCAGTTCTCAGGAGCTAAGGATGGACGGGGGTTTTGGGGATGGTATTCTAAATGCGGTCTATCATAGAGTTTCTTCCAATCTCCACCCCACTGAGTAAACCCTGCTTCCTTGCCTAACGCACCTAAGCGTCCCCATGGTAGTGATTCTGCCCAACTCGGCACAGTATTTTGATCATTCCAAAAAGCGATATCAACTGCAAGACCGTAGTTATGCCAAGACCTACCAGCCGCCGCACCGGTATTTTCACTTGGGATCTGATTCTGCCGCTCAAGGGTTCGGAAGCTCTCTACGATATAGGGGCGGTATCCTTCAGCCTGTAGCCTGTAAACTACTTCGACGATCATCGCCTTTACCTGTGGGTTAAGATTGGAGCTTGACAGGACACCTCTAGGATCTGCATCACGAATATCTACAAGAATGTTGCCGTTGGCATCAATGTAGTGAACTGGCTTAGAATCATCATCGGGAGAAATGTCAGATCGAGAAACCACTTGTGAATTGCCGTTTTCTTCAGGAGCAGTATTTGAAGATGTCGCCAATATTCTTGCCAATTGAGGGGGAGTCTCCATAACTTTCTCCCCAGACCAAGCTAGATTGTATAACTGTCCATAGCCATTCTCGTAAAATTCCAAGTTATGCGGCAGCATAGAACCCCCTATCACAAGTACGGAAGATATCCCTATGTACTCAGTAATCAAATATGAAAAAACAGGAAAGGGAGGAAAGGAGTAAACTTCAGAGAGTTCCAGAGGGGGCGTAGTTATCAAGTAAACATAGCAACCAAGTGGGTTTACGATCTCAATAGCACTTTCTTCACGGAAAGCTCTCCGTGTTGGCTCAGTGATCCTGCCTCCAAAACCAACTATTTTTTCTAGCCCTAGTTCTGGATGTTCTTGGATAAATTGCAAATACTCTTTGTATTCAGCATTGAAAGCTACATTACCACCACTCCAAAAGTGTAGCTCTTCAATCTTGTGTCCATGTTTCAGTATGGTATCCAGAACTGCAACACCATTATCAGGGACGATACTTGGCAAAGAGTAGTTAAGAACGGCGTTAACAGATTGAAGTCCGGGATAAGTCGGAAGAACTATTACTGGGCGCTTCCACTGGTCGCTAAAATTAGCAGCATATTTCAAGGCATTTTGAGTGTTCTCTATAATTCCTAAGCGCAGGACAATAAAGTTTAGTTCTTGCCCAGGATATTTTTTTTCCCACCAGCCTAGTTGTTGTTCGAGTAGGTCTTGAAATTGAAACTTAGGTTCAGATTTATTTTCTGTTTTAGTTGAAGTTGAGATTGGGGGAGGCAATTTTGTCGGTGTTTGTTTAAGTTCTTTCGCCTGTGTTGGCGTTGGAGACGAATCCAGCGTTAGTTGTTGAACTGCTATCAGAATTTTGTTAAGTGCCTCTTCCCATAACTCTGTATTTTCTTGTTGCTGAGAGAGGGCTGCTGCTTTCTGATAGTCTTCAATTGCTCCCTGATAATCTCCTGATTCTAGACGGATATTCCCTCGATTAAAATAAAGAGGGGTAAATTCAGGCTTGAGGTGCAGGGCTTGAGTAAAATCCTCAATTGCTCCCTGATAGTTTTTCTGTTGACGACGGGCAATGCCTCGGTTATTATAGGCATTGAAATCCCTAGGATTGAGACGCAAAGCTTGGGTAAAATCTTCAATTGCTTCCTGATTTTCCCCAAGATAAACACGGATAAAACCTCGATTGTTGTAGATGTTGGCATCGTTGGGAGCAAGACGCAAAGCTTGGGTAAAATATTGAATAGCTTCCTGATAGTCCCCTTTTTTTACTTTGTCTATTCCTCGGTTGTTGTAGTCATCAGCACTTGTCTGAGCAATAATGTAGCTATCAGCATTTAGGTTCTGAATTAGAGATGATTGGGCATAACTAGCAGCTACCGGATTAATCAGAATGGTTGTTAAACCCAACAAAGCAACATTTCGGAAAAACAACCTCGAAATTAACCAATGCTGACGAGTATTTGGCTGATGATTGATTTGCTTATTCATGGTTTCCTCCTTTATATCTGTTGAAGGGATTGAATTTTTTTTAGTTCATCTTGGGAAGCTTCCAGATTGCCTTGTTGTCGATAGAGTTCGGCGGCTTTCTGCCAGTCAGCGATCGCTCTCAAGGATTTCTGGGATCTAAAGTTCTTGGGAAAAATTCCCATGGTTCAAGGTTTCTACTGCGTTGAGCACTGAACGACATCCAGTAATCCACTAAACAAGGCAAAAAACCAATGCCAGCACTTGCAAAAACAATCCCTAGCCACATCCAACCCTTACGTCCTTGACCCCATCTCATAAATCCAATAGGTATGAGAAAAAGAGTCCAGAACCAAAAAAGGGCTTCTGCGAATCCTACTGGTTTTGTCACTGAGCTAATAACCTCTGGTTTATAATTAGCAAGCATCGGCTGATTCTGTTTATAGATCTGTTGCCAAAAGTTAATATCAGCACGCCACAATTTAATTTCCTTCTCTGAAAGACTAGGTAAGACAAAGAAATCAAATCCAAAATAGTTTTCAAAAAAAGCTAGGGAACTTATCAGATCGCCCAAGAATCTAATGAACTGTACTCCCCCATCTCTTTTATACTTAACTCGGATATCATGATTAAAATTAACTTGGGACGACCAGATTTCTTCAATATTACTCCAAGGAATAAGTGTTTCACCTTTTTTAAATCCATCTTTACCCAAGTAGATATTGTGAGTTAAATATACTACAGGATTTGTTCTCAGCCACTCGAATAACTTAGATCTTCGCTCTTCTCTATAATCAAGGATTGCTTGAAGTAGATTTGGATATTTTTTGACAATAAGATCAATCGGTATTCCAAGTGAATTATTTTCGTAATCTATTAGATATAAATCGCCATCTATCTTTTCCCAAGATGTGTTTTCTTGAGAGTATTTAATTAATAACTGTATGATTGTCTTGCAGATATTATTATCTATCAAGTCCAATTGCAGAAAACTGGTTTGTTCGATGGATACTATAGCAAAAGTTATGTATTCTTTAGGAATACTAAGGGTTACAATTCTCAATGAATCTAGTAAATAAGTTTGATGAGCAAATAACCCTTCTTTAATTTCAAGTCTGTTGCCATCTAAGAACAACTTCATAATCATTTCTCCTTTTTTATGAAAAGTAATTATTAACCTTGCTGTGATGGTATTGTAGGTTGTTTTGGTAAGTACCTAGGCAAAATTAATTGTATATTTCTAGCCAAAATTCGCAACAAACCAAAAATTACTTGGCTTCTTCTGGAAAAGGCGCAAAACTATGATTTGATAAATTCACATTAAAGAAGAAATCATCCGTTATTGGATAATAAACCTCTGGATTATTGCCCCAAGGACGTTTATCATAAGCAGAACCTAAGAAGATATTCATTGACTTAACAGAGGCAATATTAATCTTTCCTAAATCAAACCAAATACCAGCTACTATGGTTGATTTTGGCAAGATATCTCCTTGGATCAAATCATGACCGAAAGTGGTGTGTTTCATATATACATAATCCTGTAAAGGAATCTGCTTTCCGCCTACAGAAACAACAAAATTACTCGCCATAAAACTAATCGGTTTATTGTTCTGATTGGTGATTTTGAAGGTAATCGCACCGACTACTGCATCATCGGCAAAGGGTTGGGATTCAACTGTATTGGTAGGAATTAAATCCTTGTCATTGAGTTGAGGGTGATTGGGCTGAATGGCACTTCTTTTTCCCACTAAAACCCGCAATATTTCTACCTTAACCCCCGATTTTGTTTGACTTGCTCCGACATTGCGGGCAAAAATTTCACTGGGGTTTAAAGGGGTTAACTGATAGATTTTCTCTTTGGACTGTTCGACAAATTGACCAGAGGGATATTTAGCAAGATATTGCTGGTAGGATGTCACTCTGTTACCGTCTTGAGCTTGTTGCCAATAAAGCTCTTCTAGTCGTTTTTTAGCAGCAGAAAGATGGGGACTTTGAGGGTGTTCTCGAATATAATCTTCTACGGATTTTATGGTTGAAGTGGATTGGACTTCTTTCCAGAATCGGTCTTCGTACAAGGTTTTTGCTTCAGTAAGGTGCTTTCCTGGGGGCAAGGCTTTTTGATAGGCGAGATAAGCTTCTGCCGTATCTTGACGAGTAGTTTGCCACCAATGGCTTTCATCCCGAACACTAGGATAGACAAGAAGGGTAACACCTCCAACAACAACTAAAGCTGTTAGGGTAATGAGCCGTTTGTGGGTTTTCAAGATGTGAGTCATAATTCATTTACCTCCCCCATTCTTTTCGCTTTGAATATTAGTCAGCAATAAATTCTGAGCATTCAAAGATTGTCGTGTTGTTCTGAGATTGAAATTACTGACAAAGACCTAAAAAGCGTTCAAAATACATCATCAATATTGCCAAAATACCTGAACCCACACTTATTTCCCAGTTTTTGACAGTTTTGCCACCTAATGTTACTTCTGTTCTCTTCCCTGCTAAATGCTTAAATAAGGCGGGAAAGCTTATTAAAAAGATGAGTCCTAATCCTGCATAAAACTGTTGCACACAGTGATTATCAGTCTGCACTAATCTATTAAAACAGACAAAGGATATGACCCAACTAATGAAAATGAAGAATCTATACATATCAAAATCTCCTTCCCTTGTATTTATGCTTATAAGCTAGGCTTAGTTCTTGAGGCTCTTAGTGGGACTTAGACAATTTAGCTGTTGAAAAGGGCTGAAAGCCTTGCCATAAGCTATGTTCACTTCAAAAGGGGTCAAATGACCTCAAAGCTATATGAAAGGGTTTGGGTATTTTTGAGCTAAAATCCCATCCACATAAGACTTTTAGCCATTTTTTAAGGTGTTTTTTGTCTAAGTCCCGTTAGCAATCAGCGCACAACAGTCGATAGCCATTCTATAATTTCAGTCTGTGAGGGTTCTGCACCATCAAGATAGTCTTGATAGTAGTCTTGAAAAGCCCAGCCCCGGAATGTGTACTGAAATGGGCAATAATCTGGTCTTGAACCCCGAAATACCCGCTCTTTGACGATCTTACCCGTTTGCGTACTGCGGAGCTTGACTCGTACCAACTGTCGCCGACGGCTTACAGTACCAGTGGCATTGCCCTGTAGGGCGTAGTAGGGACAATTTTCAATCGTTTCACGGTCTTTTGCCAAAGAAACCACATACTTAAAATGGGATGGCTTGACGGGTTTGAGAGAATTGGGGAGGGTAAGGACAGATTCGTTGCAGGCTAAAGCCTTACCAGATTCGCTCTTCCCTAAACCGACGGCCGGAGATTTAGCCGGTTTGCCCTCGCAGGCCGTTGAGCGAGCTGCGGATATAATTGACTGTCCTTGACTTCCGGTATCTTGACTGAGTGACCCTACTGCTTTGTTATATCCTTGTTTAGCAGAAGCGATGATTTCTGGCTCTTTGGTCAAGGTTTTGGCTTGATTGAACTGGTCTAGGGCTTCTAAATATAAATGTTCTGTTTGATAGACCTGACCGCAAGCCAGATGAAATCGTGGTAAGTTCTGATCAGGAGATGGAATCAGCGAATTTTTCAGAAGATTCCCGATGCTGTTGCAGGACTCATAGCTGGCAATTTCAAAGGGTGGTACTGTCTCAAAGATAGACTCAACCTGCTGACGGGAGGCTTCGACCAGAATGCTGTTACTGTAATCGTTAATAAAATTGTTATAGGTCAGTAAAGCAACACTAAAGTTACCTGCTTTTTGCTGGTCAACAGCGACTTGAAAGGCGAGACACTCCTGTTGCGCCTGTTGTGCCACCGCCCGCTTTTGTTCCATGTCGATCGCTCGCCACCCCTTCAGCATTGGGTCGAAGTGTTTGATAGCTGTAGTACAGTCTGCTCTTTGATAGGCTTGATGACCCTGGTTAAAATTGTATAGATCCAACAAGTATTGAATCGCCACAGGTCCTAAAAGAGCAATGGTAATAGTAACTATCAAGGACTTGTAGTATTGGCGTAACAATAACGATCCTAAAACTTGCCAAGCGGCCGGCTGTAGCCAGTAGTGAGGATCACGCAGGGCCACCAGGAGCGGTTTGATAGCCACCTTGCCCATTTTTGCTAACCCTTCTGCTGCTGCCTCACTCACATAATCCACGTCGCCCAGTATGGCGATCAGGGGTTCGATCGCTCGCCTGTCTCCCATCTCCCCTAACGCTGAGGCTGCCGCCTGACGCACACTAGGTTTTTTATCTTTTAGAGCGGCGATCAGGGGTGCGATCGCTCCCTTATCCCCGATTTTCCCTAATGCCCTGGCTGCTCCCTCACGCCCAAAGGCGTTCTCATTTCTCAGGGCAATGATCAGGGGAGCTACTGATGGAGAACCAATTTCAACACACTTATCGAACTTGCCTTTAACAATCCAGTAGGCTGCTCCTTTCTCATCTAACTTAGGTTGCCACCCGCTCTTCTCCAATTCTTCCACTGCCTTCTGACGAACCTTGTAGTCTTGATCTTCAAGATCGTTGATAAAACAATCTACTTCAGAAATCTCTGTATTGATTGGGTTTTCCGATTGTGAATTACTATCATCAATTTTCTGGGCTGAACTATCAAGAAGGGGGGCGAGAGCGCCGCTTTTTTCAGTAGCGACTGCAATGGTAGGTTTTTCTGGGCTGTCCTCCCTGTTATCGGCTTTTAGCGCAGTGGGCAGACCTCCTTCTGGCAGGGGACACATGGGCAGGGAAGATGCCATCTTGATCAGGGACATAATCAACTGGTCTGCCTCTGTGGGATGGGGATTGGCATTGGAATCGAGGAGGGAAATCCTCTCCTTGCCTTCTTTACGCCAAGCATCATTGAGAAAAGTACCGAGGTAGCCGTCGATGTTAATAATGTAAACTGAACCTTTAACCTTGGCGGTTACTTGGGAGGAATTAGTCAAAGCGGCTTGATAACCTTGGCAGATTAAATAACAGGCAAAATTACTGGCGACGTAAGTGGCTCCGACTTCATCTTCCTTGCCCTCAAATTCTGGCGGTGTTTTAGACTCAAGACCTAATTGCCCCTGACACATAGCTTTGGCATAGGCGGCCTGCATTTTGTACTCGCCCGACTGCCAACATTGGTCAAAGGCGGCGATCGCCTGGTCGAAATGACCCGTGCGATAGATGGTAACGCCTCGGTTGTAAAGCTGTACGGGGGTTTTTGACTCCGATGTTGCTTGGCTATCGAGTTCTGTACTGCTAGAAGTTTCAGGTGAGGCATCCCCGATGCGGAAACTCTCAAGGATACTATTGAAAACGGGTTGAAATTTGGCAGCCTCTTGGACGGGAACTTCACTGACGAATTGGAAAGTGATCTCCACCCCAAACAGGGTGGT
>Ga0068876_10004096_pt1 | contig 10317 bp, 11 predicted proteins | sample NOAtaG_6_FD_66442 | JGI IMG/M metagenome (GOLD analysis project Ga0068876, IMG submission 66442) | Freshwater lake microbial communities from Lake Erie, under a cyanobacterial bloom - NOAA_Erie_Diel5S_2200h metaG | ecosystem: Environmental > Aquatic > Freshwater > Lake | place: USA: Ohio, Lake... | reverse complement strand
TATTGATCTTTCTGATGGCATTCTTCAAATCCAACGGAAAATCTTCCATGTAGGAGCCGAATTCATAGATGCCATTTAGGATCTTCTTTCCAAATTTCAACGGGTTCAGTTCCTTTTTTATGGATCGTATGAGATAAGGACGTGCAAGCTCCAATAGATCGAGATCAGGATCAAGATGATGGATCACTCCTTCTATGGTGACCATAGAACGTGCTAAAAGGAAGAAATGCGGTGGTACTTTCAAGCCATGGTCCACGATCACATCCTTCAGTTCCATCAGGATCGTACTCATCTCGTTCTCGTGATAGCTCCTCACACTGTAGCTTTGAACAAATTCATTAATAGCGAACTCCAATGCACGCATATCGCGGATCACTGTCACCTCAGACATCTGCTGCAAAGCACGGATGATACCCTTAATATCTTTTGCTTTCACCGATATGAAGAGATTGCCAAACATTTCGATATCTCTTCCAAGAATACTCCCCATCATCCCAAAATCGAGGAAACAGACATTTCCCTGAGTCGTTACAAGTATATTTCCCGGGTGGGGGTCAGCATGGAAAAATCCATATTGAAAAACCTGTTTGATGTATGATGTCGCAAGTTCACGAGATATCTTTTTACAATCATACCCCTTTGCCGTTAGCTGAGCCACATCCGAAACCTTTATGCCCTGTATGAACTCAAGAGCCAAGACCTTGCTGGTTGTGAAATGTCGGTATATTTTAGGCACATGAGTAGTCTTGTCCGTTTGGTCTTCCGATACATTGTTGCCAAATCGCTGAACATTGACGGATTCGTGAATAAAATCAAGTTCCTTTAGAATGCTTTCCTCAAAATTCCGCACCAAGCCCTTCGGATCGAAACTTTTTAGTGACGGAATCCTCTTTTCAAAGATTTCTGCCAATTGATACATGACCTTGATATCTTCAATGATAACCGCCTTGATACCAGGCCGCTGTATCTTTAGCGCGACTTTTTCACCCGTTTTAAGTGTGACTCTATGAACTTGCGCCATCGATGCAGATGCAAAAGCTTCCGGCTCAAACCAGGCAAACAGTTCATCTACAGACGCCTTCAACTCCCTTTCAACAACTTCTCTTGCGACTTCACCGGGAAGTGGGGGTACGTTATCTTGAAGCTTCTCAAATTGGAGGATCAGATCTTCAGGGAGAAGGTCGGGTCGGTTACTGAGGATTTGTCCAAATTTAATGAACGTGGGACCCAACTCCTCGCAAACAAGGCGCATTTTCTCCCATTTGGTATATTTCTGAGCATGTTTTTTCGTGGTTTTCGGGATTAATCTTCGTATCAGACTCAAACGGTCTGTCTCGATCATATAAGATACAAGCTCCTCAAATCCGTATCGTACAAAAACTCGAAGGATCTGGTTATAACGTACAAATGACCGATATCGCTCGCGGATCGAAGAAATAAATCCCATTCTTAAACCGCTTTATCCTTTTCCAGATGATTGATCCGCGCTTCTGCAAGTGCCAATTCTTTACCAAGCTGCTCAATGCGAGCTTCAAGTCCCTTCAATTGTTCCACATGGGCGATGTTCACCTTCTCATAAAAAGTCGCTACCATCTCACCGATCTTAACCTCCAGCTCTTCTTTCGCTTCATTGGCCTTGATCAGCAATTTGTCCAGAAACTCCACCTCATTTCCATTCTCATCGACCATTCTTTCTTTCATGAATTCGTTGATCTTGTCCTTTCCTTGTTCAGAAACTGCAGCCAACTTTTCCATGAGGTGTGTCTCCTTTGATATCGTGTAGAGAGTGGTTGACAGTGATACCAATTCTAAAAATGTTTTCGCCTTCATGACTTTCAGTTAGTAAGGTAAAATTAATATATTTGTCCATACCAATAAATGACGATAATCATAATATCGGTATTTATTGAAAAATCAATAATTTCTGCCATGAACTTGAATTTACCGGTTTCAACTTTGATGACAACTGATGTTGAATGTGTAAGCCCCGATCAAAAGATTCTTGACCTTAAACATATATACGAACAGCAAAAGTTTCATCATCATGTTCCGGTAGTTGACAATGATCAAATTGTCGGTATGGTCAGTCTCATCGATTTTATGCGGGCAGTTCACGATGCTACTTTGGATGACAACGAAACGGTCTACCATCTCACATTGGTTCGGGATATTATGAGCACGAATACTGTTGCCGTAGGTGAAAATACGACTTTAAAAGAGGTTGCGGACATGCTCGCAAAAGGTGAGTTCAACTCTGTCGTTAGTGCTGACAATAAGCAGTTGAAAGGGATTGTAACGACGGTTGATTTTCTGCGCTATTTTCTGAAGAACAACTAAAACTCATCGTCTCATCCACTTGTATCCGCTTTGATCATTTAATCCATTTTGATCAAGCCACCTTTGTCTTGGTCGGCTCCTTTTTTCTTCTTCTTTTTCTTTGCGCCCGGCATGGCATCATCCTCTTTTCCGGAGGATACCTCTACACCAAATGTATAGTTCTCAACACCATGCTCATCAAAGCGATGCTCTTCGATAAGTTCACCTTTTTTGTAAAGTGCTCTGCGCTTTAGATTGTCATCCGGCCAACGCTCTTCGAACCATCCTTCCGGTATTCCCTTCTTGTAATTTTCCATAACTTGGAGGTTTCCTTCGTAATAGAAGGTCTTGAACTCCCCGTCCTTTTGGTCCATCATCCAGTGTTCAATTGTAAGCAGTGTTCCATCATTGTAATAATACTTCAACTCACCGTTCTTTTTTCCCGTTTTATAATTGAGATCCTGGATTAGTTTGCCATCCATATTATACGCTCTGAACGGACCATCCATCAAACCATCCTTATAGTTCACATCTTTTTCAATCTTTGATTTTGGATAGTAACTCTTTTTTACGCCATCCAGATTACCATTTTTATAATGCTCCAGACGTGTGGTGTCACCTTCTTTTGTCAAGTATAATTGACGGCCATGCTTTTGACCGACATTGTAGTTCATTTCCCAGGCCACCGAAGCCGTGCTATCATAGTAATAGAACCACTGCCCGGATTCTGCCCCTAACACATGATTCCTTACAACCTGAGGACAACCTGATTTATAATAGGTCGTATCCGCTCCATTCTCCTTACCGTTCACAAAGCTGATCCTTCTCTCCAGAAGTCCATTCATGTGACATGTCTCACATGTACCGGTAAAAGGTGTTCCCATATTACCACTCAGAATCGTTTTCGTATTCTCATCGTAGGTCAGTTTCTCATTACAATCCACCACACCTGCAAGTTTCCCGCATTCCCATTCGGCATATTTTTTTCCTTTGCGGGCATCTACCTTTTCGTAACATTTCTTTTTAACGGGAATCTGAGCCACCGCATTCATTGCGGATAGAAGCACTGCAATTAGGATTGAAAAAGATCTCATAAACTGTTTTTTTCGTCATCAATAATCATTCCCTGAAGAGCTTTTCTAAAGCCTGGCGCATAGGTTCAGGCAGCGGAATAGTTTCCTGGACTGTCGCATCAAAACAGACCTGAACCGAACGGCCATTCGAATAAAGCTGACCATTGACCATCAACTCATAACCGAGTGTAAAGCTTTTCGTTCCAATATGTTCCGTGTACATGGTTATTTCAGGTTGATCATTCAAGAGGACAGAACGAACATATTCCACTTCATTTTTGACCAGAACTATTCCAAACTTTCGCCAGTCCCAATTTTCACCAAGGAGTTCTTTAAAGTAGTGTACCCTCGTCATTTCAAAGTAACTTAGGTAAACGTTATTATTCACATGCCCAAGTACGTCAAGATCAGTAAATCGAACTTGTATTTTTGCCGGTGTCATCATTTCTTGTCGAGTTTTTCGTAATCGGAGTTGTTGCTGATGAACTCGGGCACGATCGCCTTCATTTTGAGAACGATCTCATCATTTTTTTGACTTTCGAACAGACCGATGAGTGCGTTTATTGCCTCAAGTTGTGCCGGATCCTGAAACTTCACTCTTGCTTTTAGAATCTTGGGGTGATGAGTTGGAATCGTGTTTTCTTCAGCAGAGAGTAACTCTTCGAAAAGTTTTTCTCCCGGCCTGAGACCGGTATACTTAATTTCGATATCCTTTCCTAGTTCTAGACCGCTTAGTTGAATCATCTTCTTGGCAAGGTCAACGATCCTCACAGATTCGCCCATGTCAAACACAAAAATTTCACCTCCTTCTCCCATAGCCCCTGCATCTAACACAAGCTGACAGGCCTCAGGGATTGTCATAAAGAAACGCGTTACTTTTTCATCGGTTACAGTAATTGGTCCACCATATTCGATCTGGCGCTGAAAAAGTGGAATAACTGAACCATTTGACCCGAGAACATTTCCAAAACGTGTGGTCACAAAAATTGTTGTGCCTTTTTCATTTGCAGCTTGTGCATAGATCTCTGCAATCCGCTTGGATGCACCCATAACATTTGTGGGATTGACTGCTTTATCAGTAGATATCATTACAAACTTGTGAACCTTATATTTTAAGGCAAGATCTACCAGGTTCTTTGTTCCTTTAACATTGGTCATAACGGCCTCTGAAGGATTGTTTTCCATCAGCGGAACGTGCTTGTATGCCGCTGCATGGAACACATAATCGGGATTGAAGAATTCGAAAACCCGCTCCATGCGTTCATAACTTCGAATATCACCAATGACAATCTCAAAATTCAGGGATGGGAAAAGGGATTGCAACTCATTTTGAAAATCGTACATCGGCGATTCAGCTTGATCGAGTAAAACAATCTTACTGGGTTTGTAGTGTGCGATCTGCCTTACCATTCCACTGCCGATGGAACCTGCTGCACCTGTGACGAGGATCGTTTTACGATTTAACTCGTTCGATATTTTGTTCTCATCAAGAACGATCGGTTTCCTTCCGAGAAGATCTTCAATATTGATCTTTGCGATCTGTTTTGTAGAAAATTCCCCGTTGATCCAGCTTTGTGGACTAGGAACTTTCTGAATTTTAACACTGTTTTCAAGGCAGATCTCAACAATTCTTTTACGATTATCTTCATCCGGTTTCTGAATGGCGAGAATTACTGAAGTCACCCCTTCGTCTTTTATTAATGCTTCCAGTTTTGAAGTATGAAAGATACGCACACCCTCGAGACGTGTTCCGGACATTTTTTTATTGTCATCAATAAAACCAATGATTTTATAGGACAGCCTGACATCCTTTTCGATTGTTCTCTTTGTAATGAGTCCCGAAATACCTGCCCCGTATATCAAAATACGCTCTTCGGTCCCTGTTGATTTGATCGATTCAAGGTACAGCAGTTTAATCGTAAAACGAGCACCGATCAAGAATACAAAGGAGAATATCATCTCCATTATAAGAACTGTTGTCGGAAATAAAAAGAATTGATCGAGAAAATAGGCTCGAGTTAGACCCAAAATGACAAAAATGATAGAGGAAGTCAAAACTGCCAGAAAGATCCGTCGAATATCTTCAAAGGAAGTATGTCTGATCAGACCTTTGTGTATCTTGAAAAAATAGAAAACCAGGATCTTAACAGCAAAATAAACCCAAATAGTTTTGGACAAGATCATCCACTCCTTTTCGATCAAAGCCCTATCTGCTTTGAGATCAAATCGAATTAAATATGCGAAGATCAATGCCGCAAAAGAAAGGAATTGATCAATGATGATAATCACCCATCTTGGCATATTGGATCTCAGTTGGAACATACACAAATGTAAGAAATCAGAAGTTATGCGTACATCCCACCGTTCAAATTAATAACCTGACCGGTTATGTATGCCGATTCATCCGATATCAACCATTCAATAGTCTTGCACACCGTTTCAGGATCACCAAATCTTTTAAATGGGATTGTCTTTATGATCTCCTCCTGCAATTCTGTCGGAACGTCCCCGATCATACCTGTACTGAAATATCCGAGAGCGAGAGCATTTACAGTAATTCCGGAACCGGCAAGTTCTTTGGCTTGTGTTTTCGTCAAACCGATGAGTCCTGCCTTTGAGGCTCCATAAGCCGCAGTTCCAATTGCCCCTGTCTGAGCCACCACTGAAGATATATTGAGGATCCTACCGTATTTACGTCCCCTCATTCCCGGAACAACCGCTTTGGAGGTCAAGAACGGTGCGGTAAGGTTAACCATCATGGTTTCGCTCCAGGCATCAAGTTCCGTTTTCCAGGACATCGCACTTCTGGAGATACCGGCATTGTTGATCAGCAGATCGATCTTGCCAAATCTTTCCAAAGCACTCTTTATCATACGTTCTATCTGCATAGGATCCCTGAGATCCGACTGAATTACAAAAATATCATCGGAGCTGATATGGGCTGGCGCATGATCGTGATAATGCAGCACCAGTTGCAATCCTTTATCCTTGAACCATTCTACCATGTGCTTTCCCATTCCTCCGGAAGCACCTGTGATCAGCATTACTTTCTTTTCCATGTTCGGTTTGCTTTTTTAAGCCAGCTGAACCAACGCGGTGCATTGTCCCAGCGATATTCGAAATATAGTTGATCTTTCCCGCCCAAATTACAGTTAAATGTTCGAACGCCATCTACTCTTGACCCGCCAAAATCGAACATCAGGTCTCGATTCATTGCCATTTTTATTGCAAAATCCATTGCTCCGTACATAGCCCCTTCTTTTTTAGATTTCTCGGCAAATGCTCCCTTCAAGTACAAGACCCGCTTATTGAATTCAACAAGAAAGATCCCACCGACTGTCATTTCACCATCTTTAACCTCGAGGATACGTAAGAAACCCTTTTTGCGGAGGTCGGAAATCAGTTGGTCCAAGCGGTCAAGCGATCGGTCATTCAATGCGCTTACCTTGCTGGGTAACTCTTTTCGGATGCGGGCAAGTACTTCTTCGTCATCCTGGGATTCGTGTATGCTCATACCTGACTTTTCGAACTTCGAAAGCATGCGTTTTGCCTGAGATCCATACGTCGCACGCTCTTTTCCGGGCTCGATGACCTGAAAAACGAATTCATTTGACGTCAAACCGGGTAGGTCCCCATTGAAATTGAACTGCGCCTCCGGGAAGTATTTTCTGATCTCTTCAACGATCTGCTCGCCTTGCAAAGGAAGTCCCAACCACTCTGTATACCGCGCAAAGATGGGTGTGTACAAAGTCTTTACACCAAATCTAACAGCGAAAGGCAGTACCATGCCTGCCCGGTATTCGTCATCAACAAGAACTGACCAGTTCTCTGCAACAGCATCAAGGTAAGCAGACAAGGAAAAAACAGAAGCGGAAGGTGTACTTTCCACTAATGCATCCCATCTTTCAATGTTTATATGTTTGCGCTCAACGAGTTTCAATCCAAGTCTCTAAACGTGATAAATGAATGTTTGTTATGCCAGATCTCCACAAACTTTTCCAGCTTTTCAAAGGAATACACTGTCATACTTTTTGGATGACCGATGATTACCATATCCGAAAATGCACGATCTGAAAATGATCGTACACAGTTATTCAGCTTTGAGGCGTAGAATCCATCGGAACTGACGTGATTCCAGGTAAAGTTCGTTAGCACGGATGTCTTTCTTCCCGGCTGCGAAAGGAATTTTCCATCTCCAAGCATTTTATGGCGGGAAGGGAACAGTCGCCCAAGAATATACAATCTCCAGTAAAACAGCGGACTGTATCTCCTGGAACTGATAGGGAACTCGGTGAAAAAACCGTTCTCAACCTCAACACATACATCAGAATCAAATCTATAGCGAGCCTTCTTCGGAGCTTTCGTAAAATCGAAATCATAATGCGGAGAGGCAAATTTTCCACCCGGAAAAACGCTCGAATCGTAGATAAGTTCCAGTTCCTTGAAGATCTTTTCAAGTCTGTTGAATGGTTGAACGCACCATCCGCCCGCTCTGAAAGCAGAGGATTTTCGCCCGATAAGCTGATCAAAATATTGTTTGTAACGGCTCACGATTGAACGGATCTCATCATCTGAAAAATCAGCGAGTTTGTAGGCTCCATCGGTCACAATAACCCATTTTCCCGCGTCGTAATAAGATCGCTCCCAATGCGGATGAATGTGAAGCTGAACATCATTATCGCTGCTGATCATTCGCCTGATCTGATTCAATACCCTTTCACGGTCATGTCTCAACTCAGGATTTGACACTGCAAATTCTTCCAATTTGATCAGGTATCCAACATCTACAAAGAAGGTCATTTTGCAGTTGTATCGATCGGACAACTCTAACAGTCGGTCGGTCGGTTCAAGGAGGCATTTCTCCACACTCCCGGTGTAATCTCCAAAGAAAAGTTCGTAATCGTATGTGAGAAAAATATTCACTTCAGCAAAGTTAAGCAGATATTTGAATGAACATGGCAGGTTGAGAGCTCGCAAAGACAATGTTCAGGTTAAAACATATTTCTATCTTTAGAACTGAAATCAGAACCTTGTGAGAATACTGTTTCTCTTTCTTCTTCTTTTTGCCTCATCCCTTTCTCAAGCACAACCGGAAAAGGAACGACTGGCATTCATCGCCTCCTTTATGGAATCGGTTGCCGCACATGACGGTGACAAGGTGATCGCGCACTTGACAGAGTCTTATGTGAATGCACAGCTGAAGGAATTCCTCCACCACAATAAGGATAAATTCCTTGATGAGCTTTTCGGTGGAATGATAGAAGGATCGGAAAATTGGATCAATCTGGATTTCCATGCGATCGATTCGATCGAATTCCTTCTGCTGAAGGAAACAGGAAATGCTGCATGGGAGGTAACATTCAGAATAAGGTCAGGATCTATTGTTGCTATTAGCGATCTGAACTTGTTTGCCTTCAAAAAGAGGAAAAGAGGAAAATACAAATATGGCTTCGAAGGAACAGTCGAATAATGGAGATCGAACGTAAATTTCTTGTTGACACTGAAAAATGGGTGGTAATCAGTAAACCTGAACCTGAACTGATCATTCAGGCTTACCTGGTAAACACGCCACAAAAAACGGTTCGTGTCAGGATCAAAGGTGCAAAAGGTTTTCTGACAATAAAAGGAGCCACCACCGGTATTTCGCGAACAGAGTTTGAGTACGCGATCCCATTGGAAGATGCCCGTCAACTGATCGAACAGTTTGCGGAAAAGATCATCGAAAAACACCGGTATGAAATGCACGTTGACAACCACATCTGGGAAGTGGATGTTTTTTACGGGAATCTGAAAGGTCTCCTTATTGCAGAGATCGAATTGAATTCGGAAGATGAAACATTCTCAAAACCGTCATGGATTGGCGAAGAAGTGTCACACGATCCCGAATATTTCAATGCGAAGCTTATCGAAAGGTGCTAAAGTACCTTAGTGCTACAGCCAACCAAAGAAAACAAAATTCAAGAACCAAACTATACAAACTATTGCAGCAATCAGTAGGATCGCGTACCCTATTGCCACTATAATTGTAGCAGCAGCGGCCCAAGGACCAGTGCCAAATAAAGCCAGGGCTAAAACAATTACCAGCAGTATGTAGAAACCGATCAGGCCCAGCATTTCCCAATCAACATCACTATTCCGTGCTGTTTTTTGAGTTTGTTTTTTTGAACTTTCAGTGAGTGTTTCGAAAGTGAGCTTACTGATTTGACCTCCGACTAGATCATGTTTGAATTCCATTTCCAATCCATTTCCGTTATCCGGAATTTCCTCAATGTAAAAATATAGATCTTCGGATAGTGCAGCATCCGAATCCTCGTTAATGGAGTGATCAATAATTACCGGCGGAAGAGGAAATGATCCGATCCCATCAACCAGCCCTGATATCTCAATGTATTCTTCGGGCTGTTCTTCTTCAACTTTATCTGCAATCTCTTGGTTGCTGCATACATTTCCTTTCTGGAAATAAAAGCCTTTAGCAGGAGTTAGTTTTTTCACTCCACACGATGTGAAAACAGATAGTAGAGCGAAACTGATCAAAAGTTTTTCCATGGTTCTTTTTGTGTAAAGATCCATAGACTTACTGTCACAGTATTATTGAATTAAACAACTCACCCACTATTATTTGCGAAATTCGCAAATAATAAAATGATCAGTAATTATTTTTTAAAATCTGTCAATTCAACAACCACTTCATTTCTCCTTCCCACCAATGTATAAGGTGGATCATAACCCAGATAACTGAATTTACCGGTGTGTTGAATGCCATTTTTCTCGAGCAGTGCGGACAGTTTCTTTTTATGCTCCTCGATCTTTTCATCATTGGCCCATCCGCCAAATTCGATCGCAGCCATAATCTTCTGATCTTGTTTTTCAAAATAGATCTTACTGTTGCTAGGTTTTGGAAGACTGCTCTCATCATATCCCGCAGGAA
>Ga0068876_10004091_pt1 | contig 10322 bp, 10 predicted proteins | sample NOAtaG_6_FD_66442 | JGI IMG/M metagenome (GOLD analysis project Ga0068876, IMG submission 66442) | Freshwater lake microbial communities from Lake Erie, under a cyanobacterial bloom - NOAA_Erie_Diel5S_2200h metaG | ecosystem: Environmental > Aquatic > Freshwater > Lake | place: USA: Ohio, Lake... | reverse complement strand
ATGGTAATGAATGGAAAATAAAACCATTTGATACGAAAGATCCAGTTATTCATAAAAAAAAATTATTAAACACCAACATTATTAACTACGAATTTACGGCGTATAATATACGAGAAATATATAGAAACATATAGAAAATATGATGCAACTAATTTATTTTTATCACTTTTACTACATATTTTTATTTTTTTTAATTCAGAATTTAAATTCATGATATATTCGAAATGGCAGGAGATTCATATTATTTAGGTTATATATCTCGCACCAATTCTATCAAAGCAGAAACAAAAAATGTTTATCTAAAAAAAATAGCTATAATACAACAAGATATATTGAAACAATCTATAGAATATATTTTGCAACATCCTACAGAATTTTTGATTCATTTAAATATATATGCCGCAAATACTAAAGGACGTCAAGGTAGTAGTTTAGGTGATCATACTAAAGATATTTACTTCGCATCAATTATGTCATTATTTTATAGTAATCAGTCTTTTAAAGAAGCAAACTTACCATTATATAACAAATGGAAAGAATTACATGATAGTGTTCGTAAGCCGCTGAACGATAAATATAAATCTAATATACCTACGGATAGGCAAAAAAGTGCTCATGTACCATTTGATAAGATTATAGAAATTCGAAATAAATTAGATATATCGCTAGAAAGATTATTATTATTTATGTATACTGAAATACCGCCAGTTAGATCTGATTATCATAAAACTTTATTATTGAATGGTGGAGAAATTTTGACAGATAATTATATCGATATGTCTAAATCTATGTTAGTTTTGCGCAAGTATAAAACTTCTGCAAAATATGGAATTATATACGTATCATTGGGGCCTGTTCTTATGAAAGAAATTCGGAATAGTTTAACTAAACAACCACGGGAATATTTATTTGTTGATAGTGCTGGAAAACCATATGAAATAGAAAATTCATTCAATAAATGGGCTAATAGATCACTCAAGTCTATTTTCGGTTTGAATAATATGTCACTAAGTATATTGCGTCATGAATATGTTAGTCGTCGTGATTTGATGTTAGAAACAAAAAGTGGTGCAGAACAACAAGAGATCGCACGAATTATGGGTCATAGTGTAGAACAACAAAAAAAATATATGTGGCACGCGTGGCTTAATCGTCAAGAATAATATAAGCGTATACGCTTATGCGCGTATACGCTTATACAGGAGATTGTATACTTTCAATATATTCGCATCTACATGATAATATCGAGTTTCCATTTACTATGCGATGAACTCTCACTGGTCTTTTACAATTAGGACATTCAGAACGCAATCTATGTATGGTCGGGTCATCAACTGTATATTTAATTAATGGATTTGTTGTTATTATACTCGATCCCATAGTTTGTTCAAATAGTAATGTATCTTCTGGTGTGATATCGAATACTTCGCCAGTAATTGGGTGTACGTATTTAGAGTTAGGCCCAAAATATTTAAAAATAGTTTGTGTACCATCTGGAGCAAATTTATTGGACGGATAAGAAGTCATTATTTATATTCGTATCTGATAAGAATATATCGTATAATGATATATTTCAAATTTTAATATATATATATATATATATATATATATATTAATCTATCATATCGACAAAGACATCTGTATCATGTGTATATGGATCATATTTTTCGCCATACATTTTTTTCAAATTATCATGTAATTGTGTACGTACTCTACTTTTAAGAATTCTCATACCTCGTTCTTTATCTGTACTATTTAATTTATGACATGATAACTTTTTCGATATATCATCCATAGTTTCAGATGATAAATTTTCTAATGCGTTACATCGTACAGCAACATCTAAATTATCATCTTCTGCAATTTCAGTTAATATTTTTTTATAATATATACCTGTCATATCTGCAACCATAGCACGAGTTATTTGAGTACTACTTATACTATTTAGATTACCAATAATATCAACTCCATCTAACGCTCCAATTACGCTAGATACCATACCATGAGAACATATATGTGATGGATCGATAATTGCACTTATTATTGCTTCTTTAATATTATTTTTATTATTATTATTGCCTGGATCATCTGATCTTTGCCATGCTAAAGATACTGCTTCTATAGGAGTAATATCAAAATATATGACTGGTTTATCTTCTTTTTCTAATTTTAATAAGCTTTCAGTAAATTCCGATAATGTTACAGGTTTTATTTCTATATCTTTATTATCTCGTCTATGAGTGATATATCTTCCGATGTCATTATTTATATTTTTTGATTTATCATATTTTTTATTTAATATTTTTATAATATTTAGCACAGCTTTATTTACTTCTATATCATGTACATTTTCTGGATCCGAACGAATCATGCCAGGAGTATCTTTAGGATCAAAACTCGTTTGTACCGTAAATATATCATTTTGTTCTACAGCTATCCCTAGAGCTTGTAAAAATGATAATACTGGAAATATTCTTATGGGGTTCATGGGAATTTGTTGTATATCTGATATATCATTTTCTTGCTCGGGAGAAATAGTACGATCATTATAATTTAATATGCTCACATTTAATCTTAATGGCGTTCTATTTGGCCTATTTATTATTTGAGTATGTATAGGTATTATTTCATTCTGGTTACGTTCTATTATTGTATTAGTTGATTTATTTATATTCCTGACTATTATTATGAATACAATAAATATGATCATAATCGATATTATAATTAAAAATGCTATTTCTAAATTATACATGTTAGTATAAATATTTATCGTATAAATTGAAATATAAATATATCCAATAATTTGCTATGAATTATTTTATGGTTATAGGTAAAATTATAAATATTTATAGAATCGATGGCAAATCATTAACTGTATTTACAACTCAGAATAAAGTTATTATGGGAATTTCTGAAGATATGATTATTAATATTAGATCTATAAAATGCGGATTATTTAAAAAAATATCGACAGTAGAAATAACTCATGATGAATTAATAAATTTATCGATCGGTATTCCTACTCATGGTAAGAAAAAAGAAAAATATATATATGCTCCGATCATTGATTTCGATCCATCTAGATGGATACATATCAGTATGACATTTAGTAATAGTCTTACTTCTACAGAATGTAAATTAGTTGACCAATGGTATAATAAAATTAATCCATCCATAACTAATATATTACATGATTTTCAACTCGCCGCCCAATCCGCGTAATTCGCTTATTTTATATTCTTCGAAAACATATGGTGCAACAGGACGAAGGATAAGTATTGGACATTTATTTTGTCTAAATTCTTCTTCTGCAACTTTTTGTGGATCTGGATCTATAAATCCACTAATAAGTGGTGGATTATTTTTTGCCAACATAGTAGCTCTAAAACCAATAGCTGCGACTTCTTCATACTTAGTTAATAGTCCATAAGTAGTTCTAGCATCGCCTCTAATAATTGTGACTTTTACATGTGGTGCAAGTAATTTAGATTTTTGAAAACCTATTTCTACAGTTGGATCTACATAATTAATTTGACTATGTTCGAATTCTTTTAATTCTTGATCTTCTTCATCAATCATTGCAATGCCATCTGTATCAGTACCAAGAATTAGGCGTAATTGGGCATTTTCTTGATCATCTAATTTTTCGACTTGTAAATCGAAATCAGTTTCTATATTTACAGCAGTTTCTGGATCTGCTGGTATATCACCAGCTGTTTCTATATATTCAATATCTCCATCAAAATTATTAAAATCGTCCATCATAAAAATGATATGTTAATAGTATATATAAGACTTATTTCAATTTTATTTAACTTTTATGTATATGCTCGGTAAATAAATATTGTATTCCATATTAATTAAGAATTACGAAATTATATATATCTATATATTCAGAGCTTTATGGCTAACAATAATATACGACAAATATTACAAAATCCAAAATGTTTGTCATTTTTAGATATAAGCTCTCCACAAATTAATTTAGTCGATAATTCTAATGGAAAATGCTATAATATAGTACCTGAAATACATGAACAGTTAATCTGTATTTTGGATCAAATATATCAAGCCGAAGATGGAAAAATTATAATACAAGACAATGTTACCGATGAATTATTTGGATTGGAACAGTCATTTAGTGAACGATTACTTACGAGTATTGCTGGATTTAATTGGAGATTATCTGGAATGACTACATATGACACTAGAATGTTTTACGAACTTTCATCCATATTATTTATTGAGCTGGGTAAATTATTAAATCCTATGCCTACGACACTACATTTCTTTTTACGAAGTGATGAAATTATTATTCCAGAATTACGTATGTATCCAAGACAACGCGAATTTATAACATTACAGCTTAACTCTATTTTACCAAATATTCTAAAAGAACTACATATTTCAATAGATGACAATGTAAAAATATTAAATTATATGTATATCAATAAGTTATCCCCTATGGGATATTTTGGGGCAGTTAATAGGGTCACATATCGTAATGGAAAGGATCCAATGGTCGAAAGTATACCTCCTGATAAATATCATATAACTGATCTCAGTATGATTTTAGTAAAGGGTACGAATATTAAAGCAATGATGACAGATTTACGTACCGAATTGCAAGAAATGCTAAATTATACATCGTTTTCTACGACAACTTTAGATGATCAAACCATTATTGGAGAAAACATGCGTAATTCATTAAGTATCGCAGATGTTAGATATTTTTATGAAATGTTACAAAAAATACCTGATGAAGTTCTATATAGTAATAAATTTTGGACTTTGATGACTCCACTTGCATGTTCTGGATCGTTATTCGATGAATTATCTAAAGATGGATATAAGCATTTGGTGCGATTTCACTATAATAAATTATGCGAAATTCGAGATGTATTGTATGACAAAAACGAATTTGAATATGCTTGGGAAAATGCTAGTAATCAACAGTCGCATAAAATAGAATTAATTCATTATATGAGACGTGCACATGAAAATGAATATAATATAATTCATCACCGATTTATTATTGCAAAAATAAAAGAAATGAGTACGTTTTCATATAATTTACCCGATGGTGATTTAGCAAAATTATTATATTACTGCATATGTCATAAATACGGTACCGGTATGAATGAATATAAAGGAGGATCAGTAATTACAAACAGTGCGCAAGAATGGTATAAGTTTATTGAACCATCTGATGAACATGAAAATGGAGAATTATATAAGTGGAAGAAATTGAGCGCCACCCCAGATCTATATACATTTATTTCAATTCGCATCGTACCATATTTTAATGCATTATTATCGGAACTAGGATTAGGAAATACTAACATCACTACTAATGGTCGAACTGTTCGTAATATACGTGTTCAAGAAATACAAAAAACAATCCGATCTATTAATACGATATCAACTCAACGAAATATTCTTTCGTCCGTGCAAAATTATTTATCTAGACAATATTTCTTCAAGCGGATGGATAAAAATCCTTGGGTAATCGGCGTATCTAATGGTATTCTTGAATTAGCAAGCCCAACTATTAGTACAAATGATGAATACGAAGAAGAATCAGGAAGACAAAAAGCTCGTCTTGTACAAGGTTATCATAACTATCCTATATCGAAATTTATTCCTATAACTTTTCGGGATGATTGTACTACATATATGGTACGAAAAGTTGCTACGCACTTGCATGATTACTTCTATGAAAAAGATGTTGTAGATTGGCATTGTTATTATTGGTGTCGTGCGCTAGACTCATTTCCTAAAGATCCTATTGCATTATTATGGATAGCGGATGGCTCTCGCGCTAAAACATTCTGGCAACAATTATTATTGAATTCTATTGGTATGTACGGTAAAAAAGCCAGTAATCGTATTATTGTTCAAACACAAACAACTACGGCAACTCGTACAGAATTGGCTGCATTAGAAGGATATAATTTAGCGGCATTTAGTGAAATCACTCCTAATGATGTTTTGGATGATCAAAAATTAAAAATGTTATTAGGTGTAGAAGATCAATCATTGAATGATAAAAATGAAAAAGAACGCATATATCATTTTGCACTGATATTATGGGGAGCAATGAATCATGATCTTAAAGTTACAACTACGGATCACGGTACTTGGCGTCGATTAAAATATTATTCACCAAAATTAATATATGTAGATAATCCAGATATAAACAATAAATATCATAGAAAGGATAATCCGAATTATGTAAATAAATATGCTACAGATCCGCAATGGCACGAAGCATTTATCACTATCTTATTACATTATCATAGCATATTGATGAATAAGTATAAAGGATCACTTAAAAATGTTCCAGCAAGTCCAACTATCGAAAATGAAACGCTAGAATATAGAGGTAAACAAGATTTAATCCATCGATTCTGTTGTCAACGATTAGTTGTAGTAGACAATATAAAAGAACTAAAAGAAGGTGATGAGTGTGATATGGTCACATTTGTAAAATATTATTCAAATTGGTATAAGACTATGGGTCACGGAAATATTGTACCAGTTAATGGAGCGATTGAAAGATTTAAAGCTAGCGTGTTGGCACCGTATATTGTAGATATTACAGATACAAATAGTACGTCTACAAAAATGAGAGGAACTTCATGGATTATTGGAGTAAGAGATATAACAGTAGCCCATTCTCATAGACAAGTAGGAGTTATATCTGATGATGAAAAATCATTAGTAGAAAAAATTGGACAAAAATATACGTATGTCGGACATGGTGAAGATGCAGGAGATTCGCAATTAATGAATATCATTCGTAATGCAAAAGAAAAACCAGATGTCCGAACAAAAAAATTAGTTGGCTTTAAAATGACAGGATTATTTTGATAGTATTGTCGGATAATTAAATTTTATTTTTGCAATATACCCAATCAGAAATTCTCTGGTATATCGAAATTTTTAAAAAATTTAATATGTTAAACTACACAGATGGCTTTAAAAACCGTTGATTACAAAAAGCCTCTACAGATGTAAATAATTGTTAAAAATTGAATTATTTTTCTAGAGTATACTACGTTAATTTCTAGCGGATTCTCAAGATGAGCGATTTAAAGGAGCCTGCAGATTCTTCTAAATCGGTTGTTGAAGTTTTAAAGGCACTAGTTAGCGAGGTGGCTCATAAAAACAGCCTCCTTTCGTACCAAATAGATGCATACAATAAACTGGAGAGTGAAAAAGAAAGCCTCGAAGCTACAAATTATATGCTTGAGGAGCGTATTAAGGAGCTGGAGAAAAAAATCGAAAAAGTCGAAAGGTGGAAGTGGCCAAAAAATAATAAATAAGCATTTATTATTTGATTATTAGATTTATTGCGATACTACCGTGGTCTTGTAAAAAGAGCTCTCCGTCAAGAACAATTAATATCATATTCCTATATACGCACAATTATTCAGTCTCGATACTATTTCTAGATCTGTAGATGATTAAAAAAATAAACAATCGTTAGATTTTATTTTTTTAATCTTAGTCATAAAATAGTACAGAATGAATCCGTGACCCTCCAGTGATTATTTTTCCAGTAAACATATCAAGATAAGCGTATACATCTTTTCGATACGTAAATATTTTTTCCATCTCTTTAAATCCGTAAGAATCTTCCCACCATGGGTACATTATTAATATGTTATTATCGTTCTTTTTTAATTCGCGGACTTTCCCTGGTAAATCATCAATTATAAAAATGAGATTTGGTGGACTGATTTGTATATTAAATCTTACACCCTTTTCATTTTCATTCAAAATATACTCATATAGGTTTTCATATCTCATAATTCCTCCAAAGGGTTTATCCGTATCAGGAAAAAGTGTTCCAAAAATGTATGTATCGACTTGTGTATTAAAAGGTGCTCCGAATAATTCTATGTTTAATAAGCTCTTATCTCGGTAAGAATCGACGGATTTTCTATCGTTCGGTGTCATGGTCCAACACTGACTCCATGCCGAATAAGTAACATATCTCATATAAACGATGTTCGCCAATATTCTGAAATTATTCCAAGAACCTTTAGAGTACTTAGTATATTTTTCGAACATTCGTTTAACTGTATATGGCGGAATAATACTTTTAGGATCTTGGACGATAGGGTTCTTTTCTAATACTGGTTCATACCCGTTAAGAATTTTAATCATCTGATTTTTATCGGATTCGATACCCAAATCGTTCATTTCTTGCTGCCATTTGGTTATAATTTCTTTATCTATTAATGATCTTTGATCTATCCGGAATAAGCGGAAACCATCATTTAAAGTATGTTTGGAAAAACTAAGCATTGATATGATTAATCGGTTGAAAATTTTATCAGCTCCGTAATCAGTTGTTTTATCTTTCTTAGGATTTTTATATGATGCTAATTTGGCTGTCTTAAATAGTTCGTTCAATTTATGTTCATTAATCAGCTTTTCCATTCCAAAAATTAAAATATTTTATTATTGTTTCTTCAATTTTTAATAAAAGGGAAAGACTCTGATATTGTGGCGCCACATATATTATAAAAAAATAGCAATTATATCAATATTAATTTTACACCATGTAGCTTATTGGGTGGTAGATTTATATGACTTCTCTTTAAGTATATACCCTGCTAGTGATAGCCCGATTGCCGATACCACTAGTTGAGTTATTGAAAGTGCTATCGACACTACATCCATAGTAGTAAATGTAATATACATGTTTATAACTAATATAATTAGGAATATAAACACCAATGCGATCATTAATCCCATCATCTTGTAAAATTATTATTTTATATATCGTCTTAAAATTATCAACATGTAAAATAATAATTTTACAGGATAATAATTTTACAGAGTAAGATTTACGCAACATTCATACACCAAGCATTCAGAAATCCCATTCCTATGTTTTTAGGTATATATATTTTTTGTATAGTATTATTATGCGATTTTACTAACTTATTGTTCAAATATTTATCTAATTTACTATAATATAATGCATCAATATTTGGAATACCAATATACTCTTTATAAAATACACTTACAAATTCTACACAGTGATATCCGTCAGGAATAGATAATGGTAAATATTTGTATATATCAAAATTATATTTCGCTGCTATAAATATCCATATGGGACATCTATAATTTTTTCCAACGTTATCGAGAATAAATTTCTTAATTGAATGACGATGATATTTTTTTACTTGTGGGATGCTAATTATTTCTATCCATTCTACATCACCATTTAATAGGTAATCGGATAATTTTATCAATTCGATACCTCTTAATATTGTAGCATGATATATATATGGGACAATATTGCCACCAATATGTGTATTTAAATTACTTATAGTTTCTGGACCGAAAAATAAAATACCACAATGATTATAATCTTCTCCAAATGTAGATCTAATTAAGTGAGATATTTTGCCAATAGTTTTAACTATAATTAAGTCGCCAGATTTGTAATTCAACGGAGTTATTTTTGATAAATCATGGTAAAATGTATCCAAATCTACGTCGTGATATTGTTCATATTGTTTTATGATACCATAAATAATAAATAATACGCATAATATTAAGACGATGTAGATGGCGAATAATATATTTTCCATATGAGATATATTATATTTAAATTTTAATGATTTATTATATTAGAGTAAAATAATCAATATAATTTCTTACTAAGTATGAATAATAGTAAAAATCATAGCGTTATTAATGCGCTTATTACCAGGTATCGTAGAAATTTATGGATCCCAGAAGATGCAGTAAGAGATATAATAACTGCGATGAATAATATGATTAAAGATGGCGATACTATCGAAACATTACCACATGTATATATTTATCCTGTTAATATCGATATGGATTCGTCTAGTCAAACTGGAGATGTAGAAAAAAAAAATATGACAGCGTTTAATGATTATGGTATTTTGACCGATATTCAACTCGAAACTAACTTTGATTTCTTAAAATACCATCCCAATTGGAGAAATATTTTTGCAAGGTTAGGTAATCTTAATAATCTCGCTGCTGGGTTAGATTATCCTATTTTTATTCCTACAGACTCTATATTGATACATCACTTTGCAGCTGAAATTCGTAGAGGTATATTTATTCGTAATTGTGGATCCGAAGCTCTTCCATCGCAATTTTTATTGCCATATCCTAAATTTTTACAACTTAAAAGCAATATCCCAATTAATTCTGATTTAGAACATGACACCGAAATTAAATCTGACACTAGTCCTTCCGAAATTAAATCTGACACTAGTCCTTCCGAAATTAAATCTGACACTAGTCCTTCCGAAATTAAA
>Ga0068876_10004089_pt1 | contig 10324 bp, 7 predicted proteins | sample NOAtaG_6_FD_66442 | JGI IMG/M metagenome (GOLD analysis project Ga0068876, IMG submission 66442) | Freshwater lake microbial communities from Lake Erie, under a cyanobacterial bloom - NOAA_Erie_Diel5S_2200h metaG | ecosystem: Environmental > Aquatic > Freshwater > Lake | place: USA: Ohio, Lake... | reverse complement strand
GCTCTGTCAGTGCTTCCTATTTGGACCTTTACCTCTCCTCCTTCAATGTTTGCTATAGGCAGCTTTGAAATGCATTCATGGAGAATTGATCCGAAGTTCTTTTTATCAAAAAAGTTAAAAACGTATAACCGCTCTATGGGGCGTGTGAAGCCGACATAACATTGGTTCACCTTGTCTGTTAAGATCTGTGCCTGTTCTAATTCGTTTAACGAGCGCACCTCACTTATCGGGCTGGATTTCGATAGAGTCGTGTACAAAATTTGATCATTCACCTCAATCAGGAACCGCGACCCGCTTTTAATACTCAGGTCAAAATTCATATATGGCAGGATGACCACCGGAAATTCAAGGCCCTTTGACTTGTGGATAGTCATGATCTTGATCGCGTCGTCGCTGTCAGGCATTTGTATAGCGAGCTTCGACCGCTGATCATCATAATGATCCAGAAACGATTTCAGGTCCGGTCCTTTTGCAAGTTCATATTCATGCGCGAAATCAGCAAAATGATGTAAGTAGGGGTTCTTCAGTTCATCCCATTTCATCAAATCGTAAAAGCTTTGTATCAGATCATAAAGGTTCTCGTACTTGCAAAAGAAATTAGTTGCATCACCAAAATGATCCACAATAAATTTATCATCGTTGAAGAACGTGTATTGATTTCCGTCAGGATAGGTTCTTCGTTCAAAATATGTTCTGTATTGTGTAAAAGCATCTTGCTTATTAATCCGAAAATAGATTTCGGAAAAGCGCTTCTTTTCGCTTAAGCTGGAGGGGTTTAATCGTCTTTTTAGATACGAAATCACCAATTTCACTTTAACTTCGTTCTGTACAAGCAATGATTCTGAAGAGACCACTTTGTAACCAAGTCTGGTCAATTCCACTGCCCATGTATTAGCTCTGTAATTCACATCGCTCAGGATGCAGATGTCACCTCGTTTGAAACCATCCTTTTCACAGTTCTCTATCTTATTCACAATAAGAGGTACTAGATCGATATCAGCCATTTTTCCTTCTGAGGATACAATGTCTACGATACCAGGTAGTTTTGATTGTGCATTCTGATGTATTGAATTGTAGAAATTCTGCGAATTTATTGGTAAGCGATCTCTAATAACCGGGAAAAGGTCATTATTGAAATTGACGATAACAGGTGATGAACGCCAATTGTCCTCAAGGGAGCGCACAATTCCCATTTTATCGAAGAATTCCGAGCGCTTGGTGATGAGGGGGTCATTCTCGGGATTATAGATTCCCGGCAAGTCTACGAACTGCTCTGCAACGCCGTTTTTGAATCGATAGATCGATTGTTTTGGATCCCCAACGATCAGGTTCGTATTGACATTTGAAATGGATTCGTGCACGAGAGGCACCATGTTTAGCCATTGCAAGCGAGATGTGTCCTGAAACTCATCGAGCAGGAAGTTGTGAAATCGTGAACCCAGACGTTCGTATATGAACGGAGCATCTTCGTTTCTGACCAGGTTTGAAATAAGGGTATTGAATTCCGATATGCGGATCAACTGTTCTTCTTTTTTAACCGTGTGCAGGGATCTGGCCAGGTATTGCAACAGTGCCATGTTGTAGAAGTTCTTTAAAAATGCCTTACCGACAAAATAGATCGGAGCAATCTGATCATAGTAACGCTGCAATTCGATTAAAGCATTTCTGAGGTTTTCTGGGAATTCTCTCCCTTTCGGTGGATTCTCCGAAGCCTTGGATATAAAACTTTCGCTGAGTAATCCAGAGGGAATAGTGTCAAGTTGACCGATTTTCTCGATTGCTTTGGTTGTGACTGATTTCCCCGGATAAAGATCAACGGGTATACTGTAGCTTTCATACAGGTCAAAAACAGCTTTGCAGCGTTCTGTGAATTGACCTACCTGATCGTTAAGTAACTGCACTAACTGTTTTCGGCGGGTGATTGAGAAATCCATTTCCATCAATCGGTTGATCACCGGTTGCTCTTTCTCTTTGGATAATACCTTGCTGAACTCAATCAACTGATCACGAAAGTTCCAACGTTCCCCTTCGTCCAGATTATCTTTGGCGTACTCGAAAACAAGTGATGTAAGATTCTCACGATCTTTTTTCCCCAATTGATTGAGCAACAAATCCACCACCTGTTCGATAACCTCGGATTCATTCAGGATCACATCGAAATCGTTTGGTAGATCTAGATCCCGACTAAACGAACGGATCAACTTCAAATTGAATTTATCGATCGTTAAAACAAAAAAGTCTTCATAACGGTGTAATATATTCTGCAACACCTTGCCTGCTCGCACATGCACAACTTCCGGGTCTATCCCCAGTTCTTTGCCGATTTCAATGGCATAGCTCTCTGAACGACTTTTGTATATTGCAGGATGGCTTAGTTCATCCAGTGCTTTTATAATCCGTGTTTTCATTTCCAACGCTGCTTTGTTGGTGAACGTCATTGCTATGATCCTTGAAAATCGGGAGAGGTCTTTGTCGTCAGAAAGTAATAGGAAGATATACTCTTTTACCAGATTATACGTCTTACCACTGCCGGCGGAGGCGTTGAGTACTTTAAGTGGCTTTGGGGTTGCTGTTGACACAGGGAAAGTTATTTTTTTAAACTCATTAAAAGTAAACATAATTTGCAGCGTTTTCTTAAATTTGTTAGTAATGGGAAGGAAGATTAAAATTATTTTAGCTGTTATAGTATTAACGGTTGTATCTTGTAAAGATGACAAGGTGGAAGACCCTATTCCGGAAATAAAATATGTCAGATTAACCATGCAGCCGGTCTTTGGATCATCAGAGCTCTCCCTGAATGACACGATAACGACAGCTGAAGGTTACAAGGTACAGTTCACGGATCTCAAATGTTACTTCTCCAGCCTTAAAAATGGTTCGAACGAATTAACTCAGTCCGCGTTATTTGATTATGCGTCCAGGGGGATTGAAGTATTCAAAGTTCCAGGAGATCCTGCTAAATTCGCATCGCTTACAGGGTTTTTAGGTGTCGATCCAAACTATAATCATGATGACCCTTCTGCATTTCCAAATAATAGTCCTCTGAATATAATGAATGCGAATGATATGCATTGGGATTGGAATCCCGGTTACATTTTCATAAAGGTTGAAGCGAAGGTTGATACAAATCCGGATGCAATCACGGTGCTGGATCATTTTGTTAACTTTCATATAGGCACAGATCAATTTCTCCAAAATCTTTCATTTTCAGGGCTGAACTGGTCTGACAACGGATCAGGAGTTTACACTGCTCCATTGAGGCTTGATCTCGAAAAATTTTTGCAGAATGGTGCGCAGATCATCGATTTAAAAACGGAATACACCTCGCATACTATGTCGGGTCAAGAGCTACTAAGTGAGAAAGTGATCCAGAATTTTGCCACCGCAATAAGCGTTTACTAATGAAATACCTTTTTTTCATATTTGTGTCGGTGGTGATCTTTCTTTCCTGTAAGAAGGACAAGGTTGGATTTACACCAACTCCCTACGAATTGAATATCCCGTCGCATTTCCCTGACATGATCATTCCGGAAGATAATCCGATGACGGTGGAAGGTGTTGAGCTGGGAAGAAAGTTGTTCTATGAGGAACGACTTAGTAGGGATAATACGATGTCTTGTGCCAACTGTCATTCCCCTTCCGCATCATTTTCTGACCCTAGTCAATTTTCGGTTGGTATAGATGGCATTCCCGGAACGCGGAATTCAATGGCACTTATTAATCTTGGATGGCAAAACTTCTTCTTTTGGGACGGAAGAGCAAAGACACTTGAAGATCAGATTCTAGAGCCAATTCCGAATCCAATTGAAATGCATCAGGAATGGAAAGATGCAGTGGCAAAACTGAATTCAGATAAGACATACAGGAATATGTTCTTCAAGGCATTCGGACAAGAGGGAATTGATTCATTAAAGGTGTCTAAAGCAATTGCCCAGTTCCTTCGCACCATGATTTCCGGATCTTCGAAGTATGATGTGATGTACAAGTATGAGAATAGTTTGCCATTAAACAGTATTGAACAATCCGTCTATGCTTCTGTAACTGCAGAGGAATGGGCAGGCTACGACCTTTTTAAGAGTTTAAATGGGGCGGACTGTTTTCATTGCCATAATGGACCGTTGATGCAAGTGCAGAAATTTAGTAACAATGGCCTGGATGCCACGTTTATAGATCATGGAAGAAATGGAGTGACCGGAAATCCTGCTGATGATGGTAAGTTCAAGGTGCCGACATTAAGGAATATTGCCTTATCGGGGCCTTACATGCATGATGGCAGATTCAATACACTTGAGGAGGTAATCGAACATTATTCATCAGGAATTCAAATGAGTTCAACGATCGATCCGATGATAGAATTCGCTTCTCAGGGCGGAGTCCAATTGGATGCTTTTGAAAAAGATTTACTCAAGAAGTTCTTACAGACCTTGACCGATTATGATTTTATTACCAATCCTGATTTTCAGGATCCGGATTGATGGTATAGCGTTTAAATTCGTTTATTTGCAACAAGTTTGAAGAGATGATTGACGAAAGAAGATTAACGACAGAGGAGAAGGCGCTCAAGATCAACCTGACATCCGATATTTACGGGTGTTTTGCTGAGATTGGTGCAGGGCAGGAGGTTGCAGCCAACTTTTTTAAGGCAGGAGGGAGTTCTGGAACGATAGCTTATACGCAGTCTGCATATGACATGAAAGTTTCAGATTCCATGTACGGAGAGGCTTCTCGCTATGTATGTGAGGAACGGTTGGTCACTATGTTGGAAACAGAATACGAGACATTAAAATATCGTCTTCCGAACAAATACAAGGAAGCGCGCTTTTTTGCATTCTGTAACACGGTTGAGTCGCTAAATTACCACAAAACGAATCAAGGTCAGGGTTGGGTAGGAATACGTTTCCAGTTGAATTTGGAGGCTGAACCGAATGATATTATCCTGCACATAAAGATGCACGACAATAGCCACAAAGCGCAACAGGAAGCTCTTGGTATATTAGGAGTTAATCTTATCCATGCTTGTTATTTCCATTTTAATGACCTCAATGAGTTCTTGAACAGCCTAGTTCACCGACTTCCCAGAGATCGTATGGAGATAGATATGTTACGGGTGTCGGGTCCGGATTGTGAAACTACAGATAATAGGATCATTGCGTTGAACCTTGTGAAGAGAGGGATTACGGATGCCACAATGTTTGATCTTTGCGGAAATATACTTCAGCCAGCAACAGCTTTGTATAAGAAGAACATTCTGTTGATGCGTGGTCGTTTCAGACCTGTTACAAAGGTGCATATCGATATGATCGAAGCAGGAAAAAAACAGTTTCTGAAAGAGAAAGATGTTTCTGAAGACAATCTGAACGTCGTGTTCGAATTAACGTTGAAAGACCTTACAGCAGATGGAAAGATTTCCGATAAGGATTTCGTTGATCGGGCTGAGCTACTAGGATCTCTCGGTTATACGGTGATGATATCGAATTATCTGAAGCACTATAAAATGGTGGATTATCTCGCATCGATTGCGAAAGGAAAAAGAATGGGAGTCATCGTTGGTGTTTATAATTTGCATACCATCTTTGATGAAAGATACTATGACAATCTGCCCGGTGGGCTGCTTGAAGCCTTTGGCCGAGGTTTCGGACATAATGTAAAACTATTCGTTTATCCGGCTAATAATGTGGATACCGGAGAACTTTATGGATTGCATAACCTTAAGGTTCCTGAGCACCTGAATGGCTTACTTACATACTTGAAGGATAATAACAAGATGGAGGCCATAGAAGAGTATGATCATAAATTACTTCACATCATGTCTGATGACGTCCTTTCGAAGATCAAAGCAGGCTCTTCAAGCTGGGAAGATGAGGTTCCAATGGAAGTCGTGAAAGCAATAAAATTTTTCGAATTGTTCGGATATCAGGCGAAAGTAACTGCTTAAGCATCCATGCCACACATAAAGAACGCACTCATACGTTACAGGATCATCGATCGGTGTATTCGAAACAAATACCGACCATATCCAACCAAGCAGGACCTCAGGGAGGCCTGCGAAGAGGCTCTTTATGGATCTGTTGATGGAGCGAATATTTGTGATTCGACGATAGAAAAAGACATGTTCGCAATGAAAATGGAACATGATGCCCCGATCAAATACAGCAAACGGAATGGTGGTTATTATTATCAGGACCCGGAGTTTTCAATAAACGATATTCCGCTCACAGAAGAAGACCTGAGCGCCATCAAATTCGCAGCTAATACTCTCATGCAATTCCGGGATGCCGACATGTTTCGGCAGTTTGGCAATGCGATCGACAAGATCGTTGACCGGGTATCGATCTCTTCCAATCCGAATGACAAGGATCTCAATCATTTCGTGCAGTTCGAATCGGCAGTTTCATCTGGAGGGAATGAATACTTACCGGGAATCCTCGATGCAATACGCAATAACTTGATCATAACGTTCGATTACACAAGTTTTGTTTCAGGAAAGACCAAGAAGCGAGTGGTTTTCCCACTTTTACTAAAGGAATACAGGAATCGCTGGTATTTGATCTCCTATGATCGAAGCAAGGAAGGAATTATAACCTATGCACTGGACCGTATGGCAGATCTAATCGTTACCGAAGAAAGCGGGTCACGCCCTTCTGATTTCAATGCAGATAATTATTTTAAGTACGCGGTAGGGATTACAGCAGATAATGAAAGTGAACCGGAAAGTATAATCTTTAAAGCTGACAATGTCGCAGCAAAATATATCGAGTCACAACCGTTTCACACATCGCAAAGGGTGCTTAAATCCGGAAAGAACAGAACAACATTTGAAATGAAGGTACTTGTTTCTGAAGAATTGATTCGCTCATTTTTGTCATATGGCGGAGAGATTGAGATCCTTTCCTCTTTGCCATTAAGAGAGAACATCATAAAGCGACTAAGAGCGATGAATGACATTTATGGTCACTAGTGGTTTTTTTGTCAAATTCCATTTTTGGTGTTTATCTTCGTGAACAAAACTCAGAAGATGGAATTGATCATTACGCTTAAGAACGGTGTTTGTGAGTTGAAGCTGAACAGACCTACGGTATTTAACTCGTTTAATCAGGCCATGGCCTTTGCGCTTCAGAAAGCCTTGGATGAGGCTGAGTTCAATGATGAGGTTCGTGCGATTGTAATTACCGGAGAAGGCAAAGCATTTTGTGCCGGTCAGGACCTTGCCGAAGCGGTTGATCCAGAGGGACCTGAATTGCAATCAATTGTCAAGGACCACTATAATCCCATTATTGAGCGTATCCGGACTATTGAAAAACCCGTGATCGCTGCAGTCAATGGAGTAGCAGCGGGAGCTGGTGCCAATATTGCACTTGCCTGTGACATTACCTTTGCTAAGAAAAGTGCAAGCTTCATTCAGGCGTTTTCTAAGATCGGTCTAATCCCTGATTCGGGTGGGACGTTCTTCTTACCACGTATCGTAGGAATGCAAAAAGCATTGGCTTTGATGTTTACAGGAGATAAAGTAACGGCTGAACAGGCAGAGCAGATGAACATGATCTACAAAGCAGTTGACGATGAATCTTTTGAAGCAGAAGTGAAGCAGTTTGCAGAAGTTCTTGCAGCAATGCCGACACGAGGATTGGGTTTAACCAAGAAAGCTGTGAACGCAAGCTTCACAAATAACCTTACACAACAATTGGCTGTTGAAGAAGAATTGCAAACGGAAGCAGGTCAAACATACGATTTTCGTGAAGGCGTGAATGCATTCCTTGAAAAACGAAAACCGGTTTTTAAAGGAGAATAATTGGCAAGAATTCCGAATACGAATTGAAAAATTTTAGAAAATGGTAGTTGGAGTATTGGGAGCAGGAACCATGGGAGCAGGTATTGCTCAGGTGGCAGCGCAGAATGGACATAAAGTAGTATTGGTCGATCTGAACGATCAGGTGATCCAAAAGGCGAAAGAAGGACACGTAAAAGTCTTGAATCGTTTAGTGGAAAAAGGATCACTCACTCAGGAAAGATCAGGTGATATCCTTTCTAACATAACATATGCAGCTTCTGTTTCAGAGATTAAAGACTGCGGACTGGTTATCGAAGCGATCATCGAGAATCTTGATGTGAAGCACAAGGTTTTTACTGAGTTGGAATCAGTCGTAGGGCCGGACTGTATCCTGGCAACTAATACGTCATCACTGTCTATTGCTTCGATCGGTTCTGCTTTGAAGAAAGCAGATAGGGTGATCGGTATACATTTCTTCAATCCGGCACCGTTGATGCCGTTGGTAGAGATCATCCCGGCTGTTCAGACTTCCGAAAAGACATTAGCAGTCTCGAAAGATCTGATCGCTTCGTGGAAAAAGATCGGTGTGATATGTAAAGATACACCCGGTTTTATAGTGAACCGCGTAGCTCGACCTTTCTATGGTGAAGCATTGAGAATATATGAAGAAGGGATAGCGGATTTTGCAACGATCGATTGGGCGATGACTGAGATCGGTGGTTTTAAAATGGGACCTTTCACGTTGATGGATTACATAGGAAATGATGTGAATTATGCTGTTACAGAGTCTGTATTTGCGTCCTTTTACTATGACCCGCGCTTCAAACCCAGCCTTACACAAAAGAGACACAAAGAGGCGGGATTCTACGGTCGAAAGTCAGGTCGTGGATACTATGATTATACGGAGGGTGCGGAGATGCCAAAGCCATCTACGAATCGTGAAATGGGCGAATATATCTTCAATCGTATTCTTGTTATGTTGATAAATGAAGCCGTGGACGCGGTATTCATGAATGTAGCAAGTCCGGAAGATATTGATCTCGCAATGACGACTGGCGTAAATTACCCGAAAGGACTTTTAAAGTGGGCTGATGAGATCGGCCCGGAGGAAGTGTTACTAAAGCTAGAGGATCTTTTCCTTGAGTTTGGGGAGGATCGATACCGTCCGAATCCATTGCTGAGGAGAATGGCAAAAGAGAACAAACGATTTTTCAATAGTTAAAAAGGGGCCGATCAAGGCCCCTTTTTTATTTAAGCATCTTTTCCGCTTGTTTGGCGTAATAACCTTTTTCTTCTGTGATCTTCCTGAAGAGCTCACGAGCTTGAGTGTCGTTACCTGCTGCATGAAAGCTCTTTGCAAGGTACCATTCTGCTTCCTCATTGAAATTAGAGTATTTGGAATCCTGACATTTCGCAAATACTGTGATCGCCTTGGTGAATTCCTTCAGGTTGTAATAGCATAAACCTGCATAGAAATTAGCGTTCAGATCATCCGGATAAGTGTCAAGGATCACCTCGAATCTGGCCAAAGCTTTTTTGTTTTGTCCTCTGGAGAACAACTCCATGGTTTTTTCAAGGTAGTCCATGTAGGGTACCTCAACATCTTTCCATTGAGTTTCTTCCTCAGTGGATGAGGTTTCTCCAATATTTGCTGGAGTTCCTGTAAGTACCATTTGTTTCGTTGTGATCTTTGGTCTGGAGCGGTAAGCTCGGTAATCAAGCAGTTTCAGATCGTGCAGGTAGACCTCCTTACCCAAAACCGTTTCACGGCTCAAAGTCGTTTGGGGCCTGGTTTCTTCAATGGGTTTTACAGGCAGATCATCAACTTTTGAAGGTTTTTCTGTTTCTTGGAGTTCAACCTTTTCTTCTTGCTGCACTGTAAAATCTTGAATGATAGTCTTTATCTTGATCTGTTCCTTTAACGGAAGTTCCTCCATAGCCTCGATCTTTTCAGGTAGCACAACATCAGTTTTTTCAATAGTGATATTGGTTGACTGTTGTTGCAGAGGTTCCTTTTCCTGCGTCAGATCCGTTTTAAGGAAGAAGATCAGTCCAAGAATTAGAATGGTCGCAGATCCGACAACCCAATACAGGGCAGATGAACCTGATTTGAATCGTTTATCGAGACGCTTCAAATTCGCCATACTCAATCCCGAATCGCTCCAACCTTCCAATGCATCGGCATCGAAATCATTCTCTAGGGCTTTTTTCTCAACGGAATGTTTCACTGACTCGTCCTGGGTCGAACGGTACAGATCAATATCTTCCCTGGAAAGATTATTTCTATGTTTCTGGTTTGAATTCATTTCGTTCTTCCAATCGTATTTTTAAATTTCGTTTGCCGTTTTGTATCGCACTCTTTACTCGCATGAGGGACATATTGAGTTCCTCGCTGATCTGTTGATAGGATTGATCCTTTAAGTAGAATAGTTCGATACAAATGCGTTGATCGTCATTCAGTGAAGGAAGGATCTCTTCGAGTGCTTTAAGTTTTGTTTCTTCCAAAGTTGCAGTCTCGCTGATCGGATCATCAGCCAGGTCGCTAATTTCTCCGTT
>Ga0068876_10004088_pt1 | contig 10325 bp, 8 predicted proteins | sample NOAtaG_6_FD_66442 | JGI IMG/M metagenome (GOLD analysis project Ga0068876, IMG submission 66442) | Freshwater lake microbial communities from Lake Erie, under a cyanobacterial bloom - NOAA_Erie_Diel5S_2200h metaG | ecosystem: Environmental > Aquatic > Freshwater > Lake | place: USA: Ohio, Lake... | reverse complement strand
GGGGTAAGATTGAATATTTTTTTTTGGAATCTCCTTGATTGTTAGCTATCTTACATCAAGCTTTGAACAATCAATACGGGTCTACCCTCAAACACCCTTGGTGACCTTTTTGAAAAATACCTTGAATCGGTTACGCGGTGCTTCAGCACTGTGCGGTATTTTTTTGATTGTAATGTGCTCATTTTCAAGTATTCAAGCCAATAGAGTTTGGGTGAATGGAGGCCCTCAGGGGGGAATGTTCAGCATCCTGTCCCATAACTATCAAGGCGATTTATTGGTCATCGAATATGAAATCAAATACCCAGGCTTGACCAAAGTGAGGATGTTCGATGATGCCGACAACCTTTTGTGGAGGTCTCAATATGTGGATGACAAGCAGGGCACCCATCAGGTGGTTTTGAAGGCAGATCGAATGAAGCCCGGCAACTACCGTTTCGAGTTCGAATACAAGAATCAATTCGAGAGCCTTTTGGTCAGCCGTTGACCGATTCCAACAATCCCGTGATTTTTTGGTTTGATTTTTGCAGCATGTGTTGTTCGTTATTTTCATTGCACATGCCGTATTTTTGCTGCCCATGAAATCCCTGTTGCTAGTCGTTTTGTTTTGTTGTGCGTTCATGCACAACCTTTTTGCATGGCAACTTAGGGGCACAGTCAAGGATGCGGATGGAGAACCGCTCGCCTACGCTTCCGTCTACATTCAAAACACCACAACCGGGGTGCTCACCAATATCAAAGGGGAGTACTTCATGGAGTTGGAGGCGGGAAGTCATCGCCTGGTATTCAGCAATCTGGGGTATGAACCTCAAATCATCGAGGTTTTGATGGATGGCAACAAGGTGGTAGACGTGGTGCTCCAAGAAAAGGCTGTCAACATGGACACGGTCGTGCTGACCGCCACCAGAAGGGATCCGGCCTATGCCATCATGGAAAAAGTGGTCGACAACAAGCGTCGCTACATCCATCCGTTCGATACCTACATCCGTGAAACGTACCTCAAGGCCAGTTTGGAAGTCGAACAGGAAAAGCCCAAAAGAGATTCAGTCGACTCGGATAGTTCCATGGTCTCATTGGTGCCAGATACCATCGCCAACAAACGCTTGGGCCACAAAGACGGAACCTCGGGCGGTGTCAGGATTCTACGCACCGGATACAAGGATGGGCCACCCACGGAGCTTTCCAAAGACAAAAAGCCCAAGCCGGCCGATTATCGCCGAAAGTTGAATTTCATCGAGTCAGTCTCCAAGACTTACCATGCTGCTCCCAACCAATTCAAATCCGAAATCTTGGCCTACCGGGATCTTTCAGACAAACCCAAGGGAGGCTCAAACGTTACAATCGGGGAGGATGGAGTGGACATTTCGTCCTATCAAACCACCACTGCCAATCCCTACTTGTTCTATTTGGACCCTACCGATGCGCAGTTCAATCTCTATGAAAATCTGATCACGGTCTTACGGTTGGGTGACCAACCATTTGTTTCCCCGCTCAGCAGCACGGCTTGGCGACTCACCTACAAATACCGCCTTGTGGAGAGTTTCATGCAGGACGGTAGGGTGATACACCGAATCGAGGTCACCCCACGGAACTCAGAAGGTCCTGTTTTTGAAGGTGAGATCTTTGTTGTGGATGGGCTGTGGGCCATCAAATCCTTCAATCTCCAGATTCTTCGGGGTGCATTGAGTTATTTCAGGGATTTTCGGATGATCCATGAGTACAAAATGCAAAATGATTTGCGTTGGACTTTGGGTCGTGAAGAATACTACTACGAGGTCAAGGACGGCAAGGACCATTATTACGGTAACACGATTGCCATCCACAAGGATTATCAGCTTGATGTTCAACACCCTCGCAACTTTTTCCGGAACGAATTGCGGAAAGTGGAAAAAGAGGCGTTTGAACGTGATTCGACTTATTGGATTCAAAACCGTGCTGTGACCCTCAAGCAAGCCGAATTGGATTTCATCCGGGTGCAAGACAGTCTCAAGGCGGTCTACACCTCTCCGGAATATCTCCGCGAAATGGATTCCACCTACAACCGCATTACCCTTTTCGATGTGTTTTTAAGTGGTGTCGGACACCGGGACAGGGCCCGTGGTTGGGAGTTTTTCATTTTACCGGTGACGGCACAAATTCAGCCTTGGGGTGTGGGCGGTTATCGCCACATGTTGGGTGGAACGGTCACCAAGACGTTCAAGCATTTCCATGAATTGTCATTGGAGGCGGAGGCCGATTATGGGTTCGCGAATCAAGACGTGAAAGGCTACGGAAGGCTTTCCTTCATGTACAATCCCAAACGGTTTGCCCGGGCCTACATCAAGGCAGGCGACAGGTATGCCTTGGTCACCACCACCACCAACCTCATAGGCTTGTTGGGTCGTAACAATTACGTGCGGAAGACCTATTTCGGCTTGGGGCATAGTTTCGAGGTCGTGAATGGGTTGTATTGGTCTTTTGATTTGGATTTTGCCGACCGAAGCCCAATCACGGGCCTGAATTTTGACAATGACCTTTTCGGGGCCATCGATGACCCCAGGCAATTCGACCTGTACCGGGAGTTTTTGTTCACAACCAGGTTGAGGTGGGTGCCAATGCAGAAGTACCATTCCGAGCCATATCGCAAAGTGGTTGTGGGCAGCAATTTGCCCACCTTCGAGTTGACTTATCGAAAAGGATTGCCTGGGATTTTTGGAAGTGAGATCAACTTTGACTGGGTTGAACTGCGGGTCAGTGATGAGTTTCGACCCGGCACGTTCGGAGTATCAAGGTGGGCAGTCGTGGCAGGGTCCTACATCCAAGAGTCAAATTTGAGGTTCAACGATTTCAAATTTTTCCGAGGTTCCACGCCCTACCTGTTTTCCAATCCGTTGCTGGATTTCCAAAATTTGGACACCACCTATTCCACGACCGGTGAATATTTCCAGGCCAATTATGTGCACGACGATGCTGGTGCCATCCTCAACAAAGTGCCCCTCATTCGCAAAACACCCCTGCAGCTTACGGGAGGTGCCTCTGTTCTGGCCGTGCCAGAACGTGATTTGTTGCATGGAGAGGTTTTCGCCGGGTTGACCCTTCCTTTCCGAATCAAAGCGCAACGGTTCAAAGCCGGTATTTTTTATGTCACTTCTTACAGCAACACTGGCAATTCCATAGCTGGGCAATGGAAGTTTGGCCTTACTTTTTTCGACAATTGGCAAAACCGATGGAATTGGTGATATGAATCAGTTCGGGCAAATGGACCTAAATACCTAACTTTTGCCCATGAGAAACCACCCGCCACACCTGTACGAGAACACCCCAATCCGCATTTCTCCCCGCCTGAATTCGGAGATTTCCAAGGAAGTTTATTTCAAAATGGAATGTCACCAACCTACGCGGTCATTCAAAATCAGGGGCATGGACCATTTGGTACGTGAGCAGACTGCACTGGGCATCGATCGTTTCATTGCTTCAAGTGGCGGGAATGCAGGGTACTCCTTGGCTTATTGTACCAAGCGGTATGGGGCTTTCCTGAAAGTTTTCGTTCCGGTCACCACCCCTTCCGACATGGTCAAGAGAATACAGTCCGAAGGCGTGCAAGTGGAAATCGTGGGCGAATCTTGGGACGAAGCGCATGCGGCAGCCTCGGATTACGCCATTGCCACGCATTCCTATTATGTTTCACCATTCGATGATCCGCTGCTGTGGAGTGGCCATTCCACCCTTGTGCATGAGTGCGTCGACCATATCCATCAACCTGATTTGATAGTGCTTTCAGTCGGAGGCGGCGGGTTGATGTGCGGGGTATTACATGGTCTTCGAAATTCTCCTTGGGCGGAAACGCCAGTCTTGGCCATGGAGACTCATGGTGCGGCCTCGCTTGCTGCGGCCCTGAAGGCTGAAAAAGTCGTGGATTTTGGCCCCATTACAAGTGATGCCCGAAGCTTAGGCGCACGGCGGGTTGCTTTGACCGCCCTGAATTGGGCCATGGAGGAGAAAGTCAAAACAGCTGCAGTAACCGATGAGGAGGCGTGGGATGCTTGCAGGAAATTCGCAGATGATTTCCAAGTATTGGTCGAACCAGCTTGTGGTGCCAGTTTGGCCACCGTTTACAACAGGGTGGACTTGCTGGGTTCCGCCAATCGTATCTTGGTGATTGCTTGCGGGGGCGCAGGCGTCACGATGGGGGCATTTCCCTAAAAGTGAACCAACTTTAGGCCGAATGAAGGCAAACTGCCCACATCAGGGGATGAAACTAGCCGTCGTAGTAATGACGGTCTTCGTCAAAACTTTCGTTGTTGTTGCTGGAAGACTCAGACTCTCCATCCCAATCCTCCGACTCCTCGTTGGGCTCTTCCCAATCTTCTCCATCCTCCGCTGCGGCAGCGACTCGTTCCAAAATACCTTCGACCTTGATGAGGTAAAGGGTGTCGTCGGTGATAATTTCCACACCGTGTAGACGGTTGCCTTTCACGTCGCGGAAACTCACCACGTCTTTGGCCGTGATGCCATCCGGAAACTTCTCGTCCAACATCTGACGGAGTTCGGGGGTCAAGGTGGCGTAATTCTTAATAATGCGTTTCATGTCCCACTGAAAATCTTTGCATAGATACGCTACAACTTCCATTGCAGCAATTCTTGGAGCTCAAATCTATCAAGTTCTATTAAGTCCTCGTTGACGGGGTCAAAATAGCGTTTTTTTGAGATATGCAAGGGTTTTTTTTGGCGAATAGACCCAAGGCTTCCTTGGATGCTCAGCTCCCTGATGTCGGAGGTCTTGGCGAAAAAGTAATAAATTTGTCTTCTCAAATCGTTTTTCATGGGAGAATTGGATCGTGTTTTGAATACTGCTTGGGGCCAGGTGGTCTTTACCCTGTCTGTGTTTCTTTTGGCCTATATCGTGGCAAGACTCACCAGAATGTGGATGCGCAGAGCCCTGTACAATTCTACTGCCATCCTCAAAACCAATCCGACCAACTATTTCTTCCTCATGAACTCCGCCTCGGTGCTGATTTACATGATGGCCTTGGTGGTTGTGTTGTATGTAGTTCCGGGTGGCAGGAGTTTGGCCTTGTCATTGTTTGCAGGTGCCGGAATCGTGGCAGCCATCATCGGTTTTGCCTCCCAGCAGGCGTTTTCCAACATCATAAGTGGCATTTTTATCGTGATTTTCAAACCATTCCGAGTGGATGATTTGGTTGAGGTCGGAAAGGATCATGCAGGCACAGTTGAGGACATCACCTTGAGGCATACAGTTTTGAGGGATTTCCAAAACCGCAGGATTCTCATTCCCAATGCGGTGATGAACAGTGAAATCGTCCTGAATTTTTCCATCCGCGACCAAAAAATCTATCGCCATGTGGAAGTCAAGGTGGCTTTGAACACCGATATCGCCAAGGCAAAGTCCATTTTGTTGGAATTGGGCGCAGCACATCCCCTGTGCATCGACAATCGAACTCCTGATGAGTTCACCGCTGGAGCAGAAAAGGTGATGGTGAAAGTCATCAGGCTCGAAGATGCGGCCATCGTGCTCAGGCTATGGGCTTGGGCTGCCAATCCGGATGACGCCTATGAAATGCATTGTCAGCTGAATGAACAGATCTGCAGCAGGTTTGCGGAAGAAGGAATCCAGTTTGGTATCGCTCACCAAGTGCTTTCCTCCGGTCAAACAAATTTCTCCGCTAGTTTCATACAAGAAATCCAACCCCTATGAGTAAACTCAGGATTCATCACCGAAAGGCGAAACACGAGGTGGGGCGCTCTCCTGGGTCGTTGGTGTTTCAAGGAACACAAAAAATGGGAGAGCCCTCCATCCATTTGATGGCATACAACCTTGAGACGCTCGAAGAATCTGTGGTGGAGTTGGATGAAATCACCACCCTCGTTTCCATGCCTGACAAATTGGTTTGGCTAAACGTCCATGGTGTACACGATGCCGAGTTGGTGCGGAAAATCGGGGAAAAATATGGCTTGCATCCCCTTTTGTTGGAAGATGTCATGAATCCGGGCCAACGGCCCAAATTGGATGTCTACGATGATTATTTGTTCTTGGTCCTGAAAATGCTGGATCAATTGGAAGGTAAAAAGGAGGTGCTGGAAGAACAAATTTGTCTTGTGGTCGGGCACGGTCTCCTCATCACCTTTCAAGAACAAGAGGGTGATATTTTTGAGCAGGTCCGGCATCGCATACGCAACAAAATGGGCAAAATCAGGTCTAGGGGCAGCGATTACTTGGCTTACGCTTTGTTGGATGCCATCGTGGACGAATATTTCATCATTTTGGACACCATCAGCGACGAGTTGGATGAGTTGGAAGACCAGATGGTGGGCGCATCGGACCCCTTGAGATACATCGGAAGGATGCAAACTCTCAAAAGGGAAATCATCCGTTTCAGGCGTTACATTTCGCCGACGCGGGAAGTGGTGGGTGGCCTTTGCCGTACAGATTCAGAAATCGTGAAGCAGGATACAGTCATCTTCCTCACGGACGTTCAAGACCACGCCATTCAGGTTTCTGAAACATTGGATTCTTTCAGGGATATCTTGGGCTCCATTCAGGACCTGCATTTGTCGGTGGTCAATAACAAGATGAATGAAGTGATGAAGGTGTTGGCAGGGATTTCCACCATTTTCTTGCCCATGACATTGGTGGCAGGGATTTATGGGATGAATTTTGACTTCATGCCCGAATTGGACGTCAAATGGGGATATCCAGCCTCCTTGGGCATGATGCTCGCGATTGGAGTTGGGATGTACATCTATTTCAGGACGCGTAAGTGGTTCTGAAGATTCCAGCCCAAAACTGGTTGAAGTCGGATTTCAGCTTTTGTTCGACCTTAGAAGGATACAAATGATTCGTATCAACGAAGGTGGGTGACTTTGACCCTTTTGGTCTGCCCGTCGGTGTTGATTTCCAACGTGTAGGTTCCGGAAGGCAATTCGGTGAGGTCGATTTCATGATGTTGTTCCGACGAGGGGAACGATTTTGCAAACACCACTTGGCCGAGCGGATTCATCAACCTCATTCGTCCCTCTCCCCATAGGGATTGGGTAATGTCAACGAATAAAGTATTTGCAGCCGGATTGGGATACACAAGTACTCCATCGCCTGACACCTCATCTTCAAGAGAGGTTCTTAGCTCGGGTATGCTGAAGGTCACGCATCCGTTCAGGTGTGTTACCCTCACTTTGTGATACAAGCTTTGGGTAGGTTGGTAGCATGCTGAAGTTGCACCCGGCAACAGGGTGAAAGCTGAGTCGGGATGAACCGACCGGAACCATTGGAATGAGGTGTATTGGGATGGCTGGGAGACACAAAACTGAGGAGCGGTCCACAATACCACTGGGGCAGGTGCAGGTTGAAGATTGACAGTGAAAGTATCGGTCACGATGCAGAAACCATCACGAATACGCAGGGTCATCACCCCACCTTGGGTGACGAAAATTACGGTATCCGTCTCGAATGTGGACCATAGGTAACTCACGTTGTTGTCCCTGTAGTTTGCGACCAAACGGACAGTGTCTCCCTCGCATTGTTGACCTGAGTAAAAAATACTGACCAATGAGTCGATTACGGGAGGGTTGACGGTAACTGTAAAACTGCACTGTGTGGCATATCCGACTTGGTCGATTGCTACATAATTCACCACGGTGGTACCCACCAAGAATACATCTCCAGGCTCGTAGTTAGAAATGATGCGGAGCGAATCCAAGCAGTTGTCCTCAAAGGTTGGAGGTGCGAAATTCACACTGGGGCCACAATCCAGCGTGGTGGGTTGATAGATGACCGCACTTGGGCAAAAAGTCGTGTCGGGTGGCGCTCCATCCACTTTTTCCACGGGGAACCAACAAGAGTCCTGGTTGCCGAAATTATCCGTTACGTAAAGCCATACCGTATCGGTTTGCGAGCCGATGAGGACGGTTCCGGGGACAGGCGTTTGTTGCAAGGAATTCAACAAATCTGGATAGTTGGTGCAATTGTCGTAGAAGCTTGAGCTGGTGGTGTAGTCGGCCAAAGAGTAGCTGCAGCTTGCATCCAACAAAACCGAGGCACTCAGCGGGCAGAATATTTCTGGCGCCGTGTTTTCGGTAATGGTAATGGAGAAGACACAAGAACTGGTGTCAGTACCTTGGGAAAGTTCGATTTCAACCGGAGTCGTCCCCAAGGGGAAGAAAGCACCTGAAGTATCGCCGCTGATGACTGTCCGGAATACGGGTGAAGGGTAAACAAGGTATGCGCTACCGGTTCCGGTGTTGGTGGCAGGCAGCATTTGTCCATTGATGACGTTGGGCGCAAGATAGCTCGATCCTCCGGCTCCACTTTGACCCGTGAAATTATTTTGGATTAACGTACCTGCGTAGGATCCATCTACTCCCGTCAAACCGCCAGCGTTCCCCCCGTTGGCACCTGTTCCGTTTCCTCCCTGCGCCGATTGTAGTTCCTCACCTCCATAGCCACCATAATACATGTCTCCAGCCCATCCGTTGTTGTATGGAGCATTGCTGGAATAGGTCGACTGGCCTCCTTGCCCCCCTTGGAATTGCGTTCCGCCAGTTGGCAAAATGCTGCTTTGGTAGGGCCATGCCGCTCCACCGCCTCCGCCATACCATCCGCCTCCGCCACCGCCTCCTGTGCCTCGCCCACAACCCAAAACGCGGTTGCCTCCAACGCCACCTCCGCCTCCTGCAACCATCACGCGGTTGTAGAATGACCAACCACCTTGCCAGACAGAAGAAGAACCTCCTCCAGCTCCACCTCTAGCCAATGCGCAAGGACTGTATCCGCCTGGATAGCCGCCTCCCGTCCAATTGCCGTCCGGACCCACATTCCCTCCACTGCCTACTTCAAAGTAGATGTACTCACCTGGAGTAACCGTTAAATCGCCCGTGACATGTCCTCCAAGACCGCCAACGCCAACGCCACTCGCATTTTGGTTACCTTGCCCCCCTTTGAGCTCAACTGAAATCAAGCCGACACCAGCCGGAACTTGCCAATAGTAACCATTGCCGTAAAGGCCTCCTGAAATCAAGGTATCTTCGGTCAAATTGGTGTTGTAAAGGATGGAGTAGTTGACAATGGCCCCACAATTGTTGGGATCGGCAATTTGAACGATGTTGGTGGGACAGGTCAGCTGAAGTTGTCCCAAGGTCGGATTGGGAATGCAACAAATAGCCAACAACAGGGCGGCGGTAAGCGCCTTCAGAATATGGGTAATTCGATTCGATGCAGCGGACATAAGGCTAACAGTTGGCTTGGCAATTGTCTTTTGCCGACAAAACTCCTGGTCGTTTTCAGACCACAACAAATCTAGCAATTCATTCCTTTTAAAACGTGATTCCCCCTGATTTTTATTGGGTTGAACAATCTTTCTGCCGACAATTTTGTGGCATAGTAGGTTATGTTGAGGCCCAAATGAAGGGAATCGGGCAGGTCTGTTACATTATTTTGAACAAAGTCATCCCACCACCGTATTCCTTCGTATATTTGGGCGTTAGCTAATGCCGTTCTTTGTTTTTAAAGAGATTAGTAAACAATGTAGTTGCTATTTTTTAAAACCGATTCGTTGAACTAATTTCTATTTGTCATTTTTGTTTTAATTACTCAATTTTTTCTATTATGAACATTTTTGTGGCCAAATTGGATTTTCAGACCACAAGTGATGACCTCCTCTCCGCTTTTTCTCAGTATGGTGAGGTCACTTCAGCCAAGGTCGTTTTTGATCGCGAAACAGGTAAGTCAAAAGGTTTTGGTTTCGTGGAAATGCCGAACGACGAAGAAGCATGGAATGCTGTAAATGAGTTGAACGAATCAGAGCTGCATGGCCGCAACATCGTGGTCAAGCGTGCCCTTCCAAAAGAAGAACTCGAAAAAGAAAAGGAAAAGGAACGTGCTAACCGTGGCGGTGGCTTCGGTGGCGGCTACAACCGTGGCGGCGGCGGTGGTTACAACCGTGGCGGCGGCGGCGGTGGTTACAACCGTGGCGGTGGTGGCTACAGCGGCGGTGGCGGCGGAAGCTACAGCGGTGGTGGTGGCGGAAGCTACAGCCGTGGCGGTGGCGGAAGCTACGGCGGTGGCGGCGGAAGCTATGGCCGTGGCGGTAGCGGATACGGCCGTGGTGGCGGATACGATCGCAGCCAAGGCGGATATGATCGCAACTCCGGTGACGGCGGTAGCTACGAGCGTCGTGGCTATGAGCGCAGCAACGAGGGCGACGATTACGAAGACTAAGATTGCCCTGCGATTATTGCAGCAATCCGAGCATAACAACCACCGGTCACTCCGGTGGTTTTTTTTTGAAAGAAAGTTAACCAGCAATTCAAATCAACCATGGATGCTGTACTGACAA
>Ga0068876_10004066_pt1 | contig 10344 bp, 10 predicted proteins | sample NOAtaG_6_FD_66442 | JGI IMG/M metagenome (GOLD analysis project Ga0068876, IMG submission 66442) | Freshwater lake microbial communities from Lake Erie, under a cyanobacterial bloom - NOAA_Erie_Diel5S_2200h metaG | ecosystem: Environmental > Aquatic > Freshwater > Lake | place: USA: Ohio, Lake... | reverse complement strand
GTTTTGATAACCAACACCAACTGCAAAATTGTATTTCTGCCGATTCATTCTGAAATTAACTCCCGGCCGGCTAAAGATGTAATTGCTATTGTAAGCGTTGCTTAGAAAGGGATCGATGTTGCTGGCTCCGCCCTTTTCATTGTAAACAATTCGTTCGACTTGATTTTGATTGGTTCGGTAAGAATAGTTGGCTTCCAGGTATTTTCTTCCACCCAATGGCTCAGTATACGTCAGCGTGCCTCCATAAGACTGCGTATTATTGGTTTGTGTGTTCCGTTGAGAAAGTTCTTCAACCCGCGGATTGGTGCCATAAAACTGGTTAGTGGAGTTCAAGTTGCCCTTGCCATCCGTTTCGGAAATGCCTAGCGTTAAATTCGTAGAGAGTGTGCGTCCTTTTTTAGCAAAGCGATGTCGGAATAGCACGCTTGAATTTAAATTGAATGAAGTCTGGTCGTTTGTATTGAATCGCTCGCTTTCATTTTGCAAAGTATCATCGTTAGAGCGCGTTTCGCTTTTAGTAGAAGATCGTTGGCTAGACTCTGAATAGGTAATGTTGTTTGTGAATTTGATTGAGTTGGCCGAATCGATTTTTTGGTCAAGCGTCAAGTTTACCCGATGATTGTCATTCAGATTTGACTGAATGCTATTTTCATTAAAATTGTAGGAAGGTTGATTAGGTAGAAAGTTAATCCGATCTGTACCTTGTCGAATGTCCTGATCTATTCGATTATAAAAGTAACTGGAGGTCAATTGTGCTTTTTTAGTTAGGTCGCGATTAAAGTTGATGCCCCCCGCGTAGTTGGTCATTATCCCATTTTGCCGTCCGCCAAAATTTAGAGGCACTCCGTTCGTATTGTCACCATCCAATTGAATGTTTACCCGTCCACCGCCACCACCGCCCATCATTTGTTGCGAACCACCTGTGAAGTTCAAGAAATCAGAAAATGAAAATCCCTGTTCGTTAACGTTATTTCCCATTCCTAAAAAAGAGAGTTGTTTCCCTTTGCCAAATCGGTTGATGTTGGCTTTCGCCTGAAAGCGGTCATCGGTTCCTGCTCCGGCCATCATGTTACCAAACGCACCGTTGCGCTTTTCTTCTTTTAGCTCCAGGTTTATCGTCTTTTCCTTCTGTCCGTCATCGATCCCTGTAAAAATTGATTGATCCGATTTTTTGTCAAATACCTGCACTTTTTCAACGGCATCGGCCGGTAGATTTCGGGTAGCGAGTTTAGGATCGCGCCCAAAGAATTCACGGCCGTCCACCATTACTCGTTGCACTTGCTCACCTTGCGCCCGAACCGTTCCGTCCGTTTCTACCTCTACGCCTGGAAGTTTTTTCAATAAGTCTTCTACATTGGCATTTGCTTTTACTTTGAACGAGCCTGCATTGAATTCAATGGTGTCTCGTTTGACGGTCACGGGTGCTTTTTCACCTTTGATAACTAGTTCCTCAAGCTGCCTGTCCTGTGGAATCATTTTAATCGACCCAACATTTATATCTCCACCAGCACCAACGGCCGAAATTCGTTTTTGGTACGTTTCGTATCCCACGAACGTGACTCTTAAAAAATAGTCTCCAACGCTAACATTCTTAATTTCGAACAAGCCACTCTTGTCGCTCACTCCAAAATTGACAAGAGTAGAATCCTTTTGGCTCAACAACATAACGGTTGAACTGGGAAGCGCACTTTTAGTCGAGTCTGTTACTTGTCCTTTGATCGAGAATTTCTGTGCAACGCTGATTTGAGCGATAGACGATAAAACAATGAGGATATAAATTCTTTTCATTTTCAAATAGGCATTAAAAAATTCTAAGTCTTGTGTTCGGAATTCTACCTGATATCCTTCAGCTTCAGACTTTCAGCTTTTTACTTTTAGCTTTCAACTTAATTCCTAATAATCATTCCTCCATTTGCGCCCATCCTCTTCATTTGCTCCTCACGCATTTTGATAAAATCTGCACGACTTATTTTTTCTCCTCCCTTCGGCTCTTTTAAATCATTCTTTTTTAGTTCTTTGAATTCAACCTTTTTCGCAACTAGCACACGTTCTCCGTTATTAATGTCGACAGCCAGCACACCTCCCGGTAGTGTATTGAATCGTTCTGGTCCAAGAAAGGGGCGAAGTTTTGGAGCATACCACGCAGTTATCTCCTGAATTCTTTTTGGATTACTGTCATCTGTATAGTAAGCCTGTTGACATTCGTAGCCGGCAATGGTTTTTGTCTCAGTATTAAATTTCCAGGCAGCCACTTTCGCAGAGTCTTCAATCAGGTAGGTCTTACCAAAAAACTCTTCTTTAAATACTCTTTTGTTGGCGGCCTGATTGAGATAGATTTCTACATTAGGCTGACGAAAACGCATAACTACGCCACCACCTTGCTCTTCTTCCTCTTCGTCTTCAATGATAGGCTTAAAGAGAGATTCGTTTTCATTAAAGAACAACTGTTGTTTGCTGGTTCTGAATTCCGGAATCATTGCCTTCATACCTTCGCGGCCGGGCGGAAGTGTTTTATGCAAGTTGACTTTTACTTCGTATTCAATGACACCAGTAGATGACTGTGCAAATAAGATGTTGATGGCTGCAAGTGAAACCAGTATGCCAAGCACAAGGAGTAGTTTTTTCTTAAGGGTAATGTTTTTCATTTTGGTTTATGCTGTAAACGTACGGCTAAAGATGGCAAGTCAAGGTTAATAGTTCTGAAAGGAATGTTAATTAAGGTTAATGACCTTTAGCGGATGTTAGAAAGGGTGTAGTTTTGTGAAGATGAAATCAAAGAATCCGTTAATCATTTTGCTAATGGCCACCAGCATTTTGCTTTTGCTGGCCTTGCAATTTTTTTGGTTGACGTCTTCGTACGAAAAGGCCTACATGGATTTGCGAAAAGACACCAACAATCTTTTTGAATCTACCATAGGCGCATTGAGGGATTCTCTTTTTATAAAAAACTTTGAACGCATACCATCAGATACGGCTTCCGGAGCTACTGGCTTAATTTTTAAAACGGAGAAGGATACGAGCTTTGTATGGAAAGGAACTTCAAAAGGTGATCGTAAGCGAAACACTTCACAAATTCAGATTTTCATATCCTCTACCGAAAAAAAAGATTCGCTGCAACGCTTTTTGAGACCCATTGGCGCTCAAATACAGAGGGCAAAGATTGAGACAGGTAATTTCATTCTTCGCGTGGGTCCGGATTCGTTGTCGAGGGATGTCATTCGGGTTGCTTTTCAGAAGGCACTTCAAAAGGAAAACTTATCGTTTCGTTTCGAAATCGGAAAACGTTCCATTCCGGAAATGGAGCATTCATTTGGAAACCCCAGAGCTCGATTCAAGGCCTTATTTGAGAGAGCGGAATTGGATGAGGAAACCAGAAGTGTGTTCACCGATACAATAACTTCTAGGTGGGTTCGCTTCAATCCAATTAATTTGTACAACGTGCAAATATCCAATGGGCGTAGTTATCTTTTAAAAGGAATTGCACCTCAAATTTTATTTTCGGTTTTCCTAACTGTCCTTACGTTGGGTGCTTTTTGGATCATGTACCGCAGCATACGGGCACAGCAACGGCTAGGGGAGTTGAAAAACGATTTTATTAGCAATATGACGCACGAACTTAAAACTCCTATCACTACTGTTGGGGTTGCCATAGAAGCCTTAAGAGACTTTAACGGTATCGAGAATCGCGAACTGACAAAGGAGTATTTAGAAATTGCGCAAAACGAACTTAACAGACTTTCTTTACTTACAGATAAAATTCTAAAAACGTCTCTCTTTGAGAGCAAAGGCGTGGATTTTCAACCCGAGCCGGTCCAACTAGATCAGGTAATTGAACAAGTTATAGCATCCCTGAAACTGGTTCTTGAAAGGAAAAAAGGAAGTATCAAATTTGAAAAAACAGGGAGTGATTTTGAGTTACGAGGAAGTTTGGTTCATTTGACAAATGTTGTTTACAATTTATTAGACAATGCACTTAAATACAGTAATGATAATCCTGTTATAAAAATTGGCCTGATCGAGACGGGAAGAGAAATAAAACTTGTGGTGGAAGATAATGGAATTGGCATTTCTTCAGAATACAAGAAACGAGTATTTGAGAAATTCTTTCGAGTTCCAGCTGGAGACGTCCATACGAACAAAGGTTATGGGCTAGGATTAAGCTACGTGGACAGTGTAGTCAAAGCGCATAAAGCAACAATAGAACTGGAGAGTGTAATTGGAAAGGGGAGCACATTTATTATTAAGTTTAAAAAGTAGTCAGAAGTCGGAAAGTCCGAAAGCTTTCCGACTTTCTGAATTTACAGACTACACATGGCAAAAACCAAAATACTCTATGTTGAAGACGAGCCTTTTTTGGGTAAGATCGTAAAAGAGAGTTTGGAGAGTCGTCAGTTTGAAGTAAACATGGTGACGGATGGTAAAGAAGTGATGGCTGTATTTGCCAATTCAAAACCGGACATTGCTGTGCTGGATGTTATGTTGCCTCACAAAGATGGGTACACACTCGCCAAGGAAATCAGACAACTCAATGCAACAATTCCTATCATATTTGTGACGGCCAAAACGCTGACAGATGATTTGATCAAAGGCTTTGAGGTGGGTGGAAATGATTATTTGCGAAAGCCATTTAGTATGGAAGAGCTAATTGTTCGCGTTAATAATCTGCTCCAACTCACACAAAAACAAACGAACGCGCCAAAAGAGGATATTATAATTGGTAAGTTTGCATTTGCGCCTCAACGCTATGAGCTTCGCAAGGACGGAAACATACGCAAGCTCTCCCATCGGGAGGCCATGTTGCTTCAAATTCTGGCGGAGAACCAGAACAACAACATTGATCGTAAAACTATTTTGATGCGGGTATGGGGTGATGACTCCTTCTTCAACTCAAGAAATCTTGATGTTTATATTACGAAACTTCGTGAGTTTTTGAGAGAAGATTCAACCATCGAGATCATAACCATTAAAGGAATTGGGTATCGATTTGTTGTGGGTTAGGTTCCTCAGCGATTATTCTTTATCTAATTGACTTTAAACGGTAACGAAACCTCTAGCTTTTCCCAAGTCAAAACGATCTCACCATCTTTTTCTGAATTTTTTTCAATCACATAGCGAAGCCGTTCTTGACTTTTAACTTCCACCTCTGGTACTACTTTCACACGCAACACATCTTCCTTTTCATCGTAGCGATCGGTAAGGTGTTGCCGCCAGTTTTTATTGATAATGATTGTCCATTCTTCCCTGCTGGGAATAGTGAAAAAGGCATATTTACCCGCTGCAATTATGTTATTTTCTATGATGATGTCCTGATTAAATTCAATACTGGTTGCTGAGTGTGCGCCAGTGACCCAAACCTTATCCAACGGAACTAGACCGCCCCAAATTATCCGTCCGCGAACAGCTCGAGGGTAGTAAGCAATTTTGATTTCGTTTTTTCCAAGTGTGGCCATCGCTTTGGCTTTGAGGCTGCTTTTTTTATCATCGGCAGCTTATTGCTCTTCAATAATTACCGATTCATCGTCAACTGCCAGCGTTGTCCAAACCGAATCTTTGGGTGACTCATTCAACGTTTTCTTAGATTGGCAGCCAGTAATAAACAACGCCCATATTGCGATAACCAAATAGTTTCTACTCATGTGCCAGGCATTTTTTTACAAAGCTGGTTAAAAAGGTCGACAGTCAAAGTCATGGGCAAACAAAAGCCAACTTTTGTTAATCCTTTTACGAGCACAGAAATTGCGTTCGCACAAAGCTATTCGAGGACAAAAATTCGGGCATCGGGCAAATGCAGATTAAAATAACCGAGGCCACCCTTCACATTGCTAGTGAAATTCAAGGGCTCAGAGGCAAACGCACTGAAATTGTAGCGCCTGTCGTTGCGCATCTTCAAAAAGCCGTAATACTCTTCGCTAATATTCGACAGAAATACGGCAACCGTATCGCCTGCGGAAAATCTTCTGAACAACACCCTGAATTCTTCTTTGATAATTTTCCCATCGTTGATACTGTCTCGAACGAGTCGTGTGTACAATCTTGGATTCAGATATGAAGTGATCTCATTTTCTTGTGAATATTTTTGCACGTTGATCATGTACCAATTCGGCCCCGTTGGGTCTTGCAGACTGTAATCTATTAACGCTGCCGAATCGTAAGCTGAAGTGTACAAATTTGCTTGAACGCTTTGAAAAGGCACTTGTGGTTTCAGTTGCGCTACGGCTGAAACTTCGCCCAGTTCTTTTGTTTTAACGTTCAGCGTATAATCTCTGTTGGCCTGAAGATCCAAACTGATGTTACCGTAAAGTCCGTTTCCCAAATCGGGTAAAGAATCAACCCGGCCATCGCGCGACAGCCAAACCTTGGCACTGTCTAAGGTAATTTGCGAAAGCAATGCTTGCGGGTCGCTTCCTCGCCCAGCATCCAATGCTCCCACGCTACGAGTAATTAACACGACCAATGCACCACCAGGTACAATTTGAGTAGAGACAACGATCTTTGGTTTTAACTGAGCAATATCATCAACAGCTAACGGATCAGGGATACAGCTACTGGCCAATCCAGCAGTCAAGGTGAAAACAAAAAGACGAAATAACTTTTCCATTGGTTTAAAATTTAAATCCATAACTCAAAAAAGGTAATAGTCCAAAAAGCCCGGGCTGTTGATAGCGAAATGAGCCATCACCATTTGCCATAATAAAAACACCGATCGGTGCGGCTCGATTGTAGACGTTGTACACTCCGGCAAACCATTCGCCTTGAAACTTTTTATCTGGCTTGGGTCGAAATTTTATGCCAAGATCTAACCGATGTGTGTCTGCTAGCTTCACAGAGTTGATCGGTGCATAAACCGGAATCAAATCAACACCGACCAAAGTAGGTGATGGCACTGCATACTGACCAATAATCGGAGTGAATTGTGAACCTGAAATAAACTCGAACACAGTAGAGACCGACCACTTTCTGGAAAGCTGATAGTTCATTACTAAGGCTGCATTGTGCCTCCTATCATACCGAGCCAAAAACCACTGACCGTTATTGACCGCATCGTATTGTCGTTCGGCTTTCGACCATGTATAGCTGATCCACCCGGTTAGTTTTCCGGCTTCTTTTTTTAAGAGAAACTCCAATCCATATCCCCGCCCTTGCCCTTGCACCAGTTGACTTTCAAAATTTACATTTAGCAAAAGACTCGCGCCTTCGCGATAGCCGATGAGTTGATTCATCCATTTATAGTAACCTTCCACACTAACGTATAAGTTTTGACGTGGCAATGTCCGTTGGATTCCCAACGCAATTTGATCGGCTGTTTGCGGTTTTACATTTCGGGTAACGGGATACCAAATATCTGTTGGAAACGCCACCGCAGCGCTTGACACCCGATGCAAATATTGAGACATGCGAGAGTAGCTAAACTTAATGGCCGTAATCGAATCCAAAGAATACCTGAACGAAATTCTTGGCTCGGGATTGTAGTAAAAAGTCTGGTCGACATAGGCAGAAGAAATTCTTAGACCAGCACTGTAGCGCAGTTTAGGAAGTAGTAGTCCGTCAGCTTGAAGAAAGGCGCTTGTTTCATAAGAAGTTTGAGGAATAGTTGCACTTGTCTTGAGTAATTCTGAAATTTCACCACTGGTATTAATTCTATTGGGGGCCACTTGATGTTGGATGAGTTCGATACCTGTTTTGAATGAGATATTCTTTTTTACGGAATCAGAAGACAAAACCCACTTACCTCCTATGTCTTCAATACTTGAGTTGACCGACAATTTGTTTTCTAAATAAGTATTTTGGATCGAATACCTAAACGCGGTTCTATAAATAGAAAAAGACGAACTAAAATTTTTGTAGAAGCGATCCCAGCGAAGTGTTTGGGAGGAATTGCCTAACACAAATTCGTTGGAAATATTTCGATTGCGTAAAGATGCGCGCGAGAGATTGGCAAAACTCAGTACATCGTTGCCCTCATAAAAAGTAATCTCCAGGCGACTGTTCGCCCGTGGGCGATACATAATTTTGGCATTGAAATCGTAGAAATAGTAAGGTAACTCTTGGCCCGCTGCTCTGACCACTTGATCGACATACGTCCTTCTTCCGGCCGCCCAAACGGACAGTTTATCTTTTACAAGCGGTTGTTCGATCATCAATCGGGTGGCGAGCAACCCTATGTTTCCCTTAACTTTTGTTTGGGTTGGGGAGCTGTTTTTCGAACTTACATCTAAGATCGAAGACAACCTACCTCCATACTCTGAAGGAAATGCGCCACTGATCGATTCTACTTTATCTAAAATATCTGGATTGAAAACGGAAAGAAAGCCAAACAAGTGGCCTGTATTGTAAACCGGAGCGCCATCGAGCAAAACTAAATTTTGATCGGCAGCTCCACCACGAACAAACAAATCGGTTGTGCCATCTGCTCCTTTAGTAACGCCCGGCATTAGTTGCAACGTTTTTATTAAATCGGCCTCCCCACCTAACACTGGGATGCTGCTGATTTCTTTTCCACTCAGTGTATTGGTGCTCATTCGGGTGGTTTCAAATTGATCCGATTGGAATGTGCGGTCGGCTGTGATTATGACTTCACTTAACTCTTCCTCCTTATTTTCAAGCTGAAAAAAAATGGTGGTATCTGATTTGACATAAATAGTACGTGATAGTTTTTTAAAACCAGTATAGGAGATTTCAATCCGAGTTTCACCTGAAGGCACGGAGAGAGCAAAATCGCCTTCTAGCCCAGACGCTACCGATTTCTTTTTGGGTATCCAAACTTGTATGTGAGCCGAAGACAGGGCTGCCCCGGTGGTGTCACCAACAAATCCCTTGAGCTGAAACGTTTGTGCGTTGGCTACAATTGGAAAAGCAACAATTAGAATCAAACCCCATGCTCTCATAAAAAATCTGAAAATTTGTTTCGATCGTAAAACTACCTCGTTAACGGAATAAACACGTCACTTGTATTCCAAGATTGGGTGAAAAGATGATTTCTTAACTTAGATCAATCAAAAACCTGAACAAGTGAGCGGCAACGTTTTTGTTACATATAGCAAAACCATGATTTTGCCTAAATTCAAGTAGGTAGGTTTTCAGTAAAAAAATGTCCAGAGCCAAAAATAACATGAACCAGATTGAGCAAAATTACCATAAACTCGTGTTTTCCCAGAGTCAAAAAATAAATTGAACTGGAAAGGTAGGTATACTAATATTTTTGGTGATCTGTTTTTAACTCACCGTTAATATCACCACCAAGAACCACAAATGCCAAATTTGATTTGATTAATGCCTGCAAGGCTATAGATTTCAGCGCTATCAATTTCAGAAAATGATCGGACTCGCAAGGCTTCATTCAGATACTCAAAGCTTAACCGATTATCATTCAGCTCTCTCATATCTTTTACTTTTCGCTTAATGTGGTTAGGCCGTGTCTCATTATTTTCTGTAATGAATTTGCTTGTTAATGGTAATCTCAGCAATAATCTTTTGCTACAGCCGATTACCCGGTTCATCAAAAAGGTACTAATTCTGGCTTTACTTCTTTTAGCTATTTTTGGCATCAGTTTGCGGAAACTTGATTTCAACCTTTGTCCCTACGCCTGACTTACTGGTGAGATAAATAGTTCCTTCTAACGCCTCTACATGGCATTTTACTAGATAAAGCCCAATTCCTTTTCCGCTATTTGTGGTGTTAAATCTTTGAAACGGTTCAAACAATTTATCGACTTGTTTTTCCGAATCAAATCCGAGACCATTGTCAGATACAATTAACCTATAATCGCTCTGGAGTTCAAGAAACTCAATTGTTATCTGTGGTGTTGGCGTTGGGGCTCGATATTTAATGGCATTCTCCAATAAGTTAGTTAAGATACTTTCGAAGAAGGGCAGTATGGTAGTAAAGGTTGTGACATTGGTTTCAACTTTTATGATAATTCCAGCGGCTTCTATCTCGTTTGCAAACCTGTTTTTTATCTTGTCCAACAATTCATTGAAATCAACTACCACTTTTTCTGCGTGTGTGTCGTTTTGGACGTAAAGTATTCTATTTAAGTCGCTTAAAGTCTCATCAAGCCCCATGGTAGCCTCCACAGTTCGATCCAGAACCGTTAAATTGATTGGATCTGTTAAATCATTCCTGTTGAAAATATTTGCTAAACCCATTATCCGCGCAACGGGTGATCGTAGGTTGTGCGCTACTATAAAACTGAACTGTCGAAGCTTGTGAAATTGCTTTTTCAGCTGCCAATGACATCTTGCTTTTTTATTGGTAGTTGAGTTGTATTCCGTGTTTGTTTGCCAATAAAGTTAATAGTTTGAGTTCGCGCTCTTGTAGCTTTGCCTGATAATTTTTAATCCCTG
>Ga0068876_10004058_pt1 | contig 10354 bp, 8 predicted proteins | sample NOAtaG_6_FD_66442 | JGI IMG/M metagenome (GOLD analysis project Ga0068876, IMG submission 66442) | Freshwater lake microbial communities from Lake Erie, under a cyanobacterial bloom - NOAA_Erie_Diel5S_2200h metaG | ecosystem: Environmental > Aquatic > Freshwater > Lake | place: USA: Ohio, Lake... | reverse complement strand
GACCGGGATAGGCCGAGCGATTGGCCCGGGGCACAGGCCCCCTACGCCGACCTGGTGGCGCGCATCGGGCCCCCCATCCAGTCGTCTGCGTCGCCCGGGCGTTCGGTCGATGCGGCCGCGGGGAGCGTGGTCACGTCGCCTGGACTCGACGGGCGCTTCCCCCTGTTCCTGCTGGCGCTGGTGGCATTGCTTGTGGAGTGGAGTTCCCGTCGCCTGCGCGGCGAGCGCTGATTCCCTGACCGGAGACCTGCTGATGACTGTGGCGTTCATCTCTCATCCGGACTGCGGCCGGCACGATACCGGCTGGGGCCATCGGGAACATGTCGGACGGCTCGTGGCCATCCCACGCGCGCTGAAGCATCGTCCGGAGCTCCTGCTCTCGCTCCATCATCACGAGGGGCGGCACGCCACCGTCGACGAGTTGGCGCTCGTGCACGACCGGGGATACCTCGCGCAGATCGAGGCGCTGGCCGCCGCGGGAGGCGGACGGCTCGATGAGGACACGGTGGCGAGCAGCGGCTCATGGGAAGCCGCCACGGCGGGGGCCGGGTGCGTCCTCGACGGGGTGGACATGGCCTTCGACGGACGGGCGCGGCGCAGCTTCTCCGCCGTGCGGCCTCCGGGGCATCATGCGCTCCGCGACCGGGCCATGGGCTTCTGCCTCTTCGGCAACGTGGCGCTTGCAGCACACTATGCCATGACCCGCCACGCCGTGGAGCGCGTGCTGATCGTGGACTGGGACGTGCATCACGGCAATGGTACGCAGGCCCTGGTGGAGACCGATCCGCGCATCCGCTTCATCTCCATGCATCAGTGGCCCTGGTGGCCGGGTACCGGCGCGGCCGAGGATCGTGGACCACTGGGCACGGTCTGGAACGTCCCCATGGCAGCGGGGCTGCCTCCGGCCGACTATGTGGGGGCCCTGCTCCGGGCAGTGGATGCGGCCACTACCGACTGGATTCCCGATCTGGTGCTGCTGAGCGCCGGGTTCGACTGCCTTGCCGGTGATCCGATTGGCGGGTTCACGCTTACCGGGGCCGAGATCCACCAACTCACGCGGGCGCTCGTGGACCGGGCCGTGCATTGGTGCGATGGGCGCCTGGTGAGTGCCCTGGAGGGTGGGTACGCACCGGAGGCCGTGGCGCAAGCCGTGCTGGTGCACCTCGAGGCGTTGGCGTAGCGGCCCGGCGCATCGCCAGGCCGCGCGCGGGTCGCGCACCGACCCGGTGACTGGCTGCTATCTTTCCCCTCTTGGGGTACTGGGCGAACCCGTGCGCCCCGCACCCGGACTCCTTCTCCGCGAGCGCGATGTTCTGTCCCGACTGCGGCACCTGGAACCGATCGGCGGCCGCCCGTTGCACCCGCTGCACGATGGCCCTGCCGGAGGTGAGCGCCCCTCCACTCGATCTCCCCGACGACGAGCTGCGGGAGCTGCGGCGCGTCACCGGCAATCGCTATACGGTCGTGAAGCGTCTGGGCAGCGGGGGCATGGCGCACGTGTATCTCGCCAAGCATGCCACCCTGGGGCGGCCGCTGGTCATCAAGGTGCTCCACAAGTCGCTCTCCCACGAGGCGGAGATGCGCGAGCGCTTCCACCGCGAGGCGGAGTCGGCGGCGCGGCTGCAGCATCCGCACATCTGTGCCATCCTGGACATGGGCTCCTCGGGCGGTCTGGAGTACCTCACCATGCCCTACTTCGCCGGGGGGTCCATGGCGGACCTGATCGCGCGGCGCCGACGAGTCACCGCCGGGCGGGCCGCCGCGATTGCCGCCCAGGTGGCCTGTGCGCTCGACTATGCGCATCGCCATGGCGTGATCCATCGCGACATCAAGCCGGACAACATCCTCTTCGACGAGGACGGCAACGCGGCGCTCACCGATTTCGGCATTGCCACCACCCGCTTCCATGGGCGGCTCACGGCCGTGGGGCGTGCCATGGGGACCCCGCACTACATGTCCCCCGAGCAGGCCATGGGGCGGCTCGTCGACGGACGGAGCGACCTCTATGCGGTCGGGCTGCTGATCTACGAGATGCTCACGGGACAGCCACCCTTCGACGGCGACGACTCCTATGCCGTGGGGTACAAGCATGTCCATGAAGCGCCGGTGGCCCCCGAGGTCCACGAACCGTCCGTTCCGGCGGGGCTCAGCCAGATCGTGATGCGCTGCCTCGACAAGCAGCCGTCGGCGCGCTACGACCGCGGGTTCGACCTGGCTGACGCCCTGATCGGTTTCCTCTCGTTGGCGGGGGGCGACGATCTTCGCGCCGCGCGGCAGGCGCGGGCCGCATCGGCCACCCAATCCGCCTGACTCTCCACCCCTCGTCGTGCCCCCATGGAGTTGATCGCCGAGATCCTGACCGTCCACACGACCCACCCCTTCTACATCGCGCGGGGCGGGCGCAGCGAGTACCAGGTGGTCTGGGTCCGGTTGCGGGACCGCGACGGCGTGGAAGGGTGGGGAGAGGCCGCGCCATCGAGCTACTACGGCGAGACGGCCGACAGCTGCCTGTTGGCCGTCCAGCGCTTTGCGCCACTGCTGACCGACGCGGAGGCCTGGTCAATCGAAGCCGTCGAGCGGACACTCGAGCAATCGCTCCGCTGGAATGCCGCGGCGCGCTGCGCCGTGAGCGCCGCGCTCCATGATCTGGCGGCGAAGCGCCTCGGCGTTCCGCTCTGGAAGCTGTGGGGACTCGACCCGGCCGCCGCCCCCCGTTCGAGCTTCACCATCGGCATTGCCCCCGATGAGGCCACCCTGCGGGCCCGGGTGCGCGAGGCGGCGCACTATCCCATTCTCAAGATCAAGCTCGGCTCCCACTGGGACCGCGAGGTGCTCCGCATCGTGCGCGAGGAGGCACCGCGCGCCCAGTTGCGTGTGGATGCCAACTGCGCCTGGTCCGCCAAGCAGGCGCTGGGGATGCTCGAGGCCCTCACGGCGGCGGGGGTGGATCTTCTCGAGCAACCGCTCCCGCCGGATGACCTGGCCGGCCTGCGCTTCGTGCGCGAGCGCTCCCCGATCCCCGTGGTGGCTGACGAATCCTGTCTGGTGGCGAGCGACATTCCCAGGATCGCCGATGCCGTGGACGGCGTGAACATCAAGCTGGCCAAGTGCGGTTCACTGCGTGAGGCACTGCGCATGATCGCCGTGGCGCGGGCGCACGGCCTGCGCGTGATGTGCGGCTGCATGATCGAGACGACGCTGGGGATCGCGGCGGCGGCGCATATCGCCCCGCTGCTCGATGACGCCGACCTCGACGGGGCCGCCCTGCTGCGTGACGACCCCTTCACGGGGCCTTCGATCCCCGATGGTCGGGTCATGCTGGGGGACGCTCCAGGGTTGGGTGTCCGCCGGCGCTGACGACGCGGCCCCGCCCCGCGTCCTCGCGGTGGCGGTGCCGGTGCCGATGCACCGCCCCTTCACCTACCGCGTGCCGGAGGGGATGGAGTGGCCGGTGGCGCCGGGCACGCGCGTGCTCGTGCCCTTTCAGGGACGGCGACTGATCGGGGTGGTACTTGGCGAAACGACCCCACCCGAGGGGGTGGCGCTCAAGGCCATTGCGGCCGTTCTCGATGAGCTGCCGTCGCTCCCCGGCCCCGTGCTCGCCACCGGCCGGTGGATCGCGTCCTGGTACGCCGCCCCCATCGGGCAGACGCTCCGCGCCATGCTCCCCTCGGCGCTGACCAGCAGTGCAACCCCGGTGCCCGCCGCGCGCCAGCAGCGTGTCGTCCATGTGGTGCGCGAGCTCCCGTCACTGCTCGAGCGCGAACAGCTCTTTGCCCGCGCGCGGCAGCAGCGCGCGGTCTACGAGCTGTTGGAGGCCCAGGGTGGTGCCGCACCACTCGCCACGCTTCGCGTGCAGGCCGGCTGTTCCCCGGGGGTCATCACGGCCATGGAACGGCGGGGCCTCGTGGCCATCCGCGACGCCGTGGTGGCGCGGGATCCGTTTGCGTCGCGCCCCGGCGTCGCACCGCCGTCCACGCCGACCGCCGCCCAGGCGGCCGCCATCGAGGCCATCGCCACTGGCGCGCCGGGCCAGGTGTTCCTGTTGCACGGCATCACGGGCAGCGGCAAGACGCTCGTGTACATCGAGGTCCTCCGTCGCGTGCTGGCGCATCCGGGGCGCACGGCCATCGTCCTCGTGCCCGAGATCGCCCTCACGCCCCAAACCGTCGATCGGTTCCGCGGGGCCTTCGGTGACGACGTTGCGGTGCTGCACTCCGGGCTCGGCGACGGGGAGCGTCTCGATGCCTGGCGTGCCCTGCGGCGTGGCGAGCGGCGGATTGCCGTGGGGGCCCGCTCGGCCCTCTTTGCCCCGCTCGAGCGCGTGGGGGTGGTGATCGTGGACGAGGAGCACGAGGGGAGCTACAAGCAGGCGGAGACGCCGCGCTACCATGCCCGCGAGGCGGCCATGGTGCGGGCGCGTGAAGAGGGCGCGGTGGTGGTGCTGGGCAGCGCCACGCCGAGCCTCGAAAGCTGGGAGCGTGCGGCGCGTGGACGCGCGGTGCATCTGCGGCTGCCCGATCGGGTGGCCGGTGGCGCGCTGCCGCCGGTTCAGGTCGTGGACCTGCGCGAGGAGGCCGCGGCCGTGCGCGCGTCGCGCGCCCCACAGGCGCCGCACGACCCCGTGGCCGGTATCTTCAGCCGCGTCCTGCTGGCCGCGATCGAGTCCCGCCTCACGCGCGGCGAGCAGGCGCTCCTCCTGCTCAACCGTCGCGGCTATTCGGCCTTTCTGCAGTGCACCGCCTGTGGCGAGGTGCAGAGCTGTCCGCATTGCAGCATCTCCCTGACGTATCACCAGGTGCCCGAGGCATTGGCCTGTCACTATTGCCACGAGCGCCGGGATGTCCCGGCCGCCTGTCCACGCTGCGCCACGCCCACCCTTCGGCGCCGTGGTCTAGGGACGCAGCAGGTGGAGCGGCTGCTGGCCGAGCGCTTTCCGGAGGCCCGCATCGCCCGCATGGACGTGGATACCACCAGCGGGAAATGGGCGCACGCGCAGATTCTCGATCGGGTGGGGCGCGGCGACGTCGACATTCTTCTGGGGACCCAGATGATCGCCAAGGGGCTCGACTTCCCGAACGTGACGCTGGTGGGGGTGGTGGATGCCGACACGGGGCTCAATCTCCCCGACTTCCGGTCAGCGGAGCGGACATTCCAGCTGCTGAGCCAGGTAGCCGGGCGGGCCGGCCGCGGTCCCAAGGGAGGCGAGGTGATCGTGCAGACCCGGCTCCCCGGCGTGCATGCCATCCGGCATGCGCTGCGGCATGACGTGGAGGGGTTCGTGCGCGAGGAGCTGGCCGCCCGTCGCCAGCCGGCCTATCCGCCATTCGTGGCGCTGGCAAACGTCGTCGTGAGCGGGCCTGAGGAGACCGGTACCATGACCGCCGCGCTCGCCGCCGCCGACTGGATTCGGGCCCTGCTGGAGCGACGGGGGATCCGCGAGGTGCAGCTGGTGGGACCCGCCCCCTGTCCCATCGAACGGATCAAGACACGCTGGCGGTGGCACTTTCTCCTCAAGACGCCGCGAGTCGCGCTCATGACGCAGCTGGCAGGCTATATCGCGGCCCGCTGTCCACTGCCACCGGGCCGCGAACTGCGCCTCGTGGTCGACCGGGATCCCGTGTCGTTGTTGTAGCCCCCGCTACATTCCGTCATGCGCGAGACGCTTGCTTCCATTCCGCCGTACGTCTTCTACGAGTTGGAGGACCGCCGCAACCACCATCGGGCCCGAGGGCGGCAGCTGCTCGATGTGGGGATCGGCAGTCCGGATGGCCCCATCCCGGCGGTGGTCGTGGACGCCATGGTGCGCGCAGCCTCAGCTCGCCCGCTCAGTGGTTACCCCCACTTCCGGATGGATCCGGCCTACGCCGCTGCCGTTTCCGGATATCTGACCCGCCGCTTTGGGGTCACGGTCGATGCCGGGCGGCAGCTGCACGCGCTGGCCGGGTCCAAGGAGGGAATCGCCGAGCTGATTCTTTCCCACGTGAACCCGGGGGACGCCGTCCTGGTGCCGGCCGTACACTACCCGGTGTATTCACGCGCCACGCGCATGGCCGGAGCCACCCCCGTTCTCGTGCCCTATCTCGCGGATGGGACCCTCGATCTGGGTGCGATCCCGGGGGAGCAGCTGGCGCGGGCCCGAGCCCTGATCATCAACTACCCCACCAACCCCACGACGGCGGCGGTGGAGCTCCCCGAACTGGCCCGACTGGTGGAGTTTGCCCGGCAGCATCGCCTGCTGCTCATCAGCGATCTGGCGTACAGCGAGCTCGCCTTCGACGGGTATGTGGTCCCGAGCATCCTGCAGGTCCCCGGGGCGGAGGCGGTGGCGGTCGAGACGCACAGCTGCAGCAAGAGCTTCAACATGGCCGGCGTACGCGCCGCCTTCGTGGCGGGGAACGCGCAGGCCATCGATACGCTCGACCGCTATCGGACCAACATCGGCTACGGCGTCTCCTCGCTGGCGCAGCAGGCGGCTGCGGCGGCGTTCACCCACGCCGAGGCCATCGTGCCTCCCATTGTGGACGAATACTGCCGCCGACGCGATGCCCTGGTCAGCGCGTTCTGTTCGGGTGGATGGGCGGTCACGCCGCCGCGGGCCACGATGTATCTCTGGCTCGATATCCCGGCGGGGTACGGCGACTGGGAGTGGGTGGATGCCCTGCTTGAAGGGCCGGGGGTCGTGGTCACGCCGGGGATCGCCTTCGGTGACGCCGGGCGCGGCAAGTTCCGCATCAGTCTCGTGCAACCGGCCGACCAGTTGGTTGCCGCGGCCTCCGGCATGATGGCCGTAGCCGCATCCGGTCCCGCTCGTCGCTAGACTACGGGTATGTCTCAGTCTGAGTCTCCCGTTTCCGTGACCGCCGAGCGCTTTCTCCGTGAGGTCATCGCCCGCATCCCGCTCGAGCGCATCGAGGAGCTCCATCTCTTTTCTCCGCTGCGGCAGGGGACGGTGGAGACCGGGATTGCCGTGGTCGCTGCGCTGGAGCTCATCCCGCCGGTGGAAGCCGCGGTGGTTTCGGATCCGGAGCTGCCGCTCCCGGTGGCCGAGTTGGTGGATGAGCTCCCGGCCGAGGTGGTCACCGAGCCTGCCGTCCGCCACACGGTGTACACCGCCCGCTATCGCCACGTCATCAAGGGCCCCGATCGTGGCAAGTGGGAAGCCGATGTGAAGGCCGAGGCGGATGCGCCGCTGGTCACCGTGGAGACCGTGGTGCGCGGCGTGCAGCGGCGGGCTGGTGAGGAGTCCGAGATCGTGCGCTACACCGCTCCGCAGCTTGCGCGGCTGCTGCGGGTGACGGCGCCCGCCTGACCAACGGGTCGTGATGGCCGTGATCACGTCATCCGGGGATGTCACGACGGCCATCGCGGCTGACCAGGCGGCCTTCCGCACCTATCTTCGCGACCACAATCTGCCGGCTACGGCACCACGCCTGGCCATCGCGGACGTGATTCTCGCCACCGACCGGCACCTCTCGGCCGACGAGATTGCGCGTGCGCTGCGGGACGCCGGCCGGCCGGTGGGGACCGCCACCATCTACCGCACGCTCGACGTGCTGCTCCGCAGCGGCCTCGTGGTCGAGCGTGATTTCGGTGAGGGGTTCCGCCGCTACGAGGCGGCGCGCGGCGTCCCCCACCACGAGCATCTCCTCTGCACGCAGTGCGGTCGCGTCACCGAGTTCCGCGATGAACGGCTCGAGCGCATGACGACGCTGGTGGCCGAGGCTCACGAGTTTGCACGACAGCGCCACCGGCTCGTGATCTACGGCCAGTGTGGTGCCTGCCGCCGGGGCGGACAGGCCCGCGACCGGTGGCGGTGAGTCCCCGACAACACATACCTCCATGGCGCCCGAATCCCTGACCCTGCTCGTGGCCTTCACGGCCGGACTGCTCAGTTTCCTGAGTCCGTGCGTGCTGCCACTCGTTCCCAGCTACGTGACCTTCATCACGGGGATGGGGCTCGATGACGTCTCCAAGGCGCGGCGCGCCGCGCTCACCCACGCCGTGCTGTTCGTGCTCGGCTTTTCGTTCATCTTCGTGGCGTTGGGCGCCGGGGCGTCGGCGTTCGGGCAGCTGTTGCGCGAGTATCGCGTGTGGCTGGCGCGCGTGGGTGGTGTCCTGATGGTGGCGATGGGGCTCTGGATGCTCGGAGTGATCACGGTGGGCGCTCTCCAGCAGGAGCGCCGCATTCACCTGAGTGACAAGCCCCTCGGGTACCTCGGGACCATCGTCGTCGGCATTGCTTTCGGGGCGGGGTGGACCCCGTGCCTGGGGCCGACGCTGGGCGCCATTCTCCTGCTCGCCGCGAACGAAACGGCGCTGGCCAAGGGGATTCTGCTGCTGACCGCCTATTCGGCGGGGCTCGCGGTGCCCTTCCTCGTGAGCGCCTTGGCCATTGACCGCTTCCTCGGGTTCTTCCAGTCGTTCCGGAAGAACATCGGCACCGTCAACCGCGTGGCCGGTGGGCTGCTGGTCGTGGTGGGTGTCCTCATGTTCACCGGTTGGTTCGAGCGACTGGCGGCCTACCTCCAGCCGCTCACGCCGGCGTTTCTCGTGGAACGGCTCTGATCGCCTCGGGGGCCATCAGTGACCGACGGCCCCGCCACTCCGCCGCGGTTCCGGGAGTCCTTCCCACCCGCCCGGCACGCGCATGATCGCATTGATGTTCACCAGGGAGCGGATCTCCCGCATGCCGTGCCCCATGGAGCGCAGTGAATCGAGCACGGCCGGACCGAATCCGCCCACCTCGAAGGTGAGCGAGTCCGGCAGCGCCTGATGGTGGATCCGCGGTGCCCGCATGGCGTCGCCCAGCGCCATCCGGTGCTCCAGCACATTGAGGATCACCTGACTCACGCCGGTAATGATCGTGGGGCCACCTGCCGCGCCGATCACCAGCAGCACCCGATCCGCCTGGTCGAGCACGATGGTCGGGCTCATGGCGCTCAGCATCCGCTTCCCGGGTTGGATGGCGTTCTGCTCCCCCTGCACGAGGCCGAACATGTTCGGCTTGCCGGGCTGGGCGGCGAAGTCATCCATCTCGTCGTTCAGCATGAAGCCGGCGCCGCGGACCCAGACGCCCGATCCCCAGGAGTTGTTGAGCGTGGTGGTGATCGCCACCGCGTTGCCCAGGGAGTCGACGACCGAGTAGTGCGTCGTATGCTCCGGCTCCCTCGCCGGGGTCGCCGCGGCGCTCTCGAGCATGCGCGTCGGGGTCGCGCGACCGGGCGCGATGGTGGCCTGCCAGCGCTTGGCGTACGACTTGCTGGTGAGCTCGGCGATCGGCACCGGTACGAAGGCCGGGTCCCCCAACTTGGCGTTGCGGTCAATGAACGCGCGCTGGAAGGCGCTGCCGACGAGGTGCAGATACCCGGCCGATCCGAAGGACGGGAGCTTCGGATATTGCTCGAGGATGTTCAGGGCCTCGATCGAGGTCACGCCACCCGAGGAGGACGGTGGCATGCCGATGATGGCGTAGCCGCGGTAGGTGGACCGGAGCGGCTCGCGCCAGAGCGGCGTATAGCGCGAGAGGTCATCGCGCGTGATGATGCCGCCGCCGCGCTGCATTTCGGCAACAAGTGAGTCGGCCACCCATCCCCGATAGAAGGCCGCGGGGCCCTGCACGGCGATCGCGTCCAGCGTCAGCGCGAGTTCGGGCTGCACCAGGCGGGCACCAGCCGCGAGCGGCTCGCCATTCGGGAAGAACGGCGTATGGCGGTTGAACCGCGTGACGGGGCCGCGGGCCCGTGCGATCGAGCCGGCCAGCGCCGTATCGATGGTGAATCCCTCGCGGGCGAGCCGGATGGCCGGCTGCATCACGCGGGACAGTGGGAGGGTGCCGTAGCGCTCCAGCATGGCGGCCATGCCGGCCACTGCCCCGGGGACACCGGAGGCGAGATGCCCGAAGACGCTCTTGTCCGTGAGCTTCCCGTTGGCGTTCAGATACATGTCGCGGGTCGCCGCGAGGGGGGCGATTTCCCGGTAGTCGAGCACCGCCGCCCGGCCATCCCGCATGCGGATCACCGCGTACCCGCCGCCCCCGATGTTCCCCGCCTCAGGCCACGAAACGGCCAGCGCGAAGCCGAGCGCGACTGCGGCGTCGACGGCATTGCCGCCGGCCTTCAGGACCTCCACGGCGGCCTCACTGGCCTCTCGGCTGTTGCTCACCGCCATGGCGTGCGGGGCCGTGACCGGCGTGGCGCCCTCCGCCGGCAGGCGCCAGCCGGAGGGGAACGCGACGGTCTGACGTGCCGGGATGGCGGGGCGCCCGGAGGGGGATGGCGTCCCCGAGGGCGTACGAGGGGCACAGGCGGCAGCAGCGGCCGATGCGGCCGCGCACGTGACGAGGAGTCGGGAC
>Ga0068876_10004055_pt1 | contig 10359 bp, 11 predicted proteins | sample NOAtaG_6_FD_66442 | JGI IMG/M metagenome (GOLD analysis project Ga0068876, IMG submission 66442) | Freshwater lake microbial communities from Lake Erie, under a cyanobacterial bloom - NOAA_Erie_Diel5S_2200h metaG | ecosystem: Environmental > Aquatic > Freshwater > Lake | place: USA: Ohio, Lake... | reverse complement strand
GCTTACTTTATCTCTACCATTAGCTTTTGCATCATCTAATTACTTAGTAATTGAGTTACTAATTAATTATCTTAGTAGAGTTCTAGAGTCACCATCGATTACTGATTCGTCGACACTTCATACTGGACCGGTCTATTGACATACGTGTACATGGCTGCTAGAGAGCAGGCCTCGCTCCTCCGCAGAGAGAGCGTAGCTGCGGAGCAGAGTAGGGCCGAGCAGATGGCTCTGGCTCGGCTGTAGTGCCCTCTACACGCTACGTACAATCTGCCTCATCCCATCCCTGTGACTCTGCTTGAGAGAGAAACGATTGCTTGGGTGGGTGGGGGCGTACTCGTCTTCGGATTCGTCTACGTTAAGGGTACGTACGTGCAATGGCGCTTCTTGCGGTAGGCGACCCAGCTAGCAGCTAGACGTCTCTAGAACCAGCCCAGGGCATGCCGGATGCCGGTGATACTGCGTACCCCCCCCACAGCCGCCGTCCAGCAGGCCGCCGCCAAGGGCGAGTGCGGAATACTGATCAGCCAACTGAAAACAGATAAAAGATAGAGGATGAGCCAGATGAGAAAACCTGCAGACTGCGAATAGACATCTGACATGCAAAAGGGAGAGGCTTGATGATTGACAATGAGCAGCGAGATGCCCTCGCTGACCCTTTTACAGAGATGTATAGCTGTGGCAATCTTTTTGTCAATCTTCATACGTGGTAAGAGGCAAGAAAGTATGATTCTTCCTTTAAATGATTAGCTGGCGTTCAACATGTAATTCGAACAAGCATTCGAACGTTTGGATTCTTCTCCAAAGGGAAAGCCCTGTGCTTATCCCTGCACCACCCCCCATCAGTATCATACCCTTATTCCAAGATAACGTATAAAGAGTACTCTGACATCGAGAGAGTATTTCCTTTGCATGTCTCCCCTCAAAAGGGTTTCTGGAAGATCGCAAAATGTAATGACATGAAAAAAAGGAGATGTAGACACATCGTAATTGTAAAGCACTCTTAGCCTAAATGTTCTAAGGAGTGATGCATCCTCACGATGAAAACCACTAAAAAGAAAAATTCATTTGTTTTATAAATTTTTCATTATGTTATACCTTGCCTAGCACCTCAGAAGAGAGCAGGAATCAAATTTCTCCTAGTAGACGGCCATTCTTTCTCGGAGAATGTTTTCCGATTCCATTGGTTTTGAGCTACAGATCGTCCGGAAAGATAGCTGGACATGGAAACGAACACGAGAAAAACATTGAGATTCTCAGACGCGAAGGCTATACCCAGCCAGGTCAGCAACTCAAACAGATAATGTGGCGTTGCAACATACTCAAATAACCCTCCACGTGGTGCAACGTACTTAACATTGTACTCGCCAGTTCTTGAAGTCTTCCGTAGTTTACCTAGAAGTATGTGATGATAACCATTTCCAATTATGCCTACAATGAACAATACTGTAATAAGCATTTAGACGAGCAAAAAAAGATTCGAATCACCATTTTCAGTCAAATAATATTGAACGAAAAACTCTTTTTTTTTCTGTGCAATTATGGATACTCCAATAGTAACCAAGCTTACCTACACCCACGCAGCGAAACATGTCAGAAGGCTTTGAAGATGAAACGCTACATACTAGCAAAGCATTGAGAGAATAGTAAATTGAAATGAATAAAGCAGTCCCTAGTGGCATGCCACCAGAGTACTTGTGAACAAAGAGGACTTCCATAACTCGTTTCAGAAAGTGAATAAAACACAGTTGTCCAGCTAGACTAGATGGCTTGTATAGACTTAGAAAATCCAGAAAAAAACTAATCATCATCGCAGGACTGTACAACATCAACATCCCTTTCTTGGAAGGTATTAACCTGACTTTCTGGGTCTTATTGGCAGCGAACTTGGAGTAAGGAGTACGAGTCTCTTCATTTACTTCATTAACATATGATAGAACACTAAGAAGTTGAACAAAAGTGATGATAGTTCCTATGTTGCGTTGAATCAGGGGGAGAAGCGCTTTTAGGTATTCCATGTTTTCCGTTCTGTACTCGAAGCTGGGGGGGGGAGAGAAGAATGTGAATTATATATCAAGCAGATTTGAAATACGCAGTGTATGTCTGTAGGAATTACTTATAGAGTACTGTAGTAGTTTGTGTGTTTCATTCCTGGCGAGTCATGACGGTAAGTGTACGTACCCATTGTGAAAGATTGCTTCGTGGTGCTTACAGCTTACCAGTACTTTACTCTCTGAGGCTCCCTCTCTGACTCTCTCTAGAGAGAGAGAGAGGTCTCTAGAGAGTAAAAATTAAAATCATTGTACCTACGCTACCGAGAGTCGCACCCAGCCTACTACTACTAGAGATTACGTACCGCGCCGTAGAACTTTCCATTTGCCGTTTGTGTTCTAAATCTTGCGTACCTGTTGCTTTTTTGCTGAGTCACACCCATCGAACCGGCCTCTCAACAAAGAAACCTATCCTGTTTCGCTTGATGAGTATTAGCAAAGAAATCCTGGCACTTGACCTCATGTTGACGTTGCAAAAATTTTGATGAAGCTATCAACCAGTCCTGAAGCTAAGCGAAAGGGCTTAGTTTAATAGTCGTGAATCTAGCGTTGTTTACTACGTAATAGAAAAAGTGATATAACAGGAGACATATACGACTGATGAAAGGGTTTACACAATTTTGCATTGTGAATTTCAAAGCATTTTCACTGCTCTACTTGCTGCCACTGCCACTATTCAACTGTTGACGTTCCTTGGGCAGTCACGCTGAAAGCTGATCAGTAATATGAAACTTTTTTTTTTTTTTCATGCATGCTGATATCCGCGTGTGGGGTGCGATGAATCTGCTATTATACCTGTCCATGGCCGGCTCTGATACTTCGATTGCTGGAGCGTTGGAACGCCGTATCCCCTATTGAGAGTACGTACAGTATGTAGAAGAGATATTCCTACCACCTGTCGCAGAACACAGCACACGGATCTACCTGCCGCTGCTGCTTCGTAGCTGCATCGCAGCAAAATAATAATGTTATTTTTTTTATAATCAACGCGCAAGACGCTAGTAGAGAGTCTGGTGATGGCGAATGCGAGACTTCCTCGTTTAGAAACATGGCTTTGCTACATAGCTGTTTTTATACTTGCTTCAACTATTTCCATTTCTACAGCATTACCGATTGCACCAACGATCTGGAGTAGCAACAGTTTGTTGGCAAAGCTGACTCTGTTAAAGATTGCTGTCGACCACCACGATGATGAGAGTGACGATGTTTCTACTAAGCACGTATATAAAAAATCATTTGACACGCTGCCTCGTATTTATGTAGGACAAGAGATTAGCGCGCTTTCTAAAGGAGCGCAGGTACCCCTTACGATGGACCAGGCTCATTATTTGACCAAAGTGCATAGAATTCGACCAAAACGCCAGCCACGTGGTGTTGAAGATGATTCTGAAAAGCAGACTTCAATTAGCGTCAGGGTATTTAATGACGCAAATGGCGAGTGGCTTGGTCAAATAATCCAATTAAATGATGATAAAAATGCAAAGATCAGGGCTAGCAAGAGAAATTCAGCAGCATACACTGCGCTCATTATTGAATGTGTAGAACAAATTCGTCGTAAAGAGCATTGCGTAACCGTATCTTCACAGGCAAAGTGTTGGGTTATGTTTAGTCCTATTCGAAAAGAGCGTATGAAAATTCTAGTAGAGAAGTGTACCGAACTTGGAGTCCATGGATTTATCCCATTACGCACATCACGAACTGATTCTACTAATATAGATAAGTTTGATATCAAAAAATTGCGTTCACAGATAATAGAGGCATCTGAGCAATGTGAACGGTTATCAATCCCAAAGTTGGTAAATAATCCTTTAGCTTCATTTTTGAACAACAACAATAATAATAATAATCAAGAAATAGCAACATTGAGTGAAGTATTGCTTCATTGGGACACATTAAAACTCTTAAGAAGCAACAATAGTACAAGTAATCGGAATGCAGTCGCTGTTGTATGCAGGGAGCGTGAATCAGGACAGTATACGAGGCCGATAACAGAAACACTAAGTGAATTATCAAATCTTCGTTCGGATGTATTTTTTCTGATTGGCCCTGAAGGTGGTTGGAGTCGAGAAGAGGAGTCTATGTTTGATAACAACAATGATTATCCATTCATTAGAAGCGTATCATTAGTTCGAGGATTAGTTCTACGGTCAGAGACAGCCGCCATAGTTGCCGCGGGTGCCTTTCTGTCCTCTGTTTTATAGTATAATATCAAATTATTCAAACAATATTGATATCCCTTAATTGCACAGCCTAAAATGTTATCACAACGAAGTTGATGGGTGTGAAAAAGTGTTCTGCCGTTGTTTTAGTCATCGCATAGCTCATGAGCTCCTGAATTTTAATGAATAAAAAAAGAAAGGGCAAAGTTGATAATAACCTGCTACTTTCTTGTTGCATTTTCATTAGCTAGTTGCTCGTTAACAGAAGCATGAAAAAACGATGTCTTCGTCGAAAGCTTGAAGGAAATCTGTTACTCGCATAGCGTTTCAGCCTGATACAGCCTGACTCTATGTAGTAAGGCGTCTCAGCTGTGTCCGTTGGCCAGTCCATCTCATAACAGGCGGAGAGACGCGTCTCTTGGGCAGCCGCCGGCCGTCAACACCTCTGAAATGAAGGGTGGAAGGTGTTGAAATAGAATAAAATAATTAATAAAATTAAAAATCTGGGGTCCCATGCTGAGATCTGTGAAAGTACGTACTGGCCTTCCCCCATACCCATTGCACAGCAGCGCTCCATCGCGACAAGCGCGAAGCGAACACCCGAACGCCACCTGCTTGCACTCAGAAAATATAATAGAACTGAGAACGTAAACTTAATAAGGTGACAAAACCTATTGCAACATCAGGATCAGGAAAACTTAACTTCCTGGCTTTCTGTCCTTGTTTGCTGATAATTCTCTCTAATAATGTCAACTTCATTTGACACCCTCCCTAAAGAACCTGAGATCTCATTAGAACAAGGCGTTGGGGGAGCTACTGGTCAAAACGCTGAGTAAGTATGTGAAATGACTCCTAAGTTCAGATTTTGCCTGACTGACTTTTGATATGACTTCACCGTGTGAAATATTCCAACAAGAAATTGATGTCCGCAAGGAAGGTTACGCTGTTGCTTTCATATTCATAGGAGTGAACAGGTCGAAGAAAATCTTGTTGCAAATGAAAACATCTTACTGGCATCGACGAAGAGTCGCTGTGCTCAAAGCATATTCAGAGACGAGCTTTCTTCGTCCACTGGGAGTTTCATTCAAGACGCTTTAGCAGAGGCTGAGTCGTTTAAATCGGAGATTGAGCAATCAGCTGTAGCTAGAGAATTTGTTGCCAAGCTTCAAGAATTAGGAGCTGAATTTCCTAGCTGGGAACTTCGAATTGTCAATGGCAGCTATGACGTTATAAAACACTCCATGCCAGATATAAGTGGTGAAAATGATAGAAATTATAGTAACAACCCATCTGGCGATGTTGAGTCGCCGCGCCATAAGAACGCGACTAAAGTTTCTACACCAACTGTTGCCAATAGTGGCGCAATAAGCAAATTGTTTGAGCGGTTGTATTACTGTACTAGAACAGGTAAATGGCCGAAGCCCGTTACACAACGAATTTCTGTTCTTAGTGATATTAATCTAAACTTGAGGAGTGGCAAAATGTATCTAGTGTTAGGAGGTAAGGAGTTGCCTAAAAATGAGTTTAACCCTGGCTCAGTATCATACTCATTCATCATTTTGACTTCCTCGTGCAAACAAAATAGCTCCTGGTTCTGGTAAGGTACGTTTCGACCTGCTTTACCTGTTATAAATAATAGATTGGCGTCATAATCTAACAGCTCTCTTTTTTCATCATTATTAGTCATCACTTCTGAAGTATATCTCACATATGCTTCAAGAAGACAAAGATCATATAGTTGGCGGAAGTCTTCTTCTTAACGGTGTGTCACCTATTGATAGAGAATTTGAATGGAGAGTAAGTTAGTGGCGCCATCAGATGTGATAACTCGTCGTAGTTTCCAAAATAATGCATTTGACCTTTCTACTTTCTTTAATATTTATATTATCAAAGAATCTTGTAACTTACGTCGATCAATTAGATCAGCACCACGAATACTTAACTGTGAGGGAAACTTTACAGTATGCTTTCGACTGCCTTCGTGGAACTCACAAATCACCTTACATTCCACACAACTCCACTAACGATGCTATTATTGCTGAAATGGATAAAAACCATTTTGCCGTAAACATCGTTCTGGAGGCCCTTGGGCTTAAACGTGTGAAAGATACTTACGTTGGAAATGATGTGAGTGTTAGGGGAGTCAGCGGGGGTGAAAGGAAGAGAGTTACGCTTGGAGAGCTACTCAGCGTAGGAGCACCTGTTTTCTGTTGCGATGAAATAAGTACAGGTAAGGAAATGAGTTCCCTTGCTTTTACTCGATTTGAAACATGAACAGCATTGTTTAGATGCAACCAACTATACTGTCATTTTTCTTTTCTTGACTACTTAAGGCTTGGATGGTAAGTACATCTTTATCTTTGACTATAACTCTTTAATTTTTTTTTAGTAGATTTTGTACAAAATTTGATTTGTTTCGTTGACTCATTCTTGCAGCTGCTACCACATTTGATATTTGCAAAGGCTTTGCTTTTGCAAATGCAGTGAGTAAGCAAATTAGAGTGGTAGCGTTGCTGGCACCTCCTCCTGAGACGGTCGCGCTATTCGATGAGTTGATCGTGATTGATGAGGGGAAAATTATTTACAGTGGTCCCACCAATGAGTCGTTGCCCTACTTTGAAGCATTGGTAAATCAGCATATGCCAGCCCGCGCTGATCCTGGCGAATGGTTACTAGTAAGTGCATTCGGACATTTCTCCGAGTAAGGTTATTTTTTTAATTGACAAAGGCTAACCCTTGTTTGCTACTCTGATATCTTTTGTTAACTCAAGAGTCTTTTGGGAAATGCTAGGGATGAACAGTACGCGCAACAATTCCAATCCAGCGAAAAAGGTGGAATGATCCAGGTAACAAATACTTCAAGATTTAGCGATAGCACAAGCAAAATTCTGGACGATCCGCGTTTTACCAAACGCTACCATACGTATTGGTTTAAGAACCTGAGGTTGGTTGTTGCCCATGAATTCCTTCTGTGGAAACGCGACCGTATACGAGTAAGGGCGCGCTTAATACAGTTGACAGTGATGGGGCTTGTAATAGGAACAGTCTTTTACAAGCAAGGAGATAATCCTTATTCAGGAATCGGGGTTCTTTTTCAAACCCTAATGTTTCTTTCCCTTGGAACTCTTGTATTTGTCTTAACTCAGGTTGATAACAGAGCTATTGTATACAAGCACCAAGATTTGAATTTTTATCCCACGTGGATATTTGTTCTGGGACGTTTTCTTGCTCTTATACCCGCTGTGACCCTCGACATCATTTTTTATGGCACAGTTGTCTTCTTTCTGTCTGGAATGGCCTACGACGATGGAGCTTCATTTTGGAACTTCTTAATATTCTTATTACTACTCTTCCTCAATGCTATTGCAACGGTATGTTTTCTTCCTTGAGAAAAAAGTTTAACTGACCTATTTTCTTGAATGTGCTCTAATGAGTTTTGTTCATACAAAAAAAATCTTTCAATGCTAGGTGACACTTTTCTCAGTTTATTCAGCGATTTCCAAAGACCGAACCACTGCCATATCAGTGATGACTCTGTCAATTCTCTTAATGATTTTGTTTTCAGGTTTCACTGTGCAGCCGCTAGTGATCCCATCTTAGTAAGTGATTATATTTTCGGCTTTCTTTTATTTTGGAGACTACTTTTATTTTGGTGGCCAGATTTGAGCAGAATATGTGTCTATTCTATCTTCAAAATCCTTTTTCTGTCCTTTTAGCTGGGTCTGGGCTTATTGGATAAACCCTTTTGCCTGGTCACTTAGAGGTCTTCTTATCAATCAGTATGGTTCAGGGAAATTTGGAGAAGAAGGCAATGTAATCTTACAACAACTGGGTTTTATTAACAGTAAGTTGAACTTGCTATATGTAGCTACATTGTTTCAATGCATGTTTTTAGTGTCTGATGTTACGGTGTCCTGAGTGTATTAGGTAACGGTGAAGCACACCAATTTATTTGGGTGTGGTGGGCAGCACTTTTCACCTGTAGTGTATCTTTTATCGCGATCAGTGCAAACGCCATCCTATTGAATAAAATTCGTTTCAGAACAGTCTCATCAACTAAGCAACTTATTCCTGATAACTCGACAGAAGAACCTAGCGATGACGATGTGGATTTTCCCTTCCAGGTAGCTAACTTAACATTCACAGGTATCAGTTATTCTGTGATGTCTTCTGACGGTAAAGAAACCATTGAATTACTGAAAGGGGTTGATGGCTATTTTGAGGCAGGCAAAATGACAGCCTTGATGGGCAGTTCTGGTGCAGGAAAAACAACACTCATGGACGTTTTAGCATTGCGAAAGACTGGCGGAGAAATATGTGGTGAAGTTAGGTTGAATGGTCATCTTCAAGAAGCAACGTCTTTCCGTCGCTGCACTGGGTATGTCGAGCAGGTGAGAGAGATATACCACACCAATTGCTGACGCAATATCGCTAAAAAATAGTGTATTGATTTTAAGTTTCTTTGATATTGTTTTCTTTGCAGTTTGATGTACAGTCAGCACAGCTCACTGTAAAAGAAACCATTATGTTTTCAGCGAAAATGCGTCTTGATCGAAGCGATCCAATTGTCACAGATACTTCAATACTTAAGTTTGTCCATAAAACTATGAAGATGTTGGATCTTCTGTCCATTCAAGATTCGGTGGTTGGAAGCGGAGTCGGTAATGGCTTGTCATTTGAGCAGAAGAAGCGCCTAAGTATCGCAGTAGAAGTTGCTTCCAACCCAAGTGTCCTGTTTCTGGTACGCAAATCATGTCAATCATGAACTTTTTTCTTCTAATTTCTATTGGCATCGCATTTTTCTCACTCCTTACCTCCTTTTGTTATTAGGATGAACCTACGTCAGGTCTTGATGCCAGTGCAGCTGCCGTTGTAATCCAAGGGCTTAAACGAATAGCTGCTAGTGGAAGAGCTGTTTGCGCAACAATTCATCAACCATCTGTTGCGGTTTTCAATTCCTTTGATAATCTACTGTTACTGAAGCGGGGAGGTGAAGCTGTATTTTTTGGCGAGTTGGGTCATGAGAGTGCTAACCTCATTGAATATTTTGAAAATTTTGAGGCGACTCCAAAGATTAGAATCAATGAGAATCCTGCAACTTGGTAAGCTTTTATGATTCTTCGTTATTCAATTTAAACCGACACCCCTAAAATTCCCTGTTTTTTTCTTTCTAGGATGCTGAACGTGATTGGAGGTGGTGCTTATGTCTCAAGGAATACGGATTATGTTCTAGCTTATTCTGATTCGCGACTGCATCAACAATGTTTAGATAGAATCGCTGACATTTGCTTTCAAAAATCAGAAAGGAATGAAATAAATTTCCCTACGAAGTATGCTACTGGTTTTTCATACCAAGTAAAGCATGTGTACAGTAGAATGTCATTAGTTTATTGGAGATCACCTAGCTACAATCGAACGCGTTTGATAGTTGGAGCCTTGATTGCTTTGTTATTTGGTGAGATATTTGTGAATAAGTGTAATAATCGTTTGTCAGATTGGTATCACTGACGATGCGTTTGCTGTTTCAATTCTTTAGGAAGTGTTTATGCAAGTCAGCGAGTCATTCAGAATGAAGTACAATTGAATTCTATTTGTAATAGCATGTATATCAGTGTCCTTTTTCTTGGTAAGTTGTTTTATACTAGATTATGATGCGACGTACAATTTATTTAATGCAAATGACCACATCTTCACTTCTCCTTACTTTGCCCTTTGAAGGAGTTAACGCCGGGTCTACAGGAGTGACCTTTTTTGAGAAAGAAGTAAGAATTTGACCTTTGTTAGAGCGCAATCTCCATCTAAAAGATGCATTCCCTAATGAATATCCGCTTCGCCTTTTCTTTAATCAGAGGAACATGTTCTATCGCCATAAGGCTGCACTGATGTATGATCAGTTATCTTTGACATTGGCTTCCTTGCTCTCTGAGGCACCCTTTATTTTGATGGTGGGAATGATATTTTCCGTATGCTTCTATTTTCCTCTCGGTAAGTCAACGTTAAAGCACAAGAATTGAGTATTTCAAAAATTCTTGAATGTCTTCTTTTTAAAGGAATGCTTGACTGATTGCATAGGGTTCGAAGCTGTAGCGTCAAAATTCTTCCTGTTCTACTATTTTGTCACTGCTACTGTTGGGCTGTTTACGTTTCTTGGT
>Ga0068876_10004052_pt1 | contig 10362 bp, 13 predicted proteins | sample NOAtaG_6_FD_66442 | JGI IMG/M metagenome (GOLD analysis project Ga0068876, IMG submission 66442) | Freshwater lake microbial communities from Lake Erie, under a cyanobacterial bloom - NOAA_Erie_Diel5S_2200h metaG | ecosystem: Environmental > Aquatic > Freshwater > Lake | place: USA: Ohio, Lake... | reverse complement strand
CGGATCAAGTGTATTTGCAAATAGAAAACGTAAAAGGTAATCTGGATGCTAACATTCTGGAGGTTAAAGTAAACGACCGGCACGTTGGCTATGTCTCATTATTCGGAATGCGTAAATCGTCTGATCCTTCCGGGCATCACGGTGGTGCAGGGTTAACATTCTTGTTGGAAATTACTGATGTGGTTGACGAACTTCATATGAAGAATCAGTTAAACCTGGAGCAATTGCAAGTGTCCATTGTACCGGCGAATGAAATTCCGTCTGATGAACAAATTACAGTCGGACGTGTAAGCCTTTATCGAGAAGCGGTGCGATGAAGCTGTCCAATTTTTCGGAGCGCATGATTCATGTAATCGTGCTCTCCATTACACTAGCCGCCTGGATCGTGTTGTTGTGGAATCCCGGCAATATTATGGGGGTGGAGCATTGCCATGTTTCTATGGGCGGTCCTTCAGCCGACTCTTGGGAAATGTTGTTGTCCATGAATCCGATAGACGCTCTGTTATTGGGCTGGTTTCTGATGGTTGTAGCCATGATGTTGCCTAAATTGATCAGTGGAATAGTTCATATTTCCGAGCGCAGTTTTGCAAACAAGCGTTGGTTACATGCAACCGTGTTGTGGTATGTTATTGTGCTGTTTGGATGGTGGCAGGAGTTATTTCCACTTTCATCATCCTTGGAGTAAATCTTTTATGGCCCATGTCGTTTGCGCCGGCGGTGCTGATTGGAGGAATTGCTTTAGTGTGGCAGTTTTCGCCTTGGAAGCAACGCATGTTAAACAACGGGCACGATCATCCTGCAATTGCAGCATTTGGAGGCAAAGCTATTCTTGACGTTGCGCGATTCGGAACGTTGCACGGCATTTGGTGCGTTGGCGCCGGATGGGCATTGATGCTGTTTCCCATGGTTTTACCGGAAGGTCACAATTTAGCCATGCTGCTGATGACGGTGTTAATGATAAGCGAGCATATGGAAAATCCGGAAGTGCCGCGCTGGCGCTTTGTTGCGCGATTGAAGCTGGTGCGCATTGCATGGTATCAAATCGTGTTTTGGTGGAGATCGACTGCTCTGAAATCGACGACAAAATAAAGGGCATGTTTGCCTTACCAATCTTCTTGCTGTGAAAAATCACGTCTTTTTGGACGTGATTTTTCACCGAAATTTGATGTGAAAAATCACGGATGATTTTTATTTATCTTGTAATTCAATAGGATGCGTAGCGGCGGTTGTTTATTAATATGCAGATATTCTTCGGTACGTATCTTCGGGAAATAACCATAAAAACCTACAACTATGTCAGGAGAACTTATTTCCAAACAAGAGGCCATCACGATGGTCACAGCGTACAAAAACAATTCAAACCCGAACGGAACGTCAACAATTTACGGTGACATCGACTTAAGTGTATTGAACAGTTTTTTAAAGTCGCGTACCGATATTACCGGAATTCGTATTTATAATGCTGAAGAAAATGGCAATAATACGTTTGTGGTGGTAGGGTACAAATTAGATGACGAAGGTAATCATGTGGAGTTGGGAGAATTGAATGGGGTTGTGGGAATTGAGCGCAATCTTATTTGCCCTCCATACTGTAATCTTAATGATGATGGAAGTATTCGTAATGCCGTATATCAATAAAGAAGTAAAAAAATATGTTTCAGAAGATATACTACGCACAGCTAGCGCTATTGATCTTAAGCTCGCTATACGTTGTTTATCGTATTCGAAATTCTGAAACAAGCTTGTTATTTGCTTTAGTTGCTGTAACATTTATCACATCAATTTTCAGTGAGGCGTTAACAGATCAAGGTTATTCTACGAAATTGACGTATAGTGTATATGCAATAATTGAATTTATAATTTTTGTAATTTATTATGTTAAAATATCTGATGAAAATAATGCGAGAATTTTAGGAGGAATATGTTTATTCGGGGTGACTATTTTTGGTATAAGTAATCTACTGTTTATTCAAGGTTGGAATGCGTTTAACACGTATTCCAACCTGTTGATTGATGGTTGTATTGCTTTAATTTCTATACTTTATCTACGATCACTTGTTATTAGAAAAGACTATATTAATTTTTTTAGATATTCCCCTTTCTGGTTTTTTTCCGGCTTCCTCTTTTATGTTTGTGGTGATATGTTATACTCAGGAACTACCAATTTTCTCTGGAAGTACGATCTTGATCTCGCTTATTTAGTTGGCGATATTTTTAAAGCAGTAAATATTTTACTTTATCTTTTCCTTTTCATAGCCACCTTATGCCTCATACCGGAGAAGTCTTCATCACCTTCATCAGCATCGTAATACTGCTCCTGGCATTATTGGCGTTCTTCATCTTTTTTCTGATGTTGCACCAGCGTCGTAAATTCGAGCATCTGAGGGAAGTACAAGAACTACAGCGCGCACGCGATCAGGAAATTGCCAAAGCCGAATTGGAAATTAAAGAACAAACCTTGCAAGATGTTTCACGCGAATTACACGATAATTTTGGTCAGGCCATGTCGGTTAGTTTGCTCTATTTACAAGGACTTGATAATGCCAAAGATGCCGTAGATTTTAAAAATAAATTACAAGAAACAAAAACGATACTATCGACTATGATGACAGATTTGCGCAGTTTGTCGCACAGTTTGCACGGCGAACAGGTGCGACAGCGGGGCTTGTTGGAATCATTGAAATTGGAGTTACTTCGTATCGGAAAAAGTGATGTGATTCGCACTGAATTGGTTGTTTCGGGAGATGCCGACCGGCTAACGGACGACCAGCAGGTGGTAGCGTACCGATTAGTACAAGAGGCTTTAAACAATGCTATGAAACACGCGCAATGCAGTTTAATTAAAATTAAAGCGGCAAGTACTTCTTCCGGATTTCGTCTGGAAGTGCAGGATAACGGACGTGGTTTTGATCCGCAAAAAATGAGTGCAGGTGCGGGAATGTTAAATTTAAAACGTCGCGCTTCATTAATTGGCGCTGAATTGGAAGTAAACAGTAGTGCAGGAGAGGGTACAACAATAGTAATAACCTGGAACAATAAGTAATATGGAACTAGAAAAGCGACTTCATTATAGTGTGGTAGTGGTAGATGATCACGCCATGTTTGCCAGTGCAATTGCAGATTTAGTTAGTGGTTATCGCAAGTACAAAGTGCTGTACACCGTGCGAAACGGAAAGGAACTCATGGAAAAAATGAGATCACCGGAAAATGTTCCTGATATCGTTTTGCTCGATATCAATATGCCGGTTATGAATGGCTATCAGACCGTGGAATGGCTGGAACGTGAGCATCGCGATGTATTAGTATTGGCTTTGTCGGTGGACAATGATGAACAAACTATTGTACGAATGATTCGCGCCGGCGCTCGAGGTTATGTGCTGAAAGATGCTTCGGTTGACGAATTGTTGGGTTGTATGAATAGTATGGTGGAAACCGGTTATGCGTATTCGGAAATGGTTCGAACAAGTTTACTCGCTTCCGCCTTGCACCCGGCACCGGATCCTGCACATATCATTAAAAGTTTAAGTGAGCGGGAATTGGAGTTTATCCGTCATTCGTGTTCGGAATTGACTTACCGTGAAATAGCGGATGCGATGAGTATTTCTCCTCGAAATGTGGAGACGGTTCGGGAAAGTTTATTCTCCAAATTAAAGGTAAGCAGTCGTGTCGGAATTGTTTTATTTGCAGTAAAACACAAACTTATTCATATTGCTGATTTAAAATAAAAATTGCAATAATAGAAATTATCCCAATGCACATTGTTTTCTAAGTTGTTCATACAGCTGTTGTAAGTCGTTGCGTACGCTTTTGGGAATTGCGTTGTTTTCCTCCACAAACATTTTTTGAGGATGCTTGGAATGCTGCTGTCCACGTTTACGCATCAGGTGTAATTCTTCTTCGTCAAGTGTGATGCCTATTTGTGTCGTGATCGATGCTACTGCGCTTGCAAAATTTTCATCGTAATGGATCATGGTGCAGTTTTTACCTATTTCGTTTAAAACTGTGAAAAAGGTCATCAGCACTTCTTCTCGATATTCCCAATGTTGTTGGTAGTGGTTAGTTGCGAGGGCAATTGGTAATTCGTGTTGAGACAGAACACCGGGAATCATGTGCATGCCCGGCATGCGTTGGTGCGAGCACAAAACATCATAAGGATTCCGGAATAGCGCGATTATGGGCGTAATCGGAAATGCTTTCTGTAAAACAGGATAATGAAGAATATGCCAGGCATCGCATTTTATAATGCAGTGTGGAGCATGCTGCCGATAAACATGACAACAAGCTTGCAGTAACGCTATGCGCAATTCACTATTTGTAATCGTTGGATCTGTAAGCAGTTGATTGAATAGCGGAGCTTCAGAAATAACGCGAATACGTGAAATTTCGGCCCATTGTTGACTCAGCAATGTGGAACCGCATCTGGAGATGTGCAACACCAATGCATCGGGTGGAGTACTAGGAACAAACTGTAATAAGGAATCGAGCGGTGTTGTAATGATATGTTGACGATGTGGATGATGGTGTATTTTGGCACGGGTAATGGTTTCCGAAAAAAAAGGATCGGTAATCGTGATGTGTTCGAAATTCATCCATACCAATTGACCGTCCTCATTTAAAGCAACGGGCAAATAAAAATCAGGAACCATATTGCTGTTCTAGTTGTTGAACAAGATCATAACGTCCCTGTGATCGCAGCAGGGCAATTGTTGCTGTATATACTTCCGGAGACATGCGATGATAGCTTGGGTCTTCTTGAAAGCCTGCTGCTTCAAACCACGCATCAGTACGTTCATTTCTGACACCATCAATTACGAGATGAATACGGTCTTCCGTTCCATGATGTCGAACTTCATGCGTCTTGTCAAAATTGCCGTACCACAGTTCCCCGGCTTGCATGACGATCTCCTGTTCATCAATAATAAAGACAACACCGGGTGATGTATGTATAGGCAAGTGTAAACGAAAGCAGCCCAACTCGTAACAGAGTCCAAGATCGCGGTGGGGTAAAATATGCGTGCGGGGCTTCATGCGAAGCAATCGTGCAGACTCAATTGTAAATGGCATTTGATGCAATATAGATGCGATATACGGTAGCTCTTGCAATAACGGTGTTGCTTGAGCAATTGCGCCCGCCGTGGATTTCATTTGAGAAGACAGGTCACTAGCCATAAGTGCGGCAACGCTCCAATCACCTTGGTAATCTTTGCTGTTAAAATGTGCCTGCCATTGGAACTGTTCAATTTTTCCTTTTTCGGCTAATAAAAGTTCGGATTGTATAGAAAATGGAAGTCTTAAAGTGCTCATAAGCGTGATTTTTCACGTCAAAAAAGACGTGATTTTTCACGCTTTTGATCGTTGCGGTTCGTGTGGTTGAAATCTTTTTTGCGTGATGGTGTAATTTGGTGAATGTCCTGAAACCCTTTAAAAACAATAGTTATACGGGTATGCTATGATTTTAGTGATGAAATAATTGTGTTGCTAAAATTAATTTTTTGGTGACACGTGATGAACAAATTGTAGAATTATTAGCATTGTGTATCACTAATTAAACCTACACTTTATGTCTACAGAACCATTTATCGGAGAAGTAAAGTTGCTGGCATTTAACTATCCTCCTCAAGGATTTCAATTGTGCCAGGGACAGACGATCTCAATTTCTGCTTACACTGCTTTGTTTGCCTTAATCGGTACAACATATGGCGGCGACGGTCAGACAACATTTAAACTGCCCGATTTGCAAGGGCGTGTACCTGTGCACCAAGGTCAGGGGGCAGGTTTACCCTCGGTTATGATGGGTCAAAACGGTGGTGCCTACCAAACAACCATTGTTACGGCCAACATGCCTATGCACATTCACACGTTGGGAGCCACAACTGCGGTATTCAATGCAAACGACAATGGTGGTGGTGAAAATTCCCCGGATGGAGGATATTTCGGAATAAATAACTCACAGGCGTTTTATGCATCATCTCCTGCTGCCAATGAGTTTATGAATTCAGCAATGGTGCGTGTTTCCGGCACAACAGGTGTGCAAGGAGGAAGCGTGCCGGTAGATATCACCAATCCTTACCTGTGCATCAATTATTCGATTGCAATGCAAGGTATTTTTCCTTCACGCAATTAATCGATTTGATCTAACTAAAAATATTTGAACTATGTCAACAGAACCATTTATCGGTGAAATCAAAATCTTTGGATTTTATTTCGCACCAAAATATCATTCCTTATGCAATGGTCAAATCATGAACATTGCATCTAATACTGCATTATTCTCTTTGTTGGGAACTACCTACGGTGGAAATGGAACCACAACTTTTGCTTTGCCTGATCTTCAGGGACGCATGGCAGTGGGTCAAGGAACAAGTCCGCTTTTAGGAACATTTGCTATGGGACAAAATGCAGGTACAGTAAATGCAACATTGCAGGCTGCGAATTTGCCTCAGCATATTCATACCTTAAATAGCATGTCGGTACGTGTGCAGTCGAACAGTAATAATGGAGGTGAAAACGCACCGAGTATGAATTTTCCGGGTATCAACAATAGTGTTGGTATATATGCGGCTGCAGCAGGTTCTAACGAATTTATGGGTTCCAATGCAGTACAAATCGGAGGGCAAACAGATCTTGCAGGTAGCGGATTACCATTCTCTATCGCTAATCCATACCTCGTAATGAATTACAGCATTGCGACTGCCGGCGTATTCCCATCACGCAATTAATTCACTTTTAAATTCAAGCTATTATGTCAACAGAACCATATATCGGAGAAGTTAAATTATTTGCATTTGATTTTGCTCCAAAAATGTATCAGAAGTGTAATGGACAAATTCTGTCAATTGCTTCTAATTCTGCGTTATTCGCATTATTGGGCACTACATACGGCGGCAACGGTTCCACAACGTTTGCATTACCCGATTTGCAGAGTCGTTTTCCGATCGGTCAGGGAAACGGAGCCGGATTGCCTTCGCATACAATCGGTGAAATGTCCGGTAATACAACAACAACCTTGTTAACGTCCAATTTACCTCCGCATTCACACCCTATGAATACCGTGCAGGCTGCAGTGTCGGTTAATGGAAGTGTGGGAGGCGAGAATGCTCCGGATGGTGCTTTCCCGGGTACAAATACTTCCACCGCGGCGTATTCCTCTTCATACACACAGGGGCAAGCAATGAATAATTCGGTATTAAAAATTTCCGGTACCACTGACCCAAGCGGCACTAATTTTCCCGTTAATATTCAGAACCCCTACTTAGTGATGAATTATTGTATCGCGTTGTACGGAATTTTTCCTTCCAGAAATTAATTGAATTAAAATTTAAGGAGATCGTGAAAGCGATCTCCTCAACTTATTTATGATAACCATAGGTTTCTTATTACCCCGATCTGCTTATTATACCGGTGCCGGTTTCGATATTGTAACCGGTGTACGCGAATCATTGTCGCTTCAACAAGTGGATGGTTTAAAAATCGTAACCGACAATATCGGATTTGGAACGGATAAGCAGCAGGTGTATCGCGCTGCAGAGCGCATGCTGATGGAAGAAAACGCTGCAATTGTTTACGCGTATTGCGGTATGCGAACAGCTCAATTATTGCGCCCTTTATTTATGGCTGCAAATCGCTTATTAATTGTGTTGGATGCAGGCGCAAGCTTACCGCAAGAGTGGCCTGTATCTCCGAATATTTTGTACTTGTCGCTACATAATTCTTTAGGTGCACGACTTGCAGCAAGAGCTGCTGCCGCGGATGGTTATAAAACCGGAGGAATGGTAACGAATTATTACGATGCCGGTTACTTGCACACGTTGGCAATAACTCAAGGTTTTACAGATCACGGCGGAGAAATTCGATACAATATTGCAACGGGTTACCAGCGATCGGAATTTAAATTAGAGGCGATTGAAGAGCATTCCACTGCACATCCGAATTCTTGTGTATTAGGAATTTTTAGCGGTGATTTTGCAGAATGGTATTTTGACGATACCGGAAAAATATTTGAGAAATTTTCGCCCGGAGCTTATCTCGCCCCATTAATGCTGGAGGAACAGCTGCTATCGAAAAGCAAATTTAATGGAGGAAAGTCGCGTGGTGTTGTTGCCTGGAGTGCAAAAATAGATAATCAAGAGAATGGAATATTGCTTACGGCAATTGAAAAGCAGGGTAAAAAGACCAATGTTTTTACACTTTTAGGTTGGGAGGCAGGGCTGATATTGGGAGCCTTGCAGGAAGATGTGAATACGGCATGGTTCAATGGTGTGCAATTAGGAGAGCAGGTGAAAGAGCTCAAGTTGATGAGCCCAAGAGGTTCTTTAACGTTTAGTGCGGAATGGAATACAACAGTTCATCCCATGTATCTGGTTGACGTCAAGGAGAGTTTGAGCGGAAACATGGAATTAGAAGTCGTTCAAACTATTACTGATACATCACAAGAATTCGAGAAGCTTTGCGCTGTTGAACTAAACGAGACGGTTTCCGGATGGTTTAATAGTTATATGTGTAATTAATATGAAGCGTATTGTAGTGTTGTGCGGTGGACCCTTCGCCTTTCCGGTTTTATACCGGTTGGGAATGGAACGACTATTGGCCGGTATTACTGTTGCTACAGGTGATTATAAAGTAGTAGCTAACTTGGAACAGGAATGCGAAAAGCAGCACCTGCCATTTTTAGCGATCACGGAAAGAAATGATCATCATCAATTAATGGAATGGTTGAATAAAGTTCAGCCTGACTTCATATTCAGCGTTTGCTATCCTTTTAAAATTAGCCCGGAAATAATCGCAAAGTATCCTAATCGCATTTTCAATTTTCATCCGGGGCCTTTACCTGAATTTCGTGGACCGGCACCCATTTTTGAAGTATTGAAGCATGGTGCTGATGCTACAGCAATAACGGTACATAGCGTAAGTGAAGAATTTGATGAAGGTGAAATCATATTTGAAGAAAAAATTAAAATAAATGATGCAGATACATATGTAACATTAGCTCAGCGTTTATCTGCTAGGTGTGGCATCATGGCTTTAAATGTTGCCGAAATGCTGCAATTCGGGAGTGTAGAAAAATACTTTAAGAAACAAAATGAGCAACGGGCTAATTTTTACTCATTTCCAAAAGCTGATGCAAGGAGAATAAACTGGTCGGAAATGAATAGTCGTGAAGTGTATAATTTGATTCGTGCTTGTTCGGGATGGACCCCGGGGGCAATTACACACTTAAACGATGAAAAGATTCATTTATCCCAAGCTGAAATTGGAGAGAAAATCAAACAGGATGTAATGCCGGGTACGATAACGGTGTTTAGTGAAAATGCAAGCCTGGATGTTGTTTGTGCTGATGGCATAACGATTCGTATTAAAGAATTGAAAAGTGAACTCGGCAATCCGGGTGCAGCCTACTGGATAAAAGCGGGCTTGCGACCAGGAAGAGTTTTAGGTGAAGAATTTATTGCTAACTTGAAAGATAGAGTTAGTATTCAATAAAAATAAATTGAGTTATAAATTAAATAATCATTTACCCTACACATGATGTCAATAATTAAAAAAATCACGTTGTGTTTGTTTGTAATTTTCGCTGCACAATTGCAAGCACAAACCCTCTTCTGGCAAGATGATCTGGAAGGTGCAGGCGGACCTAATGTGGGAGGTGGTACACGTACACCTTCTGTAACGTTCTCGTCGGGAGGCCCGCCTGCAACGCGTTATTTCTTTCGAACGCCATTGGCGGGTATAGCAACCTCATTTCCTGTTACCGGTATTCAAGGCTCAAACGTTTGGGCAGCAGAAGATGTGGACAACGCAAATACACAAACTGCGCATCAGAATGTCACTTGGACGGGTATTAATATTTCAGGAAGGACAGGCCTGCAATTTCGCGGCTTGTTCGGAACCGGAGGTGCAACAGGGGCATTTGATAATACGGCAGTCAGCGGCAACGGCACCGACTACGTCATTGTAGAATACAGTATTGATGGAGGTCCGTATCAAAGCGCGGTACGTTTTTTCCCTATTTCAACAACCGTTTCAACTCTTCTGGGGTTAGAAACTACCGGTGATTCTATCGGAGATGGAGCTACACTGAGCAATGCGATGGCTGAATTTACCTTCAACATTCCCGCTACCGGTACTACCATGAATTTGCGCATGAAGTTATTCGCGAATTCTTTAGTTGAAGAGATCATTATCGATGATTTTCGTTTATTCGAAGTACCTACATGTTCCAATCCAACAATTACCACACAGCCGTCTAATGCATCGGTTTGTAATTTGGGTAACACTTCTTTTTCTATTGCTGCGACAGGAGCTACTTCGTTCCAATGGCAAGTTAACTGTGGCTCCGGTTTTACCAATGTAGCAAATGGAGGC
>Ga0068876_10004037_pt1 | contig 10376 bp, 12 predicted proteins | sample NOAtaG_6_FD_66442 | JGI IMG/M metagenome (GOLD analysis project Ga0068876, IMG submission 66442) | Freshwater lake microbial communities from Lake Erie, under a cyanobacterial bloom - NOAA_Erie_Diel5S_2200h metaG | ecosystem: Environmental > Aquatic > Freshwater > Lake | place: USA: Ohio, Lake... | reverse complement strand
TTGCAATTAATACCAATTCACATTTAATATTAATACCCTATTTTTTTATCCCTTCTCGTTCGAACGGGGTTGCAAAGGTAATCAGTTTTTTATTCCTGACAAGTACTTTTGTGTTTTTTTGCTAAAGCCTTCTACTTTTTTCTAATCAAAAGGTTTCAAAAGCAACTTTTTACCTTAAAGCGGGTGCAAATATAATTAAAGAATAATAATCAACAATAGTTTTCAACATTCTTTTTTTAAAAAAAAAACAAGAAAAATAATTTGGATATTGAAAACCAATCAAATAAAACTGAAAAATTATGAGCCTAAAAATTGTACAATTGAGAAATTTTTGAATGGCTTTCTCTTAACTTATTCATCAATTCGAAAAAATCTTTTTCTACGTGCAACATTTTCTGTGAAGACTCTATTTGTAGGTTTCTTTTAATAACAGAACGCATTAAAAGCCGCTCAGGTAAATTAAATGTAAAATTTTCTTTATCAGCTTCATTTTTTAATTTACTTAAAAGCGGCGAACAAGAATTTAAGGAATCAATCAAGACATCTTTATCAAATACAAACGCCTCCTCTGATTGGAAGTTTTTATCATCTGTTAGTATCCATTTATCTCCGTAAAAGGTCCAAACGGGAAAATCCCAGAACAAAATTACGGCAATACATGATAACCGAATTAAATCATTTTTACGCTCAATTTTATTAGAACAAGAAATATCAACATTTGATAAAATTAAGCCTAATCGGTTTTCAAAAATCTGTTTATCCTGATTGTTTAAATTCCTGTAAAATAAAATATGTTCTCTCAACCAAAAACGATCGTTAATATTAATAGGAATTCTAGGAAGCATATTTGACTTATTTTTTACTTGGTTTCGCCAAATGGATAAAGCAATGACTAATGTAACAACCAACATTACCCCTAAAATTTTCGCGATTAATATTAAATCAATGACTATCAAAAAAATAATATTTGATAGTAAAAGACTAAATAAAGTAATCCAAAAAATAAAACGATATCTTCCGTGTATTAGTTTCATTTCAATCAAACTATATAAAAAAAAGCCCTATCGGGCTTCATTAGTTTTAAGCATCAATCCATTTATCGTTTTTCATTTCTCCTCTTATGACAACATCTTTTGTCCTAGAATAATCTTCCGCTGCCATTAACATCTGTTCTTTCGTATCCCTTCTTACTAAAATAGCACTACTTCCCTGTGTTTTAACTTCAATATAAAAGCCATCTCGTAATCGTGCCGGTCTTGTTGGTGGTCTTCCCATGAGTATTTCGCTTATTTAAATTCGTTCTAAACATAACAATAAAGTCCGAATAAAGTTTCATTTTTAGAAAAATTGTGAAGAAAATACTTTGTTATATTCTTTTAAACTTGAAAAAGTTTATACTTCACCAAATTATAATCGTATTCAGCAACAACTAATTCCCAACAAATAAATTGAATCAACATTTTATCAATGAATGTCTTTGGTAAATTTAAATTTCTGTAAAGTTGACTTAACGATGTGGGTTGATGTTTTTCAATATATTTCAAAAGCGTGGACTCCTTTTCATCGAAAATAATAGGTTTAACGGATTCTCTCAGTTTATTTCTCCACACACCAACGGTAATTTTATTGGCGACAAGTGTTTTATCTCCAACTCGAATGTAGTATTTATAGCTATTTTCTTCATCAGGTGCTTTATGCTTCCTATTCGATGGTAAAATATCTACTATCAATACCATTTTATGATCTTCCTGCCATACTGTTGAATGAAAAATAATAGGAGGTTGGACAATTAAAGATGCTGCAGCATCAATCATGTGGAATTCTTCTTCAGGATTACAACCGACTATTTTACCATTGTCCTTTACACCTATTATTAATTTCCCTCCGTAACAGTTAGCAAATGCACTCAGGGTTCTTGCAATTTTTTTCTGATCATCAATTCTGAATTTAAAGTCTTGTTGACCATGTTCTCCTTCATGAATTAACTCACTTAATGTCTTCATTTCAATAATTACATCAATATTTCAGGATCGCCCCCAAATTTCCCATGCTTTTATCGCTTGATGCCTCAACATAGATTCTCCATTTAAAATGGTAGCACCAGCATTTTCAGCCTCGCTAAGAAATATAGTTTTTACAGGGTTATAAATTAAATCTACTGCTAAGTGATCTTCACCCAAAGTATGATATGGAAAATCTATTTTGTCAGCGACATTCGGAAATGTACCAACAGGCGTACAATTAACAACCAATTTGCAAGCTTTTAGCATATTTTCATTCATTTGCGCATATGAAAATTGATTGTTAAACTTTGGATTTCTAGAAATGAAAATCACCTCAATTCCTAAATTTTTTAAAACGTATGCAACAGCTTTTGATGCGCCTCCTGTGCCAAGAATAATTGCTCTTTCATGTTTGTTGGTGAGAAAAGGTTTTATTGATTGCTGAAATCCAAAAGCATCAGTATTAAATCCAATTTTTTTATTTGAAATGAATGCAATAACGTTAACTGCACCAATTTGATTAGCTTCATCAGTAATTTCATCCAAATAGGGAATAATTTTCTCCTTGTAGGGAATAGTTACACACAATCCAGAGAAGTTACGCTGAAATAATTTTTCAACTTCTTCTATTTGACTTATCTCTATATTCTCAAAACTGGCTTCTATATTTTCCTTGAGAAAAAGGTTTTCAAAAAAATGTTTAGAAAAGGAATGAGACAAACTTTTTCCAATCAAACCATATTCAAGCATTTTTTGAAGAGTATTTTGATTTAACAAAACCGACTATCATTGGTAAAATAGATAGGAAAATAATTCCAAGGCATACTAAATCAATATTTTTTCTAATCCATTCTATCCCACCCAAAAGGTATCCAGCAAGTGTTAAACTAAAAATCCACAAGAATCCTCCCAAAATATCAAATAAAAGATATTTCTTATATTCCATTTTACCAACCCCAGCAGCGAAAGGCGCAAACGTTCTGACAAAAGGTACAAAACGCGCCATAATAATTGCCTTAACACCATTTTTTTCAAAGAATAACTCAGTTTGATCAAGATATTTCTTTTTAACTAAAGTCCTTCCTTTAATTTTGTAATTAAATATGCTTAAACCAATTTTACGACCAATCCAGTAATTACAATTATCGCCTAATACAGCAGCAGTAAAAAGCAAGACGAGAACTAAAAAAAGATTCAACTCGCCAGAAGCCGAAAACAATCCAGCAGTAAAGAGTAAAGAATCACCTGGCAAAAAAGGCATAGCTACAAGACCGGTCTCTATGAAAATCACCAGGAACAATATGATGTAAATGGCCGTTCCATATTGTTCGAAAACCCATGGAAAATCCAGATGTAATATGTGTTCAAACAATTCAATCATCTCAATCAATTGCTAGATTAATGTCAACATTTTCTTTCCATGCCAGGATTCCACCCTCTAGCACAAAAACGTTGGGTAATGAATAATCTTTATTCAATAAATTCACCAATGCTTCAGCTCTTTTTCCAGATTTACACATAAAAACTAAATTTTTATGCTTGGGTAGTTCATCAATTTGATGCACAACATCAGCCATTGGGATATTTCTTGCACCTGTATTTGCAGCTTTGTATTCATAAGGCTCACGAATATCTATAACCTCATAGTCATTTGAGTCTTGAAGTAACCTATTCAAATTTATTGCTGAAAGATATTGCATGTTCAAGTTTTTTCAAATTTAGTAAAACTATTGACTCATATATGTTTTTTTATGATTCTGAATACATTCAAATAAACGCGTATAACAGTGGTTTTATTTAACTATTTTCGCTTTTGAAATTAATAACTTTATGATCTAATAAATGATTGTTAAAAATTTTTCAAATTGGATGGATGCTGTTCGATTAAGAACACTTCCACTTTCTATTTCAGGAATTATCTTAAGTGGATCTTATGCATATTTCAAAGGGTTTTGGTCATGGCCAGTTTTTATTTTTGCTTTACTCACAACCATTCTTTTTCAAATAACATCGAATTTAGCAAATGATTATGGGGATGCCATTAAAGGGACTGATAATAAGGATAGAATAGGACCTGCTCGCACCGTTCAATCAGGCAAGATATCCGCCATCCAAATGAGGAAGGCAATTTTAATTACTACCGCAGTTAGTTTAATCACCTCTGCCCTGCTCATTTATTTTGGTACTCAAGGATTACCCGAATACTTAATATTTTTTTATGGCATTCTTGCTATTCTATGTATAATTGCTGCAATAACCTACACGATTGGCAAGAAAGCATATGGTTATTATGGTTTAGGAGACTTAATGGTTTTTATTTTCTTTGGTGGTGTAAGCGTTCTAGGTTCTTTCCCACTCTTTGCTAAAGTTTTCGACTGGAATCTAGTTTACGCGAGCATTTCAATTGGATTGTTTAGCACCGCCGTACTAAATTTAAACAACATGCGAGACAGAACTAATGATGCTCAATCCAACAAAAGAACTTTAGTGGTGATGATGGGACCTAATGCAGCAAAACTTTATCATTTTTTTCTTGTTTGCGGCGGCATTGCATTTTTAACTATTTTCATTGGTAAAACCAATCATGAAATGGCAGGTCTCGGACTTCTTCCTTCGGTTCTTTTTATTTTCCACTCAAGAAAAGTTATGCAAACAAAAAACCCGAAAGAATATGACCAAGAGCTTAAAAAGATAGCCTTATATACATTTCTGTCCTCAGCTTTAACTGCTCTAGGTTTATTGCTTAATTAATTGAATTCCAAAACTTGAATATTGCGAGTCAGTTCAGAACATATTAAGCTTGATTTTAAATTTCCTGCCGGAACAAGCCGAGGAATACTCAAAGAAAAATCAAGCTGGATAATACGTATTCATGATAAAAACAAAATCGGTATTGGAGAGGTAAGTGTTATAGAAGGGTTATCGCCAGAATTTAATACGCAACAAGCATTTGAAAGAAATTTAAAAGATTACATTAATAAATTCGAGACTTGTTTAAATGAAAACTTTATTTCTGAAACTTTAATGGACTATTTCATTAAAACTCATCCTTCTATTTTGGCTTTTCCATCAATTATCTTTGGTTTCGAATCGGCATATTTAGATTTCAAAAATGGTGGCAAGCAAATATATTTCGATAATGATTTCACCGCTGGAAAAACTGTAATACCAATTAATGGACTTGTTTGGATGGGGAATGAATCTTTTATGCAAGAACAGCTAAAGGAAAAAATTGAAATAGGATTTACCACAATAAAAATGAAGGTTGGTGCCATTGATTGGTTCAAAGAATTAAAAATCATAGATCAACTTCGTGAAAATTATTCCAAAAATGACCTGACCATAAGGTTAGATGCCAATGGCGCATTCAAAGCTGAAGAAGTTAAGCAAAAATTGCATCAATTAAGAGATTTTGAGATTCATTCTATAGAACAACCGATCAAACGGGGACAATGGCAATTAATGAAAGAATTATGTGAAGAAAATATTATTCCCATTGCTTTAGATGAAGAATTGATTGGAATAATTGGTATATCAAACAAAATAGAACTTTTAGAAACTATTATGCCACATTACATTATTCTCAAACCCAGTTTACATGGTGGATTTTCTGGAACAAAAGAATGGATTGAACTAGCAGATCAAAAACAAATCAATTGGTGGATTACTTCAGCCTTGGAGTCTAATGTTGGGTTAAACGCAATTTGCCAATTTGCCGCAAATTACCCTATTTCAATACCCCAAGGCTTAGGTACAGGAGGTTTGTATCTCAATAATTTTCCTTCTGACTTAGCCGTCGATCGAGGATTCATCTTTAAACAACGCAATTAGTTTTTAATATTTATTCCTTTTTCCAAACCACGTTTTCTTTCCTTTTTTCTTTTCTGAATCTGGCTTTTGAGCTGTTTTTATTATAGCATGAGATTTATTTTTGGCCGCAGATTGCCTAACCTCCTTTTTGATTATTTCAAACACTTGCATTGGAAAAGAATGGTTTTCAACTACCTGTAATTGTTGTTTTGTTAATTTCTCAATACTTTTCAAATAAGTTTTTTCCTCGTAATCACATAAAGATATTGCTTTGCCAATATTACCTGCTCTTCCGGTTCTACCAATTCTATGAACATAAGTTTCAGGAATATTTGGAAGTTCGTAATTTATGACCAACTCCATCTGCTCAATATCAATTCCTCTTGCTGCAATATCAGTAGCTACCAAAACTTGAATTTTGCCTTCCTTGAAATTACTCAATGCCTTTTGGCGATTGGTTTGCGATTTATCCCCGTGAATTGCATCGGCGGTAATTTCATTCCTTTTTAAAAACTTTGCAATTTTATCTGCTCCATATTTAGTCCTTGTAAAAACCAAGGCGAAAGGCACATTCTCTTTCTTTAAGATTTCCACCAATAAATCTGGTTTGTTAGTTTTATCGACAAAATATACCTTTTGTTGAATCAATTCTGCTGTTGAAGAGACTGGATTCACTTCCACACGAACAGGATCCAATAAAATGTTGGCAGCCAATTTCAAAATTTCAGGAGCAATGGTTGCCGAAAAGAATAAATTTTGTCGCTTATCAGGTAATACTCGGATAACTCTTTTAACATCATGTATAAACCCCATATCTAGCATTCTGTCTGCCTCATCCAATACAAATATTTCAATCTCACTTAAGGAAATTAAACCTTGTACTATCAAATCCAATAATCTTCCTGGAGTCGCGATCAAAATATGAACTCCTTTTTTTAATTTCTCAACTTGAGGAATCTGACTAACACCTCCGAAAATAACCGTACTTTTTAAATCCAAGAATTTGCCATATACTAAAATACTCTCATGAATTTGTATTGCTAATTCTCTAGTTGGTGTGAGAATCAGGGCACGTATGGCCTTTTCCTTTCTTTCAGTTGACAGTAATTGTAAAATTGGAATTGAAAAGGCTGCTGTTTTACCTGTTCCGGTTTGGGCACAACCAAGTACATCCGAACCTTTTAAAATATATGGAATTGCTTTTTCTTGTATTGGTGTTGGATGGCTATAACCTTCCGCCTCAATAGCCTTGAGGATAGGCTGAACAATGTTCAAATCATTAAATTGCATGCTTAAAATATAGAAGAAACTGTCCTAAATAATGGTACTGATTTCTTGAGTTAGGTACAAAGTTAACCTAAATATATTCATGCAGACAGATTATTGTTACAAATAAACTGTTTTCGGGTTTATACCAAAGCAATTAATTTCTGATTTATGAGGTATTCTTTCATTTTTATTTTCCTTTTGTCCGTGCAAATTAGCACAGCACAAACACAAAAATGTACAATTTTCTTCGATGTTAATGTAACCACTCTTAAACCAAAGAGCATAGTGACATTAGACTCACTTATTGCTTTCGGTGATGCTATAAAAGTAATTTCAATAAAAGGGTATGCAGACCCGAGAGGCTCAGATTCAATGAATCTTTTATTATCCAAATGGAGAAGTGAGCAAGTTGCTAATTACTTAAAAAAAGGAAATATAAACATAAATGTGGTAAACTATTTTGGAGAGAAATTTCCTTCTAATCAACTAAGTCCTGAAAATTATTCAGAATGGAGAAAGGTAGAAATTGAATTTGATATCGATAAAAGCAAACAGGAATTAACACTTGATAACCTTTCAATAAAATCTATTGAAGACAATTTAAGTACAGTTGCCTTAAGATTGGAATTTTACAATAATAGTGATGTATTTATGGAATATTCATTACCTGAATTGGAAAAGTTAGTTCAATTTTTGAAGAACAACCCAACGGTAAATGCCTTCATTAGGGGTCATGTTTGTTGCACAAACAATTTTGAAATTTCGGATTTAAGGGCTAAAGCTGTCGTAAATTTTCTAATATCAAATAAAATTGATAGCAAAAGAATTTCATATCAAGGATTTAGCAATTCTATGCCACTAGTATGGCCAGAAATTACCGATGAAGATATGCAAAGAAATCGAAGAGTGGATATCGTATTTTCAATTCAAAAATAAATGACAAAGGCTGCCTCTCGACAGCCTTTGACTTGTTGAAAAATTATTTCAATATTTTTTTTACTAATGTTTGAGCATCTGTATTAATTACCAACTGATAGCTACCCCTAGCCAGATTATCTGTATTAAGAATCAATTCTGGCTGGTCATTAAATGACAATTCCCTTACCTTATGCCCACTGGAATCAAACAATAAAAGATTTCCACTTTTTGCTTTAGTAAATGTAATTTTTAACTCATTGTTAAAAGGATTTACCACAACAACATTTTCTGAAGTTAAATTGTCAAGAGCATTGCTACCGAACAAAATTTGATCATTAATGACTATTGTATTATAATTTGTTGATTTTTGGAAACAATAAACAACAAGTGAGAGGTTGTAAATTCCATTAATCGAATTAGGCACATAATAAGGCACGTTGTAAGTTGCCACTGTATTTCCTAATGAGTCAGCTAAAGTCCAGGTAACTAAAATTGAATCCACAGCAATTACGGATGTATTGGTTACACTTGCATTGTAGACATTTTGATAATTTAATGAACAATCTTCAACTGAATCAGCAGCCAATACTCCCACGACTACACCTCCAGGAAAAGGAGTGTTGTAAAACGTTAATACAGAATCTGAGGCCGATGCATCAGCAATAGTAACATTTTCACAAGTCACGCAGCCATTAGCGTCTGAAACACAAACATTGTAAGTTCCAGTGCACAAGTTATTCCATGACCATATCGAGTTAGTCATACCATTTCCAGACCATGTGTAGGTATAACTTGGCGTACCGCCTGTAACATATGCTTGCGCCGTTCCATCGCATGCAGTACTACTAGATGCATCAGTGAATGCTACTGAGACAGAGAAATTCGCACAAGGATTGGTGCCAGAACCTATTGTAAATGTGAGTGTCACAGAAGTTCCCGAAATAGTATTCGCTGAAACTACATATGTGCCTGGACATAGATTTCCAATATACAAACCACCTTGTTGTAACACCACACCATTCCCCATCCACGAAGTGGTGGATTGGAAGTACGTTGAATCAAGCCATGCTGCACCATCACATATCGAAGGACCTGAAGTATTTTGTGTATATACTGTAGATTGAGCAGATGAATTGTTCCCGAGACTAATTAATAGTGAAAACAATAAAATCGGTACAAGAGAATTTGTTGAAATAATTTTTGATAGAAGTGATTGCATGTTAAAAATTTAAATTAATACTTACAATTATGGATTTTAGACAAACTTCTCTAAACAAATAGTAAAATCCAAGAAACAAGTTTAGTAATATTTTGAATAACGATTATTCAATTTATTAAATTTTATTTATTCAAGGGGACCATTTGATATGATCAGAAGTTTTAAAAAAAAATTAATTTTGAAAGTCTATAGTTTTGAAACAAGATTTATGTTTTTAGAATAATTTTATATTAATAAAAAAAGTGGCATGAAGAAAAAATTTACAACATTTTCAATTTTTATTTCAGTTTTTTTAATTTGTTCGTGTAACGGATCGAAAGTTTATTTTAATTCCGTGGTTAGAGAAAAAGTTGAGAAAAACTCTATAGATCTGAAATCTTTACAATTTTACATTGACAGGACCATCGAATTAAGAAGAGAAGTATCCTCAAGTGAGACAGCTGTTTCTTATGGAAAATTAAAGGAGGAAAATGGAAAAAAAATTCATGTAATAAAACTAAAGAAACACACACCCGGTGTATGCGTTGGTTACACTAATGACCAAGTGGACATTTCTTTCGAAGTAGGAGAAAATAAAAAATTAACCTTTACAACAAGCTCTGATCCGAACGAAATTAAAACTTACACTATTTATGCCGATGAATGGAAACGTGAACAATATGTTTTACGAAAATTCAATCATAAAACAGTTTGGAGAACCGGATATTTCGGCAAAGTCATGTATAATAATCAACTTTTTTCTATACAACCTGGAGGCAATGGAGCAGGAATTCTGGTGAAAAAAAGACGGGTTAATCAAAGTGAGATAAAGAAGGATAAAATGCAAGGGCGAAAAGTCGGAAAAAATACACAATAGATTTGCTTACTTTTGATCTGTCATTTAAGGTTTGAAATAATAAAAAGAAAAAAAGGTAAATTGATAATTATTCACTTTGCCATGACGTCGCGTGAATTAATTGAATCTAATTAATGTAGATTAAATTTATTTAATTAGCTTTCACACACAATTAAAAATAATCCATGATTTTACTTATTATTTCAGGTATTGTAATTATTCTTTTAGCGGGCAGTTTCGTTACAATTCAGGAGGGGACAATTGGCGTTGTTACCTTATTTGGAAAATACCAGCGCATTATGTACCCCGGATTAAATACGCG
>Ga0068876_10004031_pt1 | contig 10391 bp, 11 predicted proteins | sample NOAtaG_6_FD_66442 | JGI IMG/M metagenome (GOLD analysis project Ga0068876, IMG submission 66442) | Freshwater lake microbial communities from Lake Erie, under a cyanobacterial bloom - NOAA_Erie_Diel5S_2200h metaG | ecosystem: Environmental > Aquatic > Freshwater > Lake | place: USA: Ohio, Lake... | reverse complement strand
GGGACAACTTATGACGTTAAGGAATTGGATGAGGTGTGCGTAAAATACAATGTTAGATCTATTGATGAACTTTTTGTGTTTGATGATCCCGCAAAGTTTCAAACGTTGGTCGATCTTTCTACCTTCAAAGATCCATGGATTCCCGGGTTTATTCTCAGACAAGCTTACCGTGCCTATCTTTCCAGGAATCATGCCCAACTTAAAGAGCTATTAAATTCTTTGCAACGTGATCAAGGGCATTATTCGGACACGACTTTTCTGAAAAGAATCCCAATGATGGTGTTATGGGGAGAAAAGGACGAACTTTTTCCTATGAAGGAAGGGGAAAAATTTGCAAATTCAGTAGATGCTAAATTGATGGTAATACACAATGCAGGCCACGCCCCTCAAATTGATCGCCCCTCAAAATTCACGAAGGCGATCTGCGATTTTCTGAGGAATTAATCACTGCTTTAAGGATGAAATGATGTTTTAATCCATACATTTGGTTCATTAAATCGGTGATGCGTAAACTCCTATTCTTCTGGTTATGGTTGGTGGTTTTGCAAAATGCAAAGTGTCAAGATCAAGACGTATCGAAGAAGATATTTGAGGGCTTTACCTTGGCAGGAGGAATGGATGTGTATTATGCCTATGATCTGAACAGCAACGGTTCAAAAAACATCCCTTATTACGTTTCAATGGCAAACAATAATACGTTTTCCATTAACCTTGCTTATATCGATCTGAAGTATGAGTCATCACGCATACGGGGCCGCCTGATACCTGCAATTGGATCTTTTATGGATGCCAACTACAGTGCCGAGAGCGGACTGAATAAATTGCCGGTCGAATTCAACATTGGAGTTAAACCATTAAAGAAAAAGAACATTTGGTTGGACATTGGAGTATTGAGTTCTCCTTACACCAATGAGAGTGCTTTAAGTAAGGATCATTTGATGTACAGCCGCAGTCTTGCGCCCGAATATGTTCCTTACTACCTTGCCGGCGCCAAATTGTCCTATGCCTTATCAGATAAGTGGAAAGTTGTGGGTTATTTCCTGAACGGTTGGCAGCAAATTGCCGACCAGAACAAAGCGAAGTCTGTTGGGACACAAGTAGAGTTTAAGCCGAGCTCTAAAGAAACCTTCAATTGGAATACATACTTTGGCGATGAGCGTTCTGCTTCCCGACCCTTGTTCCGGATGCGCTATTTCACTGATGTCTATTGGCTGCATGATTTTGATGGAAGGTTTTCGTTGGCCACTTGCGCATATGCCGGCATACAACAGATGGCCGTTTCGACAGACGTTTTCGAAAACTTGTTTTGGTGGCAGATGAATGTTGCCGGGCGCTATACTTTCCGGAATAAACTATCCGTCACAGCTCGCATGGAATACTTCAGTGATCCGGATATGGTGCAGGTTATTCCGATCACAGGTGGGTATGGATTTGAATGTTTTGGCTCTTCACTGGGAATCAATCTTCCGATCGAAAATAATGCTTTGTTCCGTCTGGAGGCCAAGAACCTTCTATCAACGGGTCAGAAGGTGTTTTATGATAAAGAGTTCAATCAAATCAACAGCACTACCATCTTAATGGCTAATATTACAATGTGGTTCTAGTGTTTATTGAATAAAAATATTCTCCTTCCACCTCCCTTTCTTGGTGATACCATTCAAAAATTTAAAGGTTCCTTTTCCATCAAGCAGACCATCCTTGACATTCCTTCGTAGTGATCTCCGTTTGACCAGTTCATTATTCCCTTTCCATTCTGAACACCGTAGATCCATTCTCCGCTGTAGTTGTCACCGGAAGGCCAGATCATTTTGCCTTTTCCGTGTTGATATGTGTTCTTCCACTCTCCCTTATATGAGGCACCATACCCCCAGATCATCTTGCCTGACCCATTCGGCATTTCGTTCATTACCTCACCAATGTAGATGTCCCCGCTTTCATAGTAGAGCGTATCGAACCGGTTTTGCGAAAGGCCTGAGCTAAGAAAAAAAGTGGTAAATACCGTCGCAAGAAACTGTTTCATCTGTGCTAATTCGCCCAAAAATAAATAAAAATGAAAATATTTTTTTAAGTGGTTGAATAGATTTATTCCAGTGTTATAAAGGTTTTAGCCGATATTAACCGAATACAAACGAAAAATAGTCGAAAGAAAACGACAAATAACCGAAAGACGCATTTAACCAGCCTCAACTTTGCAGAGTCGAATTCAGAAAACGACTTCTGATGAGGACGAAAATCAAATTTTCAAACTATTAATTTTTTACAAACATGAACACATTACGCAACAAAGTGAGTTTGATCGGAAGATTGGGTGGGCAACCAGAAGTAACAACTTTTGAAACGGGAAGAACACTCGCACGTTTTACCTTGGCTACCAATGAAAGCTATAAGGATAAAGACGGACAGTGGCAGGAAAATACCCAATGGCACACGATCAATGCCTGGGGTAAAATAGCCGAACGTATAAAGACAGTTCTCAACAAGGGACAAGAAGTGATCGTAGAAGGCAAACTTGTTCACCAGTCATATGAAACCAAGGAAGGTGAAAAGCGCTACGGAACCGTAATCGAGGCAACGGAGTTCCTATTATTGACACCAAAGACAGATACAGCTAGCAAATAACCTAACCTACAACCGGGAGTCGGGAGACCGGCTCCCTTCATTAAACAAAAAGATGAATCACGTAAATCTAATAGGAAAAGTATGCTCTTCACCGAAGGTTGTAGAGTTGCCCGATGGCAGAAAGATCGCTCAGTTCACAATGGCGACAAAAGAAATGTATCTGGATGAGACAGGTAAAACAAAAACACGAAGTAATTGGCATCGCTTAACTGCATGGGGTCGTTGGGTTAAAGTTTTGGAAGAATTGTGTCAGGAAGGAATGGACCTTGCTGTCGAGGGGAAACTCGTTACCCGGTTTTACAAGAATCAGGGGCAACGCCGATTTGTGTCGGAAGTCGAGGTCAATGATCTAATAATCCTTTAAAAATGAAGTTTATGAGAATGAACAGGACCTATGAAGACCTCGTGGCATGGCAAAAGGGTCATCAATTAACGTTGGAAGTTTTCAGAACAGTGAATGACGTTGACCCCGTATTATTTGAATTCATGAAAGAGTCAGCCCTGCGTGTAGTTTCAAAGATTGCGGAAGGTATAAGCAAACACGATCCAGAGGAACGTATTGCTGATCTCGAGGAGGCTAATGGAGCAGCAGCTCGCCTTTCAACGCAAATATTATTGTCCGGGCAACTCGAGTATTTGTCAAAAGCACGTTCAGAGGAGCTATATGCCAGTGCGCTGGAGGTCAGTAAGATCGTTAAAGGTTTGATCAGATACTTACGAAGAACAACTAAAAAAGAACGACTAATCAGAAAAAGAGAAATAAAATGACTACAATCAGAAATCACATCACCCTTATCGGTAATATCGGCAATGATGCTGAGATCACACAATTTGATAACGGCAGTAAGGTTGCTCGGTTCAACCTTTCAACAGAGAAAACATTCAGATCAAATAGCGGCAAGATGAGGTCTTCGAAGGAATGGCATCGGATATTTGCATGGGGTAATCTTGCTCAATTCATCGAGAGCTACGGAGAAAAGGGTAAAAAAGTTGCGATACACGGGCGTTTGGTAAATCGCACCTATTTGAGTCAGGACGGGAAAAAGAGAAATGTTACTGAAGTAGAATTAAGGCATATTATCGGTCTTTGATTCAACCTACACCAACGCCTTGCAGTTAGAAGAAAGCGGTCGACTAAGTTGGCCGCTTTTTTAGTAATTACGGTGATCATTCCACAACTGACTGCGAATACCGATTAATGGGACGTAGCTGCTGCGTTGAAATACGCTATCATAGCGGTATTGATTCTCAAAGAAGACCTGCATATTGCCGTTTTTTACAAGTTGATAAGATAATGTCAGAATCCCTCTGAAGCCATTGTTACCAACTCCCTGACCAGTAAAATGTCCATAATTTTGAATTCCGCCATTCAGAATAGGCCGATTATCATAGGGTGAATACAGGTAACCACCGTAACTATAACCATCCTTGTCGCGCCCATGTAAAAAATAGCTTACGAATGATTTTAAAGTCCACCTGTTCTTCTGCATTTTCATTTCACCAAGTATTTCATAGAAATTGGACCCATAAGGGTGAGCTAGTGTACTTCCCATATTTCCGTAATTCTGACCTGAGTTTAAATGGGCGTATGTGTAAGGTCTGACAAAGTTAAATTCAGTCCTGTAAAAGAATTTATTCTTACCAATTTCGAATCTGCCTTTTACCCCAGATTGAAATCCGAATTTATTCGCCCACCATTTTGTTTTCGCGCGAATTTCGGTTAGTGAGAATTCATCAATAATGAATTGTCCATAAAAGGTCATTTTTCTAAATTTTGCTGTCACACTTGCGCCCAGAAGCACATTATCGGATGACCCCATCGAATATTCCTGAGGCCGGTAAAAGATAACCGGATTAAGGTATTCCACATCAAATCCACGATATAGCATCGTATCTTTCGGTTGGAATATCACCGTTTCAAAAATCCCAAGGTTCAGCCATTTGGTGGCATTGAAACTGATGTGGTGAGTTGCGGCATTCTTCATTCGCCACATATCCTTGACTTCTTCACGAAAAAACTGATAGAGCACTGAATATTCGAGTCTCCAAAACCGTGTACGGATCATAGCGAATGGGTACGGTTTACCATAGTCACTCAGGAATAAGGATCTATTTCCTTCGCCAATGAAATTATGATCGAGTCCAACCTGAAAATTAAAGATATCATTTGGAGTATAGGAAATACGTCCGCGAAGATCCGTGTAGAGGTAGTGCTGGTTTTTGGGCAGAACAATATAGGCTTTTGAGCTAAAAACAGAATCTGCAGAACCGGTCCCCTGGATTCCATTCAGAACGAAATGGAATTTGTTCCTAATGGAGCTTTCAATGCGCAGCCCACCTCCTAAGCGGTATTCAGAATGTTCAGTGTAGCGGTATCCCAAATCAACGAGCCCAGTTACCGAAATGAAAGATGAGTTGGAATCTTTTGATTGATGGGATCTTTGCACATTCCTGATTGATGGGAGAATGGATGTATGGTTCTCAACAGAGAGGGGAAGAACAGTGTCTGACGGCATTTCTTCGAATAACTCTCCAACGTAGTGTTGGGAATTGACACTAAAGCTTAAGAGCAGTGTTATGATCAAAACAAACCTCATCAGAAATCGTTATAATGATTGTTGATCCCTGTTCTTAATCCAAAAAAGAGAAGATTGTTCTTCACTCGGTCTGGATTCAGGTCGTAATTTCTCAACTGCCAGTTCCCGAAGATAGTCAGGTTCATTTTCCGGTTGAATCGGTAACCAACTTCGATACTATTGTGGAAGATCGTTCCGTCTTTACCGGTATCAGCCGGCAGCGGTTTGGCAACAGGCAAGAGGGCTAACGGGGAGTGTTCCGAAACAAGGTAATAAACCATTTTCAGATCGGCATATATTCTATTCCATCCATAATTCGCACGAAAAACGAATTCCTGAAATGAATTTCCCTTTACATGTGCCATTGGTAAATTGTAATGGCTATAGTTCAGACGCTCGTTACCTGATTGATACATTCCCGAACTCACATTATTGTATTCAATTTGAACCAACAGGTCCCTTGTACCAAATAAGTTGTAACCACGATACCCCATTTGCAACGCTGTTTTTTTGGCATTGAGATTACCCAATGCAAATTGTGCATATACCCTGTGTCCCTTGTAAAAAGGAACAGAGAGGTCAATACCTATTACCGAATTTGCGACAGAGTCTGGTAGAATCAGGCCTGAGATCAGTGGAACAGGATTATAGAACATCGGGTTGGCCGGGCGTGAAACGATTGAATCACCTCTTGACCAAACGACACCTTCGAACAGACTCACAGAGAGTTTAGTATTCGGTTTAAAAGTCAAGTAATTGACAGAATAGGCCTTGGATTCGTAATAAGATTCTACTGTTGTACTGACAGGTCTCCTCAATAAATTGAGTAAGCGCACGCGCAGGTAATTGAACTGTAATTTATCTGAGATCCTAAACGTACCGCGAAAGAACGGGGCAGGAACGCTATTATCCGACAATAAAAGAGAGCGGTATCCATCCCCAATGAAATGGGAGGTGTTTCCAGCAGATAAGGTGATCGCGCGATGAGGGCGGTAGATGATATTTCCCGTTGCATATGCATAGTCAAATCCGTCAACATTGAATGGTTTCGTCCTGGCAGATCCGGGAATCACAGCATTCTGGGTCGTATATTTCCCCGAGTTTTGATTGGGATATAATTCTCCAACAGCTGAATAGTAGTTACTTTCGTAATTGGAGAATCTGCCTTGATTCTCAAAAATCGACGTTGAAAAGGAGAAATTCTTCATCAGATCCCCCTCGATGAAAATTCCTCTTGTATTTTGGAATAGTTTCCGGATGTTTGTGTCTTCACGATCTTTCCCAATTAAAAGGTCAGCTGCTGGGGAGATAGTAAGGTAATAATTGGGACCTTTGACTTCTATTAAGTGCCTTTTAAACAGGATTTCTGTTAATTCATAGTATTGTTTGCTAGAATCTCGAATAATATTGTTCAGGTCGTATTCTGTTTCGAAAGCTGGTAAAAAGGAACTTCCGTGATAACTTTTATTGCGGGCATTATTAAAAAGTTGATCCTTGAAATACGAATTCAGGAGTAGAGAATTTTGCTGAGAAAATATCCAGGCAGCAGAGAGAAGGAATACTATGTTCACTGACCACTTCATGAATGATGTTCGATCAATGCTTTCGTTCGTGCAATGAAATAAGGATTTGTCAGGTTGTCCTTGTTATAACTAAGTGCTTCTTGGGTGTGTGCATGAACAACAGACCCGCCCAATGCCTCCAGAATAGCCTGGCCCGCAGCAATGTCCCATTCCATTGTTGGAGCAAATCGCGGATAGGCATCGGCTCTTCCTGTAGCGAGATCGAAAAACTTCAAGGAGGACCCTTTTTTTATGAAATCGAGTGACTCGTGAGTTTCTTTCAACTGATTAAGGTATTGGAGAACAGGTCCAGAATGGTGACTTCTTGAACAGGTGACCATAAGTGGTGAATTAACAGATTTTGGTTCAGTTAATTTGGTCCATTTTTCAGGATCAAAGGCATGATAAAAATCCGTTATATAAACACCGGTTTCATGCCCTCCGAAGATCAATTTTTGTTCAACAGGAGATGCGATCAATCCGAACACCGGTCTTTCATTACGAATTAGTGCGATGTTTACCGCAAACTCGCCGTTCTTCTTGACAAACTCTTTTGTGCCATCCAACGGATCAATACACCATGATTCTATCCAGTTTTGCCGCTCTTCATAGGGTGTTTTGAACGTTTCTTCCCCTGTTACAGGAATTCCTGTAGTACTTAAATATTCGTCAATGATCGCAGATGAAGCCAAATCGGCCTGAGTCACCGGTGAGCCATCATTTTTAAATTCTGTTTCAAAACCATTCTCGTAGATCTCCATAATCTTTTCCGAGGCTTCTATCGAGGCCTTAATGGCTGTCCAGTATTCTGATTTGAGGGCTATCAACGAATGAGTTTTTTCAAAGGTAAGAATTATTGAGCACGGTAAAAGGGCATAAAAAAAGACCGCCGAGGCGATCTTTTCAACAGTTTACTATTATTAATGTCTTATGATCAGTTTTCGGTTCATCGGTTTAATTCCAGGCACTTCGACGATCACGAAGTAAACGCCGTTCTTAAAAGATGACACATCTACATTCTTCGAACCGTTGGTGATAGTTTCATTGTAAACAGTGTTGCCGAGGACATCAACAACTTTGATGTTTGCATTTTCAACTGCTACCAAGGAGATGTTCAGATCATCACTCGCCGGATTAGGGCTCAAGGTCACGCCGGGATTCTGTTTCAATTGAGTTACACCTAGTGTGAAGTTTATCTTTAGATCGATTGAGTCAAGATATTGACCACCCTGATTGATGTAGTACCGGTAATGCGCATAGGTATTGTTACTTTGATCCAGGAATGAAATGCGCGGCTTTAATTCCGCCAGCGTATTTCCTGATGATGTCACAGCAGTAGATGAGTTATTCAGTATTGTTGGCGCAGGATTACCTGAAGTACTCGGCGTGGTGTATAAATCACCTGATGGAGTGTAGCAGAGAGGCGGCCAACAAACTTGCTCTTCCCATACAGGGGATGACGGACCAACCAACTTTTTACGGGTAATTCTCCATTGTTGATCTGTACCGGTTTCATTTCGCACTACGAAGTGAATTTCAAGAACTCCACCAACCAGATCAGGGTGGGTTCCATACACGTTGGTTTCGTATACTCCTCCTGCGAGATTCGGACCAACCCCGTCGTGCTGAATGACTACTCCACTTTGCGCCAATAATAAGGTTGCATTACTTGCGATGAAAGCAATTCCTAGTAAGCGTTTTTTCATAATCGGTTATCTTTTAATACTGAATATCTGCAAAATTAATACCTAAATATAGTAAAAAAACTTCAAATAAGAATTGTTATTGAATTCCTATTGGGAAATTTAGCCGATAAAATACAAGTTTGATAGCGCTCAGGCCTTGCTATTCGTGAGACCGTGCGACAAGCATTCCGGCATAGGAAACCAAGAATTGTTTTAATTGTTGGGTTGGTCAACCACCGGAAGTACCCTATCTTTGATTGCGGCAAGGTTTTTGAAAATGCCGTCTCAAACATAAATAAATCAAAAAATGAAAAAAACAGCTCTATTCTTCGTTTGTGCAGTTTTCGCTTTCGGTTCTTTTGCTCAGGAAGGGGAGCCCCACTCTGATGGAGTTAAAAAACTGCCTTCCGTTGATTTGAAGAATATGGATGGTAAATCCGTAAATACCGGAGACCTTGGTTTTGAAGGGCCAGTAGTGATCAGTTTTTGGGCGACTTGGTGTTCACCGTGCAAACGTGAATTGAATACAATCCATGAAGTTTATACTGATTGGCAGGAAGAGACAGGAGTAAATCTGGTAGCGGTTACGATTGACGATGAGAAGACAAAAAGCTCGGTTCCGGTTTATGTAAATGGAAAAGGATGGGAATACCTGGTTTTGATGGATCCGAATGGTGATTTCAAAAGAGCAATGGGAGTAAACAATGTGCCGCATACTTTTCTTGTGGACAAAGACGGAAATATTGTTTATTCGCATAACAACTATGCTCCTGGTGACGAAGAAAAATTATATGAAGAGATCAAGAAACTTGCGGCGTCGGAAGAATAGATCCTTACTTCACACTACTTCATACATGAGAAAACTTACTTTAGGCCTGGCTTTGGCAGTTTCGACCTGTGGATTCGGACAGCTTGGGCAAGGAAATTTAACAGGAAACATTGAAAGTACTTTTCAGTACCTTGTGGAGGATTCAGTTATCGGCGCCAGCCAACCAGACCAGAAAGGGTTGTTGAATTCTTACATGAATGTCTTCTACACGAACGGCAATTTTCGTGCAGGATTGCGTTTTGAGTCTTATTTACCAAGGATTCAGGGTTACCCAACAAATTTTAACGGCACAGGAATCGGTATGCGTTACGTGGGTTATGCTAACGATTTTATCGATATTACCTTTGGATCCATCTACGAACAGTTTGGAACAGGACTTACACTTCGCGCGTATGAGGACAGGGCGCTTGGGTATGACAATATGCTTGACGGTGCTCGGATCATTGTGCGTCCGAAAAAAGGATTTGTCATCAAGGGAGTATACGGCTACCAGCGAGAATCTTTCGATGAGGGGAGGATCATTCACAGTCCCGGTATAGTTCGTGGATTTGATGGTGAGATCCACCTGAATGAAACATTCGAAAAACTTATGGCAGAAAGTAAACTGGATGTAACGATCGGAGGATCCTTTGTGAGTAAATTCGAGGACGATGACAACTCTGTGCTTACGCTTCCTGAAAATGTTGGGTGTTATGGAGGTCGCCTCAAGTTAAAGTACGGTAAGTTTGCTTTCGATGCAGAATACGTGCTAAAGGAACAAGACCCGTCTCGCGATAACGATACGATCTTTAATTATGGTCATGCCGCTGTTGCTAACCTAAGTTATACTCAAAAGGGGTTGGGGATTTTGTTGTCAGCCAAATCGTCTGATAACATGTCGTTCCGTTCAAATCGTTCGCAAGTTTTACAAACTTCTCTGATCAATTATTTGCCGGCATTAACGAAGACGCACACCTACAACCTCGTTGCGTCTCTTTATCCATATCCAACCCAGCTTGTAGGGGAGATGGCGTATCAGGCTGAGGTTTTGTATACATTTCAGAAAGGTAGTCTGATAGGAGGTAAATATGGGACATCTGTTAACGCAAATTTCTCGACCGCATATCGGCCAATGCGTCAT
>Ga0068876_10004026_pt1 | contig 10396 bp, 7 predicted proteins | sample NOAtaG_6_FD_66442 | JGI IMG/M metagenome (GOLD analysis project Ga0068876, IMG submission 66442) | Freshwater lake microbial communities from Lake Erie, under a cyanobacterial bloom - NOAA_Erie_Diel5S_2200h metaG | ecosystem: Environmental > Aquatic > Freshwater > Lake | place: USA: Ohio, Lake... | reverse complement strand
AGTTCCTGTAGTGGTAATTGCAGGTGGTTGGGTAATATTAAATGTGCGTGTCGTTGTACATCCATTAGCGTCTGTAATTGTTACAGTGTAGGTTCCCGCACATCGACCTGTTGTAGAAGATGCAGTTCCCCCTGACGGCGCCCAAGAATACGTATAAGGCGCAGTACCACCAGAAGGTGTAACCGAAGCAGCACCTGTGCACAAACCATTACATAGAATATTGGTTTGAGTTTGCGTTGCAGTTAATGCAGGTGGTTGTGTAATGGAATAAGTGCGAGTCGTAGTACAACCATTGGCATCAGTAACAGTGACTGTGTATGTTCCTGCACCGAGACCTGTTGCTGTAGATCCCGTGCCACCTGATGGCGCCCATGAGTAGGTGTAAGGCGCAGTACCACCTGATGGCGTAACCGCAGCAGTTCCTGTCAATCCTCCATTACACAACACGTTTGTTTGAGTTCCTGTTGTAGTTAAAGCAGGAGGCTGTGTGATGTTAAATGAGCGCGTCGTTGTGCAGCCGTTAGCATCTGTTATAGTAACAGTATATGTTCCCGCACATCGACCTGTTGTGGAAGAAGCATTTCCTCCTGACGGAGCCCACGAATAGGTGTACGGAGCTGTTCCACCCGATGGAGTAACCGAAGCAGCACCCGTACACTGTCCGTTACACAAAACATTCGTTTGTGTTTGAGTAGCTGTTAATGCCGGCGGTTGTGTTATTGTAAATGTTCGAGTGGTATTACATCCTGTCGCATCGGTAATTGAAACGGTATATGTGCCTGCGCACAATCCGGTGGCTGTAGCGGCATTTCCGCCTGATGGCGCCCAGGAATACGTATAAGGCGCACTTCCTCCCGAAACGGCAACACTTGCTGTTCCTGTGCATTGTCCGTTACACAAAACATTTGTTTGTGTTGGAGTAACAGTTAAGGTGCTTACTGTTGATGTGACAGTTACCACAGCGGTTGCAGCAGGAGTACATGTATAAGTGTCGTTCACAGAGACGGTGTAAGTGCCCGGGCAAACGTTATTAACTGTCGCAGTAGTCCATCCTCCCGGAGACCAAGAATAGGTGTAAGGTGCCACTCCACCACTCGCATTTGCAGTTAGTGTGCCGTTACAACCCACACAAGTTGTGGATGGAGTAGATGTAGGGGCAACTGCAAGTACACTTGTGCAACTCAAGAAATCAACAAATACCCCTGAGTCGTAAACACAGTCTCCCGCATCAGCAATTGCCAATTTGAAATGGTAGGTCTGACATGGGCAAATGTTAATCGTTCGCGTAAGAATAGTAGTAAATCCATCATACTGGATTGTAGTTCCTCCTGTATTATTGACATAATAAGCTGAATTTGTTGTCGGACTTACATTGTCAATAGAAACAGGAGTGATGTTGTTGGGCAATGTCGCAACGTTCGTATTGTTGTAAAATCCTGATTGGCAGGCCGGGCCGGGACCGGTAATAAAAAAGCCAAACGCATCATTAAATGAAGAGTTGACAAACTCAGGATATTCCTCCGATCCAAACACAAATCGAATCGTCAACTGGCTGCATTGTGGTACGATGTCAAACTCTAAAACACACAAATCCTGTGTTGCTTGCGGGTCAATTGTGATAAGTTGCGGGTCTGATCCGGATGTTCCATTGCAAGTTCCGGCACTTGTCGAATTATTAGGTCCAATTGCATTGGTGGCACTTCCTGTGGTTAATAGAATGCCATTAGTAAGTCCCATGTTGGTAGTGTTCCCATTCGCAAATGTTCCGTATGCCCCGGTAGGACAATTTAATTGAACGTTGGAAACAGTAAGACCTTGACCTGCCAATGAAGAAATAAGCTGAGCGCTTGTTACCGCTGTATTAACCGTCAGCTGTCCATACGAAATAGAAGCTAACGCAATGCTAATGCTGAACGCAAAAAAGCGTAAAAACCTGAATGAGGATTGCATTAATCGAGTAGTTTGGTGTGTTTGTAGATACCAAACGTACAAAACGTGGTCGTCATATACAATACTCAAACCCACGCAGTTAATAAAAAAAGAAGGAATTGTTATCTAAATCGATCTTAATCTGTTCATCGATGAATAAGCGCCACTCATCGAATCAAAGAGACGTGCCCGGTACGTTGGTATTTAACATACATGTTATCAGTGTATCTGATTTTATACACATAAACATCAATTGGGCAAGGTGTTCCATTGTTACGAAATGATCCGTCCCAGCCCTTTTCGGGAGCATTAGATTCGAAAACAACCTGTCCCCATCGGTTAAAAATTACCAACTCGTAGTCTTGACTCAGAATGTTGGTATAGACGGGTATGAAAATATCGTTTAGTCCTGAACCATTCGGGGTGAACGCATTAGGAACATAAAGCGTGTGATAATCATTAACAGTAATCACCTCCAATGCGGTATCGCTACAGCCCAAGGAATTGGTTACAATCAACGTCACATTATAAACGCCCGGTGTTTCGTACGTTATAACAGGATCCCATTGTGTTGATGTAGTCGCATTTCCAAAGTCCCAAATCCAAGAATTTCCTCCGGTACTGTTGTTGTCAAATGAAATTGTTGAGTTGTCAATATCAGTAAATGTTGTTGAAGGTGTAAATGCAGCAACCGGTTGAGCCCACACGTTAATCATACATGGAATTGTCTCCGTGGTCGCACATCCTGCAGCATTGGTAATAGTTAAACTCACATCCTGACATCCGGCGACCGTATAAGTAAAATTCGGAAATACTGAAGTTGATGTTTGTCCGTTCTGACCAAAACTCCACAAATACGTGGCTCCCGATAAGCCGGTTGTATCTACCCAGAACTGCACAGGTAAAGGCGCGCAACCTTCAAATTGATTTGCCGAAAACGATACTTCAGGATTCTCAAACACTTGTACAGTGATAGTTTGTGATGCGGTTTGAGAACATTGATCAGTTGCAGTTACCGTATAAGTTGTAGTTGTTGTCGGGCTAACCGTAATTGAAGATCCGTTTAAATTACCGGGTTGCCACAAATAGTTGACTTGTCCTAAACCACCTGAAGCAGTTGCGCTTATTCCGACTGAATTCCCGGAACAAACTACTGTGTTGCCTGAAGTTGTTAATGTAACCGCATTTGCAACCGTGATAGTTACGGTGTAAGGACCGGAGGTGCATCCATTCGCATCAACAATATTAACTGTAAATGTGGTAGTTGTCGCAGGTGTTGTAGTTACGGTATTGCTATTCGGTAGTGCATTGCTCCAATTGTACGTGTATGGGGCTGTTCCGCCCGCAGGTGTTACTGTCAATGTTGCGCTTGAGCCCGGGCAAATTGTATCTGAAGCAGAAATTGTTGAAGCGAAGGTGGTGTTGGCATTTACGTGAATTGTATCTGTGCTGGAACAACCGGTTGATTGATCAGTAATAGTTACAGTGTAAATACCTCCAGCAAGATTATTCGCTGTAGCCGAAGTGCTAACATTCGGCTGCCATACATACGTGAAAGGCCCTGCACCCGTAACGGCTACTGTCGCCGTTCCCGTATTAGCAGCACAACTAGCAGGTGTCGATGATGTTGCGAATGTGAAAGAGCCGACGTTAAATGGCAGCTGCGCAGGAAAAATCGCGACGTTTCCACATAAATCGGTGACAGGTCCAACCAAATTTGCAGTGAAAGTGCCCGCACTTGTAATTGCCGGTGAAATAGTTATAGTATATTGATTGGTATACTGACCGCCTGCAGCACATACGGGCGAAGAAACGGCTGTGACGGTGTAAGGTCCTCCGGGTCCGGTAAACGAAAAGTCGGAAGCCTGGACGGTATTGCACAATATGTTTTCAGAGAATGTCAACGTTAGTTGATTCGCTCCGCACCCCGGGTTATTTACCGTCAAGATTTGTGGAGGAATCTGATCGAATATTACCGCTGAAGATGCACCAAAGTTAATGGTGTAACCGAATTGTGTGGAAGAGAAATTGCTAATGTTGATCACGTAGGTTTGACCTTGCTGAACCGGAATTTGTGCGTTAAACGGTGTACCTGCTGCACCTTGTGATGTTTGCGCAGAAGCTCCTGTAGGTCCTGTGTTTCCCGGTGTTGCCGAGTAATTACAACTTACTTGTAAAGCAGGATTCGTGAAAATCTGAGCACAAGTGGCATTCGTTAAATTATACACTGCCCAGTCGTAATCATCAGCGCTGTTATTTGGAGTAATGGTAAAATTCAAATTGCCCGATTGTTGAACGGTAAATGTGTACCATACAGAGTTTAATTCTCCCGTGCCTAAACAAGAAATGTTGGAATTGATTTCATTCGGGTAGTTTCCGGTCCCGCTGTACGACTGTTGTGTGGAATAAACATTCTGGCAAATAGGAATTGCAGCCAGACAATCTTGATTTGTCGGAGTTTGGCCAAAAACCGCTGAAACAATCCATAACGGTAGTAACAGTAGAATGAGGCGGGGACGTGCAACTCTATTTAACATGATGTAAAGTTAGACTTGTTTTACGGGACTTTGAGTGTTGTGTTCGTTAAACATTCATAACTGGCAGAAAAAATCATGCCGAAGGCAATTTCGGTAGCATTTCAATTCCTATTTTTGACCCGTTTTCAATCAAAATCACACACAACACTATAAAATCTAATCACGATGAAAGTAACCGTAGTAGGTGCAGGAAATGTAGGCGCAACCTGTGCTGATGTAATTGCTCACAGAGAGCTGGCCAACGAAGTAATATTGGTAGATATTAAACCAAATTTTGCTGAAGGTAAAGCTTTAGATATTTGGCAGACAGCTCCAATTAACTTGTACGATACCCGTATCAAGGGTTCTACGGATGATTATTCTAAAACAGCAAATTCCGATGTTGTTGTAATCACTTCAGGTTTGCCACGCAAGCCGGGCATGAGTCGTGATGATTTAATTTCAACTAATGCGGCTATCGTAAAGAGTGTTACTGAGAATATCATTAAACATTCTCCGAACGCAATCATCATCATCGTTTCAAATCCTTTGGACGTAATGACCTATTGCGCTTATTTGTCTGCAAAAATTGATTCCAAGCGTGTATTTGGCATGGCCGGTATTCTTGATACTGCCCGTTACCGTGCGTTTTTAGCAGAAGCATTGAATTGTTCTCCAAAAGATATTCAGGCTGTACTGATGGGCGGTCATGGTGATACAATGGTTCCACTGCCTCGTTATACAACCGTTGGCGGTATTCCTGTCACTGAATTAATTGACAAGGCTCAGTTGGATGCTATCGTTGAACGTACAAAAACCGGTGGTGGCGAAATTGTGAACTTATTAGGAACTTCAGCTTGGTATGCTCCGGGTGCTGCTGCTGCGCAAATGGTAGAGGCTATCGTTCGTGATCAGAAGCGCATCTTCCCTGTGTGTGCGTGGTTGCAGGGTGAATACGGGTTGAAAGATGTTTATCTGGGTGTTCCGGTTAAACTGGGTCGAAATGGTATTGAAGAAATCATCGAATTGAAATTAAACGATGACGAAATGAAGTTGTTAAACAACTCTGCTAATGCTGTTAAAGAAGTAATGAGCGTTTTGGATAACATGAATAAAGTAACTGCATAACTATTTCGTTTGTAGCTTTGAGCCTCCTCATTTGAGGGGGCTTTTTTTATGATAACAACAATTCCAATACGATTCCTTCAGATCGAAAATGAAGGTTATCATCTTTTAATTAAAATTAAAATTAATCGGAAAGTTGCTTTTGCAATTGTAGATACCGGTGCGTCGCGTTCTGTGTTCGATTCGAATCAGATCATTAAATACCTGAAGAATGAAAACGTGCAGGAACATGACAAGCTCTCCACAGGGCTAGGCACGAATTCTATGAAGAGCAGCATTGTCGTATTAAAGCATCTTGCAATTGGCGAATTGCAACTCAAGAATTTCGAATCGGTTTTGCTGGATTTAACACATGTAAATGAAACGTATCGTATTTTAGGATTTCCTGAAATTGTCGGTGTTATAGGTAGTGATATACTATATCAATATCAATCCACTATTGATTATAAAAATGGCGTATTGAAACTAAGAAGTTAGTTTATAGGAACTTCGTTCGAATTTCCGGTGTTGGAATCATGCACGATTCTTTCTTTCCAAACCACTTGTAGCGTCGTTTCGCGATATAATCATAGATCGGATCTCGAAGGAATTTAGGAATGATAATAAGTGCATAACACAGCGGGAAAAGTCCGCTCATTTTGCGCGCAATACGCAATGCGGCTGTCGATTTACTATACAGCGTATCGTTCTCAATTAAAAGAACACTATCCGTTTTGGAGGTGTCAATATTGAATTTTTGAGTCAATATTTTTCCTGCTTCCGATTGTAGAGGCGCAAATCGGAAGTGATCGCGCTTGTCATTCCGGATAACAAGATTTATGCTGTTGTCGCAAAAGTTGCAAACACCATCAAACAAAATGGTACTGTGTTCGTGATTATTCATCGTCTGTAACCACAAGCGTATGGATCCACAGCAACTTCAATTCGCTTTCCGGGTATGAGCTGTTGTGTTGACATATCAATGAAAGTAACATAGCCATTTCTACCGCCACAATTAGTAGCGTGATGCGGGGCAGGTCCTCCCGCAGCGACATTTCTGTTGGCAATCATCACCACTCCTGCGTCATCGTCAACAACAAGTCCGTGTGGCTGATATCCGGGATAAACATGACCCACCAAGGTATTCGTTTGCCAGTTAACGATGTAAACAGAACCGCGTTGCCCGGGATAGGTGGCCGTATCTTCCATACAGGTAATATAAAGAAACGGTCGATCTTCTGAGATTGACATTTCCTGAGGGAATACACCTACAGGAATAGATGCGATCAGTTGGTCTGTGGCAACATCCATAACTCGAATTGTATTGGAGTGCTCGCTGGTGATAAAGTACTTCGTATTATCCGGAGAGAAAACGATTTCGTGCCCGTTTTCTGAATTGGTATTAAGTGGTTGAGTGCTAACACCATCAATAATTATTTTACTTATATCCGGTAACTGTGGAATTGTTATATCAACTTTATAAATAAAATTACCGAAGTTACATGTCACATAAAGGGTGTTGCCATCAGGAGAAATATACGAGCCATGCGGTTGTACGAACAATCCTGAGCCTTGATAGGTTTGCAGCCACGTCATGTTCTCAAGATCAACACGAGCGATTCGTCCGTTCGGCTGCCAATCAACGATGTATGCATAACGCGAATCGGGAGAAATTGCGAATGTATTCCAGCTACCAAAAGCACTAGTTGCATCAGGGCCTAATAATATTCTGCCGACAAAACCATCGTCCACCGTTCTGTACTTTTCGATGTAGCGTCCGGAAGAAAAGCAAACGTACCAATATTGTCCATCCGGCGATATCCGAATGCTGTGAGGTGATTCGATTGTTCCTTCTGCACCCACATTGATCTTACGCATTTGTAAACCGGTTTCCTGATCGAAAACAGTAACTACATCGCAACCTTGATTGGTGACGTAATATTTTTTTCTAAAAGCACCTTCACTAAAAGCAATTTCACCTCTTGCGTTAGGAGCGCCTGCATCAATCCAATCGCGCATTAAAATAACTTCTTCACGACTTAATGCTTCACGACCGTATGGCATCAACGGATCTGCACCTGCTCCCAAGTCATCAAAATGATTAGAGAATAGAAACAGTGTAGAGTAATCATGACGAAAAGGAATTACTGCCGCGCCGTTTCTATCTCCCGACATCAGAGCGTTCCAACTGCTCAGATCCAATCCGGCAACCGCATCTTTACTCTGAGTAGTGTGGCATCCGGGCGTCGAACATTTCGTTAATATCAACTTGCCAATGTCTTTCGGATAGCCCGAGGCTTCAAGGTCGAAGATGATGTCATCCTTGCTGCAAGAGTTCATAATTACTGCTGCCATACTGCCTATGGCAAAAGACATTATCCAAACAAAACGCTGCATACCCATGTATTAAAGGTAATAATAACAAATTCAAATTTCTAGTGCGCTCACATTTTAGTGCAAACAAAAAGCGGAACTGACCTAAATCAGTTCCGCTGCAAAAGGAACAAGCAACTAATTATTCCTTTTCAATTTCGAGAATCACTTCCTGACCGGCGTAGCCCACCGTAGATGATGACTTAAATTTCATCGCTTTTCTGCTGCTTTCCACCACGTCATATACACCACTTAAGTTTTCACTTAGCTCCACCAGTTCTTCCTGCTCATGACCTCCATGTGCATGGCCGTCAGAAGTGTACTGATTTGAAAGCGTAAACTTCTTTCCCTTTTCATTAAAGCCCCATGCAAATTCGGCGTGTGCCTCGCCAATCTCCCAATCTCCTTTGCACACTTCTTCGTACGGATCACAATCAGAGAAGTGCATTTCCGGAAGTTCTGTTGCAGCAGTGCCGCCAATAGTAAGTTTCACCACCTTCCAGTGTTCACCGGCTAAACGCTTAGAACTGACCTTTGTTTTGTTGCAAGCTGTAAGCAACGTAACTAGCGCTATCAAGGTATAAATCGTTGTTTTCATAGTTCTGTTTTTTACAAAATAGTGGAATTATTGAATTATAGTTTGAAATGTCACATCTACATCGGAATCACCGGTGGTTTGCTGTCCGTCTTTAATACCCGGCTGATGTTTCAATACAACCTGGAAAGTCCCTGTTCCTGCAGCGCCCGTACGAATTTTATTCACAAGTCCTAAAGGTAAAGGAGGTGTATTGGTATCCTGGTCTAAATACGTGTGCGTTAAAGAAACTCCGGCAATATTGAAGAAGAACTGATGGTCGTTCGCCTCTTCTGCCACTTCATTAGAAATGGTATCAGCAGGGGTAGGAATTTCGTTTAGCAACAACACATTCATCATGTAGGTGGTGTTAGCGTTTAAACGTAAAGTGTCCCACTGCACCGGCGCGTTTGCCCCATCACCGTCTAAATCGCGGAAAGCAACGGTGTCGAAAGGGGTGCTGGTAGCAGAATCTGTCAGCATTAGAAACATGGACGTAATTATTTCCGGCTCATTAACAACAGGCTGCGGAACATCAACCAAGTCATCATCTTTTTTACATCCTGTAATGGCTAATCCAATTGTGGTAATCATGGATAATGCAATAATTGAATTTTTCATAATAGTTTTAGTTTTTAGATAATTCAAATGAATATTTAACATGTAAGCGAGCATTAAAACCGATTTCATCTGCGTAATATCGAAACCTGTTCAGATAATCGCGATACGATTGGTTCAACGCATTGGTAATTGTAATTGTGGTGAGCAAGCTTCCCATTTTTAATTTCTTGTTGGCAGAAGCTTCGAAACCAACGAGAAAATAAGCGTCCGGAGGAGGAGCAAAATCGACTCCGTAAGGAACGCGAAATTGTTTGTTAACGTATTGGACATTGCCACCAATCATCAGATCACTCCAATGGCCTTTATCTGTAAAATGATAGTTTACCCCTGCAGCACCGCGGTCGGCAGGCATCATGATCAGCCAATCCTGCGTATCTCTGTTTTTGGCCCGAAGCAATGCTGCTTTTGAAGTTACCTGTACGTGTTGATTTACATGATAACCAACCTGAACGTCGGTGCCATATATAGTCGCATGGTTTTGTGTAAAACGAAAGGCAGGAAACGCTCCTCTAATTGAAACAACTGGTTGTTCTTGAGGTGTAGCATAAATAAAATTATCGAAGTAATGCAAGTATCCCGTAATGGTTACGTCGAGTTTATCATGCTCATGCCAAGTGGCTGTTGCAATAGCGTTCCATGCGGTTTCGGTTTCTAAATTGCGATCTCCTAATTCGAATGCAGCAGCACCGTGATGCAATCCGTTACTGTACAATTCATTGGGTGCAGGAGCTCTCCAGGCTCGGCCTCCATTGAGGTTGAACTGTAATTTGTCACTATATCGAACAATTGCTCCAAGTGTTGCAGAAAAATTCTGAAACTGATGCTCCGGTCGAATTATTAAATTATTCTCCCACATAAATACTTGCATGTGCCGAATATCATAACGGATACCCGCTTCCAGTGTAAGAATGCTGTCACCATTCCAACGCTCAATCCACCATGCTCCAACATTTTCAGCGCGGTAATTAGGAATGAAAAATCTACCTGCATACGTGTTGAATTGGTAGGATCCGCTAACGCCGAATGATCCGGTCATTCGGTGAATCAGGTTATGTTCTGCAACAAGCTCAGCGCTATGCGTGGTTAATTCATAACTCAAATCAGGACGATTCAATGCCGCCAGTGAATCATTTCTCGGGCCATGTTTATCATATTCAAAGCGTCGATTGTACTGACGTGCATATTGCATTCTGATCTTCCAATCTTCGTTTAAATAATAAACAAAACGCGCCTTGAGCAATTCATGATACACGTGTTGATACGGGCGGCCGAGTTGATA
>Ga0068876_10004018_pt1 | contig 10403 bp, 11 predicted proteins | sample NOAtaG_6_FD_66442 | JGI IMG/M metagenome (GOLD analysis project Ga0068876, IMG submission 66442) | Freshwater lake microbial communities from Lake Erie, under a cyanobacterial bloom - NOAA_Erie_Diel5S_2200h metaG | ecosystem: Environmental > Aquatic > Freshwater > Lake | place: USA: Ohio, Lake... | reverse complement strand
GAATAGTGAGTAAAAGACAAACCACTGTTTATCGAAATCTTATCGTTAAGTCTATACCGCACGCCCAGTTTAAAATTAAAATGTATGTTTATGTGGGATCCCACGGAAACGTTTTGATAATTGTCTTCCAGATCGAATTTTTTCGTTGCATAACCCAGACCTAAACCAAAAAGGGTGCTCAGAAGGAAATTAGGTCTTCGTAAGATTGGAGTTTGTACATAAGGAAACAGAGCGAGTTCCTCGCCGAATACCTTCTTATTTCCAAGCGTTGTGAATTGAAAGGTCAATCCGGCTTCCGGATAACGGTATGCTCGTTCCCATTCATTTCGCCCAATTGCAGAACGAAAGAGACTTACCTCGAATCCTCTTACGGATTCCTCGACGATATAGGAGATATTCTTATATTCCGGAATCACCAGACCGTAAAGCAAATCCATTCGTAAAGACAAATTACGTTGTCTGTCTTCCTGTCCAAGCATTTTACTGCTGATGAACAGAGAAAAAAGAACCAGGAGCCAAGCAAATCTATGCGTCACGTTGATCAAATCAGTTTTAAAATTAACCAAATGAACGTTTCAAATAACAGTTCGGTTAGATGTGATCCGATTAATCGATCAGAATACCGGTGCCGATAAGTAATCCTTGGAGGTTATTAACTGAAAACCTTGCACCTTTCAAAAGGTTTCCTGATGGATCAATATTAAAACGATAGGCTTTTCTAAGATCCGCAGCGCTAAGGTTTGTTCTGTCAAAAACAGCATCACTTAGTTCACATTCATAGAAATGTGAACCTTCCAGATTCGTTTCAGTGAAATCAACTTCTTGAAGGCTGCAACCTTCGAAGGTTGTAGCCTTCATATTTAATTGATAAAAGGATGAGAAATTCAACGTGCATCTGCTGAAATTGACAGAAAACAGGAACGGATTGCACTGCTCGAAATGCAAGCCCAGCATTTTGCAGTCATTAAATTGCACTTGACGTAAAGAGGTATGATCGATCTTACAATTGCTTAGGTCGCATTCACTGAACTCACACTCACTGAAAATGATCTCTTTCAGACTCGTTCCGGCAAAAAGACATCCGAGGAAGATACAATTCTCGTATTCTGCTAACTCCAAACCGTTTTCGGAGAGATCAAGGTTGGTGAATTCCTGATCAGTGATGTATTTCTTGCTCATACCAGTTCTTTTAAAGCTGTTTTTGTGCCGATCTTAGCTGTTATAAAATCTTTATTCTGTTTAGGGCTCCTTGCCGGCGAATATTCACGACCGTAAAAGATGATCTGCAAATGCAATTTGTTCCACAATTCCTTTGGAAAGACCTTTTTTGCATCTTTTTCTGTCTCAACCACGTTCTTGCCGGATGTAATCCCCCAGCGGGTAAGTAAACGGTGAATGTGGGTGTCTACCGGAAAGGCCGGTACACCGAATGCCTGAGCCATTACAACGGAAGCTGTTTTGTGTCCAACACCTGGTAACTCTTCTAGTTTGTCAAAATTATCGGGCACCTCTCCACTGTACTTATCGATCAGTATCTGAGATAGTTCAAAAATAGCTTGAGATTTTCGAGGTGAAAGTCCGCAAGGACGTATGATTCCCCTGATTTCATCAACAGTTAGTTTTACCATGTCGAACGGGTTGTCAGCGAATTTGAAAAGCAATGGGCTAATCTTGTTTACACGTTCATCTGTGCATTGGGCCGAAAGCAATACAGCAATGAGTAGCGTATACTCGTCCTTATGGTCCAACGGTACAGGAGTTTCAGGATATAATTTTTCAAGTTCTTCGATGATATAGGTTGCTTTCTCTTTCTTTCTCATGTCTTTTGCTTTCCGTTTTTTTATGGAATTACATCAGGTTTCTTTCGTTTTCATGTTTTTGGAGCTGCTTCTTGAACTGAGCTAATCCATTCTCGAAATACTTTTTTAGGAATAATTCAAAAGCTTGAGCATGTGTTTTGTTGGCAAACATCCTTATTTTCGTTACATGATGGATAAAATTACGGACTTTCCACAATACAGAAAGCTGTCGAATGGCAAGACTTTTTACAAGATTAAGGATGAAAGGAATTTTGAAGAACTACAGCTGATGGGGACACGAGTGTTGCACTATAATACCACAGCGGAACAATATCCTGAAATATTAAGGATCGGTGATATGCTGTCATTGGAACCACCTTATCAATTGTCAACGAAAGAGGAATATAATGCTGTTCAGAACGTTTAATTTAATACCCCTAACAATCTTATTGCTCGCGGCCTGTAATATGAACGGTGAACAGGAAAAGAGACTTAATGAATCACTTTCTGCCTACATATTCGCGAGAAATGAATGTCAGGTCATAAGCTATGTGGCATTCACTTATCCGGATCTTGTTGCCGACTACAGAGCCGAGGGCGATAGTGTATTCAAGGAACGTTTTAACTGCAACAATGATTCGATCTATCTGGAAGATCCCACTATACGGCGGACAGAGAAAAAAGGTAAAGCTATCCACGTTCTATATGATCTTACGGCGTACAATGAAAATACAGGTAATCGGGAAATAGAAAAGCATAAACTTGTAAGTATCAGCAATGATGACGGCCATTCCTGGTTTTTCATGGATTACTCCAAATATGTTGAAAAGTCAACTCTTCCAAAACTTGAAAGGTTGCTGAAGGTTGATTAGAATTCTTATTTTTAGGAAATGATAAGACCGCTACTCTTTCTTTTGCTTTTTGCTCCGCAGATCATACAAGCACAGGGATGGCTACCGATGGGGGCTAGGTCCAACGCAATGGCGAATGCAACCGTTGCTCTTTCAGATGCCTGGTCCTTTCACCACAATCCAGGTGCCCTTGGTGAAGTAAAACAGGTTTGTATCGGTGTTAGCTATGAAAATAAATTTCTGCTTAGAGAATTACAGTCGCAGGGATTGGTATATATCCAACCTTTAAAAAAAAATGGAGTGCTCTCATTTGGTGCACAGACCTATGGGTTCGAATTTTATCGGACCTACCGCATCGGAGCGGGATATAGCCTTCAACTCAGTGAACGCTTCTTTGCAGGGGTTCAGATGAACTATCAAGGTATCCGGTTGTCTGAGAATTATGGTTCAAAGAATACCATTACCGCAGAAATGGGAATTCTTGGAAAGATCACGGATAACTGGAGGGTAGGTATGAGCGTTTTCAATCTGGGACGAGCGAAACTGGCAGTCTACGAAGATGATCGCTTCACAACACTCATGCGTTTGGGGACATCCTACACCTTCTCAAAAAAGCTTACCGTAACAGCCGAAGCAGAAAAGAATATCGATTTTCCTGCCCGGTTCAAGAGTGGATTGGATTATCAGGCGATAGAAAATCTATTTTTCAGAGCGGGTTTTGCCACACAGCCGGTCGAGATCTCCTTTGGCTTTGGTTATAAGTTTGGTGTTATTCAACTCGATCTTGGAAGCGCTTATCATCAGCAGTTAGGTTGGTCGCCGCATTTTTCGCTTACCTATCAGGCTAAAAAGAAGGAGTGAGATCGATCGGTTACATACCATTGATACTATTTTCGTTTTTTCCATTGATCTCATTCGGACAGGAAAAAAGCGAGGTTGTTCAGCAGCGCATCGAATTTATTGCGGAACAGCTGGAAACGGAAGAGATCGACCTTACGAACATCATCGAACAGCTCAACTATTATTTTGATCACCCTCTGAACCTCAACAGTGCTTTAGCTGAGGAACTGGAAGAACTGAATCTTCTGAGTTCTGTTCAGATAAATGATCTGTTATTGCACCGCAAGGCCTATGGGAAATTCATTTCTATTTATGAACTCCAAAGTCTCGAATACTGGGACCTGCAGACCATTCAGCTCGTTTTGCCCTTTGTAAGGGTGGATGATCGATTGGAAAACCTGCATATTTCCTTAAAAGAAGCACTCGATCAAGGGAATTATGAACTCTTTCTGCGTTATCAGGTAACACCGGAAGAAAAAAAGGGATATGTTCCAGTTCCTGACTCGGTTCTCACATCAAGCAATAATCACTATTATGGTAACCCGGATCGTTATTATACGCGTTTTCGATACAGTTATCGTACGAACATCAGTTTAGGAGTGACTGCAGAAAAAGACGCAGGTGAGGAATTTTTTGCGGGATCACAGCCAAACGGTTTTGATTTTTATTCCGCTCACGCCTTTTATAAGGGAGGAAAATACCTCAAAGCAATTGTGGTTGGTGACTACCAGATACAGATCGGTCAGGGCTTGAGCCTTTGGTCCGGATATGCTTTTGGAAAAACAGCCGATGTTACCAATATCAAACGGTCGGCAATACCGATCAGGCCTTACACTTCTGTTGATGAAACTCGTTTTCTTCGTGGAGCAGCAGTGGATCTTGGATTGGAAAATGTTTCGATGACTTTATTCGGATCTGTCAAAAAGGTTGATGCAACGCTGTTTGCAGATTCCCTCTACGATGACTTGGAGTTCGTCTCGAGTATCAATCTTTCAGGACTTCATCGCACAAATTCGGAGATCGCTCGAAAAGACGCGTTGACAGAGCGGATCGGTGGTGCGAACCTCCGTTATAGATCACGGAATTTCCAGGTTGGATTGGCCGGTGTTTATCAGGGGTACGATAAAGAATTCAATAAGACGATTCAACCATATAACCAATTCGATTTCAGGGGAAAAGAGATGATGGCTTTGAGTTGTGATTACAATTGGGCAGTGCGAAATTTCAATTTTTTCGGGGAATTAGCAAGGTCATCCTTTTCGGGGGATTGGGCCAATATGCACGGCGTACTTTTTTCTATGGATCCAAGGGCCTCATTTAGTATCCTATACCGTAATTATCAGAAAGGATATCAAACATTTTACAATGCAGGTTTCTCTGAAGGAAGCAATACACAGAATGAAAGTGGGATATATGCCGGTATGAAGTTAAAGCTTAATTCTGACTGGTCACTCAACTCATATGTGGATCTGTTCAAGTTCCCTTGGATGAAATATCAGGTGGATGCGCCTTCGGAAGGACATGAAATCATGATCCAACCTACCTTCAAGCCGAATAAACAGCTGGAGATCTACGGGCGCTATCGTGAGCAGCTGCGACAAAAGAACAGTCGGGATTCAGATGGCACTGTAACGGAGATCGAAAATGTGTTACAGCGGAATTACCGTTTGAACCTTTCCTATGCGATCAGTGAGGTATTTACGATCAAATCACGTATCGAATATGTAACGATCGTTCGCCCAAGTAACGATCCGGAAAAAGGAATGATCATTACACAGGATGTTTTATTCAAACCAAAGAACCTACCCTTCGATCTGTCCTTGCGCTATGCCCTGTTCGATACTGATAGTTACGACTCGAGGATCTATACCTATGAGAACAATGCTTTGTATGTCTTCGCTGTTCCGGCTTATTATTACCAGGGGAGCAGGGCATATATACTTGTCCGTTACTCTTTCTTTAAGCACTGTGATCTGTGGGTGCGCTTCGGCACGTTCATCTATAATAATCGCGACAGCATTGGTTCGGGAGCAGAAGAGGTACTGGGGTCAAAGAAATCGGAGCTTACTTTTCAGTTGCGCATTAAACTTTAATGCGATCATAAATTCTGAATTTAATCAGGCTGTGTAGAAACGATTAAAAATGGTTCGGATTAAAATTCAATATCAAGGTTGAAGGTATTCTTAAGTGTATGAAGATTGGGATTCTTTCGCGCTAGAGCAGCAAACTTGTCTTTACCAGTTAAAAATTTGACCTCCTCATCCGGATTATCTGTAATTCGGATAGTAACATCAAAAGAGTAGTTCTTGAGCTCTTTTCTGAAATAAGCCAACAGGTCTTGTAGGTGAGGTGTTATATAGTCGACCTGGATCTGATTGTCCACATCCATCATGAACTCAGTATCCTCTTTTTGGATTGGCTCACGTTTTATCATAGCATTGTAAAATGTTTCCATTCCGCGCTCCTTCATTTCGAACGCAAAACGTCTCCAAAGCATTTTTACATGGTCATAGGAGAATGGTTCTCTTGGCATGTTTTCAATAGACCGGTCTGAAGCAGAACCTTCCTCCTCGCTTTTTTCCATCATTTTCTTGATGGAAAGGTGAGCGGTGTTGAGCTGTCCTGTGGGAACTGCAGCAACTTTCGGTTCCGGTTTTTGATCGATCACCGTCACTTGGCGTGCGGAAGGAGCGATCGGTTTCGGTGTTGCCGCTACTTTATCTCTCAGGTTTTGATTCGGGAAGGGAATAATATCAACGGGATCCGTCAGCCATTTTTTTTTTCCTGCTCCTGCTGTAGGGAACAAAGTTGCATCAGTGCCATCTCGACTAGCAGTCGCTGATTCTTGGATGATTTGTATTCAACGTCCGTTTTACTCAGAACAGCCAGGGATCTCAGGATCACAGGTCCTGTCAACTGCTTTGATTGCTCAACATACCGTTGCTCAACAACTTCTCCTACTTCAAGTAAAGGAGCCGTTCGAACGTCTTTACAAACCAACAGGTTTCTATAATGATCCGCAAGTCCTACAATGAAATTATGACCGTCAAAGCCTTTTTCGATTATGTCATTGAGAAGCAGTAAAGAAGAAGGGATGTCCTCCTTTTGAGCACTTTCAACAAATCTGAAGTAATATTCGTAGTCAAGTATGTTCAGGTTTTCTATCACACTCTGGTAAGTGAGATTCATACCTGTAAAAGTTACGATCTGATCAAAGATCGATAATGCGTCGCGAAGCGCTCCATCTGCCTTTTGAGCAATGAGATGAAGAGCTTCCGGATCAGCACTAATGCCTTCCTTCGCCGCAATCGTTCCAAGGTGCTCAGCAATATCTTTCACCTTAATCCTGCTGAAATCAAAAATTTGACAGCGCGAAAGTATCGTAGGAATGATTTTGTGCTTTTCTGTTGTTGCAAGAATAAAGATCGCATGCTTAGGTGGTTCCTCCAGCGTCTTAAGAAATGCATTGAAAGCTGACGGAGACAACATATGGACCTCGTCAATGATGTATACCTTGTAATTTCCTAGCTGCGGAGCAATACGAACCTGATCGATGAGGTTTCTGATGTCATCCACCGAGTTGTTCGATGCAGCATCAAGTTCGTAGACATTGAGGGAATTTCCTGTATTGAACGACTGACATGAATCACACTGATCGCAGGCTTCGATAGCTTCAGTTCTGTTGAAGCAGTTGATCGTTTTTGCTAGGATTCGTGCAGTAGTCGTTTTACCTACCCCACGCGATCCGCAGAAAAGAAATGCCTGTGCGAGATGGTCCGTCTTAATCGCATTCTTCAGCGTATTGGTAATAGACTTTTGGCCTACAACGGTATCGAAGGTTTGAGGTCTATATTTTCTGGCTGAAACAACGAATTCACTCATTTAACAAATTTAATGCATCCGTTTCAGTTTTCGAAACATTGTTAAAAACTAAATCTCAAATCAGTTCTTGGGTTGCTCATATTCTGAGTGACTCGGTCGAATGACACGCGGGTAGATCTCAATCAATGGTCCATTTGATGGGTTCCAGACATCGATATTTTCGGGCATCAAGAATCTTGTATCTTCCGTGAGGCTTTCAACAAGTTCTGCATTTTCGTATTTGATCGTTCTAACCTCGATCTTCTCCTTTGAAACAAAGATCCAGTTGAACTGATTGATGGCTTCAGAATTACGGGTCCAGCATTTGTTGTCATCAGGCTGTCTTAAAGGTGCTCCCCAGCAACCCTCCCCGACATAAACGATCCCTTTATCATCGTTACGAATGAATCCCTCTTCTGAACCCGGGGCTTCGCTTTGAACGATAGGCCAGGTTGTTTTACAGGTATGGGAATCGTTTTCTAATGCCAGTCTTACATTCGGATAACGCTCGAACAAAGGAACAAAATTTCGGTACTGGGTTTCCATTTCCTTTTTGTGACCTACGTGCGGGCGCACTGGTCGGTGATACTGCATGATCTGCCACGAATAGCTCTCATGGTTCTTTAACGTGCTTCTTAGGAATAGTCGCTGTCTGCCGAATTTCAAGATCTCTGAATTAAGTGAAACGAGGTTTAAAAGTGTTCCTCCGAATGTTGTATTGTAATAAATGTTCTTTGATGGCACATCAAACAGGTCAACCAGCACTTTATTCGATATTTCATGGTTTCCGCGGGTTACCACGAGCGGAGTTATCCTACCATCACTGGAAATAGATGCTTCCCAGTCCTCGAACCACTCAACCCATTGCCTTTCAAGGTCAAGTCCGGTGAAATCTCCATTGAAAAGCACCGCATGGGCCTTTAATTTGCTTACTAGGATATTTGCCTTTTTTCTGGTATCCCTCCGGTCTCTTGAATCTCCCCCAGCAATGAAAGCGATCGTTTTATTAGGATCATCTGGAACTGTACTGACATAATAGACCATTGAATAACCCTCCGAATCCTTGATTGAAAAATAGTAACGCTGGTTGGGTTTTAAATCTGATAAACGGACAAAATGCGTTTTCATTCCTTTGGCTTGTACAGTTTTGTCGATCAATTTTTTGTATGAAAAATTGAGGTCTGTTGGTAAAACAGTGTCAAAATAGAATTCTGCTTTTTCTCCAGATAGTTGATTCCAAGCAACAGTAATTTGTTTGGATGCATCTTTATTGAACATCGCTCGAACGAAGTTTACCTTTGAATATGCTGGGGAGACATATATGATCAGTGCGAATAGGAAGAGAATAATGTTATTCATGCTAAGTTGTTCGGGTAAAGATAATTTTTTCTGATCTTTTGCTCAATGAAGTCCTAGAAATGTTCTTTTGACTATTGTGAATAAATAACGCGTTAAAAATTCGATTAACTTAGCTGAAACCTAAATTGAAAGAATGAAAAGAAAATTTATAGCATTGGCCTTATTAGCAGTTGTTGTTGCTTCTTGCGGTGGGCCCGGAAAAGAAGAGTATGACGCTGCTGCGCAGAAGATATGTGATTGCATGGCTGAAAAGTCAAAAGAGAATGCAGCTGCTGCTGCCGCAGACACACTTGGATTGAACATAGATATGACAGATCTTGATTTTTCACTTTGTGCATTGGATGCGGCTACTGATGTTGATCCGTTTAATGATCAAATGGGTAAATCCATTGAAGAGAAATGTCCGGATTTAAAAACCGTTCATGATAAATATATAGAAAAATCGAAAATTAAATAAAGAAAGTCGTTTAACCACTAGACTAAAAAGAAAAAGCCCGGGGAATATTTCCTCGGGCTTTTTGCTGTTCTATAGTGTCATCAATCAATGATCTCGATAGAGTCGATCGAATCTCCCTGACGAATGTCATCAACGATATCAACACCTTCGGTCACTTTTCCAAAACACGTGTGATTTCCGTCAAGATGCGACGTATTGTCGCGTGAATGACATACAAAGAACTGTGAACCACCGGTATTTCTTCCGGCATGTGCCATGGAAAGAACCCCACGGTCGTGGTACTGATTTCCACCGCTTAATTCACAGTCGATCTTGTAACCTGGCCCACCTGTTCCCGGCATGCCTGTTTCGCCTTCTTTGGTGTTCGGACACCCGCCCTGAATAACGAAATTCGGAATGACGCGGTGCCACTTCAGCCCATTGTAATATCCTTCCTTGGCAAGTTTAACGAAGTTTGCAACTGTGTTCGGTGCATCTTCTGTGTAAAGGGATACTTTCATACTCCCTTTGTTTGTATTTATAATTGCTTCCATTCTTGAATTTTTATACAAAGATAGCTTGTCAGAATTAATTATTCAGAATAAGAGATGCTTCATTAAATTTGTGTCATGCAAAAATTCACATTTGACAGAAGGATCACTGGTCAGTTTACGGATCAACAAAACCTGCTGGCATACGACCAGGAAGAGTTATTGCCTTTTATTGGTCACGTTTTTTCGAAAGACAACTTTAGGAAGCAGATCACTGAGAAATCCGGTAACTATCCTCTTGAGAACCGTTCTACTTTGGTTAATGTCCTTAAGAAAAACTATGATGAACTGGATGAGAACGAGAGGACCAATGCGAATCTTGAATTATTGCGTTTGCCCGACACATTCACTGTGACTACAGGTCACCAGTTGTCATTGTTTACAGGTCCCATATTCTTTATTTACAAGATCCTTCATGTGGTCAGAATGTGCGAAGGCCTCAAAATAGAATATCCTGAAAATAATTTTGTTCCGGTGTTTTGGATGGCATCAGAAGATCATGATTTCGAAGAAATAAAATCAGTAGATGTTTTTGGAAAAACATTGAGCTGGGAAACTGAACAAAAGGGTGCTGTAGGTAGATTTTCAATTGAAGGACTCGGGTCCCTCACCGAAGACTTGAGCGACTTTTTTCATCAGGGATCTGCGGATGTTGCAGATATACTCACAAATTACAGTGGTCGGAATCTTGCAGAAGCGACCAGAA
>Ga0068876_10004015_pt1 | contig 10411 bp, 8 predicted proteins | sample NOAtaG_6_FD_66442 | JGI IMG/M metagenome (GOLD analysis project Ga0068876, IMG submission 66442) | Freshwater lake microbial communities from Lake Erie, under a cyanobacterial bloom - NOAA_Erie_Diel5S_2200h metaG | ecosystem: Environmental > Aquatic > Freshwater > Lake | place: USA: Ohio, Lake... | reverse complement strand
GACCACAGCCGAAAAGTAGCGGGGCGCTCTTGCCGCTCAGGCGGGAGGAGTTGAAGGCGGCCTTCTCACCCACGCCCGCGATGAAGACGGTCTCGCAGACGATGATGTCGATGTCCCACTTGTCCTTGATCTCCACGGCTTTGGCCGCATTCTCCGCGGTAAAGACGTTGGCCCCGAATTCCTTAAAGCCTTCCGCCATGACGTCGTTCCTCTCCGTCGAGGAGAAGAGTACGAGGATATTGTGTCCGGCCAGGCTGGTGCTCATCAGTATCCTTTGACCTGCTTCATGAACTGGGTCACGTTCTTCTGCCGCATTTGGTAGAGCTGGAGAAGCTGCTCGAAGAGTTTGGCGTGCTGGTCGCCCAGCTTCACAGTCAGATATATCATCCCGTCGCCAGCGTCCTCGGTCGCGGTGCAGAGACCGGCGAATTGCATATTCTTGTTGATCTTCATGTAGTCGAAGCTCATGGCGATCTCAACATTGTCACCCTTATGGAAGTCGCTGGCCTTCACACGAGTGATCAAGTCGCCTTCGAAGAAGTCTTCCACTTTCACGGTCACACCCAACGCTTTGTCACCGCGCCGGCGCATGATCGCCGTTATCATCGCTTCCTCGGTGAGGGTGGCATCCGCGGCGGCGTCTTCGGTCACTTGCCTGTCGCGCATGATGGGGATGACCACGCCACCCATCGATGAAGACGCGTTGCGGTCCTCGGGCCCCAGGTCCCCTTGCGGATCCTCGGCGCCACCTTCGGGCAGCAGCTCTTCCATCTGGTTCATCTTGCGCTCATGGGCGGCGTTGGCGCCGCGCTTTTCCACCAACTGTTTGTGGACGATGTCCGGGTTTTCCCAGCCCCCACCCATCTCGCCGGTTGGCCCTGCCCCGGTTGCCGGGGCATCGTAGTGTGACTTACCTAGGTTGTCGGTCGAGCCTTCGTGCCGCGGGGTCTCCGGACGAGGCTGCCCCGGCGTGCCCTCGGTGCGGCCGTCGTAGTGGCCCTTGCCCAGGTTATCGGTGGAGCTCTTGCCGCCGTACTCGGATTGGCCCTCTTCTTTGTCGAACTCCAAGTGGCCCTTGTACTTCGTGGCACCAATATCGTCGGTGCCGATCTTGCCACCTAGGGCGCCGTCGGTGGCCTGGCCCACCGGTGCGCTCATCGGTCCACCGCCCTTCGCCGCCGGATCGGCGGCCATGGACAACTCTGCGCCCGAGCGCACCGGCGAAACCAGGCCCCGCCCCTCCATGCTCCCTTCGGGGGGTTGGTCGGCGCCGAAGGCGCCCTTGAGGGGGTCGCCTTGAAGTTTGTCGGTCGCGGCCTTGCCGCTCAGGGGATCACCACCGAGCTGATCGGTGGAGCCCTTACCACTAAGGGGATCCCCGCCCAGCGCTTCCTCACCTTCGGTCTTGCCCTTAAGGGCATCGAGGCTCGAGCGTTCTTTATCGAAGGCTTCGGCGTCTCCCGCGGAAATGAGGCCCTTCTTGACCATCAGTTCCTGGTCGAAAGATTCGATGATCGCCTTCTCGCGGCTTTGCGCATAGGTGGAGTTCTTGCAGATTTCGAGGGTATTTGAGGTGGCGATGAAGCGCACCGTATCGCCGCCCTCATCGCGGTAAACCAGGCGGCCCAGCTTGCCGGTGATCATCCAGAGGTTCTCTCTCCAAACGAACTCGGGCTTCTGCTCACCTTGGTAGAACCAGTTGCCTTCGGCGGCTTGGAACACGTCCCGAATCCCGTCCTTGAACACGAACCTCCAGGTGCCCTTGGCGCCTGAGACATCCTGCCATTGGGCCACCATGGGGGAGGGCCCCATGAACTTGACCAACCACTTGCCCATGATCCGCTTGGCGTCGGCGGGCTTGGTCAACCACATGTCGTCGACGTGCTTCAGGGGCTCGCCCCAGACGACACCATCAGGCCGCACCTCAGCTTTGGCGGTGGCCGCCATGTCCTTCATTTTGAAGTCGTTCCCCTTAGGGCCGACGCCCGCCAGGGCCTTCTTCCAGAAATCCAGCTTGAACTTGAGCTGCTTACCCCTCATCGCAGGATCGAGAGCCTCCTGGCATCCCGCCTTCATCAACGCCGTCTCGACTTGCCGGTTGTTGGTGAAGTTCACCGCGGCAAACTTGATGTGGCTCTCTTTGACAAGCTTCTTGTGAGTCTTTAAGAACCCGAGCACGGCGGTAATGTCTTCCTTGCTCTGGACCGAGCAAATCACCAACATAGGTGACCCCTCACTGAGCAAAATTTGCAGCTCTTTGGCGTCGGCGGGATTGCGGATGGCGACGAAATCCTTGCTGTCTACCCGCAACACTTCTTCAAGTGGTGCCCAAGATGAGCGAAATAAAAATTTCACCAGGGAGGTCATCGGTTTCCTTTGAGCATCTTCACGCATAGTCCCTATTCGGCAGATGAGGCGTTTTCTTAAGAAATAAATGCCTTTTTAATGCCTAATTTCAATGAACTGGAGTAGAGTTGGCGGAAACTCCTATCCTCGCGGTATGCCATGGAAGAGAACGAAAACTCCGACGGCGACAATCAGGAAATGCTCCACGAGCTGGACGAGAGTGGTCAGACCGAGGAGCTCGTTGAAATGTTTGAGGAACTCCCCACGCCGGACGTGGTGGAGTTCCTCACCGACAAGCCCCTCGAAGAAGTCCTCGCCCACTTACGCGAGCTGGACATGGAAGACCAGGGACGGATTGTCTCGGATTTTCCGCCCGAGCTAAGGCTACAGCTGTTCCATGCCCTCGATCGCCGGCACATCGCGCGGGTCTTCGGCCACATGTACTCCGACGTCCGCGCCGACCTTTACCAGCAACTGGAGAAGGAAGAGCAGATCGAACTGCTCCCCTATCTCGAGAAGAAGGTCCGCGAGGACGTCATCATCCTCTCCGCCTACCCGCCCGAGACCGCGGGCGGGATCATGAACACGGACTTCGCCACCGTGTTCATCGACATGACGGTGGACGAGGCGATGGCCAAGATCAGGAAGGACGCGCCTTCGAAGGACAGCGCCTTCTACATCTACGCCGTCGACGACGCGATGGTGCTGAAGGGCTTCCTCACCCTGAAGGAACTTATTCTCGCCGGCCCCCGTGACAAGATCGCCGACCTCATCAATGAATTCTTCGTCTACGCCGAGGTCAACGAGGACCGCGAGTCGGTTGCCAAGAAGGTCGAGAAGTACGACCTCGCCGCCATTCCCGTGCTCAACTCCCTCTCCCAGCTCGTGGGGGTCGTCGGTCACGACGACGCCATGGAAGTCCTGCGCGCCGAACAGACCGAGGACCTCGAGCGCTTCGCCGGCGTGATGCCCTTCGAGGTGGGTGAGAACTACCTCGAGACATCGAGCTTGCGCCACTTCCGCAAGCGAGTGGCTTGGCTCGTGGGCCTGGCCGCCGTCGGAATCGTCTCCGGAATGATCATCAACCAGTACCGCAACATCCTCGAGCAGTTCCTTATCCTCGCGATGTACATGCCGATGATGGCCGCCACCGGCGGCAACACCGGTACCCAGGCCGCCACGGTGATCATCCGCGACCTGTCCCTGGGCCACATCGGCGAGGCCGACTGGTGGGCGGTCGTTTACAAGGAACTGAAAATCTCTACTATGCTCTCGTGCTGCGTGGCCGCTCTGACCTACTTCAAGATCGTTTTCCTCAGTTTCACCAACCTCCTGCCGGACTCCTTCACTCTGGAGTACGTGGGGCTCACCATCTCCATCGCCATCGCGGTGCAAGTGGTCGCCTCTGCCATCGTCGGTGCGGGGCTTCCCTTGCTCGTGCGTCGGATGGGGGGCGACCCCGCCGTCGTGGCCAGCCCCGCCATCACCACTCTCGTGGACATCACGGGCCTACTAATCTACTTCACCATCGCCACTGCCATGCTGGGCATAGCCTAGCGACCGGGTCTGGGATAAAGTATCGACATGAAAACTGTGATCTTATGCGGTGGTTCTGGGACCCGCCTGTGGCCCCTCTCACGCACGCTATATCCTAAGCAATTCTATCCCCTCTTCGAAGGACACTCGCTCTACCAGCGCACCATCACACGCAACGTCGGGCACTCCGACGGCTTCGTCGTGGTGGTGAACCATGAGCAGTACTTCATGGCGCAGGACCAGTTCCAAGAGCTCAAGTTGGCCGTCCCCGTGACCTACATCCTCGAGCCCGAGGGCCGCAACACCGCGCCCGCCATCGCGCTGGCCGCTCTGGCCTGCGATCCAGCCGAAACTCTCCTCGTCGTTCCCTCGGATCATTTGATCCACGACGTCTCTGCGTTCAAGACCGCCGTCGTCCGCGCCGCAAAGCTCGCGAACACCGGTGCCCTCGTCACCTTCGGCATCAAACCCGAGCACGCCGAGACGGGCTTCGGTTATATCGAGGCCAACGGTGAAGACGTTGCTAGCTTCCGCGAGAAACCCGACGCCGCCACCGCAGCTGGCTACGTCGCGAGCGGGCGCCACTACTGGAATTCGGGAATGTTCTGCTTCACAGCAGGCAGCTACCTGAGCGAGCTCGCAGCTCACGCTCCCGCGATCCACGTCGCAAGTGCGGCCGCGTTTGAAGAGGCCCGCGGCCGCGTGCCCCTGAAAATCGACGCAAACCTCATGCGCGCCATCCCCTCCGACTCCATCGACTACGCGGTCATGGAACGCGCCGCTACACCGAAGGTCGTCCCTGTCGACATGGGCTGGAGCGACCTCGGGTCCTTCGACGCGCTCTACGGCTCGCTTCCCAAGGACAATGAAGGCAATACCCTCACGCCCTTCGCCCACCACGTCAACGCCCGCCGCAACCTGGTCGTCACGCAGAAGCGCCTGGTGGCGCTGGTCGACGTCGAGGACCTGGTAGTGGTGGACACTCCGGACGCCCTGCTCATCACGAAACGCGGCTCCTCACAGAAGGTGAAGGATGTCGTCGCTCACCTCAAGACGACCCAGCCCGAACTGACTCACGTGCACGTAACCGCCCACCGCCCCTGGGGCTCCTACACCGTCCTAGAGGACAGCAGCGTATTCAAGGTCAAACGGATCGTGGTCAAGCCCGGCGCCCGCCTGTCGCTGCAAAAGCATAAGCATCGCAGCGAGCACTGGGTGGTCGTCGACGGCCGAGCCTGGGTAACCGTGGGGGAAAAGAGCTTCTCGCTGGAGCGCAATGAGTCCACCTACATCCCGATCGGTGAGGTCCATCGCCTTGAAAACAAAGAGGACAGGGAGCTGGTCCTCATCGAGGCCCAGGTCGGCAGCTACCTCGGGGAAGACGACATCGTGCGCCTGGTGGACGACTACCAACGGCCCTGAGTCACCCTCGACAGAGCGGCGCCGACCCAGATATGGTGGGGAAAACTAACCAGTCCGGGGCCCATGCTGAAATCAATCCTGATTCTCGCCGTGTTCTGCTACCTCATCACCACGCTGTCGCATGCCTAAGGCACGGCCCGCGGTCACACCACTCCAGCGGGCCCTCCGCCAGTTCGACGCCCTCTTCCCCCAAACACCAGCCATTCCCTCAGTTCGCCGCTACCTCGCGGAATCCACCGTCGTGATCCTCTCCCCCCACCCCGATGACGAAATCCTCTCCGGCGGCCTCGCGCTCCGTCTGCAGGACGAGTGCCGCATGCGGGTGGTGAACGTGGCAGTCACCCTCGGCAGCAACCCCCAACGCAAGCGCGCCCGTCGCCTCGAACTTGCCAAAGCAACCCGGCGCCTCGGCTGGGAAAATGTGGTGCTGCCGGAAGACTGGCAGCAAAAGAAGAAGCGTCTCACCGCTTTATTAAAGCGCCTCCAACCCGCGCTGATCATCGCACCTCATGTGCGGGACCATCATCCCTCGCATGTGCGCACGGCCGAGCTGGCGCTGGACTGGCTCAAACGCGCGCGGCCCACGACCACGGTGGCGTGGGCCGAGTATTGGGGCCCACTCGCGAAGCCCAATTTTTTGTTGGAAATTCCCCGCCCCCTGCTGGAGCGCCAGATCCACGCGCTGGAATGCCACGTCGGTGAGATCAGTCGCAACCCCTACCACCTCCGGCTGCCCGCCTGGCAGATGGACAACGTCCGCCGCGGCAGCGAACTGGTGGCGGGCAAGGGCACGCCCGCACCGAGCTTCGCCTTCGGCCAATTGTACCGCCTGGAGCGGTGGGAACAGGGAAGAGCACGAGGGATCTCGGGTCTTATCCTTGACCGGAATGAGGATCCCAGCGACGTTCTCTGAGCTAGACCTTCAGACCCCCGCGCAGCGCGCACTCCTCATCCATGAACATGATGCAACTGGCATGTCCCTTAAGGTGAGACGCAGGGATATCCAAGGTGGGCGAACTGGCGTGCACCTTGCGCACGATCGCGCCCTTGCTCAAACCGCTGACGATCACCCACACTTCCTTGGCGGAGAGGATGGTGCCGACGCCGATGGAGATCGCGTGCGTGGGTACGTCGGCGATGTTGCCGAAGAGCTCCGCATTCGCCTCGCGGGTGGAGTCAGCGATCTCCACCAGTCGCGTGCGCGAATCCGGGGACGAGCCTGGCTCGTTGAAACCGATGTGGCCGTTCTTCCCGAGACCCAGCAGCTGGAGATCCACTCCGCCGGCCTTGTGGATGAACGCCTCGTACTCCGCGGCGGATTCGCTAGGATCACCGACGGCGCGGATGAAGTGGTAGTTGCGGATGCCTAAGGGGGAGTAAACGCGCTGCTGGAGGTAGTCCCCGTAGGAGCGCGGGTCACGCGCGGTGAGGCCCCAGTACTCGTCGACCATGAAGGCCTCTATCTTCTGGCCATCGACCGGATCGAGGCGGTTGATGTCGACGAGAGCGGCGTAGATCGGATCCATGGTGCGGCCGGTGGGGAAGCAGAAGACGCCCCCTCTTTTCAGTCGGGCGTGCAGCGCCTTCGCCACCACACCCGTCAGATCGCCGAAAATCCTAAACTCCACCGCAAGACCCCTGTAAATGATTCGGAATCCGAATCACGTATTTGCTTTCCGAACAAGGCTAGCTTAAAACCTCCGCCATGCAAACGGCCCTGCGAATCCTCGTGGTCGAAGACGACAAGTACTTCCTCGCGCATCTTCGCGAGATCCTTTCGGCGTTCGGCCCGGTGGAAACCGCCCTCGACGGGCCCACAGGCGCGGCCTTGCTGGCCGCCCACCGCTACGATGTGGTGGTGACGGATATCCACCTCGGCGAAGGTCCCGCGGGTCTCGAAATGCTCGACCTCGCCCAGGCCCAGGGGGCGCTGCGACTGGTGATCACCTCCAGCACCGACCCGGCCATCATCCAGGCCGCCTACCAGCGGGGCGCCCAGCACGTACTCGGCAAGGCCCACGCCCACGAGACCGTGCCTGCCTACCTCCAGGGACTGCTGCATCAGCGCCACGCGAAGGCCCTCGACGACATCTTCCGCCACCGCTTCCCCACCGCCCACGCCCCGCTGCGCGAGCAAGTCCGTCGCCTCTTCGCCACGCCCTGGCGCGACCGCGCGCTCCTGCTCACTGGCGCCACCGGCACCGGCAAGAGCGTGCTCGGAAAACTCGTCGCCTCCGCGGTCTACGGCGATGACGTGCCCTTCGTGCACCTCAACTGCAGCGAGATCCCCGACAACCTGCTCGAGTCCGAACTCTTCGGCCACGAGAAGGGCGCCTTCACCGGCGCGCAGGAGAGACGCGTGGGCAAGCTCAAGCTCGCCGACGGCGGCGTGCTCTTCCTCGACGAGGTAGGCACCATGTCGGCGGCCATGCAGCAGAAGCTGCTCAAGGCGCTCGAGGAGAAAACCTTCTATCCCGTGGGGGCCACCCGCCCCGATAAGTCCCGCTTCACGCTCATCGCCGCCACCTGCGAGGACCTCCCGCGCAAGATCGCCGCGGGCCTTTTCCGCGAAGACCTCTACTTCCGCATCGCAGGCCTGAGCGTGCATCTGCCGCCACTGCGCGAGCGGCCCGAGGACGTGCCGCTGCTGGCAGGATTCTTCCAGGCGGCGAGCCCGCGCAAGTACGTGCTGCTGCCAGCGGCGCTGGAGGCCCTCGCCGCTCACGCTTGGCCTGGAAACCTGCGGGAGCTGCGCCAGGCACTCATGAACCTCGCCGACGGCGGTGAGGGCGTGGTGGACGCCACCCATGTGCGCGCTCTCCTCGGGGGCGCTGGCCCTTCTCCTCGCAGCACCGAGCAGGGTCTTGTTAACGATGAGGTTCGCCGCTACGTAGCAGAACACGGTCTGCGCGGCTACTTCCATCACGTCGAAGGAGAGCTCGCCCGCGAGGCGCTGCAACGGCACCAGGGCAAGATCACGTCGTGCTTCCGGGACCTCAAGATCTCCAGCTCCGCCTTCTACCGGATCCTCCACGCCCACCGGATGGGCTAAGACTTGGCACGGTCCTTGCTCATGGGGTGGCTTCAACGTCACAGGAGGCCCCATGAATCTGCAGTCCCGCATTCTCCGAGAGTACCGTGAACTCCACCCGCGCCACACGCTGCGGGAAACCTCGCAACTGACCGGCATCCAACTCACCCGCGTCTTCCGCCTCTTCAATGGCCACGCCATGAAGCTGGAGGAATACGAGCGCTTCCACCGCGCCGTCTACGGCGGCAGCGAAGTCGGCGCCCGCACCGGTGGTTTTCTGCGCGCCACCGAGGCCGTTGCCCGCCTCTTCGGCCCCCGCGAACTCGCGCGCATCACGGCCCAGCTCGAACGCCAGCTCAGCTGGCACCGTTGCCTCCATGGCCACGATCCCCTCACCGCCGATGCGGCCCACACAGCTTAAAAGGAGTTCCCATGTCTGGCATCACCACCGTCGAACGCATCGTGCTCGAATCCCTCGGTCAGGCCCCCAAGGACATCCCGCGCCTCATGGCCGACACCCGCCTCGAGCTACGCTTCCTCGCCAACGTTTTGCACGCGCTCACGTTGCGCGGCCTCGTGGTCCAGGACGGCGCCGGCTACGCCTGCAACCGCCACCTTCCCGCCGCAGAGATAGAGGAGATGAACGCCCCCCTGCATCGCCGGGGTGAGGCGCTCGAACTCCTCGGCGGGCTGCTGGGCGGTGAGAATCGCATGCGAGTGCAGAAGGCCTGGATGACCGACAAGGACCGCACCATCCTGCGTGCGCTGCTGAAAAACGTGGAGGACTTCGTCAAAAACCTCCCTGCGCCCCCCAAGGGCGCCGCCACCCACACCTGGAGCGTGGTCGCGTGGGGAGAAGATCAATACGGGGCGGTCCTTAACCGTCTGTTGGGGGAAGTATGAAAACATCACCGAAGTTTCTTTTCTTAACCCTGGCCGCGCTCCTCGTCTCATGCGGCAAAGGCGCGGGGCCGGGACCCCACCACGAGGTCTCCAGCGCAGAGGCGGTGCGGGACGCCGACGGAGACGGGCTCCGAGACTGGGATACCCAGAGCGCATTCCAGGATCCCGCGCTGTTGGCGGTGACCTCCGTTGCCATCCCCGTTGACGCCACGATCCCCCTGCTGGTGGACGGGGAAGCGCGAGGCTTCGCCTACCGCGTTCGCCGCCCCCTGCGCGAGGCCCTGCTACGAAACCTCACCCGGACCTCGGGCGAAGTGACCCTGCCGGAGCAGCAGGCGCTCATCGATCTCACTGCGACCCCCGCTTACTGGGAAGTACGTCTGGGCGGCAGCGCACTCGCTCCCCTGGCGGTAGGGGCGTCGTTGACCTTCGCCGGCGACCCCGCCCAGTCTCCGTTGCTTGCACTGCCGCCCCGCCAGCGGGGAAGCGCGCAGAACTGGCAACAACATGCTTACCGCTTGATCGTGAGCTTGCCTCAGGGTGACCACGTCTATTACCTCTCGCCCGCGCTGGCGCCGGCCGCCTTTCTCGCGCGCCACTTCGGAGCGCTCTTTGACGCTACCGGAGACGTCCGATCCATGAGCGGCTTCGCCGGTGATCCTTCGGCGCCCATCGACTGGCAGGGAACCGAGTCGCCGTCGCGGTGGTGGCGCTCCAATGCCGACGAGCAACCCGTCGCGGGAGCCACCGTCGCGTTCGCCTTTGCGGGCCTCGACGAGATCGCGCGGGCCTCCTCCGGCATGCCCACACCCTACGTGGGTATGCTCCGCGAACTCTCGACCGCTTCGTGGCACAGCTGGCGGCGCCACACGCGCCAGCTCTTGCTCTATTTTCCGCCGGCCCTGCGCCAGCGCACCCAGCGTCACCGGCGCCTCGATTATTGGACCAGTGGCCCCGATGCACGCCAGCGAAACTACGATTGTACGTACTACATCACCGATCCCGTCGGAGAGGAGACCCTGATCCTGTCTCCCGGAGACGCCCTGGGACTGATCTACTGGGGAACGCTGGAGCGAAAGATTCTGTGGGAAAGACGCAACGTTGCCGGCACCGCGATACTGCTCGAACTCAACGACTCTGCCCTCCCCGTTGACATGGCCCCTTTGCAATCCG
>Ga0068876_10004012_pt1 | contig 10416 bp, 6 predicted proteins | sample NOAtaG_6_FD_66442 | JGI IMG/M metagenome (GOLD analysis project Ga0068876, IMG submission 66442) | Freshwater lake microbial communities from Lake Erie, under a cyanobacterial bloom - NOAA_Erie_Diel5S_2200h metaG | ecosystem: Environmental > Aquatic > Freshwater > Lake | place: USA: Ohio, Lake... | reverse complement strand
ACAGCAAAATTTAATGAAGACTTGGGTGATAAGTTATACGACTTACTTGTCAGTGAATCAAAAATATTTGGATATGCAACTCAAGTGATACGACTTCCTGTTGAGTGGACTAAAGAAGTAGCTCCAACCGAATTAACTGCAAGTTTAATTGGTGGTTTTTTTGGAGGAGTACCGAGTGTAATTCATACGTTTGCAGAAAAATTTTATGCACTCGTGGATACTATATTGAATGCTGATGTTGTTCCGTTGGAAGAAGGAATTATGTCCGTGGTACATACAACTCATCCTGAACTATTTTATTTAAATACGTTTGATACTTGGTATCACGATGTTCCAACGGATCCATGTTATTTTCTACACTCAGATAATTCAGCACGGTCTTTTTATAAATCATTTTTTAATTTAATAGAAGAAAAAGAGTCAAGATTAACTAACGTGGAAAAATATTTGGTGCCTGTGTATAAGTCACCTGCACCATTTGTATATGAGAAATTTGATTTACCAAATATAGCAGTATATGGCTCCCATAACGCATCAGTTGCAGTTGAATATGGTGGAAAAATTTTGGAAGTGTTGGAAATTGAAAGATTCTTGAATGTAAAGAACGCAGGTTATACGCAATATTACGTGGCACATTCAAGAAAAAACTTATCAAAACTGATAGTAGACTATTTTCAGAATAAATATGGTTTCACCGAATACGGTTATTGTTTACATCAACACTGTGAAACAATTGAACACCACGGCAGTGTTAACTATTGGGAAGGATTTCCTGCAAAAATTCACGTTGAGTGTAAGCACCACGAATCACATGCGGCAGGTACATTTTATCAATCACCATTTCAAAAAGCATTGGTAATCTCGTTTGATGGTGGCGGTAATGATGGATTTTTTAAAATTTATCTAGCAGAACGAGGAAAACCACTTACTGTTTTACGAGAACATAGACTGGATTTGGGATTTCCATATATGATATTTGGTGAATATCTTGGCGACATTAAAAAAGAAAATGCACTAAGTTTGGGTAATTTGGTATATGCTGGAAAAATTCTAGGACTACAATCATATGGTAATGTAAGAACAGATTGGGTAAATGCATTTAAAAAATTATATACTTCTAATATTTCTGGCGGGAATTACGAAGAGCATTTTAAAATTTTATCTGAAGAAATTTCTATACCATTTGATATACAGAATAGATTGATTGATCAAGTTGCATATGATGTAGCTGCTACATCACAGCACGTATTTGAAGAATTATTTTTTGAGTACGTGGACGAGGAAATACAATCTCACACAGAACTTCCTATTTGTATAACGGGTGGGTGTGGATTGAATATTGTATTAAATACAAAAATAAACCAAAAATATAATAGACCCGTGTTTGTTGGACCAAATCCAAATGATTGTGGGTTAGCGGTGGGTATGCTGGCAAATATGATCATGCCACCGGATTCAATTGACGTAACATACGCAGGACCAGAATTACTTGACAAACATCGGTTATCTGAATATGTTGAACGTTATCTTGGAGAATCAATTGAGTTAGATAAATTAGCTACGTTACTTATGCAGGGTCAAATACTTGGATTTATTACCGGACGGTCGGAGCACGGTCCTCGTGCGTTAGGTAATCGTAGTATTTTATGTAGTCCGTTACTGTCCGATATGAAAGACACATTGAATTTAAAAGTAAAACACCGAGAATGGTACAGACCATTTGCTCCTGTAGTTCGTTTAGAAGATGTGTCAGAATATTTTGAATGGGAGGGTGAATCCAGGTGGATGAGTTTTTGTCCTAAAGTAAAAGAAAAATATAAAAATATCATACCTGCAATTGTTCATGTAGATGGAACTGCGCGGGTACAAACAGTTACACGAGAACAGAATCAGAAATTATATGATTTAATTACCGAGTTTAAAAAACTAACTGGCATTGGTGTGTTACTGAATACGTCGTTTAACGTAGACGGTAAACCCATTTTATCAACGTTAGGTGACGCATTTAAAGTATTTGAATCCACCGAACTGAGTGGGGTTTATGTGGAAGATTTCTATTTTCATAGAAAAATGGGAGGTTTGTAGTACCAGGAGTAATATTTAAATCATACGTTTATTACAGGACAAAATAGTTTATGCCATTTAGTACTACAATTTTTAAACAACAAATTTTAGAGTTCATAACAAAATCGGCCAACAATACAGATGTTAAAATATTAGACATTGGTGCGGGATGTGGTACCTATGCAGATTTACTATCCCCGCAGTTTACTAATATTGATGCAATGGAAGTATTTTTTCCCTACGTAGAGCAGTATAATTTACGGGAAAAATATAAAAATGTGTTTATAGAAAACGTAATGCACACCTCGGTAGATTTTTCCCAGTATGACTTTATTATTCTGGGAGATATACTGGAGCATCTGAATTTAAACGATTCACGAAGTCTTATACAAAAACTTCTAAATACTTCGGCTGAATTGATTATTACAGTCCCATTTAACGCACCGCAGGGTACAGTAAATGAAAACGTGCATGAAATTCATTTGCAACCAAAACTTACATTAACTTCCTTCTTAAGAACACATAAAAAACTTATTCCATTGTGCGTTAGATATGATTATGGGGTTTTTATAAAAGATACTAAACGTACCGAATATACACCTATATTTTATGATCAAATTGAAGATACTATAATTGAAAAATTGCAGTTGGCATTTCCATATAAAAAATTAATTGACACTTATAAACAAGTTACATTACATACGATTGATGAAATATTTACAGAGGAAATACCTCAAAATGTTACGATAGTTACTGCGTTATGGGATTTGGGTAGGGAAAGTATATCAGCCGCATTTAAACGGTCATACGAACATTACAAAGAAAAATTTGCAGAACTATTGAAAACTCCCGTCAATATGATTATATTTGTTGCACCGGAAGACGAAGAGTTTATCTGGAAACATAGATCACGTAGTAATACTATGGTCAAGATATTAGAATTAAAAGAATTTAAACTTTGGTTTGAACATTTTAACTCGGTACAACAGATAAGAAAAACGGAATCTTGGTATTCTCAAGCAAGTTGGCTTAAAGAATCCCCGCAAGCAACGTTGGAGTATTACAATCCTGTTGTTATGAGTAAGATGTTTATGTTAAACAATGCCACGATATTTAATCCGTTTGACACGGAATATTTCTTTTGGCTTGATGCGGGAATTACATCAACTGTACATCCTGGATATTTTACACATGACAAAGTATTAAATAATTTATCAACTTATGTGGAGAGCTTAAATCAATTTTTATTTTTGTCATATCCATATACGGATGGAACCGAGATTCATGGATTTGACAGAAAAGAAATTACAAAATATTGTGAAGTAACCCACGTTAACTATGTGTGTCGTGGTGGATTTTTTGGTGGTAAAAAATCTCTTATCAACAAAATTAATGGATTATATTATGCAGTATTGACAGATACTTTACAAAAACAATTGATGGGGACAGAAGAAAGTATATTTACTATTCTGGCACATCAATATCCGGAGTTCATATATTGTTATGAATTGCTGGAAGATGGATTAGTTTGGAGATTTTTTGAAAAATTAAAAGATGTAAAAGAACTAACCAACAGCATTCATAGAGTTATTACACCAAAAACAGCAAAAACAAATTTATACGTATTGGGATTCAATTCACCGAATCAGTTTAAATCAGTGTGTGAATCAATAAAACAGAACGATCCTGATATGTTCGTCTTAAGTAGAAAGATACTAATAAACAATTCTATTGACACGACACTATTTCCAGAATATGATGAATTATGTACCATGTATGGATTTGAAGAAATTCATAGAGAAAATTTGGGTGTGTGCGGTGGACGACAATTTGCTGCAGAACACTTTGATGAATCTGACGCGGATTTTTCTATGTTTTTTGAAGACGATATGCACGTCAATGGCAAAGACACTGCCGATAAATTATGTAAGTGCGGATTGACACAATATGTTCCTAATCTGTATACCTCAATTGTAAAGATCATGCTCAAAGAAAAGTTTGATTTCTTAAAATTCTCATTTTCAGAATTTTATGGGGATAACAGTAAGCAATGGGCGTGGTATAATGTGCCGCAAGAAATCAGAACACAGACGTGGCCATCGTACGATAAATTACCAGAGACAGGATTGGATCCAAATTCACCATATACACGTTTTTACAATATAAAAGTATTAGACGGGGTTGCTTATGCAACAGGAGAAGTATACTATAGCAATTGGCCTCAAATTGTTAGTAAAGAAGGAAATAGAAAGATGTTTTTAGAAACACGATGGGCATTTCCGTATGAACAAACGTGGATGAGTCACATTTTTCAAGAAACATTAAATGGGAATATTAATCCTGGTATATTGGTGGCAAGTCCAATCACCCACGACCGAGTAGAGTTTTATCCGGCAGAAGAACGTAGAGAAAACTAAACATACAAAATATTTATATAGGTATACTTTTTAAAGGACATTATGGGATTAGCAGATCATATTAGGGATGGCGCTTCATTAATTAGAGAGAACGTAACATTACAAGCAAACGCATCTAATTCAGGATCCATTGAATTAGGTTCCGCGTATATGTTACTAACCTTACAGTCAAATATTCCATGTAGATTGCGTTTATACGATAATTTACAGAGTAGGGATGACGCTACTGAAAAAATAAGACCGTTTACCACCAATTTTGTACCAAACAATATTGCACTAATCGGCGATTTTAGTATGAGTGTAGCAGGAACATATAAAATTGATCCAGCTACATACGGCGTGGTTGCCACCGCCAGTAATAAATTAACTTATTATAGAATAGATAATAATACAAGTACTCCAACAATAGTATTTAATAGATATTTATTGGAAGATTCTACGGTAAATACCATCAATCGGATAACAGTCCCCTATATACAATCGTTGGTAACCACGGGAACATTTGTAACGGGAACTTTAAGTGATCCTACAGTTCCACGAACCTATTTATTGGTGAGTGCATCTCTATCGGGGTCGGGAACCCGAGCAAGAATACGTCTATATAGTAGATCAAATGTGTTTTCAAATACTACAGAAATTTCCAGATCATTTGCCACAGAATCTTTGGGAAGTACTGGATTAATTATTGATGCAATATTATCTGGTAGTCAAACTACCTATTTTGTTCCAAAAATTGTAGGTTCAAATTTAGATACAATCGGATCCGATCTAGTTGCAATTAGAAGTAATGAAGCGGCAATCATGGGAGAAAATGAAATGTATTATATACTTGAAAATCTTGCATCAACTCCCGGTACTACCAATATTAAAGTATCGTTGCACGTATTTTCTCTAGAGAGTTGATATGATTAATGTATACCCGTATGCATCCGGTTCACTGTACACTTCATCATTTGCAATAACATCATCATATGCAATATCCGCAAGTTTCATAAATAACGTAGTTACAGCATCAAAAGCAGACCGAGTACTATATCCTCAATCAGGATCACGAGGAATAGGAATCTGTCTTCTTAGTACAGAACAATATTATCAAATTTCTGGCTCAGCAACCCGTGTAGAATTGTGCGACTTTTCAGATTAAGAGTATAAAATATGACGATTGAATTTACTCCCGGTGGTACTTATATAAGTGGTTCTTATTCAATAGGTTCACGATTGACTATGACTACTTCGCCCGGTGGTAAGCCAATTACTGCATCATTTGCTCAATTTGCAAGTGAAAGTATAGGACCGCAAGGCCCTCCATATAAAATTATCGGCGACGGATACGATACAACTAAAGTACAAATTATTAATGTGTAAATAATCGGAGTTTTGTGTGAGTACATTTTTTCCTTTTGGTATACCATCAACAAGTTCATATGTAGAGTCATCCAGTTACGCACATGAGGTAATTGCTCCTGCTGGAACTGCCGCACATGCATTAGTTGCCAATTACGCTCCCCCCGGAACTCCAGGATTAGCTGCAACTGGATGTCCACCGGGATATTTTCTTGCCGATACCGCATCACTGGCACCGAAGGTTAGAAATTATGTACTGTGTTATAAAGGGCCAAGTCCAACACCAACACCTACGAGTACATTCAGTCCAACCGTTACGCCAACAACTACGTTGACGCCAACACATACTAAAACCACCACACCATCTAGCACAGTAACCCCAACGTTTACCCCAACGCTTACCCCAACGTTTACGGTAACACCAACCTTTACGCCAACATTTACCCCAACGTTTACGGTAACACCAACCTTTACGCCAACATTTACCCCAACGTTTACCCCAACCACAACGACAACTCCGACATTTACGTCTACAAATACACCCACAAACACACCGACTCCAACGGTAACTCCAACAGTAACCCCAACGCTTACCCCAACGTTTACGGTAACACCAACCTTTACGCCAACATTTACCCCAACGTTTACGGTAACACCAACCTCTACGGTTACTCCCACCCTTACTCGTACGCCAACATTTACACCAACTCCAACAATTACGCCGACATTTACACCAACGACAACCCCGACGATTACTAGATCGCCAACAGTAACACCGTGTCCGTGCGTAGAAGTTCCAGGATTATATAAAAGTAGCGGTGGTACGCTTACCGATTATTGTAACACCCCAACAAACAATACCAAGTTTTATAAAGATTGCTTTGGTAAAATTTATTTACAGAGTAATTGTACTACCGGATTTACTGGATTTTTTGAAAGCGGAAGTGTATTATATCCTTACGCATATACATCATCCGTGGGTATTATTAGTCCAACGGTACAGCAGTGTCCGTCAGCAACCCCTACCAATACACCAACTACCACGACTACGCCAACGGTAACCCCTACATACACAATTACCAGTACCGTTACACCAACGCCAACCGTCACTCCTACATTTACACCAACTAATACGCCAACATTTACACCAACGCCGTCTGTTACTCCTACATTTACACCAACTAATACACCATCCGTTACCACAACGCCATCTGTTACCCCACAGGTCACTCCAAGTTTTACACCAACTACTACGCCGTCCGTTACAACCACACCATCTATCACACCTCCGGTCACTCCAAGTTTTACACCAACTACTACGCCATCGGTTACTACAACGCCGTCTGTTACCCCACCGGTCACTCCAAGTTTTACACCAACTACTACGCCATCGGTTACTACAACGCCGTCTGTTACTCCTACAGTTACACCAACACGTACAGTTACCCCATCAATTACACCGTCGCCATCGGAAATTGTGTTTGCAAATTGGGGGAAAGGGTTTGAAACACAAGGAGATCTAGATTCCCGTGTACTAGGTACCTGCGTTGTTGGAAACTATATGGTGACGGCAACGTATTACATTGAAAATGCAAATATTCTTGAATTAGTCGTACAGAATACGTCAAATGGTACATTGGTGAGAACTACAAGAATAACCTTACCTACAGGCTTTTTTATAAACGAACAAACATTTGACCACGAGAAGAATGAATCCACGTCGATGATTCCGATTGCAGGAACAGAAATATTTGGTCATATAAAAGTGTATGATACAGTTGGACTGTCTTATGTAACCTTCCGATTTAATTATAATGTAACAAGTGGAGTAGTGTATGCAGACGTAGAAACATTTATGTCAAGAGGAACTCCCGCAAATCCAACTTCAATATTGTATGATGGACAAAATACGTTCCGTACAGGACTCACAAATTGGAGTCAAGGTGGTGTTAGATATGGGTGGGGGTATATTAACTGGGGATCGGGTACAAGTGAAATATCTGATTATCCTGGAAATAATAGTGGTGCAGTTGTTATGTTCGGAAAAAATTCTAATAACCAGCCGTTTCGTCCATACGGAGTGGGCGTATATGCACCTGCTACATTATGGGTGGCTGGCATGTTGGGGGATGGTGTTAATACCTTCTATCCCGCATTTGGAGATTATTATCTAGGATACGGAAATTTTCATACTTGTTGGTATAATCCAACGATGACAGGATGGATACCCCGAGTTACGAAAATGATAGGATCGGAGTTGTATGTAGTATTCAGACGAGGTGAGTCACTCTATGGCAATGCTGATCAGGATAGTGGAGTTATAGTAGCAAAGTTTTATAATCCAGCAGGTGCATATGCGTTTGAAGGAGGAATGCAATGTGCTTGGGCAACCCTTATAAGTACTTATCACGCCTCTGACGAAGCTGGATATGTCTCGTCTGGCGGAGCAGCCTTGCAAGGAAGACGACAACAATCGTTACAATACGTAAATGGTGTCATAGAAGTTTCGTTTAACGTTATACTGGACAATTTCGACCGACGATATAATGCGATGCAATTTTTTACTCTGGATTTAAATGGAACGGTACTAGGTGGTAAACGACTCAGAATAGAACCATCTGGCGGATTAAACACTTCGGATGCATTATATAATATTTTTACCGGACCACTTGCACATAGAACATCAACTCACTGGCACATGGCGTTACCATTATATAACACATACCCAGGATCATCGAGTAGTGCACACAAAGTAACAACTCACAAATGGGATGGTGGTTCAGCAACCCGTAACACGATTTTCGCATTTTCACAATTAACATCGTGGACTGCACAGGACTACACATTTGCATTTAATTTAAATACAGCACCATTGCCTGCAATCACTGTGTATCCCGGCTCCTATATGCCTACAATTGGCACGGTAACTAGTTATTCAACATTTGCAACATCTTTTGATAATATGTATTAAATTTATTTATGACTACTAAACAAGTTACATTAGACGTTCCGTTAGCCTTACAGAACTTAATTAAAGCAAATAATACGTTGTTAAAAACCTATCAACGACAGTTAATGCAAGAAATAGAAGACGCCAATGCACAAATGATGCAGATACTGAAGTTAAATCCAGATGCCGGATGGAAGTTAGACATGGAAAATATGATGTATGTTCGTCCATCCGAGACAGTCGTTGAGGAATAATGCATCCGTCACTGGATAATGTATTATTTACGTGGGGAAAATATAAAGGAACTACGTTGGGGAGTGTGCGGAGAATTGATCCACAATATCTACAGTGGATTAGTACGACTCCTGGGTTACCCGACGTATGGGTAGAAGCAGCAAAACGTGCCCTTGTCGGCGATGATGTTAGTGATCTATCCCTCCCACGTACGAAACTTTCAGAAAAACCGCAAGAACAAAAAGAAGAACAGGTAGGTCCAATTGAAATCCATCTGAAGGATTCCAAGACGGCCTATCTTGTCATGCCTTATAATAAGCTGTTAGTAGAACAATTCAAGTATGAGATTGATGGACGAAAATGGAATGGTGATGAAAAACGTTGGGAGTTTCCTGCAGTTCATCTTCCCAAGGTTAAGAAACTCTTCCCGCAAAGTACTCTCTCGTCGTCAGCAGAAAAGTTGTTAACGAAATTACAAGAACGTCGGGAAGATCTTGATGAAATACGACAGAAGGAAGACACGGATTTTACAGTCCCCGGCTTAAAGTTGAACCTGTATCCTTATCAAAAAGTTGGCGTACAATTTGTGGACAGAGCGGGTGGTCGGTGTCTCATTGCCGATGCACCGGGATTAGGCAAAACCGTTCAAGCCATTGCATATGCACAATTACACAATCTCAAAGCGTTGATCGTCTGTCCGTTGTCTGTTGTCGTCAACTGGCAACGTGAAATCAAAAAATTTACTGGGAAGGAGAGTACGATATGGGATAGTAAAACTTACGACGGTCATCTCCGAAATCAGTTTCATATTACACATTATGATGCTGTTGCTAAAAATAATCATTGGCTTCGTGACCAAAAATTTGATCTTCTTGTGTGTGACGAAGCGACCTATCTTAAGAACCGTCAAACAATTCGTGCAAAATCTATCCTCGGTTCTTGGAAAGAGCGCCGTAAGTATCCGGGAGTCAAAACCAAATATACCATCTTTTTGACGGGAACGCCCGTGATGTCTCGTCCCATAGAAGCATTCTCGTTACTCAATTTCTTGGATAAGGAAAGGTTCAATAATTTCTTCCATTTCACGCAACGATATGGGGGATGGAAGGGTCAAGCACCGATGAACCTCCAAGACCTGCATGACCGTACTAAAGACCTGGTTATTCGTCGTAAGAAAGATCAAGTGCTCACCGAGTTACCCGCAAAACAACGGAATGACTTGTATGTGGAATTGACAAAAGACGAACGGAAAGAATATAATCAATTATTAAAAGAACTGTTTGGGAAATGGAAGATGGAAGGAAAGCCGTCTGTGAAACATATGCCCAAGTTGCAGGGATTCTTGATTGAAAAGAAACTCCCACGACTACTGGAAATGATTGATGAATTCTTGGACAACGATAAACC
>Ga0068876_10004007_pt1 | contig 10426 bp, 10 predicted proteins | sample NOAtaG_6_FD_66442 | JGI IMG/M metagenome (GOLD analysis project Ga0068876, IMG submission 66442) | Freshwater lake microbial communities from Lake Erie, under a cyanobacterial bloom - NOAA_Erie_Diel5S_2200h metaG | ecosystem: Environmental > Aquatic > Freshwater > Lake | place: USA: Ohio, Lake... | reverse complement strand
GCCCTCGTTACGGCCTCCACGTGGGCCAATTCCGGATTTTCCATGTGCAAATGTAGCATGTGCGAGGAAATGCAGGACGATGGGAACAAAATCGGTTTGGATGGAAACTATTCTATTTTTGTAGAACATGGAAAACCACCTGATTTCACGCATTTCAAGGGAATTGGGCCTTCAGAACCGCTCTGTTCAGGCTGTTTTGACCCTGATCGAAGAAGGTGCCACCGTTCCCTTCATCGCCCGTTACCGCAAGGAGGCCACAGGCAGTCTGGATGAGGTGGCCATCGGTGCCATCCGCGACTTGGCCAAAAAATTGGAGGAATTGGAAGCACGACGCGCAACCATCCTGAAATCCATCGAGGAGCAGGGAAAACTCACCCCAGATTTGCGGATGCTCATCAACCAAGCGGAACACCTTTCCACATTGGAGGATATTTACCTTCCCTACAAGCCCAAAAGACGGACAAGGGCAACCATGGCGAGGGAAAAAGGCTTGGAACCTTTGGCTTTCCAACTGATGGCTCAAGGGGCTGGCTACCCAATGGAATGGGCCAAACGGTTTGTGGATTCGAAAAAAGGCGTGGCGACTCCTGAGGAAGCCTTGGAAGGGGCTCGGGACATCTTGGCGGAACAAATCAGCGAAAATCCTGAAGCGAGGGACAAAATCAGGTGGTTGTTCGGCAAAAAGGGCAGCATTCATTCCAAACTCATCAAAGGAAAAGCCGATGCCGGGACCAAATTCAGCGATTATTTCGATTGGGAAGAGCCGCTTACCAAAGCGCCCTCACACCGTATTTTGGCTATGAGGAGAGCCGAAAAGGAGAAAATCGTAAATCTTACCATTTCGGTCCCGGAGCAGGAAGCCATCATGGCTTTGGAACGTGTTTTTCTGAAATCTAGGAATCCAGCGTCTTCGCAGGTTGCCTTGGCCATCCAAGACAGCTTCAAGCGTTTGTTGGGACCATCCATTGAAAACGAGTTCCGATCTTCAAGCAAGGAGAAAGCGGATACGGAGGCCATCAAAGTATTTGCCGAAAATCTCAGGCAACTTCTTTTGGCCGCGCCCTTGGGACCCAAAAGCATCCTGGCCATTGACCCCGGATTTCGCACAGGCTGCAAGGTGGTGGTGTTGGACAAGCAAGGAAACCTGAAACACCATTCGGTGATTTACCCCCATTCGGGGCAAGGTCAGGAAGCCCAAGCTGCTCAGGCGTTGAATGGATTGGTGCGGCACCATGGAATAGAAGCCATCGCAATTGGAAATGGAACGGCGGGCAGGGAAACCGAGGAATTCGTGAGAAAACAACTGAATCTTAGGGAGGTGGTTGTGGTGATGGTGAACGAAAGCGGGGCTTCCATTTATTCGGCATCGGAAGTAGCGAGGGCGGAGTTTCCGGACCATGATGTGACGGTAAGGGGTGCGGTTTCCATCGGGAGGAGGCTCATGGACCCATTGGCGGAATTGGTGAAATTGGATCCCAAATCCATCGGGGTGGGACAGTATCAGCACGACGTGGACCAAACACAACTCAAAGCGAGTCTGGACGATGTCGTGGAGTCCTGTGTGAACGGCGTGGGTGTTGAAATCAACACGGCAAGTAAGCAACTGCTCATGTATGTGAGTGGGCTCGGACCGGTTTTGGCCGAACAAATCGTGAATTATCGTGCCCAACATGGTCCGTTCAAGTCTCGTCAGGCGTTGATGAAGGTGCCCCGTTTGGGAGAGAAGGCCTTTCAACTTTCAGCCGGATTCCTCCGCGTCAGGGATGGTGCCAATCCATTGGATGCGAGTGCGGTACACCCAGAAAGATATGGATTGGTGAACAAAATGGCTAAAACTGTGGGATGCAAAGTAGAGGAACTACTGAAACGGGAAGATTTGAGGGCCAAAATCGATTTGAAGGATTACATGGGGGGCGATGTGGGTCTTCCAACCTTGCAGGATATCCTCAAGGAATTGGCCAAGCCCGGACGAGATCCGAGGGCTCAATTTGAGGCATTCAGTTTCCGTGAGGGTGTTTCCAAAATGGAGGATTTGGAATTGGGCATGGTTTTGCCGGGAATTGTGACCAACATTACACGTTTTGGGGCTTTTGTGGACGTTGGGGTGCATCAGGATGGCATGGTACACATCAGCGAAATGGCAGACCGCTTCATCAAAGACCCGGCCGAAGTGGTCAAGGTGCAGCAACAAGTTACAGTCAAGGTATTGGACGTGGACCTGCAACGCCGCAGGATATCGCTCTCTATGAAAGGACTCAACATCCCCTGACTACGTTTCTTAAAATTTCAGAGGTTGGGGTTGAGATTTTGTTGACGATGTGTAATTTTACCACGATTCAATTACGAACATGACAACACAACGTCAACATCACCATCATCATGGAGTTCCTCCCACGGGCAGGTACGATGGTTCGTTTCGCTTCTGATTGAAATTCAACGAAATATTCCAGACCCGCCCAACAGGTGGGTCTTTTTTTTGTTACATGTATTTGACACTATGGATACCAAACTTAGAATCGCAATCCAAAAATCCGGCAGGATGGCAGAAAAGAGCCTTTCATTGTTGAAGGACTGCGGTATTTCCATCCACTCGGGACCGGGAGCATTGAAAGCCTCTGCAACCAATTTCCCATTGGAAGTACTGTTTCTTCGCGACGACGACATTCCCAAATATGTTTCAGGAGGAGTTGCTGATTGTGGCATCGCAGGGTTGAATGTGGTGGCGGAGCAGGGTGATTTGGATGCGGTGGTAGACGAGTTGGATTTTGCGAAATGCAGGCTTGCCTTGGCTGTGAAGCGAGAATCGGATTATGAAGACACTTCCTTTTTCGAAGGAAAGAAAATCGCCACCTCCTACCCCAACATCCTTCGGAATTTCTTGGAAACGAAGGGTGTGGAAGCTTCCATCGAGGAAATCAGCGGATCGGTCGAAATCGCCCCTGGAATCGGTTTGGCGGCTGGAATCTGCGACATCGTGAGTACTGGTTCCACCCTGCTTCAAAACGGCCTCAAGGAAGTTGAAACGGTGATGCTTTCTCAAGCCGTGCTCATTCAAGCTCCCGACCTGGACGGGAACAAGATTATCCTCCTCAATCGATTGAGATCAAGGATGAAGGCCGTAAGAACTGCCGCCCGCAACAAGTACATCCTACTCAATGCCCCCAACAGCTCCATTTCCAAAATCTGTGCCCTTTTGCCGGGTATGAAAAGTCCTACCATCCTACCCTTGGCAGAAGAAGGCTGGAGTTCGCTCCACAGTGTCGTGCCTGAAGACATGTTTTGGGACATCATAGACGAGCTTCAGGCCTTGGGCGCGCAAGGAATTTTGGTTGTTCCCATCGAAAAAATGATTGTATGAAACGATACGACAATCCCCCCATCAGCTCATGGTCCCAACTGTGCGAGCGCCCTCAAATGGATTTTGAAACACTCCGCGGGAAAGTGATGGACATCATGCAGGAAGTAAAGCGGGGTGGTGATGCCGCCTTGTTGGATTTTGGAAAACGATTTGACCGGGTAGAGCTATCTTCTTTGCGGGTCACCGAAGAAGAATTCACCGAAGCCGCTTTACAAGTTTCCGACTCCCTCAAAGAGGCGATTGATGTATCCATACGCAATGTGGAGCTATTTCATTCCCGGCAACGCAAAGAGGAAACAACCGTCGAAACGATGCCCGGTGTGGTTTGTTGGCGGAAGTCCACTGCCATCCAGCGAGTTGGGCTGTACATACCTGGCGGAACGGCACCTTTGTTTTCAACTCTTGTGATGTTGGGGGTCCCGGCAAAAGTTGCTGGCTGTCCCACCATTGTATTGTGCACCCCACCTAACCAAATGGGGAAAGTACACCCAGCCATTTTGTACACGGCTCGGCGATTGGGGCTGACCGAAGTGTTCAAAATCGGAGGTTCGCAAGCCATTGCCGCCATGACCTTTGGGACCGAATCCGTACCTGCAGTGGACAAACTTTTTGGTCCAGGCAACCAATGGGTCACCATGGCCAAGGTTTTGGCCCAACAATCCGGTGTGGCCATCGACATGCCCGCAGGCCCAAGCGAGGTGCTCGTGGTGGCAGACAAATCCGCCAACCCTGCCTTTGTGGCGGCCGACCTTTTGTCACAGGCAGAACATGGAGCGGACAGCCAAGTGGTTTTGGTCACCGAAAGCCCTTCCTTGATTGACGCAACCTTTTTGGAGATTGAAAAGCAACTTGAACGATTGCCGAGAAGGACCATTGCTCAACAATGCCTAGAAAACAGCGTTGCAATTTCCTTCGATGACCTGGGAATCGCGTTGGATTTCAGCAACCAATATGCTCCAGAACACTTGATTTTGAGCTTGGCAGATTCCCGTAAATGGGCACAAAAGGTATTGAATGCCGGGTCGGTGTTCATGGGCCACTTCACTCCCGAAAGCGTGGGTGACTATGCTTCGGGCACCAACCATACTTTGCCCACGGCCGGAGCCGCAAGAGCCTACAGTGGTGTTTCCTTGGACAGTTTCCTGAAATGGATCACCTTCCAAGAATTGACACAAGAAGGTCTTGGCTCATTGGGCCCACATGTGGAAACCATGGCACAAGCCGAGGAATTGATGGCCCATGCCGAAGCCGTTTCTGTCCGCCTCCGCAGTTTGAACCCCTCCTGACCATCCATAATCCATGCCAACCTCCATGTCCTTCGACTTTCAACACCTATTCAGGAAATCCATCCTGGAACTCAAACCATACTCCAGTGCCCGCGATGAATTCAAGGGCAGTGCCGAGGTCTTTTTGGATGCCAACGAAAATCCTTACCCCCATCTCCAGGGTTTCAACCGATACCCCGACCCCCTTCAAAATCAATTGAAATCCATCGTTTCGAAATTGAAAGGGGTGCCTTCGGAGCAGATTTTCCTGGGAAATGGAAGTGATGAAGCCATCGACCTACTTTTTCGTGCCACCTGCACACCTGAGCAAGATGAAGTGATCTATTGCCCTCCTACTTATGGAATGTACACCGTGTCCGCCTCCATCAACCAGGTGAAGTGCAAGGAAATCCCTTTGGATTCAGACTTCCAACCGGATGTTGAAGCCATCTTGCAGGCTGGCAAAGATTCCAAAATATTGTTCATTTGCTCCCCGAACAACCCCACCGGGAACTTGGTGAGGCAGGATATTTTGAAGGCCCTTTTGGACGGATTTGGTGGTTTTGTGGTGCTGGATGAGGCCTACATTGATTTTGCCCCTGATTCCACAAGCTTGAAACTGCTGGAGGAATATCCAAGATTGGTGGTGCTGCAAACCTTGAGCAAAGCTTGGGGATTGGCAGGCGTCCGGGTCGGGATGGCTTTTGCCCATCCGTTTGTGATCGGTGTGCTCAACAAAATCAAACCACCATACAACATATCCCTACCTGCCCAACAAGTAGCCGAACAATCCCTGTTGAAAGTCGATGAGATGCGGAAACAGGTGCTTGAAATTTTGAATGAGCGCGAACGATTGGTATCCGGACTCGGGCAAATGGAACCCGTAATCCAAATTTTTCAGTCTGACTCCAATTTTGTTTTGGTCAGGTTCAAGAGGTCCCAGGAACTGTTCGAAAACCTCAGGAGCAACGGCATCATTCTCCGGGACAGAAGCAAGCAGGTACCCGATGCACTGCGCATCACCGTCGGCACACCGGCCGAAAACAACCTTTTGATGCAACACATTGTCGAATTTTACCGAACCCAACCATGTTGAAAAGAATACTCTTCATCGATCGGGATGGCACATTGATCCATGAACCCGAAGACGAGCAAATTGACAGCTATGAGAAATTGTCATTTTTGCCTAAGGTCATCACCGAATTGGCCCGAATTGTTCGTGAGGGAGATTATTTGCTGGTGATGGTCACCAATCAAGATGGGCTAGGTACGAATTCCTTTCCCGAGGATACCTTCTGGCCGGCTCACCAAAAAATGTTGGATATTTTGGCCGGTGAAGGAGTCCATTGGCATGAAATCCTCATCGACCGGAGCTTTCCCCATGAAGGCAAACCTACGCGGAAACCCGGTACGGGCATGTTGACCCATTATTTGCAGGGTGGGTTCGACCTCAAAAACAGTTTCGTGATTGGCGACCGTTTGACGGACATCCAGCTGGCCCAAAACATGGGAACTGGCTCCATTTTTTTAGGTGATGCCCAGGAAGGAGCCAGTTTTTGCAGCAGGGATTGGAGGGAAATCGCAGATTTTTTACTCAAGGAAAGCCGAAAGGCAACGGTACACCGCAAAACCAATGAAACCGACATCAAGGTCACGGTGGATTTGGACCGTCCACATCTGTGCAGCATCCACACCGGATTGGGCTTTTTCGACCACATGCTGGAGCAAATTTCCAGGCATGGAGGCATCGGTTTGGAAGTAACAGTCAAAGGAGATCTGCACATCGACGAGCACCACACCATCGAGGACACTGCCCTCGCCTTGGGACAAGCCGTCAAAGATGCCCTCGGAAGCCGAAAAGGAATCGCTCGTTATGGTTTTTTACTGCCCATGGACGATTGCTTGGCACAAGTGGCAATTGACTTGGGCGGAAGACCTTGGACAGTATGGGAGGCCGAATTCAAACGGGAGAAAATCGGCGACATGCCCACGGAAATGTTCTTCCATTTCTTCAAGTCTTTTTCAGACGCTTCGGCAGCCAACCTCAACATCCAAGCCTTGGGCTCCAACGAACACCATAAGATTGAGAGTATTTTCAAGGCCTTCGCCAAAGCCTTGGGAATGGCCGTCCGCAAAACCGGAGACGGTGCTCTACCCACCACCAAAGGAATGCTTGTATGATTGCCATCATCGATTATGGGGCAGGCAACATCAGAAGCATCCAAAACAGTTTGAAAAGACTGAACTGTGAGGCAGTTCTTAGCCATGATGCCGAAGAAATCTCCGGGGCGACCAAGGTCATTTTTCCGGGGGTGGGGGCAGCAGGTGCGGCCATGGAAAGACTCAAGGCCACGGGATTGGATGAATTGATCCCAAAGCTTCGGCAACCGGTCCTGGGCATCTGCCTAGGCATGCAGTTGATGTGCACCTGGAGTGAAGAAAACGACACCCCCGGTTTGGGCATTTTCCCGCAAAAAGTATTGAAGTTCCCCAGCACTGGCAAAGTCCCACACATGGGTTGGAATGCATGCAGGGACTTGAAGGGCCCGCTGTTTGAACAGACCCAGGAGGGAACGGATTTTTACTTCGTGCATTCGTATTTTGCTTCTCCGGGACCTGAAACGAGTTCCATTTGTGATTATCTGATCCCCTTCTCTGCATCCCTGCAAAAGGGCAATTTCTATGGTGTGCAATTCCATCCTGAAAAATCAGGACCCATGGGCCAACAACTTCTCAATCAATTCCTTCAAATATGAGGATCATTCCCGCAATCGATATTTCGGAAGGCCAATGTGTTCGTTTGACCCAAGGCGACTATGGAAAAAAGACGGTATACTCCCAAAACCCGATGGAGGTGGCCGCCGATTTCGAACAATCAGGGTTGGAATACCTCCACGTTGTGGACTTGGACGGGGCCAAACAAAGACGAATCGTGAACCTCAAAGCCTTGGAGCAAATCACGGGAGGAACGGAACTGAAAGTGGATTTTGGCGGCGGAATCCAAACCAAAGAAGACTTGGAAGCGGCTTTCCGAGCCGGTGTCAGGCAGGTCACAATTGGATCCATTGCTGTTAAATCGCCACAAACGGCGTTGGATTGGCTGGGCGTTTTCGGTCCTGAACGGCTGATTTTGGGGGCGGATGCGCGTGATGGCAAAATCGCCTCATCCGGGTGGACGGAAAGCAGTTCTCAGGAAATCGGGGAATTTGTTTCGGCCTTCCTCAAGGCTGGATTCAGGTACGTGGTTTGTACCGACATTGGAAGGGACGGCATGCTTTCCGGGCCGGCGGTGGACCTCTACCGAGACCTCATCAAGCAAAATCCCGAAATCAAATTGGTGGCAAGTGGAGGCATCCGGGGATTGGACGACCTCGATGTGTTGGCTGAAGCGGGACTGGACGGAGCCATCGTGGGCAAGGCCATTTATGAAGGACATGTTTCCACGGCAGAATTGTCAGCCTGGGTTTCTAAAAACAGACGGCCATGTTGAAAAAGAGGATCATTCCCTGTTTGGATGTAAAAGACGGACGCACCGTGAAAGGCATTCATTTCGTGGACCTGCGGGATGCAGGAGACCCCATATCCTTGTCTAGGGCTTATGCTTCCCAAGGAGCGGACGAGTTGGTGTTGCTGGACATAACGGCCACTGTGGAGGGTCGTGGCACATTTCTGAAGGTCGTGGAAGAGGTTGCGGAGCAGGTTGACATCCCATTCACCGTGGGTGGAGGCATACGCAGCGTGGAGGATGCGGAATCCTTGCTGAAAGCCGGCGCAGACAAGGTGAGCGTGAATTCCGCGGCAGTCAAAAACCCGGACTTGATTTCCAGGTTGGCGGATCGATTCGGAACACAATGCGTGGTATTGGCGGTGGATGCGGGTTGGGTCGGGCCTGAATGGTACGTCTTCACTCATGGAGGCCGGCAAGCAACGACGATGAAAGCGATGGAGTGGATCGAACGCGCACCAGGCTTGGGAGCTGGGGAAATCCTGCTCACCTCCATGGCAAATGACGGAACCAAGTCCGGATTCGCCTGTGGCTTGGTCAAAGAGGCGGGCAAGCTTTCCGGGCTTCCCATCATCGCCTCGGGCGGCGCGGGTACGTTGGAGCATTTTGCCGAAGTGTTTGTGGAAGGTGAAGCCGACGCTGCATTGGCGGCCAGCATTTTCCACTTTGGTGAAGTTCAAATACCTACATTGAAAGCTTATCTCAAACAATGTAACATTCCCATCCGATGAACATAGATTTTTCAAAAGGAAACGGATTGGTTCCCGCGGTGGTCCAACATGTCAGAACCAAACGGGTCCTGATGCTAGGCTACCTCAACGAGGAGGCCTACCAACAAACCACCCAATCAGGACGGGTGACATTTTACAGCCGAAGCAAGGATAGGCTCTGGACCAAAGGGGAAACAAGCGGAAATTACCTTCACCTCGTGGACATGTACTTGGATTGTGACCAAGATACCCTGCTGATTTTGGCTGAGCCGCAAGGTCCTGTTTGCCACACCGGAAATTTGGACTGCTTTGACCAACCCGCAACTTCGGCGGGTTTCATCCACCAATTGGAGCACATCATCGAATCCAGAAGCATTGCCGACCCCGCGCATAGTTACACTGCGTCCTTGTTCCAAAAAGGGATACAAAAAATCGCCCAAAAAGTAGGCGAGGAAGCCGTGGAGACCATCTTGGAGGCACAAAGCGGACCGGACCATCTGCTCCTGAACGAGGCTGCCGATCTTGTTTTCCACTTGGTTGTTTTGTTGAAAGCGCGTGGACTCTCCTTGCATGACCTGGAGGATGTTTTGAAACAACGGCACGAAAATCCCCGATGAGCAGAAAGTCGAATTCGTTCATTCACCTTCCATTTTGATTAACTTCGAAGCATGGAATCCGAATTCCCCATCAAACCCTTGGTCACCTTGGTCATCGACCCAGACGTGGGGTTCCTGCGAGAATTGAAGAACATGATTGCAGAACACCCTTTGCTCACCCTGGCCCAGGCCTGCCGCACAGGGAAAATGGCCCAAAACCACCTCAGGGCTGAAAAGGTGGATCTGATCATCCTGAACCCTGCCCTACCTGACATGAACGGTTTCGACCTCATCATGAGCCTTCAGGACATCCCGCCCACCATCGTGCTGGCAGACCGGATGGATTACGCCTACTACGCATTTCGGATCGGGGCATTCGATTACCGAACCAAACCCATGACTGTGAATCAATTCAGGCAAAGCTTGAACCGTGTGTTCCGTGCCGTTCGGCAAGACCGCGAACTGAAAGCCCTGCGAGAACAAGCCAATTCGATTCCTTCAAATCCGACCCCATGAACCCGATTTTGCTGAGCATTGTGCTTTTGGTGTTGCCCTACCTGTTGGGCTCCATCGCGACCGCAATTTGGGTCAGCCGTGGACTATACGGAGTGGACATTCGCACCCAAGGAAGCAAAAATGCCGGCAGCACCAACATGTTCCGGATTTTGGGCTTCAAGGCTGGCATCCTTACGCAGGTGGTCGACATCGGGAAAGGTACCTTGGCGGCTGCATTGCCATGGTTGGTCCAGGTGATTTGGCTGGGCCAAACCCACATTTTTTCGGATTGGGACATGGAGATGCAAAAATTGGCCTGTGGACTTTTGGCCGTTATTGGGCACATCTACCCCGTATTCGAAGGTTTCAAGGGCGGGAAGGGTATCAACACCTTACTCGGTATGATGCTTGCCGTGAATCCAATCGCAGCAGGGATATGCTTGCTTGTGTGGGTGGTGGCATTGTGGTTCAGCAGATACGTCGCTGTGGCTTCCATA
>Ga0068876_10004001_pt1 | contig 10441 bp, 7 predicted proteins | sample NOAtaG_6_FD_66442 | JGI IMG/M metagenome (GOLD analysis project Ga0068876, IMG submission 66442) | Freshwater lake microbial communities from Lake Erie, under a cyanobacterial bloom - NOAA_Erie_Diel5S_2200h metaG | ecosystem: Environmental > Aquatic > Freshwater > Lake | place: USA: Ohio, Lake... | reverse complement strand
GTCTTCTCCTTCGCCTGGTTCGGCACGGCGCTGCTCGTGATGCTCGTCTTCCTGGCGTCGCTCATTCTGGTGGGTGAACGGATCCGGCAACCGGCGGCCGACGGGACGCCTCCTTCATGGGGTGACCGCCTCTTCGTGACCTGGCCGCAGGATCTCTACCTCGCGTGGATCTCGGTCGCCGTGATCGCGAACACCTTCCAGTACGCGCACGTCATTGGCTTCGGAGGCTTCGGCCTCCCGGAATCCACGTGGGCCGTGACCATGATGGGGGTGGCGACGCTGTTGGGCGTACTCATGGCCTTCGCCAAGGGGAGTTGGGTCTTTCCGGGTGTGGTAGCGTGGGCGCTCTATGGCATCGGGGCGCGCTACGCCGACCGCCCCGACATCAGCAGCGCGGTGGCGTGGTTGGTGCCGGCAGGACTCGGCCTGGGACTCGTGGCATGGGGGGCTGGGGTTTGGAGCCGGCGGCGGACACCAGCGTCCGCCGCGTAACCGGGACCGCGCCTCACCGTACCAGCCAGCGGGTCCCACGCCCCCGCGCAAGCAGTCGCGCAAGGGCTAGCGACAGGCCGAAGACCAGCCCGACCGCCAGCAGGTCCCACCATCCGGAGCGGAACCGGTTTGCCAACGGCCCCAGAAGCTCGATGAAGATCGGGTGACTGGCATAGATGCCGAGCACCGCACTGCCCAGACTGGCCACGCGAGGCCACGACAGCCAGGGGTGACCAGAGAGCGCGAGCATGGCCACGCCGACGCCGAAGGGGATGGTCCCGATCACGGCATCCTGCGAGAGGCTCGCGCGGGCATGCGCGTGCAGCCAGGTGAGTTCGAGCGCCGACAGCAGGATCCCCCCCGCCACGAGCACCGCACCACGCCGGAGCCACTGCGTCGCGGGCTCGCGACGCGCGACCCATACGCCGATCGAAAAGAACAGCCACGACAGGAACGGCCCGTTGCGCGGATTGAACCCGAGGGCGATCCCCCAAGGGGTCTGCCGATACGGCTTCGCGAGGAGATACACGGCGAAGAGCGCCCCCCCCAGCGCCAGCAGCCAGCGATCGCGAACGCGTCCCGTGAGAAGGGCGCCGATTACCGTGGCCTGCGCCAGCGACATCAGGAACCAGAGATGGCCGTTGGTCCCTGCGAAGAGCACCTGCCAGGGGTGCCGGCCAATCCAGCGGACGTTGGCCTCGAGGTTGGCCCACCACCGGACGGGGAAATCCGGGAAGACTCGGTCCCCTTCCCAGGGAAGCACGAAGACCAACGACCAGCCGACAAAGAGCAGCAGCAGCCGGCTCACCGTGGACCGCGTAACGGACCACCGGTGTGCCGGCACGGCGGTCCGGCGCGCCCAGAAGACGCCGGAAAGGACAAAGAAGCAGGGGACGGCAAAGCGGGCCAGCTGATTGATCACCGTGGCCGTATCCCATGCTGTTCCTACCACCGGACGCCCGGTGGCGTGGGAAAATGGGAGCGCGTGAATGCACAGCACGGCCCCGATGGCGACCACCCGCATCACCTCCACGCTGGCGAGGCGATTGCCGGAGGGAGCCGGCTGGTCCGGTGTGGTCACAGGCGTGGCGTTCACCATCATGGAATCGTATGCGAGGGCCGCGCTGGGCGCCGGACAAATCGGACACACAGGGTATATTCGCCACCATGTCACGTCCCCCCGCCACCCTACCGGTCGTTGCCGCCGTGGTTCAGGAAGATGCGGGTGGAACGCTCCGCCTCGTCACTGCCGGGGCACCGGGCCTGCTTGGCCTGGCCGCCGATGCGGCCACCTTCCGGAAGCGCCATATCGCCCACTGGCACCGGGCGGTCGCAGACCGGTGCCTGGATCCGGACGGGTATCTGGCCGGCATCGATCGCCTGCGCCGGAATGGGGCGACCGTCACGCGGGAACGGATGGCACTGGCTGACGGATCCCTGCTCGAGCGGAGCTTTCTTCCCCTCGATGGAGTGGGTGGTGCCCTCTGGCTCTTTCACCGGGCGGCCGACGTGGGTGAAGCGCAGGCCGCGCGTGACCGCCTTGCCATGTACGACGCCATGCTGCAGGCGCTGCCGGCCCAGATCGCCCTCTTCTCGACGTCGGCCCGCTACGAATACGTCTCCCCGAGCGCCATCCGCAACGAGGCACTGCGGGCGTGGGTCATCGGGCGCACCGATCGCGAGTATGTGGCGCATCGGCAGCGGCCGGCGGCCATCGGCGAACGACGCGAACAGGCCATCCTGGCGGTCGTGGCCTCCGGCGAACCTCAGGAGTTCGAGGAAGTCCTGGAGGGGGCGGATGGGTCCATCCGGTATTTCCGGCGCTACGACGTGCCCATCTTCGACGCCCAGGGGACGGTGACGCGGGTGCTGGGCTACGGCATCGACGTCACCGCGCAGCGGGAGGTCGAACGTCAGCTGCAGCAGGCCCAGAAGATGGACGCGCTCGGCCGCCTGGCCGGCGGGGTCGCCCACGACTTCAACAACTTGCTGACGGTGATTGGTGGCTGCGGCGAGGCCCTCCGCCAGGAGCTGCCGCCGGATGATCCGCGTCGCTCGCTGATCGACCCCATCATCGAGGCAGGCGAACGCGCGGCCGAGCTCACGCGCCAGCTGCTGGCCTTCAGCCGCCGCAGCGTGGGGACGCAGCAGGCCGTCGAGATCGGTGGCCTCGTGAACCGGACGGCCGGCATGTTGCGCCGCCTCATCGGTGAGGGGGTCAGCATCGAGATCGATGCCCCGTCGGAACCGCTGCATGTCCGGCTGGATCCCTCCCAGCTGCAGCAGGTGCTGATGAATCTCGCGGTGAATGCCCGTGATGCGATGCCCGAGGGTGGTACCCTGACCTTAGGCATGCGTCGGACCGAAGTCGTTCGGCCCGACATCGATCTGGGAAGTCAGCAGCATGTGGAGCTCGAGGTCCGGGACAGCGGCCACGGGATGCCCGACGACGTGCGCCGGCAGGTCTTCGAGCCGTTCTTCACCACCAAGCCGGTGGGTCAGGGCACCGGACTCGGGCTGTCGACGGTCTACGGGATCGTGTCCAATGCCGGAGGTTCGATCACCGTTGAGAGCACGGAGGGCGTGGGGACGACCTTCCGCGTCCTGCTCCCGCTGGTGGATGCCGAGGGGGCGACCGTGGAGCCGGTGTCCGGCCATGAGGCCCCACGCGGCGCGGGTACCATCCTGGTGGTGGACGACGCACCCCTGGTGCGAGGCCTCGTGCAGCGGCAGCTGGCGAAGCTGGGCTACACGATTCTCACGGCCTGCGACGGCGTGGACGCGCTGGAAGTGGCGCGGGCCCATGACGGCCCGATCGATCTGATGGTGAGTGACGTGGTAATGCCCCGCATGGGCGGTCCCGCGCTGGCCCGGGCCCTTCGGGAGTCCCGCCCCGACGTGCCCGTGCTCTTCATGAGCGGCTATGCCAACGATGCCTCACTCCTCCAGGTGATGGAGGAGATCGGCTCGGGCTTCCTCGAGAAGCCGTTCGCCGTCACGGCGCTGGCCGAGCGCGTCGCCTCGTTGCTTCGCGTCAGCTGACCATCGGGGTCCGGCCCGGGCAGTGCTCCGGGCCGTTCAGGGGGCCGGGCGGCGGTAGCGCCCCATCAGGACGCCCTTGCCGCGCACATGCCCGCGAATGGCCTCCATGACGGCCGCTCGAGTCAGCGCCGCCGGCAGCCCGACCGCCGCCTGGGGCAGCGTGATGTCGAGCGCGTACAGCTCGAAGAGGTAGTGGTGCTCAGGACCGGTAGCCGGTGCCGCGGGGCCCCGGTAGTACGGCCCACTCACGCTGATCTGTCGCATCCCGTCCGGGCGTTGGGCGCCCTGCGGGATGCCCGCCGGAAGACCCGTCGCCGTACCGGGAATGTTCCAGACCATCCAGTGCAGCAGGTCGTCGGTCCCGTCGCCCGTGGCGGCATCGGCGTCGTGCACCACCAGCAGGAAGCTCTTCGTGGAGTCGGGGGCACCACCCCATGTGAGGGGAGGCGAGACATCCCGCCCGGGCTGGGCGTGGCGAGACGGGATGACGCCACCGTCCGGGAAGGCCGGTGACGACAGCGTCATCGTTCGGATGGGCGTTCGGGGCTGTGCACGAAGCAGGGGGGCTACGGTCACGGCAGCGACCCCCAGCACGACGACCCACCGAAGACGCCATGCGTGATGCGACCCGACGAGAGGCCAGAATGTCTGCATGATGGTCGCCCTCACTTGAACGACGCCGGCTGCGTCTTCCGCCACGCGTTGTAGCGCAGGCGGAGCGTCTTGACCGGATTGAGGTTCTCACCGGGACGAATGGCATTCGGCCCACCCTGGTCCGGCTGCGTCACCGTGAGATACATCGCGTACGTCCCGTTGTTGTGCGAATCCCCGCTGGAATCATTCGCATTCGCCATCAGGATGTAGGCGATGTAGGAGGTGCGCCCCTCGCAGGGAATGGCCGGGGCGCTGCCGTCGGCCGGCAGTGGCGGGCACTCGCAGCGGCTATCCCCTCCGAAGCGATCCGCCGTCTCGAGCGCTGCCATCACGCGATCCGTCAGTGATCCCTTCGTATGCACGAAGGCTTTCACGGCGTTCGGAATGACCTCGCCCGGGCGGAGGATGTTCCCCTGGATGGAGTAGTAGATCTCGGTGCCGGGGACCTGCCCCTGGATATCCTGCGTGACGTAGCCGTTGCTCAGCCCGGAGTGCCCCGCGTGGCGCCCCGAGAGGTCCACGATCCCGAACTGCCGCGATTGGAAGGCGGGATCCTCCGAGAGCATCTCGATGATCCGCGCGGGGTCCGTGCCCTTTTGCAGCTCGCGATACACCAGCATCTGGTTGGCATGGGTCCGGTCCACCCCGGCCTGGCAAGCGGCCACGCCCTTCCCGGGGACCACGACCGCCTGCACCCCCATCAGGAATGCGTCGTTGTTGTTCACGCAGGTCGCCGAGGCGATCACGACGCGCCCGGTCGCCTTGTCGACGGCAATCACCGACCAGGTGGCATGCGCGACCTGCGGCAGCAGGAGACAGAGTGCCCCGGCAATGAGGTGCAGGAGACCGGGCAGGTGGGCGGGCCTCACTTCTTCACCTGCGCCACGGGATTCCGCAGCACGCCAACCTGTTCGAGCTCCACCTCCACCACATCACCGGCTTTCATCTGGCGCGTGGTACCCGGCGTACCGGTGTAGATCACGTCACCAGGCTCCAGCGTGACATAGCGGCTCACGTAGCTCACGATGGTGGGCACGTCGAAGATCAGGTCCTTCGTGCGCTGCGACTGGACCACCGCGCCGTTGAGGCGCGTCTGCAGCAGCAGGTCGTCATAGTTCACGCCCGTCACGAGGACCGGCCCGAGCGGCCCGAAGGTGTCACTCGCCTTGGCGCGGAACCACTGCAGGTCGCTCTTTTGCCAATCGCGCTCGGACACATCGTTTCCTACGGTCACAGCGAAGACCACCGATCGCGCGTCGGCTGGCGACACGTTCGACGCCCGCTTGCCGATGACGAGCACCATTTCCCCTTCGTAGTGCACGTTCTGCGCGTCCACGGGCAGCCGCACCGTATCCCCATCCGCGATGATGGAGGTGGGGAACTTCGCGAAGAGGCCGGGATAGGTGGCGGAGGGACGCTCCCCGAGGTGGGATTTGTAGTTGAGCCCCACCGCAATCACCTTGGCGGGTGTGGCCGGCGCCAGCAGACGCACTTGGGCGCGTGATACGCGGCGTCCGGTAGTCGTGGCATCCACCCACGGCGCTCCCCGGAGCTGGGCGATCTGGTCGCCCTCGAGGCGCCCATAGGCAATACCCGAGGCATCCTGATACCGGACATACCGTACGGGTTGGGCCTCCAGCGGCGCGCTGCTCACCAGCGCGAACGAGAGGCACAGGGTCGAGGCGAGACGGTGCATGGACGAAACCTCGGATAGCAGGGAGAATGCGTGAGCCACCGCTCCCAAGGCTCCCGCCGGATGCCCGACACGTCAAGAGCCTTCCGGTGCGGATTCTTTGACAACCAGTCCGGCATACGGTAAGACCAGAGGCACGGGTGCGCTCGTGCCCCGCCCTCGCACCATCGTGCTCCGCGTGCAGTCCCCCTCTCCGGACGGAGGTCCGTGCATGTCGCCCCGACGCTTGCCATACCGGTGGGGGCTGGCCGCCCTCGCCGGGCTCCTGCTTGCAGGAGTTTCCCGATCGGCCATCGCCCAGTCTCCCGCGACCATCAGCGGGACAGTCACCGACTCGAGTTCGAAACGTCCGCTCACCAACGCGGAGGTGACCATCCTGACCGATGCCGGCGCGCTCGCCGGCAGTGGCCGGGTGGGCGACGCGGGCCGATACACCGTGGTCACGCCGTCGACCGGGCTCGTCACGGTGCGGGTCCGCCTGGTGGGCTATACGCAACAGCAACGCCGGCTCACGCTCGCCCCCGGAGGGACCTACACGGTCGACTTTCAACTGACCGAGCGGCTGCTGCAGCTCGATCAGGTAGTCGTGACCGGGACCGCCGGCGTCACGCAGCGGCGGGCGGTCGGCAACGTGGTGAACACGGTGGACGCCACCAAGGTGCTCGAGACGGCGCCCGCGCGCAGCGTGGAGCAGCTGCTCGGTGCCCGCACGCCGGGGCTCATCGTGCTCCCGGCCACGGGGCAGGTGGGAACTGGCGCCCAGCTGCGGGTCCGTGGAACCAGTTCACTGTCGCTGAGCAACGAACCCATCGTGTACATCGACGGCATCCGCATGGACGCCTCGCCCTCGCGCGGTCCCGGCCAGCGGGGTGGCGCGGGAGCCAGCCGGCTCAATGACATCAACCCCAACGACATCGAGAGCATCGAGGTGATCAAGGGGCCGGCGGCCTCCACCCTCTACGGGACGGAAGCCTCGAACGGGGTGATCCAGATCATCACCAAACGGGGCAAGGCCGGCAAACCGAAGTTCGATTTCACCACGCGCCAGGGGTCGAACTGGCTGCAGAATCCCGAGGGACGCGCCGGCCTGCGGTACGGGCTGGTGCCGGGTACGGGGCAGATCATCAGCGCCAACATCTACGAGGAGGAGGTGAAGAACGGCAGCGGACCGATCTTCACCACCGGCCGCAATCAGGGGTACACCGCCAGCCTGAGCGGTGGGACCGCCGACGCCAGCTACTTCATGTCGGGGACGTATGACAACGATGTCGGCATCGTGGCGCACAACAACGAGAACCGGTTCAGCGGGCGCCTCAACCTCGACCTGGCCGCGACCAAGACGCTGCGACTCCAGGGCAACCTCGGCTTCGTCCGCGGCCGGACCCGTCTGGCGCAGGGTGCCATCAACATTGATCCGTTCAGTCAGCTCGTCTGGTCCACCCCACTCAACCTGAACACCGTCCGGCGCGGCTTCTACAACTCGCCGCCGGAGTACTGGGACGACATCGAAAGCCGGGCCGACATCGACCGGACCACGATGAGCATCAAGGCGCAGTTCAACCCGCGCCCGTGGTTCACCCACCGGTTCACCACCGGCGTGGACGTGGGCTCGGAGCAGAACGGGACTCTCTACCCGCGCATGGATGCCGAGGGACAGCTGCTGCTGGGCGCCGATGGATTGGGGTCCAAGAGTGCCTCGCGCAGCACGCGCACCGTGTTCACTCTCGATTACGCCGGCTCCCTCAAGTACCAGTTCAAGGGGCTCGACTTCACCACATCCGGAGGCCTGCAGGCCTTCCGCAACGAGCTGAGTACGGTGGGCGCCTCGGCGCTCACCTTCCCGGCCGGACCGGTCACCACCATCTCCGGTGGCGCTACAAGGAACGGCTCCGAGGACTATCTCGCCAACGCCACCGTCGGTGTCTTCGTTCAGCAGGAGCTGGCCTGGAATAACCGCGTGTTCCTCACCGCCGCCATGCGGGGTGATGACAACAGCACCTTCGGCAAGGATTTCTCGGCGATGTATTACCCGAAGCTCAGCGGCAGCTGGGTGGTCAGCGAGGAGCCCTGGTTCCGCGTTCCCTACACACAATCGTTCCGTCTCCGTGGGGCCCTCGGCGCCGCCGGAACGCAGCCGGGGACCTTTGACGCCTCACGCCTCTATGATCCGAGCGTGGGCTACCAGAACGCGGCAGGTCTCGTGCCGGGCTCCTTCGGCAACCCCGCGCTGCGCCCGGAACGGAGCCTCGAGTTCGAAGGCGGGTTCGAAGCCTCGCTCTTCGATGGGCGTGCCTCGATCGAATACACGCACTACGACCGCAAGATTACCGATGCCATCGTGAACTCGCCGATTCCACCGTCGATCGGCTTTCCGGGGTCCCAGGTCATCAACATCGGCCAGGTGAGCGGCTGGGGCGATGAACTGGGGATCAACCTCAATCTGCTCAATGGCGACCGGGTGGCGTGGGAGTTCGGTACGCAGCTGGCCAACAACCGCAACCGCATCGACGACATGGGCGGGACCCAGTTCCTGACCGTTGGTGGTGGTGGTCAGGCACAGAACCGGGTGGGCTTCGGTATCGCGGACTTTTTCATGTACAAGGTTCGCCGGGCCACGATCACCTCAACGGGCGCCGTGACGGAGTCGATCTGTGACGGTGGCACCGGGCAGGCCGGGCTCATGCAGGGTGGAGCGGACGCGCCCTGCGCTACCGCGCCGCGCGTGTACTGGGGGCACTCGCAGCCCACCTGGCAGCTCGGGTTCAACTCCACCTGGACGCTCTGGAAGAATCTCCGCCTCTACGCCCGCGTGGACGGCAATGGCGGCCATATCCAGTCCAATACCGAAATCCGGGCGCTGCACAATCAGGGCTCCACGGAAGCGGTCATCCGGCGGAACGATCCGCTGCTGCAGGTCTATCGGGCCATCGAAGCCGACGTAGTCGGAACCTACAAGGCCGGGTTCCTCCGCCTCCGCGAACTCTCTGCCACCTACACCATCGGCCAGCGGATCGCGCGACTGGTGGGTGCCTCGGGAGGTACCGTGAGCATTGCGGGACGGAACCTCTCGATGCTGTGGACCGCCCAGCACGGTTGGAACACCTCGCGCGACGGGCAGCTCACCGTGGACATCGCGGGCCAGAAGGTGTGGGACCCGGAAATCCGCAACGTGGGCCAGCTCTCGAACGGCTACCAGACCATCCTGCCACCGACGTCGAGCTTCGTGACGACGGTGCGGCTCTCCTACTGACCGGAGACCTCTTCATGCCTCAGACCTTCCGCCGCATGATGCTGGTGCTCTCCCTCACGGGCACCACCGCCTGCAACACGCTCCTCGGCGTGGATAACCCCGGGCGCGTCACCGCTGATGCGCTTACGGACCCGGCGCTCGCGCCGATCCTTCAGGCCGCCGCGCTGCAATCGGCGCAGTGCGCCTTCAACAACTTTGCCGCCACCAACGGCATGCTGTCGGGCGAATACCACTCGGCCAACGGCTTCGTCAACAACCATCCGTGGGAGTGGCGCGGGATCATCGAAATCCAGAACGAGCCCGGCAGCTGCGTGGGCTCGCGCACGGCCACCAGCATGGGGTACTACACCCCCATCCAGCAGGCCCGCTTCCAGCTGGAGGATCAGTTCACCCGGTTGAGCGGCTTCACCGACCAGCAGGTGAGCGGACGCCAGCGCATGCTGGCCGAGGCGCTGCTCTACGCCGGCTACATGTACACGCTGCTGGCCGAAACCATGTGCCAGGTCGTGATCGATGGCGGTCCGGTGAAGACGGCCACGGAAGTCTGGACGATTGCCGAGAAGCGCTTTTCCGACGGGATGGCCATCGCCACCACCCTGAACGATGCCGGCCTGCTCAACATGGGGCGTGTGGGGCGGGCCCGCACGCGGCTCGACATGGGGAACCTCGCCGGCGCGGCCGCCGACGCCGCGCTGGTACCGGCCGGCTACTCGCGCGTGGCGGAGTTCAGCGAGGTGACGCCGTCCCGGGAGAACCGCTTCTTCAACCTGACCATCCGCAACGACTTCCTGTCGGTGGCTCCGGCCTATCAGGGGCTCACGGTCAATGGGGCGCCGGATCCACGGGTGCGCCTGGTGAACGTGAATCGGCGGGGGCCGGACAACGCGACGCCGATGTACCAGCAGACCAAGTACACCGGGAGTGGGGCAGCCCCACAGGTGATCGCCTCGTACGCCGAGGCGCAGCTCATCCTCGCCGAGGCGTCGTCCGGACAGACGGCACTGGATGCGATCAACCGGGTGCGAGCGCTGTCCAGCATTGCACCGCTCTCGGCCATCCCGGCTGGCGAAACGCTGCGGACGGTGATCATCGAGGAGCGGCGGCGCCAGCTCTTCAGCGAGGGGCACCGGTACGTGGACATGCTGCGCTTCAAGCTCCCCTTCCCCACGGGCGTCAATCGGAAGGGGCAGACCTACAGCAATCTCACCTGCATCCCGCTGCCGTTCGTCGAAACGCGCAACAATCCGAATCTCAAGTCGGGCTGAGGTCCGTGTTGTCTGCCGGCCCCGTCGCCTGACCCAGGCGGCGGG
>Ga0068876_10003997_pt1 | contig 10446 bp, 6 predicted proteins | sample NOAtaG_6_FD_66442 | JGI IMG/M metagenome (GOLD analysis project Ga0068876, IMG submission 66442) | Freshwater lake microbial communities from Lake Erie, under a cyanobacterial bloom - NOAA_Erie_Diel5S_2200h metaG | ecosystem: Environmental > Aquatic > Freshwater > Lake | place: USA: Ohio, Lake... | reverse complement strand
AATAATTTTAAGCAGTTAGTTAATAACAGATTGACTCTCTACAAATAAAAAAAATGTTTGTGAAATGACCAAATCAGCCAGTGCTATACTACTGCTTGTTGCTGCTGCTGCCTTTTGTACATATCGGCATAGTAGCCGCCCGCATGAAGCAACGCGGCAGGCGCGCCCGACTCTACCAGCCTACCCTCTTCAAGTACCAGCACCCTGTCGAACTCCAGCAAACTAAAAATGCGATGGGTTATTATGATGGCTGTTTTATTTTGCAAAAAGGCTTGCAATCCCTCGGTGATCCGCTGCTCCGTTCGCGCATCCACCGCGCTCAGGCAATCATCCAATAACAAAATGGATGGATGGCGCAACAGGGCCCTTGCAAGGGTGATCCGTTGTTTTTGACCTCCACTGAGCATTACCCCTCTTTCTCCCACCATCGTATCGAACCCGGCAGAAAGTTGATGGATCTCCTCTTCAATGCAAGCAAGGCGAGCGGCGGCAGTAATTTTTTCGAGCTCGACCTCTTCACTTCCAAATGCAATATTGGCGCGTACCGTATCACTAAACAAAAAGACATCCTGGGGTACGTAGCCGATTTGACTGCGCAGGGAATGCAAGTTGATCCTCTCCAAGGGAACATTGTCGAATGTTATCTGACCCGATGAAGCATCGAATTGCCGAAGCAGTAACTGAACGAGCGTGGATTTACCGCTGCCCGTGCGACCCACAATAGCTACCTTTTCGCCCGGTGAAATGGTGAAACTTATATCCTGGAGGGCCTTGATCCCCGTATCGGCGTACGTAAAATGGACGCGATCGAAGGTAATGCCTCCCTTTAGGGGATGAGGGATGGCATCGGCGGCATCGGTAACGGCCGGTCGTGCTGACAAGAATTCATTGATGCGTTGTTGTGATGCGGCGGCACGCTGCACCATGCTAGCGGTGAGGCCAATGGCACTGACCGGGAACGTAAGCATATTTATATACATGACGAATTCCACGATAGTGCTCAGGGTAATGCTATGAGAGCCTTCGATGTAATACAGCCCGCCGATCATAATGGTGAGCAACGTACTAAGCCCGATCAACAAACTGATCGACGGAAAATAGAGGGACTCCACCTTGACCAGGCCCAAAACTTCTTTTTTATAGCGCCCTGCGATCTGCCGAAAGAATCCCGAAAGGGCCTGCTCTTGGGCAAAGGCCTTGACCACCCGAATGCCCGAGTAGGTCTCTTGTGCATGTGTAGTAAGATCTGACAATGCCTCTTGAATTCGTTCGCTACGCCGGTGGATCAGATTATTGATATAGTAGATAGCAATGGCCAATATTGGCAATGGCAACAATACATAGATGGTCAGCTCCACGTTCCTTCTGAACATAAAATACAAACTCAGCGAGATAACAGATAGCAGGTTGGCCATATACATGACAGCAGGGCCGGTAAACATTCTGACGCGGCTTACATCTTCGGTAATGCGGTTCATGAGGTCGCCCGTACGCTGCTGACGAAAAAAAGCGGCATCAAGCAATTGATAGTGCGAAAAGATCTGGTTCTTTTGTTCGTACTCTATATAGCGACTCATTACGATAAGCGTTTGCCGCATCATGAACAAAAAAATACCTCTCAACAAGGCCAACAGCAAGATCACTGCCCCACACAGTGCCACCACTGTTCCCACATCTGAACCCCACTGCCGGATCCATTCAATCAACAACTTTACCGACCTGTCGTAGCCCGCGTAAACGACAGGAGATTGATAGCCCTGCAACGACAGTGCCCGCTGAACATGGTCAATCACGAATCCAGTGACCTGGGGAGACAATACGTTAAAGTAGTTGGAGAGAATAACGAATCCAAGGCCAGCCGCCAGTCGAAGACGATACGTCCAGAAAAAAGGTGCCAGTGAAAATAATTCGCGCATAGAAAGAATAGTAAAGTTAGCTTTTGTTGAGCGGGATTTGGGCTGAAAAGATCATTGGCGTACATTTGCGCCGGAGAGATGGCAGAGCGGTCGATTGCGGCGGTCTTGAAAACCGTTGACTGTAACAGGTCCGGGGGTTCGAATCCCTCTCTCTCCGCACTTCAAATTGAATGCCCCCCTGGGGCATTTTTTAGTTGGCGAGCATAGAATGCTTGCATTCCAAACCGAGCACAATGAAAAATGGTTGGGCCATGAAATAATCCCACGCGCAACGAGAATAAGAGTGCTCAATTTCCGCCCACAACAGCCTCGCGATACCCATCGGCTTGCTGGGTGAGTTTAACTGCGATCTTCTTTTTTGTGGCAATGGTCTGTTCAATGCGACCCTTGATGAGATCGTGCGTAGAAAATGGGAAAAACAAAGTAGTAGTACCCCCTTTTGTTTCGACAGCGTAAGGGATTTTTTCGGTCGTTCCATAAAAACAAAGGACATATCCCGTTTTTCCACCGCTGAGCACCAAGGGATAGCTTACGCGCAATGAGTGCTCGTAGCTGCCATAGGTGCCATCAGCCATGTTAGCTACTTTGAAAGAAGGAGTGCCAAGCCCGACTATTTCGATAGTTTCACTATTGTCTACGCCGCTACGAACTGGTTTAAAGACCATGCTGCCCCGACTAGCCGCTTTTTCGGTCCGTATGTCCTCGGCTGCGGGTTGCTGCGACTGAGACCACACTGGGACGGCACAAAAAAGCAAGAAGCTAAACAAGGAGAGTAATGACTTCATAAAAAAGGGGTGTTTATTGGATAAAAATACATCAAATCGGCACATAAACCCGAAGCCCTTTCCCAGACTTTAAACCGGATATGATCTTTTTTGTTATGAGAATAATGAAACAACATCTTCCTTATTTGGAATACAAAACCTTAGCGCTCCTACTCTGCTTGGCGGTTGTTCTGCCTGCTTGTGGACAACCCTCCGCTACTAAAAAAAATAAACCTGCCATGACGACCCCAGCCTTTTCCGGAAAAACAGATACGGCCACCTTTGCCAACGGATGTTTCTGGTGCACCGAAGCTATCTTCGAGGAATTAAATGGTGTTATCAGCGCTGTTTCTGGCTACACCGGCGGTGCTACTAAAAATCCCACCTACAAAGAAGTTTGTTCCGGCTCTACCGGGCATGCCGAGTGCATTCAAATTACCTACGACCCCCAACGAATAAGCTTCGATGAACTTCTCGAGGTCTTTTGGAAAACACATGACCCCACCACCCTTAATAGGCAGGGTAATGATGTGGGCACTCAATACAGAAGCGGCATATTCTACCACAACGAAGAGCAGCGACAAAAGGCCGAGGCGTACAAGACAGCCCTGGACCACTCGGGCGCCTGGAACGACCCGATCGTAACCGAAATAAGTCCGTTTACGGTATTTTATTCGGCTGAGGATTATCACCAGCAGTACATGGAACAAAACGGAAACAGTAATCCGTACTGCCAATTCGTAATTCAGCCTAAGCTCGATAAATTTCGAAAGGTATTTGCCGATAGGCTCAGAAAAAACTGATCAGATACCACAAAATAAAACTGGAACACGCTCATCTGACCAAGGCGGGGTATATTAGCGTTGAATTGATCCAACAATATATAAGCCGCCCATGCGAGTTTTTTACTTTACGCTCATACTAACAGGCCTATTATGCGGTTCAAGCTACTTGAACGCGCAGCCCCTTCAACGCAAAGCCTCTTACACCTTGGACGATTCACTGCGCGGATCACTGAACCCGGAACGCAGCTGGTGGAACGTGCAGCACTATGCCCTTTCAGTAGTACCCGACTTTGCTAGCAAAACAATTACCGGCACCAACACCATTGGTTTTATAAGCACCCATGCCAAGGCCAAACCCGTTATGCAGATCGATCTGCAATGGCCCATGAAAATCGACAGCGTACTGTTCGAAGGACGTCGGGTTGGTTTTGAAAAAAGAGGCAAAGACAGCTGGCTGGTACAACTAAACATGCGATCGGTTACCAAGAAAAAGAACGAACAATCGGTTACGATCTATTTTAGCGGAACTCCGCGCACCGCCAAGAATCCCCCATGGGACGGGGGCTGGATCTTTTCGAAAGATAAAGAAGGAAGACCTTGGATGACGGTCGCCTGCCAGGGACTGGGGGCCAGCGTATGGTACCCTTGCAAAGATCACCAAAGCGATGAACCTGATCGAGGCGCAACACTTTCCATAACGGTACCAGACTCGCTGAAAGCGGTAGCCAACGGGCGATTAGTTGGCCAAAGCGCTCCCCAAAAAGGATGGAACACCTTCGTGTGGCAGGTAACTAATCCCATCAATAATTACAACTTGGTGCCCTACATTGGTAATTATGTACACTGGAAAGACCAGTACGAGGGCATTGGCTCTAAAAAACTAGATCTGGATTACTGGGTTTTGGATTATAATATCGACAAGGCCAAGCTCTCTTTCAATAAGGATGTACCCCGCATGCTAAAGGCCTTCGAGTACTGGTTTGGGCCCTACCCCTTTTATGAGGACGGCTACAAATTGGTGGAGTCATCGCATTTAGGCATGGAGCATCAAAGCGCGATTGCCTATGGGAATGGTTTCAAAAACGGGTATAGGGGCCGAGACCTATCGGGCAGCGGATGGGGTAAAGATTGGGACTACATCATCATTCATGAAAGCGGTCACGAATGGTTTGCCAATAACATTACCACCAATGATATTGCGGATATGTGGGTACACGAAGGATTCACCATGTATTCGGAGGTGCTCTTTATCGATTATCACTACGGAAAAAAAGCGGCCGATGAATACTGCCGCGGGGTACGCAAGAATATTCGTAACGACAAACCGCTCATTGGTGACTATGGTGTAAACCAAGAAGGCAGCGGAGACATGTATAACAAAGGGGCCGGTCTATTGCACCACATTAGAGAGATGATCGGTAACGATTCTTTATTTCGAGCCATTCTTATAGGGCTCAATAACGATTTTCGTCACCGCACGGTAGACTCTAAACAAGTGGAGGCCTACTTCTCGCAAAAAGCACAACTAAATCTCTCATTGGTCTTTGACCAATACCTGCGTAGCACCACCATTCCCGTACTGGAGTACCAGATCGATCGTGGTAAGATCAGGCTTCGTTTTCGTAATTGCATAGACAACTTTCAGATGCCGGTTCGCTGGGGGCAACGCCAATTGACCATCACCACGCAATGGACCGAAACAACCATTGACGAAGACAGCGATCCACAGCAACTAGACGGCAACTATTATTGGACCCTTCGCAGCATCGGTTGACCGCACAGATACTATCTTTATGAAATGAGCGTAATTAGAAAGCAAAGTATACTCTCTACCCTGGTCATCTATGCCGGCTTTGCGGTCGGCCTGCTCAATACGTATCTTTTTACCCGACAGGGACTATTTACCGAGGAGGAGTTTGGACTTTATAACGCCTTTATTGCGATTGCAACGTTACTAGCCGCTGCCGGAAACCTGGGAGCCCCCTATTTTATCTATAAATTTTATCCGTACTACCGCGACCACCTGCGCACGGACAAAAACGACCAGCTGACCGTATCTATCCTACTGGGCGCGCTTGGCTGTGTAGCGGCCATTCTCGTCGGTTTCTACATTGAGCCAATCGTAATAAAAAAATATGCGACCAATGCCCCCCAGCTGGTGAACTACTACCACTGGACCTTCTTGCTGGGGGCAGGACTTTTGCTATTCACCATTTTGGAAGCTTGGAACTGGCAGCAGCAACGGGCCGCCACCAGCCACTTTTTAAAGGAGGCGGGATGGCGACTATTCATTTTATTGCTGATCGGCTGTTTTGCGGCGGGCATTATTCCCAGCTACGATGTTTTCATTAAACTTTTTGCTTTTAGTTTTCCGCTGATCGCCATTGCGCTACTACTGATCTTGCTATACCGTAAACAAGCACCACTGGCAAAGCCATTCAGCCATGTGAGCCATAGACTCAGGAGATCGGCCACTCGATACACCAGTTATACCTACTTCGGCACCTTGATCTTTACTATTGCACAAGTGTTTGACACGATCCTTATAGCATCGGTGGTAAGCAATGCGATGGCCAAAGTAGCCCTTTACTCGCTTGCGCAGAACATGGCATCGCTGGTGCAGGTACCGCAACGAGGGGTCATTGCGGCCGCGATAGCACCCCTCTCCGCTGCCTGGAAACAAAAAGACATGACCACGATCGCAAAAATCTATCAACGATCGTCCATCAATCAACTTATAGTGGGCTCCGGACTATTGGTATTACTGCTGATTAATTACAAGGATGCAGTAGCGACCTTTCACTTGAAGCCGACCTATTTACAGGCATTTTCAATTTTAGTATTACTGGGGATGACCAAGCTGATCGACATGGGCACTGGAGTCAATTCACAGATCATCATTACTTCGCCTAAGTGGCGATTTGAGTTTACCAGTGGTCTCGTGTTACTGGCCGTTATGTTGCCCCTCAGCTATTGGCTAACCAAAAAAGAGGGCATCATCGGTACGGCCCTGGCCCAGCTAATATCTATCGGTTGCTACAACCTGTTTCGTCTGTTTTTCTTGTGGAAACAATTTGACCTACAACCCTTCTCCCTAAAATCGTTATACACCATTGCCTTGGCCGCAGGGGGATGGACCTTTTGCCATTTTCTTTTTCAAGAGTGGAGCGGATGGGCAGCCCTGATGACACAGAGCTTGACCTTTATGCTGGTCTACGCGGCCGGCATATACCTACTGCAACTTACGCCCGACGCAAAGGAACTGCTCGCAGCCCTTCGAAAAAAAAGTGCAAACCCGTAACACACCGGTTGTTCAAGTAGCTTATTGCCTTGTAGAACCCGCAGGAATACGACCTGCCGAAATAAAACGTTTCTGATAATAAGGATCGGATAGATCACTGACCGTAACCCCATTGCTCACCGATGCGTGAGCAAACTTTCCATTACCTAAATAAATACCCACATGAGAAACACCTTTACCCCTTGTAGCATAAAAGAGAAGGTCTCCGCTCGCAAGTGTCTCCATGCTGGCGGGTTCGCAATACGCATGCTGCTGTCTGGACGTACGAGGTAATTTATACCCGCAGCATCCATCCAACACTTGCATGGTAAAGGCCGAGCAATCGATCCCCGATCGATTACTGCCCCCCGATCGGTAAGGCACCCCCATCCACGGATCGATCTGTTCCAGCAACCCTGATGAGGGCAACTGCTCGACCTCTGTGTCGAGCAACACAGCGTATTTGAGTTGAACGGGCGTGGCCGACTCTATCTGCGGCGCACTGTAGGTTAAAGGAGTCGGCTGCACTTGAACGGTCTGGCTTACGGTGGGCGCAGCGGAAGAAGCGCGGGTTGGGCGAATGGGCTTGCTCTCAACCTCCTTTGTCGGTAGAGGCTTGTCTACTGCCAGGGGAGGTAAAAATTGAGGAGAAACGGATGCGGTAGTTGTTGACACTACAGGCCGGTTGCGTTCAGTAAAGGAGGAGATCAACGCACACCCGCTTAACACCGAAATGGCAAGGATTAGAAAAAAATTATATAGAAAGAAACAGGGCCTCAATGGTGTATATCGGAATTTTGCAAAGGTAGCTAATTTGCCTATTATTGACCTTCTATGAAGTTCTCTCACCTGCATGTTCACACCCAATTTTCGCTCTTAGATGGTGCTGCCTCCATACCCGCCCTTTATAACAAGGCCATCAGCGATGGCATGCCCGGTCTTGCCATCAGCGATCATGGAAATATGTTCGGCGTGTTCGAGTTCGTGGCAGAGGCCTATCGCCATAAAGACGAGAACGGAAAATTAAAGGTGAAACCCATCGTGGGATGCGAATTTTACCTGACCGAGAACCGCCATCAAAAAACATTTACCAAAGACCAAAGGGACAAACGCTATCACCAGATCTTACTGGCCAAGAACGAGAAGGGATATCACCATCTCGTCAAGCTGACCTCACTGGGCTATGTGGAGGGGATGTACAGTAAATATCCCCGCATCGATAAGGAGCTGATCGTAAAGTATGCCGAGGGACTCATCGCAACTACCTGCTGCCTTGGCGCCTCCATTCCACAAGCTATTTTAAAGAAAGGAGAAGAAGAGGCCGAGAATGAATTTCGCTGGTGGCTCAATATATTTCAACAAGACTTCTATGTAGAGTTACAGCGCCATGGACTCCCCGAACAAGACAAGGTCAACGAAGTTCTCGTTAAATGGGCCAGAAAGTACCAGGTAAAGATCATTGCCAGTAACGATAGTCATTATGTGGAGCAAGACGACTTTAATGCACACGACATCTTACTTTGCATCAATACCGGCGAAAAGCAATCGACCCCCGCGCTGCGAGAGATCTCGGACGACGACGTGAACGTTCGTAACAAACGCTTTGCCTTTCCGAACGACCAGTTCTTTTTTAAGACCGCTGCGCAAATGCGCCAAACCTTCGCCGATCTGCCTGAGGCCATCGACAACACGAATGAAATTGTCGAAAAGGTAGAGCCGGTGAATTTGACGCGCGATATTTTGCTGCCGAATTTTCCGGTAGCCAACCGATTTCAGATTCATACCAAAGAAGAGACCATTGGCAAATACAAAGTGTCTGCCGAGTCGCAAAACCAATGGGAATACCTGCGTCATTTGACCTACGAAGGAGCAGAGAAACGATACCAAGCCCTCACCGACGAGATCAAGGAAAGGATCGAGTTCGAATTGTTCACGATCAAAATGATGGGCTTTGCCGGTTACTTTTTGATCGTTAGCGACTTTATAAGGGCCGGACGTGAAAAAGGTGTCTTCATCGGACCCGGCCGGGGTTCCGCCGCAGGCTCTGTAGTGGCTTATTGTATAGGCATTACCAATATAGACCCCATCAAGTACAACTTACTTTTCGAACGCTTCTTGAACCCCGATCGTAAATCGATGCCCGATATCGATACCGATTTTGATGACGAGGGGCGGCAAAAAGTGATCGACTATGTGGTAGAGAAATATGGAAAGAACCAGGTGGCGCAGATCATCACCTATGGAACGATGGCTGCCAAGATGAGCATCAAAGACGTGGCTCGTGTAATGGACCTTCCGTTAACCGATTCTAACGCACTGGCTAAATTGGTGCCCGACAAACCGGGCATTGAACTACGTCGCGTCTTACATGCCCCACTCAAGGCCAAGGACGGCCAAAAATCGCTCGAAGAAAAAGACGGGCTGGGCAATGACGATCTGGAGAGCGTCAAAAAACTCAGGGAGATCTACAAGCAAAAAGAATCCATTGCCTCTAAAGTATTGCACGAGGCCGAGCGACTCGAAGGCTCCGTACGAAGCACAGGTATACATGCAGCCGGCATCATCATTGCGCCCAGAGACCTCACCGACCTTATACCGGTGGCAACGGCCAAGGACTCACCCCTGTGGGTTACCCAGATAGAAGGTAATGATATTGAGAGTGCCGGTATCATCAAGATGGACTTTCTGGGCCTTAAGACGCTCTCTATTATCAAACAAGCCCTGACCCTGATCAAACAGTTGCACGATGTAGATATCGACATTGATAAGATCCCACTCGATGATGCCAAGACCTTTGAACTTTATCAACACGGTGCTACCATCGGTACCTTTCAGTTCGAAAGTCCGGGCATGCAAAAATACCTGCGCGAGCTAAAGCCCGATAAGTTCGGTGATCTCATTGCCATGAATGCCCTCTATCGTCCGGGTCCCATGGCCTACATTCCCAATTATATCGATCGAAAACATGGCAGAGAGGCTATCAGCTACGATCTGCCCGAGATGCAAGAATACCTAGAGGAGACCTATGGTATTACCGTGTATCAAGAACAAGTGATGCTGTTGGCGCAAAAGTTGGCCGGGTTCAGTAAAGGAGACGCAGACGTCTTACGAAAGGCCATGGGAAAGAAGAATCGAGAGACCCTCGATAAAATGAAAAAACAATTCATTGAGGGTGCCACCGCCAAGCTACTTCCAGCCGATCGACTGGAGAAGATATGGACCGACTGGGAAGCTTTTGCACAATATGCCTTCAATAAATCGCATTCTACCTGCTATGCCTATGTCGCTTACCAGACCGCCTATCTAAAGGCCCACTACCCTGCTGCTTACATGTCGGCCGTGCTTAACAATGCGGGCAGCATTGAAAAGATCACCTTCTTTATGGAAGAGTGCAAGCGAATGGGCATCAAAGTGCTGGGGCCCGATAGCAATGAATCGCTAAAAGGTTTTGCGGTCAATGCCAAAGGAGAGATTCGATTTGGGCTGGGAGGATTAAAAGGCGTGGGTGAGGCAGCCGTTGAAAGTATTATTGAAGAAAGAAAGAAAGGTGGATTGTATAAGAGCGTATTCGATTTTATCAAACGGGTCAACCAACGCACGGTCAACAAACGAACCCTCGAGAGTCTGGCCTACGCCGGTGGCTTTGATTGTTTTCCGGAATTACACCGGGCACAGTACTTTACCATACCCGACGGGGAGCA
>Ga0068876_10003995_pt1 | contig 10446 bp, 4 predicted proteins | sample NOAtaG_6_FD_66442 | JGI IMG/M metagenome (GOLD analysis project Ga0068876, IMG submission 66442) | Freshwater lake microbial communities from Lake Erie, under a cyanobacterial bloom - NOAA_Erie_Diel5S_2200h metaG | ecosystem: Environmental > Aquatic > Freshwater > Lake | place: USA: Ohio, Lake... | reverse complement strand
ACAATCAGATCGCCATTCTCAAGAAAATTAAGGCCTTCTGCCGAACTTTCATCAATTAAACTGACAGATTTCCAGATTACCGAACCATCTGCCGCGTTCAGAGCATATAAATACGCAGCATTGCTGTTTCCAGAACGGGAGGCGTAAATCACCCCATTTTTAATTGCTGAAATTCGGTTTTGCCAATCTGTGGAAGGAAAATCTACCGGTAAATTCTTCGTCCAAAGTGTATCTCCATTTCGAATATCCATCATGACAATTCTACTCCCATTTAAAACGTCACTGGTATTACTTATTCTCACAGCAGCAAGATAAATACTATCGCTGACCGGAGCGCGCGCAATGGTGGATGACTCACCGCCTGACCATAAAAGCATTTCTGTATTCGGGCCATATTCAGCGGATAAACCATTTCGCAGTACATTTCCCCCAGTTGAGACAGACCAGTTTTGAGCCGATACATGCAGGCTTGATAAAAACGTGAATAAAACAATCTTTAATCTAAAAAATCGTTGTTCAGTACCTCTAAAAATGTTTTCAGTATTACGTTTCATACGTTAATTTCCTTGAGAAGTATTTCGTTTCCAACACTCATTTAAGTTCTGCGGTTTTCAAACTTGAACTTCACGATGAAGCTCAATGTTGAACCACTATTTTTATGCGATTTATACTACTTTTCCCTTCAATCTGAATGAAATAAACACCATCCTCAAAGGTTGATAGATCAAAGCGACAGCTATCATTTTCAACAGTACCTTGCAACACCATTTGACCTTTCGTATTTATCAACTTAATTCTTGGGTTATCATTTGCCGAAATATGGATGTTGACAAGACCATTTGCCGGATTTGGATAAACCAGAATAGGTTGATCATTGTCAGTTTCATCCAAAGAGGATGTTTCGTCTTTTAAACAGCGGATGGGAAGTCCGGTCAGAATATGGCTGTCGCTTGTATATGCCGCTTGACTATCATAACCAACTAATAAAACAGATGAATTCAACGCATCGACGGATGTTGATGACCATACATAAGCCATGTAGTATAAATTCTCATAGAAACCATTGTTATTTGCTCTCCAGCCGGATGGCAATAAGGTGAAGCTACTTGAGTTATCTGCTCCAGTATTTGGAGACAACCAATGAGCAAACCCCATCTCTTTCAGTTTTCCTCCAGCCACAGCATTTCCCCCAAGAAAAGTAATAAGCTCCTCCCATTCGGTAATAGCAGGTACATGGTAACCCGTTGGGCAAACATTTCTGGCATCCTTAATTACATACCAATTATACAAATTGCCGTAAGTACTCGCATTGGCAATATCCCCTTGGTAGTGACAATATGCCGCTTGTAGCTGTGTTGACCACTGCGTGTCATCCAGAACAAGGGAAATCGCATCCTGATTATTGAACCTAGTGACCTTTAAATTTTCGCCCAACCAAACTTGATTTCCAATTGATACGGTATTGTAACTATTTCCATCGACGTCGGCTACGGTTTGACCGAAAGCTGAAATGCTCGAAATAAATAGAAAAAATATTACTGATGCCTTGTTTTTCATGGGTTTTATTTTCGTTTGGTAGCAAGGACAAAAATAACCGTTGAACATCTTTAATTAAAATCTATTTTTGCTTAAGATTATATCTCATAGAATCTAGTTAAAATTTAATGAACATAATTTTTCATCTTTAATTTAGCTCTTCTCTTTTTCATCATGAAAAGCCATACATCGGATAAGCTACACGCATTGATTCACTCATTAAGCCCCACAGAAAAGCGGTTTTTCAAACGCTATTTAGTAGCAAGAAAGGAAGAAGCAAATGATTACCTACGGTTATTTGACCTCTTAAATAGATTGAAGCAATTCGACCAAGAAACGTTTATAAAACAAACCTGTGAATATGCTTTTCACCGCAACATCGAGGTAAAAAAACACTACTTGTTCGACGCGATTCTGAAAGCGATGCGACACTACCGTGATAAAAAAAACGGATTGATCAATTCCTTATTAGAGATTGACATTCTAACTGAAAAGGGATTGTTCAAAATTGCATACCAACGCCTAATTGCCGCAAAGAAAAAAACGATCGCTTGTGATCAATTTAGCGTTACGTTGCAATTGCTTGAACGGGAACTTCAGTTGTCGCGGAACATACCATCAATTCGTATTAAAACCTGCTTAAATCTTCAACGGGATTGCCTTGCGAAAAATCAAAACTTACTGGACTATACCGAGCTATTCAATGATTTACGGCATTTAATACAAGAAAATAGTTTTGTCCGAAATACGAAGCAATTATTGAAATACGAACGGATAAAAAGAAACCGGCTTTTTACGGACGAGGAAAAGGCCACATCATTGAGCGCCAAGTTGTATTTCTATGAAATTCGCTATTTGTACTATGCTTCTGTTGGTGAAAGTAAATCAAGCAGCGTAGCAGCGAAAAAAATGCATGCGCTTTTGGTAAAACACCCTAAAAATTTGAGCACATTTGGTTTGTTTTATTTGCGTTCGGTGGCCGCTCGGTTATCTACGTTGGTTTTGTGTGGTTTTGAAAAAAAAGAATTTACCTACCTCATCAAGGAATTAAAAAGAATATTGATTGGCAATACCAATGTTGAGCATAGAAAAATTGCCCAATCTTACCTATATCAATTTCAATTAATCTTTTTTATGAAGGCGAATGAGTTTTCAAAAGCACTGACGTTGATTGCACCAATTATTCGGTTTCTTAAGGAAAATGAAGTGCTTTCCAGTGGAAATGCGGTGAAATATTTACGCTTTGATATTGCCAAAACGTTCTTTGTTACTGGAAACTATAAAGAAGCGATGCAATGGTTTCACAAAATTACCATCACCGGAAAAAAGCATGGAGGTAACGACATCTATGCCTTTTCGCGTATCCTGACTCTCCTTTCGCTCATCCTTTCTAACGAGACAGAAAACATTCCCTACGAAGCAGGAAAACTCAAGAAAGAACTGAGTAAATTGGAGGCCTTACATGAATTTGAAACCTTCTTAATTAGTCGTATTAGCCGGAAATTCATCCACTGGCATGGATTAGATAGAAAACAAAAAGCGGGCTTATTAGAAGATTTTAAAAGGGAATTGAGTGAGCAACTTTCACAAAAATGGAGAGCGAATACCCTGCTTTATTTCGACTTTGAATGGTGGATCGATAAACAGCTAGACTACTTAACAAAAGCAAACTGAGTTGGGATTATCAATACCCGTATGATTCGGACACATCAATTTATTGGAAATGAATGCGCGGATTTTACAACTCTTTTTTTAAAATAGTACAAACGCTACAGAGTGAGTTGGGGAGCGCGTTTAATAGGAAAAAGAAAAGCACCTTTACAAAGGTAACGGCGCTTTTCTTTTTAGTGGTCTCGACAGGAATCGAACCTGTATCTAAAGTTTAGGAAACTTCTATTCTATCCGTTGAACTACGAGACCTTCGTGCAAAGGTAGAAATGATTTTTATTCTCACGATACAGGATTCCGCGAATTTCTTATCCTTACATGACACTGCATTAAAATTGTGCACGGCAGAATACGGTGAAAGAAGCCGACCAAAGGCGCAAATAACGGATAATGCCTAATGAATGACCCTTTTAATTTTCATTATAACTTGACAAACTGCCTTACCGTACCATTTAAATTCAATAGATAGAGTCCACTTGGAAGATTTCGAACCGAGATAGCTTTATTGGAAGCGGTCACCATTTGTTCAAGGTATAGGTTGCCCATTAAATCTGTGATCCTAACTTTTCCTTCAAGGTTTTCCCCTTGTAAAACAACTGTTTCTTGCGCTGGATTCGGATACAGCACGAAATTCATCTCATTCAAATCTGTCGTTCCTACACCACATCCAGCAATAAATATTCCTCCCGGAGAACCATCAGGACAACCAGCAAACCAGTTGGACCCTTCGTTCATCATTCCAGTTGAACTTAACAGTTCCAACGTATATCCATTTCCGTTAGCTTCTACTGCCCATGGTAAGTCATTGCGGTAATCCACAGAGAAACGTAAAATTCCATTGTTATCAAACAACATAATGGCATCCGTATTTCCAATTGAAAAAGAAATAGGTCCAACACTGTTCGAAATGGATGGATGAACTGCATTAAAAAGCGAATTGTCTTTGTAAACAACCAATCGTCCGCCTGCAGGGAGATTGGTGCCTGAAGCAAATGTGAATGGCGAATTTAAGTTTCCGTCAGTTACTGTCCAATCTGTTAAGTCCAAATCGGTCGAGTGTGTGGATAGCAACTCGAACCAATCACCGGCATCTGATGTCGGAGAGGAAAGGTAATTGATTTCTGAAACAATTACAGTTGAATCGCACGGTTGAAAAGCTTGTCCTGGAGAACCGCCCACACATCCAGAAAACCAATCCGAAGGATTATCCACGGAGGCTGGATACCCATTGAATTCGAGTGATCGACCATGACCATTAGCACCCATGGGCCATGGCCAAGAAGTGGTGTAAGTCACTTGTTCAGCCATTGCTCCATTGTTGTTTTTTATGAAAATCGTTTCCCCGTTGTTAGCCAAATTGAACCCTAGAGGCCCTATCACATTTGAAACAGCAGGATACTGCGCTTTGAATAAAGTTGTATCGCTTACCACTACAATCCTTCCATTCGCCGGAATCTCAAGGTCATAAGGCAATTGAAATTGGTTAAAATAGCTACTGTCCGAAATTTTATAACTGCCAATATTCACAGGAACGTTGGCCTTGTTGTAAATCTCAAACCAATCACCACCATTGATGCTTTCCTCTGACTGAGGCATGATCTCGCTAACCTCAATTGGGTCGCTTACAGCACTTCCCGTGAACCAAGCAGTGAACGCCGCATTTCCAGTAGGTGTAATCAATAATTCATCTTGGTAATTATTCACATTGAAATAAGTGTTAGGTGACCAATGATCAAAGGTATATCCAGGATTCGGAATAGCTGTTATACGCACAGGAACGCCTTTAAAATAAACACCACTCCAAGGCAATTCATTTTCACTTGGCTCAATGGTAGAAATATGGATTCTCCCCGCTCCTGCCGGTTGGGCATCGAGGGTGAAGGTTACTTGTCCTGACAAGGCAAAATAAGTTTGTACCACATTTCTAGCACCCTGAATCCTGCTTTGATTCCAATTCAGCATATTGGTCATACCGTTTAGAAAATTGTTCATCGTCCCACTCCAGCGTGTATGATGTCTTGGAATCCAAGGCGCTACCTCATTTATCATCGAATTTCCCAAGGCAACCACATTGTTCTGTTGCCAAATGGTGTTAATTAAATCTGCATACCGATCAATGAAGTAGTTTCTAAATTGCACGTTGTCAAACAGCTGGTTACAAATGTTATCAAGGTAAACATTCGCGTTATTAGTAGCGTGGGTAAGGAAATCATCCGTTGGCAAAGAATTATAAAGCCCGTAGCCAAAATCTAAATCCATGAGCATCATACGCCATTTCTCTCCGGGAGCATGCCAATACTTAATGTTGTTGGCTTGGGTGTTACTCCAGTCCCCGTTTCCATAATACGTTTCAGCAATGATGTAATCGGCGAAATTCTCTAAATCGATTAACGAATCCACCAATGGATAAAAAGCAGGTGAAAGAGGGTTCGCACCCATTACGGCACTGTACATGGGCCAAAAGTCATCAAGCGTACCATCGTTCGCATTCAATCCCTCGAGGTAGTTTTCAGTTAACACCGTCACGCTATCAGAAGGTACATTGTGGTTATTCTCCACGAAATCATTGTTCAATGTTTCACGAAGTTCATACTCTCCGAAATAAGACCCATTTAGAAAAACAATGACAGGAGTATACCCCATGTAATCGCAGTGGGTAGATTTGGTCAAACGCTGCATAAATGCATCCCGCATTCGGGTTCCGTCATAATCGTTTCCTCCATTTCTGAGGTTGAAATCTTTGTATTTGTCTACATGAGGTTTATCCGGAATCAAGGGATAATTAATTTTGTTCATTCCGTAATCGTCTCGGCATTTAACCCTAAAACTTTTTTGCGCCTTCGCACGGGACCATCCTCCATGGATTTTTAAGCCTATTGCTCCCTCAAAACGCTGAATACTGTCTGTTGCTATATACTCGATGTAACTATAACGCTCCCAGTCTTCCCAAAAATTCGCGCCGAAATAAGGGACATTCGTATTGTAATCCGGAGGACCATATACATAAATACCGGTCTGCGTATCATATAGATTTAACGAATCTGTAGACAAGGAAATAATAGGAAGTCCAATGTAGCTTTCATTAATGATAAAGGAGTTTTTCTCTACTAAACTAGGAAGCACCCCAGAAGAAGGGTCAAAACACCTCGCCGATAATACTTTTGTATTCGATATGAGAATCGAATCGGTGTACAATGGGGAACTTTGACTAGGTATTGAACCATCCAAGGTATAACGAATCACTGTATTCGGTTGAATGGTCGTAATAGCCACTTTGAATCCGGTAGCGTAAATTCCTGCAGGTTTCGAAATAGTTGGTTTTTCTAATACCTGACTGAAACAAGATGCACTGTTGGGTAAAGCCGGGGTAGGCGTTGGACTGATACACCATATTCCACCTGCGTTATTGTAGGAATGATCGACAGGTGTTAATGGCAGGGTTACACTTCCTAATACATTGCCAGATGGGTCGCTAAGGTAAAGTTGATCCCCCACATTTATCGTGAAATTGGTATGCCATTCATCGGTCGGTATCAGATTCATCCATGGCAAGGTTGCTGAAAACGTTTGGGTTGACGAAGAGAAACCACCCGCAAGGTAGGCGTTACTGGTAAGATCCGTTGAATTAGCCGCTGCATTATGAACCTGTATGGCTAAAACATTTTCACCGACGAGAAGATTGGCCAGAAAAACGGACTCAGGAATCTCCCAAGAATCGATTGCCAAGCCCTGGTATCCATTTGCCTCATGGTTACTTGCAAGCGTATTAAATGCCGGAGGTACGCCAATGTTTCCAAGATTGGATCTGGCAATCTCTACTCCATTTAAGTAGGCGACAAATCCATCGTCGAAATCCATAAATAGAATCAACCTTTTTAACTCTGAAATATTGGCTGCTGTCATCGTAAATGATTTCCTCAAATAAACAGAGGTAGCCGCAGGAATGGTTGTTCCATCATCCCCGTCACCAAATCCAAATCCACCTATTCCAGAATTCCAACCGGTTAAGTTGGCACCGGGAAGACGCCATGAAGTATTCGGCTCAGCTGTTGGAACCCGATAATTCCATGTTTGGTTGGCCAAAATAATTCCTTCGTAGTGATCTATCAGCGAAACTTTATTCTTTCCACTGGCAAACACCAGTTGGCGCTCATTCGGTGCCATAGTGACATTCGGACAAACCCATTTCAACGGAATATTAATATCGTCGCTCAAACCGTAACCGCTGATATTATTAGGAACCATACCCAAGTTCCGTAACTCGAACCAATCCTCATAGGAACCGTCCTCGTCCTGAATAATTGATATATTACCGGTGCAGGTTTCGCCAATCTCGAATTGAGCAATGGCTTTAGAGCCAAATAGGGTTAAAAATCCCAGAAAAAAAAGGCAGTAGATTCTCATTGTTAACGGTTTGTGATGTAAAGATAATCTTTTAAATAACAAATTATGAAAACGGAAGGTCTAAACTGTTCATTGCATATTCTCAAGCTTTAACGGCAGATTCAATTGATAAAAAATAGGTTGAACTCAATAAGTTAAGTTTCCCATCGTTAACTTTACCGTTTATGAGGGTAATTATTCTGTTTTTTATCTTTTCCATGTCCGTTGGTGGACATGCGCAAATCGGCACAGGTCAATGGCGCATGCACGTGCCCAACCGAAGCGCAAATGACGTGGTTATCCGGGGTAATCAGGTGTTTTCAGCATACGGAAATGGCCTACTAGAAGTTGACATTCAAAGTGGAGAAAAAAGCATTTGGACTGCTGTGAACAGCTTGTCTGACATCAACGTCACCTGTTTAGGGCAGGATCAATCCAAAAAATACGTTTTCGTCGGTTATGACAACGGCAACATCGACAAAATTGATGGAACCACAGTCATCAACATTCCGGCCATTCGGCTGGCACAAATTCAAGGGAATAAACGAATAAACAAAATTGTACCTTACGGAAATTTTATTTACCTAGCTACTGGCTTTTCAATCATTAAGCTTGACCCAGAAAAGGACGAGGTCAAAGAAACATTCTACCCCACATCAGATGGTGCAGGAATCCTGGATATTGCGTTCAAAGGCGATTCCGTTTATGCCATGACGGAAAACCGCGTCCTTTGTGCCAAACTTTCCAACTTTGCTTTGGCAGATCCATCCCAATGGGAAGAGGATTCGAGAATTCCCAACTTAACTTCCAACGTTTATGGTGGGATTGAAGTAATCGATAACCTCTTTTTTATTCATTTCAGAAACACCGATTATGGAAAAGACACCGTTTACCGAATTACTGAAAATGGAATTAGATCATACGCCTCTAATGTCAATTTAGACAATGAAATCAATAACATTAGTTCAGAAAACAACACGTTGACCATTTATGCGGATGGCTTAATTACCAATTGTAACAGCAACGGCGACATTCTATTTTCTTACTCTACTTATTTATTGGAACAATGGATTTACCCGGTAAATGGAGCCCGTTCAAATGGAACCTTATGGATTGCCGATAAAAACCAAGGACTCCTTCGCATGGACAGCGAATATTGGTTCTCTCGTTTCGGTTTTGACGGGCCACCCAAGAATGAGTTTTACGCTATGGAATGGCAGGACGGAAAACTGGCAGTAGCCGGCGGTGGCACCTCCTCCATTGCCAATAACTTCAGTGGTTCAGGGGTGTATTTGTTTGAAGATGAAAGTTGGAAATTGTTCGACCGGGATAACATGAACCTTTGGAATGGTCAGAACATTTGGGATTTTCTTTCAGTATCAATTGATCCCACAAATACCAGTCGAATGGCTATTGGAACATATTCCGAGATTCCTGTATCGATCATTGATAACGGCACTCAAGTGACAGATACTTTCACGCCTCTTAATTCAACGCTTGAACCTACGCCATTGAATTCAGACTGGTCACTCGTTTCATCCTTGCAATACGACGACGAGGGGAATTTATGGGTGCTCAACGGGTTTGCCGATAGGCCTCTGAATGTGTATACCAAGGAGGGACTTTGGTACAATTTCGACTGTGGTGCCAGTTTGAATAATAAATTCTCTCGAAAAATGGTCATCGACTATCAAGGAAACAAGTGGTTTTCCATGGAGGGATCCGGATTGTATGGATACAACGATGGAGGCAGCATTGCTGACCCCTCAGACGATCAACGAATTTTTCTGAATACTGGAGAAAATTCAGGTAATTTACCCTCCAAGTCCGTTACTGCACTGGCTGTAGACTTTGACAATGAACTTTGGATTGGAACCGATAACGGATTCGCAGTGTTATACAATTCAGAAGGCGCATTCGGGGCCTCACCAGGAGAATACGATGCAGACCGAATTAAAGTCCAATTTGAAGGAAATGTCGAATACGTGCTAGGCAATACAAATATCACCGACATCGAAGTAGACGGTGGAAATCGCAAATGGTTCGCGACAGCAAATTCAGGAATTATCTTACTGTCAGCAGATGGATTGGAAATCATTGAGCAACATACGACTGAAAATTCTCCCTTAATCTCCAATAACATCTTGGACCTTGAACTCGATCAACGAACCGGAGAATTGTTCATTGTTACAGACAAAGGACTCATTTCTTACCGAACAGATGCCACTTATCAAGACGAAGACTACAGCAATGTTGCCGTTTTCCCGAATCCGTTACGCCCAGAATACCAAGGACCTGTAACCATACAAGGCATTCAATACAATTCGGATGTAAAAATTACAGACATCGCAGGAAACCTCGTTTACAAAACGGTGTCAAATGGAGGTACTGCCTCATGGAATGGCAAGAACCTGAATGGCGAGGACGTTAAAACGGGTGTCTACTTAATCTGGACGGCATCCATTGATGGGGAAGGCAAAAAAGTAGGAAAAGTGTTAGTCGTTCGATAGGGAACCCAGCGCACAGGTCATGAGAAAAAAAGACACTGCCATTTTACTTCACCGAATAAATTACAGCAACTCGAGCCTCGTTGTTAACTGTTTCACAAAACAACATGGACGTCAATCATTTCTTTTTCAAGGGGGTAAGAAAAAGAGCGCACCTATTTTCCCCCTTTCACTTTGTGAAATAACCTACTACCATCGTACGGACAATGAACTTGGAAAAATAACTGAATTCGCTCCAATGAAATCGTTGCTTCACATTCAGTTGGATCCAATTAAAAGTTCCATCGCTTTTTTTTGGGCAGATATCATCCGTCAAACAACCACGGATGGACAAAACGACTCCGCCATGTTT
>Ga0068876_10003994_pt1 | contig 10448 bp, 10 predicted proteins | sample NOAtaG_6_FD_66442 | JGI IMG/M metagenome (GOLD analysis project Ga0068876, IMG submission 66442) | Freshwater lake microbial communities from Lake Erie, under a cyanobacterial bloom - NOAA_Erie_Diel5S_2200h metaG | ecosystem: Environmental > Aquatic > Freshwater > Lake | place: USA: Ohio, Lake... | reverse complement strand
GCATGATCGCGGCGTTGACGCCCCTGCCCGTTCTCGGGGTGCCGGTACAGAGCGCGGCACTGAATGGCATCGACAGCCTGCTCTCCATCGTCCAGATGCCGCGCGGTGTTGCCGTTGGCACTCTGGCCATCGGGGCTGCTGGCGCCTTCAACGCCGGCCTGCTCGCCGCACAGATCCTTGCCGGGAGTGACCTTGCACTGATGGAGCGCATCACCGCTTGGCGTGCAGAGCGCAGCCGGGAAGTCCTCGAGAATCCTGACCCCGTTGGAAAGACTTCATGAAACGTCTGCTCGTCATCGGCGACGGCCAGCTCGGCCTCATGCTCGCAGAGGCTGCGTCCCGGATTGGCCTGATCCTTGATCGCGTGTCGCCCGAGCAGTCATTGCTTTTCCATGGTACCGGTCGCCACGGCATCGCCCTGCCGCACGACTGGTCGGCCTCCGACTACGAGATCATCACCGCCGAGCGCGAACACCTCCCCGCCAATGCATTGATGGCACGACTCGCAGAGCACCCGGGGTTCGGCGTGCGCTCCGCGATAGCCACGCTCGCCGATCGTCGCTCGCAAAAGGCACTTCTCGACCGCCTCGGCGTCGCCACGTCCGAATGGTGCGTTGTGGAGTCGCAGGAAGACATCGAGCGCCACTCCCGCGTGCATGGCGGCACGGTGGTGGTGAAAGCCGCACAGGGTGGCTATGACGGCCGGGGCCAGTGGCGGCTCGACGCCACGCAGGCGGGAGCCGCGCCTGCCGAGCTTTATGGCCGCATGATCGCGGAGCGCAGCGTACGTTTCGTGCGGGAGTTGTCGCTTGTGGGCGCACGCAAGGCAGACGGCAGCTGCGTGTTCTATCCGCTGGTCGAGAACCGCCACCGTGAGGGCATGCTGAGCTTCACGCTGGCGCCGGCCGAGGGTGCGCACGACTACCAGCCACGCGCAGAGCAGATGCTTCGCTGCATCATGGACGATCTGGGCTACGTGGGCGTGATGGCCGTGGAGCTCTTCGAAGAAGACGGTACGTTGTTGGTGAACGAGCTCGCGCCGCGTGTGCACAACAGCGGTCACTGGAGCCAGGACGGCGCCACCACAGACCAGTTCGAACTCCACCTGCGCGCGTTGTGTGGTTTGCCGATGCCTGCACCCGGCTCGGTTGGCCATACGGTGATGATCAACCTCGTGGGTTGCGAGTTCGACGCTGCATGGCTTTCCCTGCCAACCGCGAAGCTGCACTGGTACGGGAAAGAATTCCGCGGAGGCCGCAAGCTGGGGCATATCAATCTGCAGGCGCCCACGCGGCAAGCATTGTTGACGCAACTCGCATCGATGGCGCCACTGCTGGATCGCGATCACGCCGTCGTGGTGGAAGAAGCATCGGCGCGGCTGCGACTGGCGCAGGCAGAGAGCGAGCCGGCACAGGCCTGATCGTCCACGCAGCCGCCCGCATAGCGCGCTCCAACGCCCACCTCGTATCACGCGGCATCGCTCGATCATGGTGAACCGATGAAAACCTTCGCTCTGCTCGCCCTGCTCTTCCTTGCTGCGCTCGCAGAGGCCCGGGCGACCGCAGGTGAAACTGCTCGACTGCTGGACGCATCCGCCGAGCGCGAGCACCTGCTCTCGTTGGTCGCCGAGCGGCTGGAACACATGCCGCGCGTGGCGGCGGCCAAATGGCGCGACAGCAAAGCTGTATCGGACCCCACCCGCGAGCAGGCACTCCTTGCGACGCTGGGAGAGGACGCCGCAGCGCGAGGGCTGCAGGCAGACGGTGTAGCCGCGCTCTTCACGCTGCAGATGCGGCTCGCGCGGGAGGCGCAGGAGCGGGCCTTCAGGCGCTGGCGTGCAGAAGGCTGCACAGACTGTGCAGCGGCACCCGCGCTCGCTGCACTGCGGCAGGTGCTCGATGGCATCGGGCAGTCGCAGCTCGAGGCGCTGTATCTGCTTGCGCCGCTGGAGCGTGCCGAAAATCCACCGCCGCTGCCGGCGGCGTTGCAGGAACGGCTGGAAGCGCTCATCCCCGCTGCGGCATCACGCGCAGAGCTTTTGCGGCTGATCGACGCAATCCGCCTGCAATCCACACCCGGGCTCGCCCGCGCCCGTGCCAACGGTGTGCTGCGTTTCGGCGTGCCCGGGGATTACGCGCCCTTCGCGCTGCAACAGGCGGGCGCTCTGAGCGGCTCTGACATAGCGCTTGCACAGGCGCTGGCCGCCGCTCTGGGGCTGGAACCCGTGTTCCTCCGCAGCAGCTGGCCGGGGCTCGCGCAAGATCTGCAACGCGACGCCTTCGACATCGCCATCGGCGGCGTGAGTGTTACGCCCGAGCGCGCACAACTCGGTCGTTTTACGCGCGTGTATCACGAGGGCGGCAAAACGTTGCTCGCACGTTGCGCCGATGCCGCGCGCTTCAACAGCGCCGACGCTGTGAACACGCCGGGCGTGCGCCTCATCGTGAACCGCGGCGGCACCAACGAATCAGTGGCGCGTGGGCTGCTTCCGCAAGCATCGCTTCGCGTGTATCCCGATAACATCGGCGTCTTCGCGGAAGTGGCAGAGGGACGCGCCGACGTGATGCTCACAGACGATGTGGAAGCTGAACTCAAATCCCTGCAGGATCGGCGTCTGTGCCGGAGTTTTGCGGGCACGCTGAACCACGTTGGCAAGGCGCTGTGGATGACGCCCGACACGGCGCTCGTCGAAGAAGTAGACGGCTGGCTCGGGAAGGCGATGGCCTCGGGCGAAACGCAGCGCTGGATGGACGAGGCAATGCGCGCTGCCGCAGAAGCCGCGCCGCACCAGAACTAAAACAGGAGAAGAGTCGATGTTTCACGGCTGGAATGTGGTTGCGGTCTGCATGCTGGTCTTCGGGCTGGCCAATGGCATCACGGCGTATTCCTACGGCGTGCTGGTTTTCCCGATGGGCGCGGAGTTTGGCGCGGGTCGTGGCGAGCAGATGCTCGGGATGACAGTGTCCTCCTTTGTCAGCATCCTGTGCGCGCCGCTGCTCGGCAACCTGATCGACAAAGGGCAGGCCAGGCTTCTTTTCAGCGGCGCAGCGCTGCTGCTCGGCCTCGAGCTCCTGCTCATTTCCTTTGCCTCTTCCGTGTGGGTTTTCGTGGCGATCTTCGCGCTGACCACGCCCGTGGTGGGCTCGCTGCTCGGGCCCGTGGGCACCAACACGGTGGTGGCGCGCTGGTTCTCGCGCCAGAGGGCTCGTGCGCTCGGCATCCTGGCGATGGGCACGTCGATCGGTGGCTTGCTGGTACCGCTGCTGTTGCAGACGCTGATCGACAACTACGGCTGGCGCGAGGCCTGCCGCTGGATGGCGCTGCTGGTGCCCGTGCTGCTGGTGCCCTGCGTGATGCTGGTGATCCGCAACCGCCCGCAGGACATGGGCCTGAACCCCGACGGCGATGCAGTTGCGGCCGAGGAGCAAGCGGCGCAAGCAGGGGCCACGCCGATGCCGCAGGTCTTCCGCGACATATCCTTCTGGCGCATTTCGCTTGCCGTGGGCGTGCTGATGGCAGCGTTCACTGCGGCACTCGCCAACCTCGTGCCTTTCGCCGGCGGGCACGGCGTGACGGGCGCGCCGGCGGCGGCGTTGATGTCCGCGCTCGCGGCGGCAGGACTGGGCGGAAAGATCCTCTTCAGCGTCTTCGCTACACGCATCGACCTGAAGATCGCGCTGCTGGTGGCACTGCTGCTGGTGGCGATGCCGCTCGCCAGCCTCACCGTGTGGCATAGCTATGCGGCGATGGTGGCAGCGGCCGTGTGCCTGGGGCTCGCCTCTGGCGCCTTCCTGCCGGCATGGAGCGCGATAGTCGCGCGTATCTATGGCCCCGCAGTGTTCGGGCGCGTGATGGGGCGGATGCAATCCGTGACGATCCCGATGGTGATGATCGGCACACCCGCCACGGGCTATCTCTTCGACCTCACCGGCACCTACGACACGGCCTTCCTCGCGTTCACGGTAGCGGCCGGCCTCGCGATGGCCGTGCTGATGCCGCTGCGTGTGCCTGCCCAGTCGACCTGAGCGCCGAACGCGGATGAACACACCGCAATCCCCGCCCTCTGTCGGCGGGCGGCGTCCGGGCGTATGGTCGGCGTCCTCAGGCATTCACACCCGCAGGAGATTCCCATGAGCGCGATCCTCATCAAGGGCGGCACGGTCATCGACGGCAGCGGCGCACCCGCTCAAAAAGCAGACGTGCGCGTGCGCGACGGGCTGATCACCGCGATTGCCGCGGATCTCTCGCCGGCAGACGACGAGCGCGTGGTGGACGCCAAGGGCTGCCACGTCACGCCCGGCTTCATCGAGAGCCACACGCACTTCGACGGCACCATCTGGTGGCAGCCCGACATGGACCCACTGCCGGGCTACGGCGTCACAACGACGATCATGGGCAACTGCGGTTTCTCGGCAGCGCCTGTGCACGACGACCCGGCGGTGCGCCGCGAGATGGTCGGCATCTTCTCGTTCTTCGAGGACATCCCCGAGAAGCCCTTCCTCCAGGAACTCCCTTGGGACTGGAAGACCTGGCCCGAATACCGCCAGTCGATGACCAGCAAGGTGAAGACTGCGGCCAACTACGGCGCCTTCGTGGGGCATATCGCGATCCGCCTTGCCGCCATGGGCATGGACGCGTGGAACCGCGCCGCCACGGCAGAGGAAATCACCCGCATGGCGGGCATGCTGGACGAGGCATTGGCCGCTGGCGCGATGGGGCTCTCCACGAACTTCCTGGACCACGACGGCAATGACCGCCCCGTGCCCACGCTGCTCGCTGACGATGCGGAATTCACCGCACTGATCGATGTGCTCGCTCGTTACCCCGGCACCAGCCTGCAGGTGGTGCTGGACACCTTCATGCGCATGACCGCACCCGACAGCACTGCGCGCCTCGCACGGCTCTGCGCCGGCAAACCGGTGCGCGTACAGTGGGGCGGCGTGCCCACGCTGATGTTCCAGAAGTTCATCCAGGGCCCGATGATCGATCTGCACGAGCAGTTCAAGAAAGACGGCCTCGATTTCTGGACGGGCTACGCGCACACGGGCCTCACCAGCGTGCTCTCGGTGAACCGCTCGCTGATCTTCGCGCAGTCGAACGACTACGTCTGGCACGAGGTGGTGCTCACGGAAACCGAGGCTGGCAAGCTCGCGCTGCTCAAAGATCCCGCATGGCGCGCACGGGCCCGCGAGTCCTGGGACACGCAGGCGTGGGAGCACGCGCCCATGCGCAATCCCGACCGCCTGCTGCTGGAGAACTCCGACAACAATCACGGCCCCGTGGGCATCACGCTCGCGGAGTACGCGCGCTCGCTCGGCGTGCACCACTCCGATGCCATGGCCGAGTGGATCGTGAACAACGGCATCCAGTCGACGGTGCAGATGGCGCCCTTCGATCTGGACGAGGAAATGATCGTCCGCCTGATCAAGGACCCGAACTCGGTGGGCAACATCAACGACGCGCCCGCGCACGGGCAGATGCTGTGCGGTGCGGGAGAGAACCTGGAGCTCATCACCAAGTACTGGCGCGAGCGTGGCCTGATCACACTGGAAGAAGCGATCTACTGCATGACGGGCAAGCTCGCGGGGCACTTCTGCCTGAAAGATCGCGGGATCCTCCGCGAGGGCATGCGCGCCGACATCACGGTGTTCCATCTCGATGAGATCGCGACGCGGAAGAAGAAAAAAGTGCACGACGTGCCGGATGGCGATGGCGGTTTCATCTGGCGCTGGACGCGCGATGCGGCGCCCATGCGGCTCACGTTGGTGAACGGCGTACCCACCTTCGAGAACGGCGCCTTCACGCAGGCACTGCCGGGGGAGATGCTGAGCCCGGCGGTCTGATCAACCGCTCGGAAACCCCGCCTCTATCCGCGCAAAGTCCTCCGCACCGAGCCGCGGCATATGCACCCGGCTCGGCAGCGGAATGCCCAACGCGCGTTGCAACTGCACCATCGTCTCGGCGGTCTTCACCGCGGTGGTGAGCGGGTTCACCACGGGCACCAACGCACCGCGATGCTCCAGCGTATGGAAACCCTCGCGCCCGCAGATCTGACCCAACCCGCCGCAGGCGATCACCACCACATCGGCACCGTCGTCCACCAGTTCGCGGGCCTGCACTTCGAGCCGCCGGATCATCGCCTGCGGCTCCACCAGCGCCTCGGCAAAGGATGAGGTGAAAGGCTTGCTCTCCACACGCACGCCGCGCGGAATGAGGCGCGAACCCAGCCCCATCGCAACGATCTGCGCCTCCACAAACGCCGCCTGCCCGGGCATATCGGGCACCAGTGCACCAAAGCGTGCGCCCAGCAGGCAGGCGTGATGGAAGGTAGCCTCCGACAAACCGAACACCGGCGTCGAAATGCGCGAACGCGCTTCCGTCACACCGGGATCATCGAAGCAATCCACCACGATCGCGTCGAAGCCTTCCTCGTGCGCGGCGAGGATGCTGCGGATCACCTCGTGCTTCACCAGATGCGCGTACCAAGGATTGCGGAAATCCTCGAGATGCTGGGGCAGCGTGATGCAGCCCGTGGCCGGCGCACGGAAATGGAGCTCCGTGCCCGATGAGAGCACTTTCGCGCAACAGCGTTGCAGCCTGTCGATGTTCCCCTGCAGGTATTCCGCAGGCACGGGCGTGATGTTGAGGACGCAGATCTTCATGTGCGGTTCTCTGCTCAGGGATTGAAGGCCACCTTGATCGCGCCGGCGGCGCGGTTGCCAGCGATGGCGAAGGCTTCTTCGGCGGCCTCCAGCGGCAGGCGGTGCGTGATGAGGAGTTTCGCGATCAGCGGGTTCTGCGCCATCGCGGTGGCGGCAACGTCCACGTCACGGGAGAGGCCCTGCCGCGCATAACTCGCTGAGCCGATGATGCGCAGTTCCTTCATCGAGACCTCGAAGGCCGGCAGTGTGAGGCCCTCCCAATACGTGGCGAGCAACAGCAACCGCGCCCGGGGGCGACACAGGCTCACAGCCTGCGCGATCGATTCGGTCGTGCCCGCGCAATCGATGACGAGGTCATAGCTGCCCTGCGCGTCCAGCGTGGCGCTCAACTGCTCGCCGGCGCGCTTCTGCACCTCATGCCGTGCGAGCAGGCACACATCGCTTGCCGCACGCCGCGCGATCGCCACGGCGCAGAGGCCGATGGTGCCGCCACCCACGATCGCCACGCGATCGGCCGCCGTGATGCCCGCCATCGCGATGCCGTGCACCGCAACCGCAAGGGGCTCCACGAGGCAGGCATCGCGCACCTCGACACCGGAGGGTAGCGGCACGAGGCAGCGCGCGGGCACCAGCATTTCCTCGGCCATGCCGCCGTCCTGCCCCACGCCGAGCACGGCCTGCGGGCCCATCACGCACAGGTTGTAGCGCCCCTGTACGCATTCACCGCAATGGCCGCAGGGCGCGATGGGCTCGATGGCCACAGGCGTGCCGTCCGGCGTGATGCCCGCCACCTCGTGACCCAGCGTGAAGGGAATGGGAAAGCCCATCTTCAGCATGTGCAGATCGGAGCCGCAGATACCGGAGGACGCGACGCGGATGCGCACACCCTCACCAACAGGTAACGGCAAGTCGCGGAGCACGGGTTTGTGATCGTGGCAGCGGACGGCTTTCATGCGGGTGTCTCATTCGGGGCGTGGCCGCATGATCGGCGAAGGCGCGGCTTGTGCACAGAGGCGTCGAAATCGGCAGGCCTGCTGGGCCACAATGGCAGTTCTTAAGCACCGCAGGACACGCCCGCACGATGGACACGCCGCCCGATCGCCTTTCCGTGAACCCCAAGAGCCGCTTCCACGACGAGGACGTCCTCGCACGCGGCGTAGGCATCCGCTTCAAGGGGCAGGAGCGCAACAACGTCGAGGAATACTGCGTGAGCGAAGGCTGGATCCGCGTGCCGCAGGGGCGAGCGGTGGATCGCAAGGGCAACCCGATCACGCTGAAGCTGAACGGGGTAGTGGAGCCTTACTTCAAGGATGCGGCGCAGCCGGAGGCGTGAGTTGGCGATGACAGATGGGATACGCGGGGCGCAGGCTCAGCGCAGAAACCCTGAAGGCAAGCTCACAGGTCGTTGATCGCAACCTTGACCGACGGCTCCTCGTGGCGCGCTGCCACCAGCTCGAGCAGTTCCAGGTCTTCCACCCTTTCCATCATGGCGTCGCAGGCACTGACCTTGGGTTCGGAAATGCCGGCAGCGGTCACGGCAGGCCTCTGATGGGTCATCGGGTTGTGCTCGGGCGGACAGTAAGAGCAGATGCTGGGGCTCTGAATTGGGTGTTTGCTCACGCCAACGCTGTGGCGCGAGGAGAGGCGGGAGACCTCTGGATTCTGCAAGCCTTTGGCTGCGGGTTCACGGAGAGACGCAACGTCACTGCCTGACTTCCTGAAGCAGCTCGGGGTGACGGTCGAGAACCTTGAGAAGTTTCACCAGCGCCAGTGGTGGGCGCGTCCTTCCTGTTTCGTAGCGCGAAAAGGCATTCACGCCGCCGCCAAACAATTCGGCTGCCTCGCGTTGCCCGAGTTTGAGCTTCTTGCGAACCCGACCGATGAACTTCGGATCGACACTGGCCGCATTGACCTGCCGCTGGAAGGCGCCGACGAGATCGCTGTACCGGTCGCCCTGTTCCTGATCCAGAACCATTTCCGCGCACGCCGGACAGTAGTCGCCTGTCACCTGCGGAATGACGGCCGTGTCACCTTTGTAGGTGTACCCCACATCGCGCGTGTCACGGACCAATTCCGCAGCGCCACACACCGGGCATTTCATGCTCATAACTCCTTGAAGGAAACGATCAACACACCGTCCAGTACGGTCAACTTCAGGTAGACGCCACGCCCGCTTGGTGCCCAGCCGTGATACACGTCCTGCCACACGTGATGATCCGCGTAAGTGGTCATGCTTTTATGGAAATCACGTGGGGTGAGCCGTCTCACCACATCACACATCCCTGCCAAGGTCTCGATCCCGAGTTCCCTGGCACCAACGAAGGCGCTTCCTGTGGCACGAACTGCACCCGCGTCGAGCAGCGTGCGAATGACCTGCAGCCTGATGTGCGGGGTACGCTTTTCCATCAGGCGAAAATAACCTTATTGGTTAATCACTACAACCACTTATGCGCTCGGCTCTCGCGCGAACGGCTGACCGCGCGGGTCGCAGGCAGAGACCGCTACTGGCGAGACTCACGCCGCCTTCGCCGCCTTGGCCCGAATCCGCCCATTCCGCAGCAACGCCCCCGAATACACATGCGTGGGCGCGTCGTCCTGCACCGTGACCTCGCCGTTCACCAGCACGTAGCGGTAGCCGCTGCCGCGGTTCATGGCGCGGTACTCGTCGCCCGGGAGATCGCGCACGAACTCGGGGAAGGTGTAAGCGAGACCCTCGTAGTCATACACGATGATGTCGGCCGCAGCGCCTTCGCGCAGCACGCCGCGATCGCGGAAACCCGCGCAGAACGCGGGCAGCGCGCTCAGGCGCCAGTGCGCTTCTTCCAGCGTGGTCATGGCGTGCTTGCGTACGTACTCCGAGATGTACTCGGTGCCGTAACTGCCGCAGGTGAGGTACTTCAGGTGCGCGCCGCCGTCGGAGAGGCCGGGGATCACGTAGGGGCTGTCGATCAGTTCCTTCACGCCGTCCAGCGTGGTGTCGAACTGCCGTGTTTCGAAGATCGTGCGCAGACCGTCCTCGATCACGATGTCGCAGACCACGTCCACCGGGTGCTTGCCGGTTTGCTCGGCGATCTCGCTGACACGCAGGCCTTCGTACTGCTTCAGTGATTCGCTGAAGGTCTGGTGCACGCGCGTGTCGGGGATGGAGTCGATGAACATGTACTTCATCGGTGCCGCGCGCAGCATCTCGCGTACGGCGGGGTCGGCGAGGTTCTTCAGCTTGGTGGCGTTGTCGAGCATGGGGCCGGCGACATCGTTCCAGGTCTGCCAGAGATCCCAGTAATCGAAGGTGAAGATGAGCGGCGGGTCCTGCGTGATGCCCTGCGCGTAGACGCGCAAGCCCTTCTGCTGCAGCCCCGCGAGCCAGCCGAGCATGTACTGGCGCACACCGCGGCCGATGTCGTCACCGCCCGGGGGCAGCGCCTGCCAGAGCATGGGCGCGCCGCTCAGATCCGCGAGCTTCTCCCACTCTTCGGGGTTGTTCAGGCCCATCGAGAGCGCGATGAAACCCTCACCCCGCTCGGCCAGCACGCGCGCGAGCACTTCGCGCGTCTCGGGCCACATCACGTCGCTCGGCATGGGCGAGCCGTCGAAATCGATCTGCGCCGTACCGCCCTGCGTGGGGAGGTCCGGACGGCCGGGCGTGCCCAGGCACTGCGCGGACCAGCCGCAGGCACCTGCGTCCATGGCCTCGTGCAGGAGTTGCGCGATCTGCGCGTGCTCGGCCTCGGTGGGCATGCGGCCGGATTTGGCCTCGGCAAAGCCCATCGACCAGATCAGGATCGG
>Ga0068876_10003992_pt1 | contig 10451 bp, 6 predicted proteins | sample NOAtaG_6_FD_66442 | JGI IMG/M metagenome (GOLD analysis project Ga0068876, IMG submission 66442) | Freshwater lake microbial communities from Lake Erie, under a cyanobacterial bloom - NOAA_Erie_Diel5S_2200h metaG | ecosystem: Environmental > Aquatic > Freshwater > Lake | place: USA: Ohio, Lake... | reverse complement strand
ATCCGCCGCACCGCAAACTGCTGCAGCTTCGGAATCGGACTCAGCAGCGGCAACAGTGCAGGATCACCGGCCAATGGCTCAATCCCGTACCACGTCATCAGCGTCAGCTGATTTTCTGACTGAATTGTTGCGGCGTTCGCAGGATTCTTCAGCAGAATCACAGCCGTCTCACGACGCGGTTCAGGCTCCAGCTTCTGCAATGCCGACACCAGCGCCAGCAAAACGTTAGCCGGCTGGCTGGTGGCTGCCAGTGCCTGCAGGTTCTGCTGCAGCCGCGGACGATCCACCGCAGCTGACGCAGCCAGGTGCACTGCAGCAGCACGCACCAGCGGATCCGCCGACTGCAATGCCCCCTCCAAACGCTCAGTGCTTAACTGATCAATCGCCTCCAGCCAGCCCAGATCAGCAACCCCCAGCGACTTGCCGTCCAGCAGCGGGAAGGACGCGAACGCATGCTCGCGAGTCTGCTCCTGATTCCAGCGAATGTCACGACGAACAAACCAGCCCGGACGCGGAGTCTCCTTCGATTTTCGCACCGCTTCAACATCGACACGGCCCGGAGTCCCGTATGCGATCCGGTAAATGCGACCACTGGTCCGATGAATGCCGTCATGGTCATGGCATTCGCCGTTGTCAGACCAGTCAGACACATAGATGGCACCCTCAGGCCCCATCTTCAGATCCACTCCGCGAAACCAGGGAGTCTTCACAAGCATGAAATCCGGTTCGCGACGCCCCACATAGCCACTGCCCTCACGGTCCAGCCGATTGACGTTGATCCGACGGCCGTGAGTATTGCACATGAAGATTTTGCCCCGATACGCCGCCGGGAAATTCTCACCATGATAAATCAGGCCACCAACATGAGAATGCCCCCCGCCCAAATCGTTGGCCTTGCCGTCACGACTGTCAGTCCACTTCAGCTTCGTGTCCCAGTGATAATGGTCGGCCGTCATTTCCATCAGTTCATAGGCATGCGGATTGAAATCACGACCGTACATCCGCTGATACCGAGCACCCGGAATCACATGCCACAAATGCCCCTGCACGTTGTTGGTCATGAAGAACTGATTGTCCGCATTGTAATCCAGCCCCCACGGATTCGTCGTACCATTGCAAACCACCTCCACCACTTGCCGCAGCGGGTGAAATCGCCAGACACCACAGTTCATGAACACTCGCTGTTCCCGCGGCGTACCCGGAGTTCCCGGCCACGACGTATCCACAATCCCGTGACGACCGTACAGCCAGCCATCCGGCCCCCAGGTCAGCCCGCTGACAAAATTGTGCCCGCAGTCCCGACTCCAGCCATCCAGCATCACCACCGGATCACTGTCGGGAACATCATCGCCATCTCGATCAGGAATGAATGACAGCGTCCCGTCGTTCAAAATCCAGACGCCCCCGAAACCCCACGTCAGACTGGTCAGCATGAAGCCCTTGTCCCAGAAGACCTTTCGCGTGTCATGACGACCATCACCGTCGGTATCGTGCAGAATCACAATCCGGTCACGCAGTTTTGTTTCATACGGACCACCGCTGTAAGTATAATTTTCAGCCACCCACAATCGCCCGCGATCATCAAATTCCATGTTGATCGGCTGCTGCACATCGGGTTCCCCGGCAAACAGCGTGACCGTAAAACCCTCCGGAACTTCGATCAAAGGCAGCATCTCCGCAGGTGTCGGAGGATGCGAATCCGGAGGATCCGTGTTGAAGGCCGCCGGGAAATCATCTCCCGCTGACTGCACCGCAGCAACTGCACTGCCAGCATCAGTCATCAGAACAGCACACAACGCACAAAACAGCAAAAATGAGCGTTTCATTTGGGCAGCACCGGTGGAAAAAAACTTGGGCAGGCCAGTCGCGTGAGTCTGACCTGTTGAGACGGATTTGACAACCGACGCACGCCACACACAGCCGCCGTCGCTGGCGATGGCCCGAACCCGCTGGTGGAAACTCAACCGCCCGCTGCCGGCACCGTCAGCCAGAATCCCGACACGTTCGTTCCGTCAGCAGCGGACCACACGACCGGAAACTCACGACCGTCCTCAGTCCTGCCCGTCAGCCGTATCTCACCCGACCACGCCGACGAAAGTTTCCCCGCAATCTTCAGTGTCACGGCCTTCGCCGTGTCTCCATCCTTCGCTGATGATACCGGTTCAGCCGTTACACCCTCGGGCAGACCCGACACCTGCAGCGTCAGCACGTCCGCAAATCCGTTCCGACGCTCCACCGCAACCGGAATCTCCAGCGGCTTGTCCGCCGGCAAACTCCACGCAGTCCCCTGCACCGTCAGACGACACTCCGCCACCGTCTCACGACACCGCAGCACATAATGCCAGCGATCGCCATGCCCCAGAAAACGATCCTCAATCCGCACCTCAAACTGACCGTCAGACGGAGCCGTGATGTCCAGCGATGCATCCGGATTGCCACCATCCACATCGTCCGCCTCCTTCAACACCTTACCCGCGGCATCACGCACCGACAGCACCGGATCCAGCAGCGACTCAAAACGCCGCACCTCCGCCGTCAAACTCAGTCGCTGACCCTTCTTCAGCTCCAGCCGAAACACGTCCGCACCCGGCTGCTCCAGACATCCGCAGATCGCTGCCGGCACTGACTTCAGCACTCGCTCAGGCAGCTGCTCCTCCAGCCACACTGGTTCCGCCGTTTCATACACCCGCCACGGCTGAGCAAACTGGCCGATCAGCATATTCTGCCCGGCACCCAGTACCGCTTCCTGAACCGCCAGGTTCCACCCGTGCAAGTGCAGCCGCAGCTCACCACCACCCTGCTGACGCACCAGCGGCATCGCATGATGCACAAAGGGCTGAGCCCCCAGGGTCAGCCGATACACATAGTCCGCCCCGCCAGCAAACCCAATTGTACTGTTGGGAGCCGCAGGGAACGCAAAGACTCGCACATACCACAGTCCCGCCGCCGGTGCCGTATATGTCACCAGCGGATCCATGCTGCAGTCATCGTCGTTCTGAGCCACCACGGTGCCGCGACCATCCACAACCTGCAGCACTCCGTCCATCGGTGCACCCAGAATCCGCGATGCCGTCAGACTGGCCACCAGCGTCTGACCTGCCTCCAGCGACACCGCCCATGAATCCACATCACCCGCTTTCTCCAGCACCCCATTCACAGTCGCAGCCGAACTCACCACTGCCAAAGCTTCCGCCAGCCGACCATTCGGCTCAGTCTCCTGCTGCTCCGGCAATATCCCCACAATAAACGGACGCAGCTCAGATGCACCCGCATCATTGCACAGCCGCAGCAAATGCACGCCCGGCTCGGCCTGCTCCGAGATATCGATGTCCACAGTGTCCCGCTTTTCGCTCAGCCGAAACACCAGCCCGGACGAACCGCACTGCAGCCGCACATTGCCTTCACCCGGCTTTCCCACAAGCTTTGCTGTCACCGTCGTGCCACGCTGGCCACCTGCCGGTACCAGCCGCTCCAGCACCGGCGGATCCGCTGCCAGTGACCACACCGCACCCGCCAGCCAGCACAGCGCCAACAGCAAAGAACTTCGCACCCTGAAACACCCCGCTGTCCGCTTCACCGCGCCGCTCCCGCACTCGACACCGCATTCACTGCTGTCAGATCAGTTCCTGAATCGGAGTCGGATCGCTCACCAGATGCGTCGGACGACCCTCCGGCGTGTACACCACCTTGTCCGGATCAATACCCAGCTTGTGATACACCGTCGACACAAAGTTCTCAGGCGACAGCACCCGATCCACAGCCGAATAGCCCTTGCGGTCCGTCGCACCCACAACGGTGCCACCCGGAGTCCCGCCACCAGCCATCAGCACCGACATCGCATTCGCCCAGTGATCGCGTCCCGGAGTATTCGAACCGGACAGAGTGGAAATCTTCGGAGTCCGCCCGAATTCACCCAAAGCCACCACCAAAGTCGACTCCAGCAATCCACGCTCTTTCAGATCCTGAATCAGCGTCGCTACCGAATTGTCCCATTCCGGCAAACGCTTCCGCAAGGCACCGAACAGGTCACTGTGATGGTCCCAGCCACCGTCATACACCGTCACAAACGGCACACCAGCCTCCACCAGCCGCCGCGACAGCAAACACCGCTGACCAAAACTGTTGCGACCATACCGATCACGAACTGCCTCAGGTTCCTGATGAATGTCAAAAGCCTGCTGCGCCTGTACCGATGTCACCAGACTAAAACCCTGCCGGTAATACTCGTCATACGCAGCCGCCGGGTCACCGGCCGCCTCGTCCTGCAGTCGCACCATCCGGTCCACCTTCGCACGCAGCTCAGTGCGCGAAGTGAATCGCAGCTCACTCAGATCACGCGGCAATGCCACGTCACGAACTTTGAAACGCTTGCTGTTCGGATCATCACCCACCACAAAAGGAGCATACCGGGCACCCAGAAAGTTGGGACCGCCCGAACGAGACATCTGCGGCATACTGAAATATGCCGGCAAGCCGTTGTCTCGACCAAGCTCACGCGCCGCCACGGAACCCATGCTGGGATGAAAACTGACAAAGGCTCCGCATCCCACCGGGATTCGCGGCGGAGCACCCGTCATCATGTAGTGATTGCCTGCCCCGTGATTCCCCTGGTCATGCCGAATCGAACGAATCATCGCGTAATCGTTCAAACTGGCCGCCAGCTTCACCATGTGCTCAGAATAACCCACCCCCGATACCGCCGTCGCTATGTCCGAAAATTCTCCGCGATATTCCGCCGGAGCATCCGGTTTGGGATCAAAGGTCTCAAAGTGAGTCGGACCTCCGTCCATCCAAATCAGAATGCAGCTGGTGGCCTTCGCCACAGGACCACCTGAATTGCGGCTTTCTGCCATCGCCCGCAGACCGCCCGCCAGACCCGTGCCCAGCATGCCGCCCAAACCAACCTGCACGGCATTGCGTCGACTCACACCATCACAGCGTCGCATCATTGACATCACCGCGTCTCCACTTCAGTCCTGAATCGCAAACTCAGCCGAATTCAGCATCGCCCAAATCACGTCCTCAAGCACCTGCCGACGAACTGCTCCCTCAGCCTCCAGTAACCCACGCACCAGCTCACGCTCTTCCGTCACCGGATCACGGCTGAAAATCCGACGATACAACTCCACTGACAACTCATCCGCTGACTTCCCGCTGTCCGCCAGCTGCTTTGCCAGTCCCCGATCACTGACCACATCCGCATACAGCTTCTCACTGTTCATCAGATGCAGACTCTGCACCACCGTCGACTCACCTGTCCGCTCGCAGGGTGGATCCTGGTTGGGATCAGGACGACCAAACGTGTCCAGAAATACAGACTCTGTCCGATGAGTCCAGATCTGACGCGAACTGGAATCCGGTGGCATCGCCTGGAACTCCTGCGGAATCCCTGTGATCTGCACAAGCGAATCCAGCAGCACCTCAGCACGCTGCCGATGACGGTAATGCCGGGAAAAACCGCGAGTATCCCCCGAGTTGGTGTCATTGGGCAGCGAACTCAGCTGATACACATGCGAATTGGCAATCGCCCGCACCAGCTCGTGCAATGAAAAATCCGAATCACGAAAATGCTCGCCCAGCGCCCTGATCAGCGGCGGATTGGAAGCCGGATTCGTGCCCCGAAAATCGTCTACCGGATCCACCAGACCACGACCCATCAAATCAGCCCACACACGGTTGGCCATCACCTGCGCAAACAGGTGGTTCTGAGGCGATGTCAGCCAGGTCGCCAAAGCCTCCCGAGAATCCTCCACCGAGTCGGCCGCAGGAGCCTCTCCGAAGAGCGGACGCGGAGTCATCACTTCACCCGTCACCGGATGCTTCACACTGCCCCGCGCACCGGCAAAGAAAAATTCTTCCGAGCCCGAAATCGGCGGACTTAAACCAGTCCCCTTGCGGCCAATCTGAGCAAACCAGGCAGCGAAACTGTAGAAGTCATCCTGCCCCCACACCTCAAACGGATGATGGTGACACTTCGCACATTCCAGCCGCACACCCACAAACAAACGGCTGACCAAAGTGGCCACTTCCTCCGGCTCACGCCGATCACGAAACAGCGTTACCGCACCGTTCCGAAACGTACTGCCACGCGCAGTAATCAGCTCACGAACAAACTGATCCCACGGCTTGCGGTCATGAAATGACTGCCGGATCCAGTGGTCATAATTGAAGACAGCCTTAATCCCCACGCGATAGGGATTGGGCCGCAGCAAATCCACCCATTTGTTCGCCCAAAAATCAGCAAACTCAGGCTGCTGCAGAAGGTAATCCACCAGCCTGGCACGACGGTCCGGAGCGGCATCACTCAGAAACGCAGACACTTCCTCAGACGTCGGGATCCGACCAATGATGTCCGTATACGCCCGCCGCAAAAACGTATGGTCATCACACACCGCTGATGGCACAATGTTCAGACGCTGCAGACGGCTCCAGACATGCTGATCAATGAAATTGTTCCGCGGCAGGGCTGCGTACACCTCCGATGACACACTCTGCTGACGAGGTATCAGTACCTCACAGACAGCTATGCGACCCAGAAACCGAGCCATGATCGCCGCTTCACCCGTAATGCTGCCCGCTGTGATCAATCCACCATCCGTCACCGCAGCAATCGGAGCTTCGTTGGACTGAAAGGCCGCCAAAGATGTGATGTCGCGAGTTGTCCCGTCACTGTAACTGGCTGTCACCGTCAGCTGCTGAGTCTGCTGAGGCGCCAGGGTAACGGCAGCGGGAGTCACCTGGATGGATTGCAGCTGCGGAGCTGATGGCGCACGCCGCGGAGTCCCCTGGCGGATCCACTGCAGCAGGGCCGCAGCCTCAGCACCGCCCGGCTGCAAACGACGACCACCACCATGAGGCACCAGGCCCGTCGGCTTGGCCACCAGCAGAGATTGTTCAGGAGCACCCGCGAAAACACGACGCCCACGGCCCTCCTTCGTGATCGCATCGTGATCCTGCTGCGAATCAAAACCCAGCAGCGAAAGCTGAAAACCGCCCTGGCCACGAGCCTTGCCGTGACAGGGACCGCTGTTGCAGCCAAACTTCGTCAGAATTGGCTGAATGTCGTTCTCAAAATCCACCAGCGGCTCACCGACCGCCGGCTGCAGCGCCGGAACCTGCCCGCAGACAATGTCAGCGCACGACAGAAAACAGGCCAGCAGAATTGGCAAACGTCGCAGCAGCATGACGAACCAGCAGGCAGGAAGGTGGAGAACACAAACACGCAGAAAAAAGGGCAGGTGCCCGAGAGACTCGCGGAACACCCCAGCCTAGCAAAATCAACGTTCCAGTGTCACGCGGAAATCAGTGAACCCGTAGCGATTCTGGCGGGAAAATCGCAGGCTGTGGGGCCGGCTGACTTTTCAGGAAATCGGACATTCGTAAGGATTTCTTCGCAAAACACCCGGCATTTCCCCCACACACAGGCATCTGACCGCCGACTCTGCCGGACACGGCGGTTATTGCCATCTGCTGTTTTGTCCACTCAGTCCCAACCGCCGACGATGATCCCCCAATCTGTCAACCTCCGCACCGAACTGATCCCCCGCCGACCGGACCAGGACCCGGGAGTCACCGCTGCCGACGGACCGTTTCCACTGCCCGGCGGCTGGGTCCGCGGTACCCTCGATACAGCCGGCCAGACATGGCAGCTGCTGCTGCCCGCCGACCCAAATGCCCTGCTCGACGAACCCTCCGCCAGCACCGCCGCCACCTCTGATGACCGCATGCCCTACTGGGCCTTCGTCTGGCCTGCTGCCATCCCCATGATCGCCGCCGTCCTGCAGGCCGACTGGCCGGCCGGCACTCGAGTACTTGAGCTGGGCTGCGGCACAGGCATCGTCGGACTGGCCGCTCTGCGACGCGGACACCTCGTCACCTTCACCGACTACGAACACCGCGCCGTTGCACTGGCAGCACGCAACGCCGAATTAAACCACTGCCACAACTTCACCGCTCAACTGCTGGACTGGCGCCGCCCCGAAAACACCACCTGGCCAGTCATCATCGGCTGCGACCTGCTCTACCAAACCTCCGCCTTCGAACCCCTGCTGCAGCTGCTGGATCAAATGCTGGCACCAGGCGGAGTCTGCTGGCTGGGAGACGGAGGTCGCAGCGCACCCCGGAAATTCTGGTGCCTCGCACGCGAACGCGGCTACGATGTCCAGGTCCTCGACACACACGGACAACCACTCAGCCAGCCCGCCAGCGACTTCCAGCTGTTCATCCTCCGCAAACATGCTCAGCCGTAAACATCACTCCTTTACAGACCCGCCCCGTACAACACCACCAGCGCCGTTGCCGCCAGCGGAATCAGCACCGTCACCACCGCCACATCCGGATAACTCTCACGGTGAGTACAGCGACAGATCATCAGCAGCGTAATCAGCGCACCGTTGTGCGGCAAACTGTCCAAACCACCACACGACATCGCCGCCACCCGATGCAGCAGCTCCGGATCCGCCAAACCCGCCTCCGCCTGCGCCGCGTAGATCTTCCCCATCGACTCCAATGCCAGACTCAATCCGCCCGAGGCTGACCCGGTGATGCCCGCCAAAATGTTCACCGTCACCGCTTCCGAGACCAGCGGATTCCCCGGACTCAACGAACTCAGCCAGTCCCGAATCGCCGCAAACCCCGCCAGCGACGCAATCGTCGTCCCATAACCATACTCCGTCGCCGTATTGAACACCGGCAGCAGACACGACTTCGCTCCTTCGCCCAGCCACTCATTCACAACCCGCACGGATCTGCCAAACAACAGAGTCGACAACCCAATCGCCAGCAGCATCGACAGCAGCGCCGACCACGTTCCCAAAACCTTCGCCAAAGTCGTCCCGCCAAACTTCGCATCCGCCAGATAACCCGCATCCACTCGCGGCAGTACCCACTGCGACAACACAAAGTTGGCCACTATCACACACAAAATCGGAGCAAACGCAGCCACAGTGCCCGGCATCTGCCCGGCACCAACCGCCACTTCTGCCTGCTCAACCTGCCCTGCCCCGTAACCCTCACCCCGCTCCTGCGCAGCACGCACCCGACGACCCAGCCACAACATGCCCGCCGCAAACATCGCCACCGATGCCGCCAAACCTGGCCCCGCCGCTGCAAACGCCGTCGTACCAAACCACTGCATCGGTATCAGATTGGGTAACTGCACTGTCCCCGGCAGCGCCGTCATCGTGAATGTGAATGAACCCAAAGCAATCGCGGCCGGAATCAGACGCCGCGGGACATCCGCCCGACGAAACAGATAATCGGCTATCGGCTGCACCGCAAACACCACCACAAACAACGATACCCCCCCGCCCGTCAGCACAGCACAGGTCAGCACCACCGCCAGTACCGCTCGCTCCGCACCCAGCAGCTCAGTAATAAACACCGCAATCCGCCGCGCTGACCCCGACGCCTCCATCAGACGACCAAACACCGCACCCAGCAGAAACAACGGGAAATACTGAGCGATAAAACGACCAACACCCGGCATGAACACCTGAGTATACCCGGCCAGCAGCGGTGTCCCCGGATCCGCTGCCACCGCCAGCAGCAGGCACACTGGAGCCAGAGCAATCACACTCGCCCCCCGATAAGCCAGCAGCATCAGCAGCGTCAGCGAAGCCAGAATCGCCACAATTCCCAGCATCAGTTCAGTCCCCGCATCCTCGTTCCACTGCCGGCTGCCTCAGCGGTCCGATACCGACTGCAGCCGCACCTGATAAGCCCCGGAATTCCCCCGCCGCTGACCTTCAAAATCATTGATCCGCAACCACAGCTCACTGCCCGCAGACACTCGCAGCTCACTCCCCGCACCCACCGAAATCCGCTCCGGTAAAACGCTCGGTTTCCGCTGCACCAGCACCGCCTGCAACTCACCCAAAGGCCGCCCCTGCGCATAGTCGATCGTAATTCCCGCAGGCTCCGATTCCCAGGCCCGCGCACCATTCTCTCCCGCCGGCTGCAGCACACTCCGACCTCCCGCCGACAGCCGAATTCGCGTCTCCACATCAAACCAGTATCCACTCGGCTGCCAGCCCTGCTCCGACCGCACCTGCACCTGCTGCGGCCGAGCCGAATCCTCCGACCACAACCGCCACTCCGGTGCCAGCGGAGGAAACGACCGCTCCGGATCAAAGCCCTCCTCCCACGAATCCAGCATCAACTGCCACACAACACCCAGTCGCTGCAGCTGCTCCCTCGAAATTCCCGCCGTCGCCGCATCAAACTGAGCCCGCGTGCGGACCCTGAACAATCCCGCAAACGGGCGCTGCAGCTCAGGATGATTCCGCAGCAGCCACACCAGACCCCATCCCTGCGCATACCGCAGGTCAGACAGAAAAATCCGGCTGGCAGGATTCAGCACGTCATCCAGCAGCACACCCTCAGCCACTCCTCCCCCGGCCTCAACAGGACGACGACGCAGCTCCGCAATCCGACCCCAGCCCTCAAAACCA
>Ga0068876_10003991_pt1 | contig 10451 bp, 7 predicted proteins | sample NOAtaG_6_FD_66442 | JGI IMG/M metagenome (GOLD analysis project Ga0068876, IMG submission 66442) | Freshwater lake microbial communities from Lake Erie, under a cyanobacterial bloom - NOAA_Erie_Diel5S_2200h metaG | ecosystem: Environmental > Aquatic > Freshwater > Lake | place: USA: Ohio, Lake... | reverse complement strand
CGGCGCCTGAAAGACGTCGGGATCGAGCGCGCGCTCCTCGAGGTGCCGCGCGTACGCGCCCCCGAGCGTGCTCGCCGGCAGCGCGCGCAGGTAGGCGAAGTCGACGCTCTCCGAGTCGATCGACGGCTGCTCTCGGAGAAGGCGCGCGCCGCGATCGTCGAGCGTGAGCCGCGCGAGGAAATGCGGATAGCTCCGCCGGCTCACCAGCAGCCCGAGCACGAACACGCGCGAGGTGTCCTCGGGATCGTCGAGCAGATCGCGCAGCGCATCGAAGGCCAGGCGCGCCCGCTCGATCGGCGTGCCGCCGAGCGCGATGCGCACCGCGCTCGCCTCGTCGAGCCCCCGCGTGCGTCCCGCCGTGCGCCGAGCCTCCCCCGTCTCTGCGCCTTCCATCCGTGCCGCATGCTCGTTCATGTCCGGACCTCCATCGTCATAGATGTTGTCAGGCGTGACAATAGCGGGGCGATGATTGTTGTCAACGATGACAATGAGAAGAAGCGTGACACGCTCGGGCCGTGCCCCGCGCTCCGACCCGCCGTGCCGCCGCCTCTTCTCCCCGTCCGCCTGCGCCGCGCAAGCGCCGCAGCCCCGAGCAGGCCCGGCGCCTCTTGCTCGACGCCGCGCAGACGCTCATCGCCGAGCGCGGCCCGGATGCGGTGGGCCTCAAGGACGTGGCGCAGGCCGCGGGCGTCTCGCACGCGCTCGTGACGCACTACTTCGGCACCTACGAGGGCCTCGTCGAGGAGGCCCTCGTCGATCACCTCCAGCGGCAGCGCGTCGAGGGCATCGAGCGCATCCGCGCGGTGAACGACCCCGAGGCGTGGCTCGAGATCGCCTTCGAGCAGTTCGGCCATCCGCTCGCGGTGCGCCTCTTGGTGTGGGCGCTGCTCACCGGTCGGCTCGAGCGCGAGGACTTCGTCGTGTTCCGCACCCGCGGCCTCGAAGCCACGCTCGACGCGCTCGAGGACATGCTGCGGGCGGCCGGTCGCTCCGTCGACCGCGAGGAGCTCGAGCGCTCCGTGCTGCTCGGCCTCTCCGCCGTCATCGGCTACACGCTCGTGCGCAAGCCGCTCTGGGGCTCCCTCGGCAAGCGCGCGAACGCGCAGCGCGACGCGGAGATCCGGGCGCACCTGACCCGCCTGCTCCTGGCCTCGGTCGTCGCCGGGATCGAGCGGCCCCGCTGAAGACAGCCCCCGCGGCGAACCTTCCCGCCGCGGGCGGGTCGGGCATCGGACCGACGTCCCGCGAGGCGGCACGGATCAGGCGGCCGGTGCGGCGCTGCTCGGGCACGCCCGCGTAAGGACCCGGGCGCCCACCACCCGTCGTGTTCCTGGAGATGGGCCGCGGAATCTGAGAACCTTCCTGCGTGCGTCGCTTCCTCTCGTCCCTCCTTTGCCTCGCGTCCCTCACCGCCTCCTCCCTCGTTGGAGCGGGCTGCACCTGTTCGAGCCCCGACGGAGCGTTGCCCGACGTGCCGATCCGCGACCTCGACGCGGGCCGCGATGCGAGCGTCAGGAACCCCGACGCCGAGATCTGTGACACCGCGAGCGGCGAGGGCTGTCCGTGCGCGACCGAGGGCGACACGCGCTCCTGCTCGACGGGCGGCGTGGGCGCGTGCGGGATGGGCACGCAGACCTGCATCTCGGTCTTCGAGTTCCCCAACTGGGGTCCGTGTGGAGGTACCCCCGAGCCGAGCGCCGAGCGCTGCAACGGCGTCGACGACGACTGCGACGGGACCGCCGACGAGGAGCTCGGTGAACTCACCTGCGGCTCCGGCGGCTGCGCGAACACCGTGCCTGCATGCGCCTCGGGGGTCGAGCAGACCTGCGTGCCGCTCCCGGCGCTGGGCGAGGCGTGCAACCTCACCGACGACGACTGCGATGGGACCATCGACGAGGCGCTCGGGACGAGCACCTGCGGGGTCGGCGCGTGCGAGGTCACGGTCGAAGCCTGCACCGACGGCGTCGTGGGCGTGTGCACGCCGCTGCCGGCCGCGGTCGAAGGTTGCAACGGCGTCGACGACGACTGCGACGGCGGGACCGACGAGGGCCTCGGCGAGCTGAGCTGCGGCGTCGGCGCCTGTGCGCGGACCGCTGCGGCGTGCGCGGACGGTGTGCCGGGCACGTGCACGCCGGGGCCGAGCGGCCCCGAGCTCTGCAACGGCCTCGACGACGACTGCGACGGAACGATCGACGACGGCTTCGGCACGCTCGTCTGCGGCATCGGCGAGTGCCGGCGCGTCGTCATCGAATGCGGCGGCGGCGGCGCGGGTGCGTGCACGCCGGGCCTGCCGGTTGCGGAGCTCTGCAACGGCCTCGACGACGACTGCGACGGCACCATCGACGACGGCATCGCCGCGCTCTCGTGCGGCGTCGGAGCCTGCGCCCGCTCCGGCCCCGGTTGCGTCGGCGGCATGCCCCAGGCGTGCACGCCCGGGACCCCGATCTTCGAGGTCTGCAACGGGATCGACGACGACTGCGACGGCACCGCGGACGACGGACTCGCGCCGCTGTCCTGCGGCGTCGGAGCGTGCCGCGCCACGGCGGTCGCCTGCGCCGGAGGGGTCCCCGGCACCTGCACCCCCGGCACGCCGATCGCGGAGATCTGCGGCAATCGAATCGACGACGACTGCGACGGCACCGCGGACGAGCTCTGCGGGTGCGATCCCGGGATCGACGCCGACTTCGACGGCGTGAACCAGTGCCTCGACTGCGACGACACGAACGGCGGCATCCGCCCCGGCGCGGCCGAGCGCTGCAACGGCCTCGACGACAACTGCAACGGTCGGATCGACGAGGCGTTCGACGCGGACGGCGACGGCTTCGGCACCTGCTCCCCCGACCCGCTCGCCCGCGACTGCAACGACTCTGCGGCGTCGGTGTACCCGGGCGCGCCCGAGCTCTGCGGGCCCGACGGGCGCGGCGACGGGGTCGATCAGGACTGCGACGGCTACATCGACGAGCTGTGCGCGCCCTGCGACTCGGTCGACAACGACCGCGACGGCTTCAGCGAGTGTGCGGGCGACTGCGACGACACGCGCGCGACCGTCGCGCCCTCGGCCCCCGAGACCTGCGATGGACTCGACACCGATTGCAACCGCTTCACCACCGACAACTGCGGCGTCTCCGACCCGTGCAACTTCACGAGCGGTGCGGACGTCTGCGAGGACGACCTGCTCTGCGGCTGCGTGGTGGGCGGCGGCGGCCGCTGCACCGGTACCTACGTGTGCACGGCGTTCTGCGAGGGCAGCTATACCGGTGAGCTCGGCGCGGGGTGCACGGCCACGCAGACCTGCCTCTATCGGGTGACGGTCACGGACAACTTGCACGGCTGCGCGGAGACGACCGATCCGATCGGGACCCTGCTCGGCGGTGCCGTGTGCTCGGGCGACGCGCAGTGCCGGAGCGGAGACTGCGATCGCTACTGCGTCGGTCCCGGCTGCTCGACGACCCGGTGTGTGGACTTCTGCTCGCACCATGCGCCAGGCGAGGAAGGCAGCTGCGCGGCCGGCACCGTCTGCGAGGTGATCCAGCTCGGCTCCACCTCCCCGGCGATGTACGCGCGCTGCGCCCTCGACGACAACGGCACGGGCAGCACCGGCTCGGCGTGCGGCCGCACCGGGACCCCGGGCTGCCGCTGGGGCACCGCGGCGTGCGTGAGCAACGTCTGCGCGCAGCCGTGTGCGCTCGACGATCACTGCCCGACGGGCACGCACTGCTCGCTTCGAGGCAACGCGCAGACCGTCGGCACCTTCGGCGCAGGCGCGCCTGCGTCGGTGATGGGGATGACCGCGATCGAGACCGTTCCGGTCTGCCTCGCCGACACCGGCGCGGGCCTCCACAACCGGCAGGCGGGCGCGGCGTGCACCCAGAACGGCGACTGCGAGAGCCAGTTCTGCGAGCGCACGCTCGGCGTCTGCGTCGACCTCTGCACCAGCGACAGCACCTGCCCGACCGGGCTCGGGTGCGAGCTCGCCTACGTGCGCGCCCCGACCGGGATCGTGTCGAGCCGCGTCTGCCTTGCCGGGCCGACCGAGGCGCTCCTCACCTCGTACTGAGCGGGCGAGGGCGGCCCTCCGGCGCCGCCTGGCCCGAGGGAGGTCCGCGGCGTCGGTCTGCTGCGGGCCGAACGGGGCGCGCATTCCGAGCAGCGCCGGAGCGCCGCGTCACGCGGCCGAGGGTCCGCGCCGGCGCTGGTAGGAGGCCCACGCCAGGCCCACCGGCACACCGGCCGCCATCACGCCGAACGAGCCGAGCGCGGTGCCCGAGAGGTCGATGAGCGCGCCGAACAGGAGGAGCGACGCGCCGACGAGGAAGACCAGCGGCGTGAGGGGGTAGAGCGGCACGCGGTAGTCGTCCGGCCCGAGCGGGTCCCGGCGCCGGAGGAGGAACACCGCGCAGGTGGCGAGCACGTAGAACGGGAAGTAGCCGACGACGAAGCCGTCGGTCAGCTCCTCGAAGCTGCGGACCAGCACGTAGCCGGCGCCGAGCGTGCCCGCGATCGCCACCGCCGCCCGCGGGACGCCCGCGCTCGACGTGCGTCCGAGCCACGCCGGCAAGAGGCCGTCCGTGGCCATCGGGACGAGCGTGCGCGAGCCGGTGAGCAGCGACGCCATGCACCCTCCGAGGCACGAGACGAGGATCAGCGCGGCGAGCCCCCGCCGGCCGACCTCTCCGATCACGCGCCCGACGACGTTCGCGGCGACCATGTTCGCGCCCGACGTCGACGCGACGAGGCCGTCGTAGCCGAGCGTCGTCGCGTAGCCGACGTTCGCGGCGAGGTAGACCGCAGCGATGGCCACCACCCCGAGGAAGAAGGCCCGCGGCAAGGTCCGCCGCGGGTCGCGGACCTCGCCCGCGACGAACGCGAGATCGGCCCAGCCGTCGTAGGCCCACATCACCGAGACGAGCGCGGCGAGGTGGAAGGCGCCGGCCGCGGGCGCCGCCGTCGCCGTGACGGAAGCCATCGGGACGTCCCGCCACGCGCTCGTGAGGCCGACGACCGCGAGGACCGCGACACCGGCGTACTTCACCGCGGTGACCACGCCCTGCACGAGCGCGGCCTGCCCCACGCCGCGCAGGTTCACCAGCGCCGCCGCGCCGATCACTGCGAGCGCGACGAGGTCGTCGCGCGCCTCCGAGGGCGGCAGCGCGAAGAGCACCGCCGCGGCCTCGGCCGCGAGCCGGCCGAAGCTCCCCACCGCGCTCGGGATGAGGAGGGTGAGCTTCGTCCAGCCGAGCAGGAACGCGAGCGGCCGCCCGTACGCCCGCCGGATGTACTCGTAGAGGCCGCCGCCGCGCGGGTAGCGCGCCGCGAGCTCGGCGAGGGTGAGCGCACCCGAGAGCGCGATGAGCGCGCCGAGGATCCACACCGCGAAGGCGCCGGCCAGGCTCCCGGTGTGGTGCGCGACCGCGGCCGGCGTCCGGAAGATCCCCGTCCCGATCGTCGAGTTGACGGCGATCGCGACCGCGAGCCCCAGGCCGATCTGGCGCTCGAGACCATCGTTCGTGGGGGCAGCTTCGGTGACCATCGCGTCTTGCTCGCGGGTCCTCTGGCTACCGCACTTTCCCGCGGCCTGGAAGCCCCCCGGGCCGAGCGGAGGAGCCGTCCGGCCGACCGGCGCTCACATCAGGACGACCTCGCAGGGAAAGCGCGCCTCGATCGCGTTCGACTCGCGCTCGATGAGCGCCGCGCAGCTCGCACCGAGCAGCTCGACGTGCGTCTCGTCGACCGCGCGCCAGCCGTCCGGATCGTCGCAGGGCAGCGGCGTTCCGTTGAGCCGGACCTCGCCCGCGCAGGCCTGCGCCGGATCGATCCGGCCCTCGAGCTCGAGCGTGCAGGAGAGCTCGCCGCGCACGATCTCGCGCATCGCGGCGGCGAGCGAGGCGACGTCGCCGGCCTCGTAGTAGCGCGACGCGGCGCCGCCCTGGCCCGCCGCGGCGAGCTCGGCGAGGTGCTCGGCGGAGACCGTGCCTTCGCCGACCCCGACGACGAACGTGCGGATCCCGAGCGCGTAGGCGCGCTCGACCGCGCTCACCGAGCGGGCCCGTGACGTCGCGTCGTGGCCGTTCGGTGCGCCGCAGCGATCGGGCGCGCCGTCGGTGGCGAGCACCAGGATGCGAGGGTCGTCGCTCGGATCGACGGCGCCTTCGATGCCGTCGAGGATCGCATCGAGCGCGTCGCCCGTCGGCGTCTCGCCGAGTGGATCGGCGGCCTCGTAGGCGTCGTCGATCGCGTCGCGGTTGCCCAGCATCTCGGTCACCTCCGTGACGACCGGACAGCGCGGGCTTCCCCCCGACGCGTCGCTGTAGAGCGCGAGCCCGTAGACGACCATGCCCTCGGTCGTCGTGACGAGCCCTTCGGGTCCGGTGAGGACCTCGTGCACCGCGTCCCAGCGCGACAGGCCGCCCGAGAGCTCTTCGTTCATGCTGCCCGACTGATCGACCACGAGGGTCACCCGCGGCGTGATCCGGCGCGCCGCGAGCTCGACGCTGGCGCAGATGCCGCCGCCTGCGTCCTGCGGCGCGAGCGGAGCGTCGGGCCGGGGCCGCGGCGCGTCGCTCGAGGTCCCGGCGTCGGTGCGGCGGCTGCGGAGCAGGCCGCCGGCTGCGCTGTCGCAGCCGGCGACCGCGGCGAGGCCGAGCAGCAGGGAGACGGAGGCGACGGAGGGGGTGCCACGAGGTGAGCGCATGCGGCCCGCGCAGCACGGCGCGTGCCGGGGCGCCCCGAACCGCGCGTGGGCACCACGCGGCGTTTCCCCGTGAAAAATGGGCCCGAGGGCCGACATGGGGTCCGCCGGCCCCGGGGACACGCGACCCCCGCCCGAGGTCGGCCGTCCCCGCCCGCGCATCCCGTGCGGCGATTTGCCCGGCGCCTCCGCGAGGGCTGCGCGGCGTGCGCTCGTTCGGGCCGCGCGGCGGGTGGCATCGCCGCTGCTATCGGCCGCGCGCAGCGACCCACGCCCCCAAGGAGCCCGCCATGAGCCCGCCCGTGCCTTCCTCACCGACCCTCCTCCTCACCGGCGGCGCCCGCGGCATCGGCGCCGCGACCGCGCGGCTCTTCGGGGCCCGCGGCGCGAGGGTCATGATCACCGACGTCCTCGACGACGAGGGCCGGGCGCTGGCCGCCTCGCTCGGCGAGCGCGTCCGCTACGCGCACCTCGACGTGACCGACGAGCGCGCCTGGCGCGCGGTCGTCGCCGAGACCGAGCAGACCCTCGGGTCGATCACGGCGCTCTTCAACAATGCCGGTGTGCTCGGTCTCGGGAGCGTGCTGGCATGCTCCCCGGCAGACTTCGATCGGGTGCTCGCGGTGAACCTGCGCGGCGTGTTCCTCGGGCTGCACGTCGGCGGCGCGGCGCTCAAGCGCGCTGGCGGCGGGGTCATCGTCAACAACTCCTCGACCGCGGGCCTGCAGGGCTACGGCGGGCTCGCGGCCTACGTCGCGAGCAAGTGGGCGGTGCGTGGCCTGAGCAAGGCCGCCGCGCTCGACCTCGCGCCCTTCGGCATCCGGGTCCTCTCGCTCCATCCCGGGCCGATCCACACCCCGATGACCGCGGGCTTCTCCGAGTCGATCGCGAGCGCGCAGCCGATCGCGCGCTTCGGCGAGGCGGACGAGGTCGCCCGCATGGTGCACTTCCTCGTCACCGAGGCGACCTACTCGACCGGCAGCGAGTTCATCGTCGACGGCGGCGCGGTGACCGGTCAGGTGCTCCCGCTGCCCGAGGCCTGAGCCCGGCGCCGTCGTCCGTCGAACCGTCCGTCGCAGGTGCTCGCCGCGGGATCACGAGGCCCCCACGGCCTCGCTCGCGGGAAACGTCGTGCGCACGCCGGTCGGCGACGCGCCGCGGCTCAGGGCCACGCGGGCCGATCGAGCAGCCGCTGGCCCGCGATGCGGCTCGCGCCGTCCTCGTCCCGCACGAGCTCGATCCGGGTGACGGGCGCCGCGCCGTCGAGCGCGTCGATCAGGGCCCCCGCGTGCGAGACGACCCACACGCTCGAGCGGCGCGACGCGAGCGCGAGCGCCTCGGCGAGCGGCCCGAGCAGGTCGGGGTGCAAGGACGCCTCGGGCTCGTTGAAGACGAGCAGCGGGGCAGGGCGGGGCGAGAAGAGCGCCGCGAGCAGCGCGAGGTACTTCAGCGAGCCGTCCGATAGCTCGCGAGCGCCGAGGCGGCGCAGCAGCCCGGGCACGCGCAGGCCGAGCTCGAAGTGGCTGCCCTGCACGTCCACGTCGAGGTCTGCGCCGAGGCCGCGCCGTACCGCGTCGCGGAGCGCGCGGTGGTCGCCGATCTCGAGGATGGTCCGCAGCGCCGCCGCGACGTCCTCGCCGCCCGACGCGAGGATCGGCGTGCGGGTGCCGATGCGCGGCCGGCGCAGCGGGCTCTCCGGATCGGTGCGGAACGAGTGGTAGAAGCGGAACGCGCGGAGGGTGCGCTGCAGGTGCCACAGCTCGCCGAGCAGGTGGGGCTCGTCGAGCTGACCGAGCACGCTCTCGGTCGCCTCGAGCGGCGTGTAGGTCCGTGTCCGCCCGTCGGCGTCGAGGGCCACTGCGGTGTTGCCTTTCCGGGTGAGAAAGGGCTTGTTCTTCCGCCGCGGCGGAGCGCTCCAGAGCCACTCCTCCTTCACCTCGGGATCGGACGAGAACGCCGTCGCCGCCTCCCGTGGAGGCAGGCCGAGGGCGATCTCGAAGCAGCCGGCGTCGAGCTGCATGCCCAGCCGGATGCGCGGCGGCGCGCTCCGCAGCCCGCCCTCGGGCGCGGCCCGGTACCGCCGCGCGGCCTCGGTGCCCACCGACTCCGGGCCGGCCCACGCGGCCGAGGGCACGCCGCCTTCCTCGGCGAGCGCGTGCGCGAGCCGCCCGTGGGCCGCCGCGTGCACCAGCTCCATCGCCCGGTAGAGGTTGCTCTTGCCGACGCCGTTGCCGCCGGAGATCACCGTGAGCGGTCCGGGTGCGAAACAGAGGTCGTGCAGGGACCGGTAGCCGGCGATGGCGACGCAGCGCACCGTCATGGGCGCCGAGGGTAGCGCGAGAGCGCATTCAGCCGAGGACCGGCAGGCGGCGCTTCGTCGGGGCGTTCTCCAGCTGCAGCACGCCGCGCGGGCAGACGTGGGCGCACATCCCGCAGCCGACACACGCGGCGCGGGTGAAGCTCTCCCCCCGCTCGGCGTAGGCCCGCACGTCGATCCCCATCTCGCAGTACGCGCTGCAGTTGCCGCAAGCGATGCAGGCGTCCTCCTTCACCCGGATGCGGAAGCGGCCAGCCTTCTGCACCAGGCCGAGCAGCGCGGCCATCGGGCAGAAGTTCCGGCACCAGACGCGCGGGCCGAGGAGCGGGTAGACCCCGACGCCGATCACCCCCGCGAGCACCGCGCCGACGACGAAGCCGTAGGCCCGGCGGAGCGGCCCGGCGACCGCGTGCAGCCAGGGCAGCTCGGCGCCGAGGAAGAAGTCCAGGGCGACGAGCAGCGTCGTGAGCACCGCGAGCCCGAGCACCGCGTGCACCGAGACCTTCTCGAAGCGCCACGACCGCTCGCTCTTGCTGGTGAGGTGGCGGAAGGGATCGCCGAAGGTGTTGGCGAGGCCGCCGCAGCCGCAGACCCACGAGCAGTACCAGCGCTTGCCGTAGCGCAGGGTGAGGAGCGGCACCGCGACGAGGACCGCGAGGATCGAGTAGACCGCGAAGGCCGCCGGGTGCAGCGCGAGCTGCCCGGGATCGAGGGCCTCGAGCCGCAGCGGCCAGAGGTAGGAGAAGTAGAACTCCCGCTCGCCCAAGAGACGCATCGCGAAGGGCAGGCAGAAGCCGAGCGCCACCTGCACCGCGACGTTCACCGCGATGCGGATCTGGTGGTAGCGGGCGTTGCCGTGACGGCGGAGAAAGCGGACCGCGCCGCCGATCATCGCCAGCGAATAGAGCGCGCCGTAGAGGAACCAGCGGTCCCTCAAGCCCGCCGCCTCGGCGAGCGCGGTGAAGGGCCGGAGCCCGAGCAGCCGGCCGAGCTCGTCCTCGAAGTAGAGCGCGACGTAGAAGGAGACGAGCCCCAGCGCGAGCGCCCACGCGAGCGGGCCGCGCGCGCCGAGCGGGCTGCGCCAGGTGCCGAGCAGGCCTTCTTGTCCCTGCGCGTCCACCTAGCTGCGCTCCCACGCCGCGGCCCGGAGCGGCGGCACGAACTCCGCGTCGAACGCGGCCTCGGGCAGGTGCGCGAGGACGAAGGCCTCGTCGCGCCCGGCGGCGATCCACCGGCGCAGCACGCCGTCGTCCCAGCGCCGGCCGAGCGCGCTCACCCCAAGCAGACCCGCTTCGCCGAAGGCGAGCCGCAGGCATGAGCGCACCGCGCCGCGCTCCTCGTGCCGCAGCTCGTAGCGGACGGCGGGCGTTCCGAGCGCGCCGACCACGGTGTGCTCGAGGTCGAAGAACTTGCCGCCGTCGTGCCACACCCCGGGCGCGTAGCACG
>Ga0068876_10003990_pt1 | contig 10453 bp, 9 predicted proteins | sample NOAtaG_6_FD_66442 | JGI IMG/M metagenome (GOLD analysis project Ga0068876, IMG submission 66442) | Freshwater lake microbial communities from Lake Erie, under a cyanobacterial bloom - NOAA_Erie_Diel5S_2200h metaG | ecosystem: Environmental > Aquatic > Freshwater > Lake | place: USA: Ohio, Lake... | reverse complement strand
ATCATATTGTAGACATAGTTCCGTGACACTTGTTTGGTTTTTTTCAGCTAGTAAAGTAAAATATACAAATGTATTCTTATCTTTTAGATCTCTGTAAAGCCTCGATACATATTCAAATAAATTAATAGTATAAGGTAACATTTTTAAGTTAATTATACGTTCTGTGTACTCGTCATCATCCATACCAAATGCTGTAAATAAAGTTTTATATATATCGTAATCATTATATATATCGGAATCCTTTGGTGGCAACATTAATTTAAAAGATTCAAATACTTTGAAGTTTCTGTATATATAATACGCTGAATAATATGCCTGTTTAGTATAATTTTTATATTTCTCAATAAGATAGATGTATATATTTAACTGATAACAATCAAAATTTATTAAATCAGAGTCGTTAACATGGAGTTTTAGGTCTTTATTTAGAATACAAGTTAAAATAAATTTTAATTTATTTTGTTCAGATGATTTTAAAATTGTATTTAGCATTTTTAAATGGTAGGCGAGTAGTTTAGGCTTATTAGGGTTATCATAATTTTTACCAAAATTGTCCCCATAATAATCTCCAACAAATGAATTTATATTCTTTGAATCGAAAACCATTGTTGATTGTGAAACTTTTTGAATTTTAGCTTTGAGTGATTCTGTATCCATTTTTAAATATGGATACTCATTTATGACACCATTCGGAGGGTATATATTTGTGTATTTATATATATTAAAAATTTCACCTTGATTTTGATGATGTGTGTGTTCGATATATTTAAAATGGGTTTCACGCATGTCGGCTGGATTACCTTGTATAGGTATTTCGTATATTATGCCTTTATTTTTTGTAATATAGTTTAGTGCATTAATAAAGTTTGAGTTATCAGATTGTAAATATGGTCTGATTAGTAATACAACATCAAATTTATTTTCTTCTAATATTTTAGTTCCAAAACTTTCTAAAGTTTCTGGATGATGGAACTCATCAGTAATCCAATTATATATTGCACTGGACAATCCGACTGGTAGTACGCTATCCGATTTAGCACCTAGTGGGTCGATCATATGAATTTTAATGTTTTTTCTTTCTTTTATTGCGCCTTCTATTATTGCGTCTTCTATTTTACAATTACCAGACCCAATTGACGCAACTTTAACACCTTCTGGTAAAACTTTAATAAAATATTCTGATACATATTCTTCAAACCCCCCACCTATCATGTTAGATTTATGTGCGTTTTTTTGTTTAATAGTATTAGATTTTTTGTTTTTTTTAGTTTTTTTAGATTTTTTAGATTTTTTAGATATTATTTTTTGGGTTTTGTTATTCATTTTATATTTTATAAAGTTTTTTTTTTAAATCTTCAACAATAATTTAACAATTTAATGAAGATGTTAAAACTCAATATACAAAATATGGAAGTTGTGGATCTTTTTACAATAATAAGTTATTGATATGTAAGAATAATAAATTTGGATTTATACCTTTACATTATTAGATGATTTTTTACCACATACATGAATATTATTTATATAAAAAGGGACAGCCATGTTAATTTCACTATCATTATAGTTAAAGAATAATTCCTCATTAATGTCTATATCTGACAAAGCAATAACATTACATCCATCAATCTTAATATTAGGATTAAATGAATGATTTATATATATACCGTATTTATCATAAATATGTTTATTATTACCGATATGTATAGTTTCACGAGTTGGGTTATCATATATATCACCAGTTAAAACATATATTAATTGATTTTTTTTGTATTCTTTAGTGGTAAATAATCCTTTTTCACCAGTAATTACACTATTTCTAATTTCCATTGATATTTAATATTAACAATTAAGTTCTTATTTTAATTTTAGTTTATAAAAAATTGATTTCTATGTATTTGGTATAAATGCATGTCTAGTATTGTAATTAGAATATAGTAATTAGAATAATGTCATTTAATTTAGTTGTAGCGTTTGATCAAAAAAGGGGAATTGGTAAATGTGGTTCAATTCCATGGACATTACCTGAAGATATGAAGCGTTTTAGACAAATAACATCAATCATACCAGAAAAAAGTAAAAATGATAAGTATTATCATTATATGAATATGGTTGTAATGGGGCGTAAAACATGGGATTCTTTACCAGATAAATTTAAACCATTACCAAATAGAATTAATGTTATTCTGAGTCAACAGTCAAAATCTGAAATTAAAGGTGCTAATCATGAATTTGTAAAAGTAATTAATAGTTTTGACCAACTATTCAGTCTAACTTTTGGTAAGGTTAATGACCGTCAAATAACCATTCATGAAACTTTTATTATAGGTGGTGCATCACTATATCAAATGGCTTTAGAATCAAAACATTGTTATACACTGTATATAACAGAATTGTATAGAGATTTTGAATGTGATTGTGTATTTCCTTTGTTTGAAATAGATAATCATCATGAAGTTCCAGTTCATCCTAGATTAAATGGATTAGAATTAGAAAAACCAAATGTTAAGGTTCTTAAGGGTTTTAAATTAATAGGTTGTAGTGAAATAGAATATGATGTTCAGAATAAAATTCATTATAGATTTCTAGTGTATCAAAATGTTGAACTAGTTCAAAACTTAAAACCATGGGTTAATCTAGAGGAACAAAAATATTTAGATTTAATGAAAGAGATATTAGAAACTGGTTATGAGTGTTTAGATCGTACTAGTGTCGGCACATATTCTAAACCAGGTCAATGTTTAAAGTTTAATCTCAGACATCATTTTCCTATATCTACTACAAAAAAAATGCCTTTAAGATGGATTTTTGAAGAACTTAAACTGTATATAAGTGGTAAGACTGATGCAAAGATATTAAGTAATCAAGGGATTACAATATGGGATGGAAACACAACTAGGGAATTCTTAGATAAGAGAGGTTTAACAGAATATCCCGTAGGAGATATGGGAGAAACATATGGTTTTAATTTTAGACATTATGGGGGTCATTATGTTAATTGTAATACTGAATATGGTTCTGATGTTGGTTTTGATCAATTATCATATGTTATTAATGAAATTAAGAATAACCCAACGAACCGTCGTATTAATATTAATTTATGGAATCCTGCAACAGCACATAAAGCCTCTTTACCAAGTTGTTTATTCTACTATCAATTCTGTGTGAATCAGGTAGATAAAGAATTGAATTGTATAATTCATATTAGAAGTTCAGATTATTTTCTAGCAAATAATTGGAATACATGCACTGGAGCAATTTTAACTCATCTTTTATGTAATCTAGAAGGTATTGATTTAACCCCCGGTGATTTAACAGTGATGATAAGCGATGCACATGTTTATAAATCTCATCTAAAATATATTTATCGTAATTTAACTAGAGATGCCTATCCGTATCCAAAGTTAATTATTAAAGAAAAAAAGAAAAACATTGAAGATTTTACTTTTACAGATTTGGAATTAATTGGTTATAAATCACATGATGCTATCAAAGGTGCTCAAATGGCTGTATGAATAATCTATTTTAGATTATATAATATTGTTCAAAAATTGAATAATTTATTTTTATATTTTTATGTATGAAGATGATACGTTATCGCAAAGCCTTTAACTTACCAGAAAAAATTACAAAAACCATAACTCATTTATTTAATGGTTATCCTGGAACACCAAATTGTATTGAATTTAACGTTCCAACAACTATAACAACCAAAATTGACGGAACACAACTTTTATTAAGGGTTAATTTGAACCATGAAGATCCTGAAATTGAAATTTGGGGTCATAGTTCAAAGAAATATTGTTTTAAGGGATCTCTTCAGAAACTTGAAATGGGACAACAAAAGGGATCTAAAATGATACCTTATACGTATCAATATGTTGTATTGTATCCTATAGTTAGTGAAGTAATGCCTAAGTTTGTATCAATGATGAAGGAAATGAATTTAGTGGAGTCAGATTTTTATTGTGAGATGACTTTACCTGGAAAAAGCCCATTAAATATTAATTATCCAGAAGATATGTTGACTAAATTATATTTATTTAATCATGTCTATTTGATGAATGATGAATATCAACTAGATGAAGTAGATGAAACAACTAAAGAAAGATATAAAAAACATAATATTTCAACAGTGCCTTTATTTAGATCTTATAAAAATTTTAGTGTAAGAGATTTTAATGATTTGATTGATCTTTTGGATGATGAAAATATTGAGGGATTTATGTTGAGTCAAAAGAATTGTCTAATTAAATTAAAAACTCATCATTATGAAGCAAGTATTCCAGAAATGGAATCAATTAAAATTAATGAAAATGATCAATATCAAGTGAATTTGAAACTTTGTTTAGAAAATTATATTAATAGGATTAAAAGTCTTAATAGGATTAAAAGTCTTAAGGGAGATGAGGTTGATATAATTGATATTGAAATTAAAAAAGAATATGGACATGATAATTGTTCAGATTATGTGAATATTTCAAAAGATTCCGATCTAGTTAAAAGAATTATGACAAGTATTGAAAAAGAAAAAGGAAGTGAGTTTATAAAAAAGAATTATGACTTAATTTTTAACAGAATAAAGAATTATTTAAAAATATTTTGCGTTTCATCTGAAAAAAGTTGAAAAAAAAATATCTCATGTATATTATAAATTACGAAACACATAAAATATGTCTTCTAATCGTTTAAGTTATGATAACTGTGCATACCAACAATATCTCAATCAATCCGTTGGAACGTTAGCATATCAATTGGATCCTACTAGATATCATAATTGTAATGCTTGTCGTATGGAACTAGGATTAGTGGGTGGTAATAATGTTTCTCAAGTTAAAGGAAATCTTGTAGATTTAGAGAGTGATTTAAAAGGAATTACTAGACTTGGAAGTAAATGCCCACAACTTAGTTATTTGAATCCATGTCCTACAGGTGATATGAACACTTGTAAACCTCAAAAGCTTTATATTAGAGGATCACCCACTACTAAAGCCCGTGAAGTAGATTTGACTTTGCAACATTTACCTGCATGTCAAATGATCCGTTATAAACCAATTTCTTTACCCCCAGCTCTTAGAATGCCCACTTGTGGTAATTAATCCTTATTAATGCTAATTAATGGTAATTAAGCTTCACACCACATTTAATTAAATATTTTTTTTTATAAATATAAAGGATTTAGTTATTAACAATTAAATCTCTATAATATAATTAAAGGAAACGAAGACAAAATGCAATCATCTAACAATAACAAGACAACATATACAGATACTGACATTAAAAATTTAGTTAAATTAGTAAGATTAAACAAGCTTTTACAAAATCTTGATTTGAATATCGGTTCAAATTCTATTAATCCTACAAATATTAATCCTGGTTTGGGGTTGGGATCTATAGAAAAATCTGTAGCTAAATCGGAAGATGAAACTCTGACACATGAGGATCGTATGGAAATTAAGAAAATGATTCGTAAGAGTAATGATGAACTGGAAGATGATCTCAAGAATTTTATAGAAAAAAATCAAAAGAAATTTCTAGATTATGTCAAGGAAATGATAAAATATAATGAAAGTGTTGAAAAAGCTGAGAAAGTAATTACTAAAGAGCAAGAGGAAAAGGAACCTGAACCACCTAGTAGCAATAACGTAGTAAATATGATGCGTAATATCCCTAATGGTGTAATGTCCCTAGTAAATACCGTTAAAAATGGTGTTAGTGGTGTTGTTTCAGTCGCTAATAATACCATTTCTGGTGCCGTTGGTCTAAATAGTAATACAACTACAACACCAAAAGAACAACCTCAGACACTATCCAGTGAAAATAATAATGAAGATGAAATTGATAAAGCCCTAGATAACCAAAATACTACTCAAAATATACCTAATACTACACTTAATACTACTCAGAATATCCCTAATACTATTCAGAATATCCCAAATACTACTCAGAATATCCCAAATACTACACAGAATATCCCTAATACTACTCTTAATACACCTAATACTACACCTAATACTACTCAAAATATCCCTAATACTACTCTTAATACACTTAATACTACACTTAATACTACACCTAATATTATTAATGATATGAATGGTTCTAGAAAGAATAATTTGGATGTATTAAATGATTTGAATGCACCAATTGGAAATACTGAAGAAAATGAAGAATTAAATCAGAATCAAAATAAATTAAATCAAAAGAAAGCGAAAGAGGAGATAAAGATATTAAATAAGGAATTAAATAGATTGACAAATATTATTAATAATAACACTAATAATAACACTAATAATGGTAAAAAAACACAGAGGGGAGGTCGTAAGACTAAAGCGAGGAAAAATAGAAAAATAAGTTTAAAAAAAAAGAGAACTCAACAAAAAAAAATTAAAAGGGAAAATTAAAGGGGAAATTAAAAAAATATTATCTAGTATAATTATAAATTACTTTATAATATGTCATTTACACGTTTAACTCATGACACTTGTGCCTACAAACATGAATTATCCCAAACTGTGGGTCCCGGTGAGTATCAATTAGCTAAACCTTATCCATGTAATCCATGTTTTTCAAAGGATCCCCGTATAAGGATGCAAAGATATGGTGCAAGCGTTAGTAAATCAACATCTTTAATTGATGTAGATTCTGAACTTATAGGTCTTAGCAGAAAACAAACTAAATGTCCAGATCTTCAATATATGCCAGAATGTGGTGCAAATCAATATTGTGGTGCAAACAGTGGTGGATCAACACAAAATAATGGTGCTATCAATATGGATTATGAATTAACACATTTTCCTGCTGAAGATTGTTTTACTCTAGTTGAAGATACTAGATTAAGTGATCCTCCTAGTAATTTAAGAGGAACCGGTTGGAACCGTTGGGAATGGTTATGTCGTAATCCCCAGGATCGGGTTGCAATACCTTTTGATTACAATATTAATGAACGTTTAGTAGCTAGGGATAATCATCGTCCATGTGTTCCAAAACCTTTAGATCAAACAACGGTTTTACCAAGTCCTTCCAAAGAACCTTTATGTACTAGTATGACAATGTCAAGTTGTGCTGTTCCAATTGGTCCTCCATCAATCAGTTGGGTTCCAGTTGAACGTGTTAAAAGTTTATAAAAAAAAGGTTGGGATTGGAGATCAAAATTCTTTAATACATCTGGGCATAACATTTACTAGATTCGTGTCTGTTTCCGAAATGGATTTTGATGAAATTGGCGCACGCAAATTCCCTGTCATGAACGTTAAGAAATTCTAAACGTCTCTTCGGGCGCACACCACATCTCATAACAACAACCCCAATTATTTAATTATATATTAAGTATTTTCAATTTTTATATACATATTATGCTAAAATGATCCAAAATAATCAGTTCAGTAGTGTAAGTGCTCTTTATATGCGTATGTTTTAGGGTGAAATTTTAGATCAAATATGCCTAATACTAGATTTTGCAAGTGAATTTTATGAACACCTTCTGTTTCTGGATTATATACGGTTTTACCTTCGTCGTTTTCTTGATCAAAACTATGAGTTGAGAGCCAATCAGCCTCTTTTTTTAGTAATTTTAGGTGAGTCATATTTCTTAATACTTTAAGTAATGTTTTACGTTGAGATATTTCAGTTTCATCTGGAATGTCATTATAATAATTTGAGACTTCAGTATCACAATTATGACCAAACAAACCTAAAACTAAATTAATCAGTTGACATCTATGATCAGCCTCAGTATCTCCGCTATAGGCACTATCACCATCATCATCATCTTCAGTAGATCTACCATAATGATGAGTTGAAAGCCATTCTGCTTCTTTGTAAAGTAAAGCGAAATACATTTTATTTCTTAACAAATGATGCAAAATATTTAATTCAGATTCACCAAATGTAGATATAAGTTCATTTAGAATATCGTTAATAGTTTTATCATTATCATTAAAAGTTTCAGTGCCATTAAGAGTTCCAGGATTATTATTTAATTCAGACATTTTGAGATTTAATCTAGAAATTATTTTTAAAAGTTCATCTATTCAATTTTTTGATTGTATCATTTATTTTCTAAGTAAATAGTAAATAAATATTAAGAATAAAGATGGCAAGTGCAATGAATAATGTTAATAATAATGCATCTTTTGATTTAATGATGAAAACACTAGAGAAAAATATATTAGATAAAAATATATTAACTGTCAAACCAAGATCCAAAAACTCAACAAATGAAAACGCAAGTGCTGTTGCAAATAATGTAGCAAACACACCGATGATAGATATTAAAAAACAGATTGAGTTAAATAACATAATTATACAAAATATAAATAAATGGGTTCCATATATAATTAAACATGTATTTGGATATGAAGGTCATGTATATAGCACGTTTATCAAGGAAAAAATACAAATTATGTATGGAAATTCAGAATTATTGGGGGATGTATTATTAGAATGTCTTATAGGTAAAAATAAAATAACCATTTATAAAGGAGATAATGGACTCCGTGAGTGTTTTACAGATAATCCTTTTTTTGGGGAGATATCTAGAAGATTGCCAAAAGATAAGGATGATTTAGCTAAAATTATAGGGTCTAAATTTTTTTATAATATTAATATTAACAATGAGTTAAAGGGTAATAAAACAACACTTAATGACTTTTTGAAAGAGAAAACAGAAATAATTGTTAAAAAGTATAATGATAGCATAGGTCATGATCCAGATCAAATAGATGAATACATTATGGATCGTATCATAACATTATGTGCAATTCAGTATGTGTTAGTGTGTAATGATTCAATTGATATTAATGATTTAAAAGAAAAAACAAAATTATCAATTATTTCTAGATTAAGATTCAAATACATTGATCATAATAATACTGAAATTTATATACTTGGAGAATCAGATGTAAATGAATTTGTTGGCGATAATGGAGATCCTCCATTAAATCCACCTAATCCAGAAAGACCTCCAGCAATAGAACCAGAATTAACATTGAGACAAATGCCTACCGGATCATCATATTTAAATATAAATGGAAATGGAAATGAAGCATTACCCGGAACCACTTATATAACACAACATAATAATGAAGTTGTTCCGCCGTATACTGCAATTAATCACATTCTACCACAATATACTCCTAATGCTAATAATACTAATGCAAGTGGGGGATCACGTAGAACTCATAAAAACAAGAGTCGTAAAACTAAAATGCGTAAAGTGCATCGTAAGACACGTAGAGTAATACAAAAAAAGAAATAAAAAATGGGTTTAATTTTTTATCAATCTAGATAATAAAGGAACAAATAATGAGCACTACAGGAATATATTTACCAAAAAGAATAATTAAATCAGTTAATCCCAGTTATCAACAAGATATGGTGCCTAGAGAGTTAATAGATTGGGGTATAATATTTAATCTAACAATATTTGTAATATTCTTTGGATCGATCTTCTATATATGTATTCATAGATATCGTAATAAAGAATATTATAAAAGGGACAAAGTAAGAAAACAACAACAATTAGTTGAAGATTTTCAGAAAGCCTTAGAGGATTATCAATTAAATCAACATAAAATAGTTTATATGCAACAGCAACAAACTAGACTGAACAATCAAATAAAAATGAGTCAAGGTTTAGACTCGTTAAAATACAAAATGGGTTTAATGGAAAATACTCAAAAACCATTTGGTAATTATGCAATGAATCCACAATATATGTCAGAATCATTTAAGGTTTATCCACAACAACCACCCCAGTATAGTGCTGGGTATCAACCACCATTTTTTAATTCAGGTAGTTTATTAAATTATAGATGATTTACACAGAAATTCCTTTAAAAAGCTTTTTTCATAATTTTACCTTCTTTACCAAGATCATTAACTTTTTCTTGGTTGTTAATTACAACATAACCATCACCCATATATTGACCTACAACATCTTTCATCTTTAATTTATGAGAAGCGGAATCTTTGACTAAACTAGACAGGTGATCTAGACGTTTAGCTGGATATTGATCGACCAATACGTAATCAAATTTATGACGAAAGGATTCAGGGACATCATAAACTGAATTGGCTACCATAACAAAAAGAATGCTTAGTTTTTCATCAAAAATAATATTAATAAGATCTTCAACGGTTTTATCTTTAAGAAAAATGGAATCAACCACAACAAATCTTTTTGGTTTAATATCTTCAGTTCTAGCTTCATCAATAAAACGTTGTAAACTGACTTTATTGAGTTTGGAATGTATTTCTACTTTATGATCAGGGTTAGCTTCATGAAGACTATTAACATATCCATGACGTAATTTAGGGGTATCAACAGCAATTAAACCTTCGGAAACACCAAATTTCATTTTCTTTTGTAAAAGTTCCCCTACAGAATGACTTTTATTTCCAGTAGGACCTCCAATTAAAAGGAGTTTATCGGACATTTTAACGTTATCCCAAC
>Ga0068876_10003986_pt1 | contig 10455 bp, 8 predicted proteins | sample NOAtaG_6_FD_66442 | JGI IMG/M metagenome (GOLD analysis project Ga0068876, IMG submission 66442) | Freshwater lake microbial communities from Lake Erie, under a cyanobacterial bloom - NOAA_Erie_Diel5S_2200h metaG | ecosystem: Environmental > Aquatic > Freshwater > Lake | place: USA: Ohio, Lake... | reverse complement strand
GCGACACGCTGCACCACCACGGCGCGCCCGCCGACCTCACGAACGCCGTCCCGGACGCGTCGGCGCGTGCGGCGGGGCTGGCCCGCAGCCCTGGCGGCTACACCGGCGAGGTGATGCAGTTCGGCCGCTGGTACGGGTTCGGCGTGCTGCCGCTGCCGGAGCTCGGAGAGGACGTCGGCGCCGTGATCTTCCGGGCCGATCCCATCCACTGACGCCACCCCTCAGGGCAGGACGTGCGGCGTCCCCTCCGGCTCGGTCCACCACAGGGCCTCCGGCGGAAGGGTCTCGGCCATGCGCACGTCGCTCCAGACCCATCGCAGCGTGTTGCCCGCCTCGTCCACGACCAGCAGGCGGGTCGGCGCGCCGCTCGGGCCGATGGCGACGAGCGCGCGGTCCCAGCCCAGGCGTCCCCGCGGCCGCACCTCGAGCACGTCGCCGCTCGCCGAGGGCCCGAGCTCGCGCACGTCGAACGTGTCCGCGAGCGTGCCCGTCCCGGCGAGCAGATCACGGAGCTCGACGAAGTCGTCGTCGTCGAGCGTGCGCTCGTGCGTGAGGCCCCGCTCGCCGACGTCGGGGTCGAAGGCGACGAGCCGCGTGCCCGCGAGCCAGAAGACGCGCCCGTCCTCGAAGCGAACGAGAAGCCGGGAAGGGCGGCTCATCGCGAGCGTCGCGCGGCTCTCGACGTCCCGCTCGTGCAGCCGGTCGTGGTAGCGCTGCTCGATGTGGGCGGTGAGCCCATGCAGTCCCGCGAGGAAGGCTTCGGCGCGGGCGATGGGGCCGGGCGTGGCCTCCTGGGAGCGCACCTCGCCGGCGAGCGCCGAGAGGATCGCCAAGAGCGCCGCGGAGCACGCCGCCCGCGAAACAGATCGCCGCGCTTCGTCGTTGATCGTCACGTGCCGGACACGTACCATCGTCTTCGCTTGCATCACATGTCCGTGTTCGACAGCGCAGTTTGAACGCATCGAGTCCCCTCGGCCCGCCGCCCGAGGTACTCGGGTCGCGGGGCGAGGATCAGCCACGACGGAGGATCCATGTCGAAAGCAGGAACCGAGCGCGAGAAGGAGTTGACCCGGCTGGAACATCGCCACCGGAAGCTCAAGGCGAAGGTCGCCGAGTACGAAGCGCGCGCGTACCTCACGCCGGCCGAGCAGGCGGAGGTGGCTCGATGGAAGAAGGAAAAGCTCGCGACGAAGGATCAGATCGAGCTGCTCGGCACCTGAGCCGAGCGTGACGTGGAGCGAAGGGCGCGTGGCCGTGAGGTCCGCGCCCTTCGTCGTGGATCGGAGGCCCCGCCGTGCCGGCCTCGTTGCGCCGGCCTCGTTGCGCCGGCCTCGTTGCGCCGGCCTCGTTGCGCCGGCCTCGTTGCGCCGGCCTCGTTGCGCCGGCCCCCGTCGCGCCAGCCGGTTCAGCGCCCGCGCCAGGCCGGGACGCGGGCCAGCCATCGGCGCTCGCCGAGGCGCTCGGCGATCTGCTCGGCCCGTTCCCGATCGGCGCCTCGGAAGGCCAGCGCCTCGAGGTCCTCGGGGAGCGCCGGGACGTCCTGCCTCAGCGTGGCGAGCGTCCGGAAGAGAACGGCGTCGTCCCACCGCGCGTGAAGCGACTCGGCGAGCGCCGCCGCGCCGCGCACCGGCACCTCCCAGGCAGCCGGATCGCGCGGGATGCCCTCGAGGTGGTTCCAGCGTGCGAGCACCGCGGCGGCGCTTCGCTCGCCCCAGCGTGGCAGGCCCGGGATGCCGTCGCTCGCGTCGCCCACGAGCCCGAGCCAGTCGGGGATCGAGGCGGGGCCCACGCCGAACTTCTCGCGCACGCCGGTCTCGTCGAGGGTCCGTCCGCGCCGCCGGTCGTGCAGCACCACCCGGTCGCCGCGGACGCACTGCGCCAGGTCCTTGTCGGGCGAGCAGATCCAGACCCGGTCTGCACGCTGCGCGAAGCGGGCGGCCAGGGTCGCGAGCGCATCGTCCGCCTCGACGTCGATCATGCGCAGCACGACGAGGCCGAGCGCTTCGGCGACCTCCTCGGCGAGGGAGAACTGAGCGGCGAGCGCGGGGTCGATGCCAGCGCCGGTCTTGTAGCCCGCGAAGAGCCCGTTTCGGAAGGACTCGATGACCGTGTCGAAGGCCACCGCGACGTGGCTCGCGCCCTCGCGGGTGACGAGCCCGAGGAGCGTGCTCACGAGGCCCCGCGCTGCGCCGACCTCGCGCCCGTCCACGCGCGCGGAAGGTGCGCCGTAGAAAGCCCGGAAGAGCTCGTAGGTGCCATCGACGAGGTGCAGGGAAGGCATCGCACGACCCTAGCGCGAAGAGGGCTGGCCGAGGCACGCGGGCCGCTCGCCAAAGCTCGGCGAGGGCCTCGTGGTCACAGGACCCGAATCGGCGACGCCGCCTCGCGCACGGCGAGGGGCGTTCCGCTCTCACCCTCACCGATGCAGTTGTGCGCGCCTTCCCTTTCGCCTAACACTCGCGCCCTCGACGGGTGCGTCGCCTTCGTGTGGGCGATGCGCGGGTCGGTCCCCATGGGTGACGAGCGCGAAGCACAGCTGATCGAGAAGTCCAAGCGCGGCGACCGGGCCGCCTTCGGGCAGCTCATCCGCATGCACCAGCGACGTCTGCACGCGTGCGCCGTCCAGATGCTCGGCGATCGGGGCGAGGCCGAGGACGCAGTCCAGGAGACGCTGCTCCGTGCGTACCGCGCCATCGATCGCTTCGATGGGCGCGCGGAGCTCTCGACCTGGCTGTACCGCATCTGCATCAACGTCTCGCTCAACACCCTGCGGCGCCGCAAGCGCGGCACCGTCGACGTGGACGATCCGCGGGTTCCCGAGCCCGCCGCCGACCCCCACCAGGGACAGACCGATCCGCGCGGCGCCCTGCAATCGCAGCAGCTCTACCGGCGCCTCGCGGAGGCCCTCGACCAGCTCTCGCCCTCGCTGCGCGCCACCGTGGTCCTGGTGCTCATCGAGGGCGTCCCTCAGAAGGACGCCGCCGCGACCCTCGGCTGCTCCGAGGGGACCATCGCGTGGCGTGTCCACGAAGCACGGCGGCGTCTTCGGGACCTCCTCGGAGAGTTCCTCGAGGACGACAGCAGCGCTGGCGCGAAGGCCGCCGCGCCCGAAGGGAGTCAGCCGTGACGAAGAGCGGCAAGCCCATGATCGACGAGGCGCTCGCGCGCCGGATCTCCGATGCGCTGAGCAGCGACGAGGGCCTCGCGGCCGACGCCGCGCTCATGGAGCAGCTCGCGGCCGAGCCCGCCGCGGGACGCTACGCCCGCGACATCGGGCGGCTCGACAAGTGGCTTGCCAGCTGGCCTGCCGCGACGCCGAGCGACAGCGAGTTCGAGGCGATGGCCCAGCGCATCGAGCAGGGCCTCAAGCAGCTGCCCACGGGCCTCATGCAGCCCTTCCTCGCGCCCCCGGCCTTCGACGACGAGGACGCGCGGCGGGACGCCCAGGGGCAGCTGCCCGCCAAGCCCGGGCCCTACAAGGCCGCGTTCCCGAAGCCGGGCGCGATGGGCACTGCGGCGAAACCCTCGATCGCGGCCCTGAAGGCGAAGGCCAGCGGCGCGCCGCCATCGCTCGTCGTGCCCGCCCCGAGCGCGTCGGCAGCAGGCGCGGGGGCAGCAGCCGCGGGGGCAGCGAACGCGCCCGAGGCGGCCCTCGCGGCACCTCCCGAGCCCGCGAGCGTGCCGGCGGCTGCGCTCGGTGCTCCGGAGATCGCTGCGAGCGAAGCGGCCGCGCCGTCCGAAGCCGCCGAGGCGCTTGCGGTCGCGGCGCAAGGGCCGGCGGCGCCCACCTCCACGGCGCAGGCGCGCGACCCGGCCGCCTCTGCGGAGGTCGAGCCCGCTGCGGTCACGGCGCCGGAGGCGGCACCGGCCCGCGAAGATCTGCCGGCGGCCGTCCAGCCCGCTGCGGCGGCCGCGCTCGATTCGGTGCCAGCGCCTCTAGGCGCATCTGCCGGGGGCGCGACCGGGGAGGAGGTCGAGATCCCGGTCGACGCCGACGAGCCGCCCCCCGTGCTCGACCCCGGTCGGTCGACGATCTCCCTCATCCCCGAGGCGATCTCCCTCGTGCCCGAGCCGCTTGCCGTCGTGTCGCGGCCCGCGCCGCCGAAGGAGGCCGCGAAGCCGAGCGCGACGAAGTCCACCTCGGGCGTGCCCGCGGCGTCGCGCTGGGCCGCCGCGAAGGCCCCGGTCGACGATCGCTTCTCCATCCCGGTCCCCGCACCCCGCGCCCCGGTCTTCAGCCTCGACCCGATCCAGAACGTGCCTCCGCCCGAGCCCGAGAGGCGTACCCGTGCGGCGTGGCCGATGTGGGCGGCGGCGGCGGCGGTGGGCCTGGCGGTCGCAGCCGGAGGGACCCTCTTGCTTCAGGGTCGGTCGGACAGCGCTGCGCCGCTGCTCGGGGCCGCGGAGGCGGGGGCACCTGCCGCGAGCGCCACGGCCACGGTGGCGTCCGTGAGCCCGCCGGCGCCGGAGCGGGAGGCAGCCGAGGTCGCTGCGCCTGCTTCGCCGGTGATGGCCGCGCCGGCGATGGCCGCGCCGGCCGAACCTGCGCCGACCGAGGGAACCCCGCTGGCCAGCGGGGAGGTTGTCGCTGCGCCGCGCGCCGCGATGGGCGGCGCAGGGGGGGCGGGGCTCGGCGGGGCGCCGGTCGGAGCCGCGCTCGCGGACGCTTCCGACCCGACAGGCGAGGCGAGGGCGGCAGGGCGTGTCCCCGCTTCGCCCCTCCCGCGGCGTCGTGCCCCCGCGCCGGCGTCCGGCGGCGGGCTTGCCGCCCGCGAAGAGAGCGCCTTGGCGCCGGCCACTGCCGGCCCGACGCGGGGGGCCAGCGGCGGCGCCGCCGGCAGCACCGCTCCGGCCGCCGCGCCCGCGACGGCGGCCGCGTCGCGGAGCGCCGAGAGCGACGCGGAACTCCCAGAGACGCCCGACCGCAGCTCGGTGCGGGACGCCCTCGAGGGGGTCGCGCCGCAGGTGCAGGCGTGCTTCGGCGAGGAGCACGGCGTCGTCGACGTCGTCGTGATGGTGGCGAGCTCCGGCCGCGTGACCACGTGCACCGTCTCGGGGCGCTTTGCCGGTACCCCGGTCGGCTCCTGCATCGCCCGAGCGGTCCGCGCCGCGCGTTTCCCTCCCTTCACGCAGGCGCGCTTCGAGGTCCACTACCAGTACCGCAACTGAGGGCAGTACCGACACGGAGGGCAGTACCGACACGGAGGGCAGTACCGACACGGAGGGCAGTACCGACACGGAGGGCGCTGCCGCCGCCGAGGGCCCTCGTCGCACGGCCCTCGCAACCGTGCGGCACGGTGGTCGAGAAGGCCCGCCGATGGATGCGGTGGCGCTGGTGTTCCGTGGGGAGATGCTCCGAACCTTCGCTCTCGGGGAGCGGCCGCTCGAGGTCGGCTCCGGCCGAGGCGCCGACATCGTCGTCCACGACGACGACGTCGCCGAGCGGCATTTCTTGATCAGCCGTGATGGCAGCGAGGTGCGGGTCTTCGATCTTCGTCCGGGCCCAGCGCGCGCTGCGCACCCGCTCCTGCTCTGCGGGCGCCCGCTGTCGCTCGGCCGCCACCACGCGCTGCTCCGCATCGCGTTGTCGGCCCCCGCGACCGAGCCCGTGGCACCGCGCACCGAACTCATCCCAGTGATCGACGGGGAGACCGAGCGGCTCCGGCTCGTGGTCAGCCGGGGCGATGCCCAGCGCACGATCCAGCTCGGGCGCCGTCCGATCACAATCGGGGCCTCGTCCGCTGCCGATCTCGTCCTCGTCGATCGCGCCGTGAGCGCCCTGCACGCGCGGGTCGAGCCCTCGCTCGGCGGCCTCGTCGTGCGGGACCTCGGGAGCCGGAACGGCACCTTCGTCGATGGGGTGCGGGCGGTCCTCGCGCGCCTTGCGCGGGGCACGCGGCTTCGGCTCGGGCGCACCGATCTCTCGGTGATGGCGTGCGAGCCCGCGCCGGCGGTCCGTGGGATCGTAGCGGCCTCCGATGCGATGCGTGCAGTCCTCGATCAGGCGGCCCGGATCGCCCGGCATCCGTGGCCGGCGCTCGTCGTCGGAGAGAGCGGGGTCGGCAAGGAGGGGGTGGCCCGACTCATCCACGAGGCCTCGCCCCGGCGTCTTGGACCCTTCGTCGCGGTGAACGCGGGCGGACTGCCGCGGGAGCTCGTCGAGAGCGAACTCTTCGGCCACGTGCGGGGCGCGTTCACCGGTGCGGCGACCTCTCACCGCGGGGTCTTCGAGCAGGCCTCCGGCGGGACGCTCTTTCTCGACGAGATCGGCGAGCTCTCGCTCGAGCTGCAGGCGCGCCTCTTGCGCGTCATCGAGACCGGCGAGATCCGCAAGGTGGGTGGCGAGGCCGCCGAGCGGGTCGATGTCCGCCTCGTGTGCGCGACGCACCGCGATCTCCGGGCCCGGGCGCGCGAGGGCGCCTTCCGGCTCGATCTCTACTACCGCATCGCGCAGGTGGTCCTCGAGATCCCCCGACTCGTCGAGCGGCCTGCCGACATCACCGCGCTGGCGCAGCATTTTCTTCGCGAGAGCGAGGTCGAGATCGGCCCGCGCTGCTTCAGCGATGCCGCGCTGCGCCGGCTTCTCGCGCACGGCTGGCCGGGGAACGTCCGCGAGCTGAAGAGCGTGGTCCGGAGCGCCGCGCTCGAGACCGCCGGGCAGATCGTCGACGCCGCCGACGTGGCCCAGGCGATCGGTCGCCTGAGCGGGGGCGGCGGCTCGGACCTCGGCGCGCTGATGAGCGCCCACGATGGCAACGTCAGCGCCGCGGCGCGCACGCTCGGGCTGCCGCGCAGCACCCTTCGGGACCGGCTCCGCAAGCGCGAGGCATGAGCGCGGTGATCGGCCAGGCGGGGTGGCATAGGCTTCCGCGCCTGCTACCGTTCGCTCGTCGCGCGGGCTCCCACGCGCGGACGGCCCTCGGGCCGAACCTGGGAGTGACCCCGGTCGGGCCGCGCCGCTTCGTCGGCTTCCTTCTCTCGAGAGAGGAACCAGCGCCCCGGGGACCGAGCCCATGAACGAACGACACGACCGCCGCGGCCGCTCTCCGGCCCCCGGCAGCACCACTCCCCCGACCCGGCGCACGCTGCCGCCCGACGGCCCCCTCCTCTTCGACGACCCGGCCCCGCCGCGTCCTGCGCCCGCGCCACGCTCGCTCGAGGTGCGCCCCCACGAGGTCGCCCCGCGCCGCGAGCCGGAGCGTCCGCGGCGGGAGCGCGAGCGCGATCGGGAGCGCGAGCGCGACAGGGACCGCGAACCCCGCCGGGAGCCGCCCCCGCCTCCGCCGCTCGTCGACAACCGATTCGCCGTCGGGCCCCGGCCGCGGGTGGTGCCCCGACAGTTCCCGATCGAGCACCTCGACGAGGATGCCCTCAAGGTCATCCGGCGCCTCACCCGCGCCGGGCACCTCGGCTACCTCGTCGGCGGCAGCGTCCGGGACCTGCTCCTCGGTCGCAAGCCCAAGGACTTCGACGTCGCGACCAGCGCGCGCCCGCACGAGGTGAAGGAGATCTTCCGCAACTGCCGGATCATCGGCCGGCGGTTCCGGCTCGCGCACATCCTGTTCGGGAGCCGCAAGGTCATCGAGACCGCGACCTTCCGCCGCGATCCCGGCGCAGAGCTCGAGGGCTCGGAGTTGGAGGCATGCGAGCCGAGCGGGGCCGAGGCCGGTGACGCGGAGCCCGAGGCCTTCACGCCGCTGACCCCGCGGGTGAAGCCGCGCGACGAGGCCGCGGATCTCCTCATCCGTCACGACAACGTGTTCGGCGACCCGCACGAAGACGCGCTGCGGCGAGACTTCACCATCAACGGTCTCTTCTACGACATCGAGCGCGGCGAGGTCATCGACTACGTCGGCGGGCTCCGCGACGTCGAGGCGCGGGTCGTTCGCACGATCGGCGTGCCCGACGTGCGCTTCCGGGAGGACCCGGTCCGCATCCTGCGCGCGATCAAGTTCGCCGCACGCTGCGACCTCGGCATCGACCCCGAGGTGTACGACGCGATGGTCGCGCAGCAGGGCGAACTCACGAAGGCCGCTCGGCCGCGCCTCTTCGAGGAGATCCTGCGCCTGCTCCGGGGTGGTGCCGCGCACCGATCGTTCTGGCTCGCCTGGGAGACGGGCGTGCTCGCGGTCGTCTTGCCCGAACTCGCGAGCTTCCTCGACGACGAGGCGACCGAGACCCGATGGGTGTGGGCGCGGCTCAGGGCAGTGGACGCGAAGATCGCGGCCGGGGAGATCCCCACCGACGCCGTGCTCCTCACCGCGCTCCTCGCGGGTGTGATCGATGACGCCCTCGATGGGGCAGACCACCCGCCGAGCGCGTACGAGGACCTCATGAACTCGATCACCGAGCGTCTCGCGGTGCCCCGTCGCATGAAGGACCGCATCCGCATCCTCGTGGGTGCGCAACCGAGGCTGCGGAGCGGCCGCTATGCCGCGCTCGCGCGCCGCGAGTTCTTCGCCGAGGCCTTCGACGTGTACGCGATCGACTGCGTCGCCCGCGAACTGCCGGTGCCTCCGCCAGCCCCCGCGGCGGGTGCTCCGGTCGCGCCCATGGAGGCGCCGCACGAGGCTTCTTCGGACGATCTGCCGCGACGTCGCCGCCGGCGCCGCCGGGCGCGCGCGCCTCAGCGGGCGCGCACCTTCACCGTCTGACCGACGGCGTCGAGGATGCGCCGCAGCTCGTCGTAGTCGGGGTGCTTGAAACGCATCCACGCGTTCGCCATGTAGCCGGCCTCGACCGGCTGCGTCGGCGTGCCCGCGGGCGGCAGGTGCATGTCGATGATCCACGGACCGAAGGCCTTCTCGACCGCCTGCACGCCCTCGTAGCCCGCGATGCGCCCGTCGCGGTCGGGCCGCAGCGCGATGATGCCGGCGGCGAAGCGCCGGCTGAGTGCCTGGCTGCGGCGGCCGTGCACGACGCACATCGCCCACTCGCGGTAGATGTCGATGTCGTTGCCGACGGCGTAGAGGTCCCAGGCGCGCACGCCGGGCGGACGGCAGCCGATCTCGCTGAATTTCAGGCCCTTGGGCCCGTAGAACCACTCCATGTGGGTGGCCGAGGTGTCGATGCCGAGGGCGCCGAGCACCTTGCGTCCCATCGCCTTCACCTCGCCGTAGCCGGAGGCGGCGTCGATGCGGTTGGTGGCGATGAACTGCGGCGAGATCCAGCGATGGCGCATCGCATCGAGCACGTTCGGGTAGTAGTGGCAGACGAACTCGTGCAGGACCTCGCCGCCCACGGTGAGGGTGTCCCAGAAGCCCTCGTGGCCCTCGATGAACTCCTCGACCGCGACCGATGCCCCCTTGTCGACGCGGAACTCGACGAGCGCGCGCAAGAGGCCCTGCGGGTCGTCGACCCGCTGCGTGCCCGACGCGCCGGCCGCGTCGCGCGGCTTGATGATCAGCGGGTAGCCCACGCGCTCGGCGAAGGCGCGGATCTCGCCCACGTCCGAGGAGCCGATCGACTGGGCACAGGGCACGCCCGCCTCGCGCAGGGCGTCCTTCATCGAGGGCTTGTCGCGGCAGAGCCAGGTCGTCTTCACGCTCGTACCGGGGATGCCGCACTTCTCACGGACCTTCGCGGCGGCCATCACGTGGGCCTCGATCGTGGCCTCGAGGCGATCGACCTTGACCCGGCTCTGGACGAAGCGGACCGCGCGTTCGAGGGCCGCCTCGCTCGTGACGTTCGGCACCTCCTCGTAGTGGGTCAGCCAGCTCCGAAGGCCTTCGTCGAGCGAGCCCTTGGGCCGCTCGCCGATGCCCGTGACGCGCGCACCGACGGCGTGGAGCGCGCGCACAAACTCGCGCTGGTTGGCGGGGAAGGAGGGCTCCACGAAGATGACGTCGACGGGCATCGCCGCGAGCGTATCCGATCCCCGCGCAGCGTGGGCAGCCTTCCCGCGCCCGCTCAGCCGGGACGGCAGATCCGCGCGAAGCGGTCGCAGACCCCTCCGCGGCACAGCTCGCCGGGGCAGCAAGGCTGCGCGACTCCGCCGCATCCGCGGCAGGTGCCGCGGTCGCAGAACAGCGTGTCCGTGCCGCAGGTCCCGCCGGGGCAGCACGGGCCGCCGTCGATGCCGCAGGTCTGGCAGGTCCGGCCGCTGAAGGGGCTCGACGTGCACACCGCGCCCTCGGCGCAGGAACCGTCCCCGCAGCACGGCTGACCCGGGTTGCCGCAGTCGCTTCGCACGCAGACCGCACCGTTGCAGGTGGCGCCGCTGTCGCAGGTCCCGCTGGCGCAGCAGGGCTGGGTCGGCGCGCCGCAGGGCCGGCAGAGATCGGCGTAGCAGACCTCGCTTGCGTCGAAGCACGTGACGCCGTCGCAGCACGTCTCGCCGCCGCGGCCGCAGGGCTCGCAGGAGCCCTCGACGCAGTTCGATCCCAGCTCGCACGCCGGGCAGCAGGCATCGGGCGGGCAGACGCAGGCGCCTTCGATGCAGCGCTCTCCAGTTTC
>Ga0068876_10003980_pt1 | contig 10463 bp, 7 predicted proteins | sample NOAtaG_6_FD_66442 | JGI IMG/M metagenome (GOLD analysis project Ga0068876, IMG submission 66442) | Freshwater lake microbial communities from Lake Erie, under a cyanobacterial bloom - NOAA_Erie_Diel5S_2200h metaG | ecosystem: Environmental > Aquatic > Freshwater > Lake | place: USA: Ohio, Lake... | reverse complement strand
CCATACGACGACATGATCGACCCCGTCAAGCAAGCGAAGGCACTCATCAATGAGTTGAAGAAATACGATCAGGCACTGTTTGAAAAACCCCGCTGGCTAGTTCTGAACAAAATGGACTTGGTGGATCAACATGAAGCGGACAAGCGTGTGCAAGCGATCATCAAGGGCCTGAAGTGGAAGGCACCCGTGTTCACCATCTCGGCGATGAAAGCTGATGGCTGCAAACAGCTGACGTTTGCCATCCTGGATCACGTCGAAAAACAACGCGCGGCAGCCAGCGCGCTGGCTGCCAGTGCCGTGACAGACTTGGAAACACCGTAGCGCGCATGCGTGTCATCGTCAAAATTGGCTCGACGCTGATTACCAATCACGGCGAAGGCGTAGACCATACCCTCATCACCGAGTGGGTACGTCAAATCGCCGCGCTCCGCGAACAAGGGAACCAAGTCGTACTGGTATCCTCCGGGGCAATCGCCGAGGGCATGAAGCGCCTGGGCTGGAAAATTCGTCCGCAAGAAATCCACAAGCTGCAGGCAGCGGCTGCGGTGGGACAAATGGGCTTGATTCAAGTCTATGAGTCGGCATTTCGTGCACACGGGCTCGGCACCGCGCAGGTACTACTGACCCACGACGACCTCGCGGACCGGACGAGGTACCTAAATGCGCGCACCACCCTTTCCACACTGCTCGAGCTTGGTATGCTTCCCATCATCAATGAAAACGACACAGTCGTCACCGACGAGATCAAGTTCGGCGATAACGATACGCTGGCAGCAATGGTGGCCAACCTCATTGAAGCAGATTTGCTGGTGATTCTTACCGACCAACAGGGCCTCTATACGGCTGATCCTCGCCATGATGCGGCCGCCACACTTGTACGCAATGCCCTCGCCGGTGATCCCGCTTTGGAGCGAATGGCGGGGGCGAGTGGCTCGGCGATTGGCAGAGGCGGTATGCTCACCAAGATTCTTGCCGCAAAGAAAGCTGCCCTCTCAGGTGCCACCACCGTGATCGCCTATGGCAGAGTGGAGAATGTGCTACCGACCATCCTAAGCGGCGCAGAAGTCGGGACCCGACTCACCGCGAGCAAGACGGCGATGCAGGCACGCAAGACGTGGTTGGCGGGCCATCTCAAAACCATGGGAACTCTCACCCTGGATGAAGGTGCGGCAGCGGCGTTAGTCTCTGGCGGAAAGTCGCTGCTGCCGATAGGCGTAGTTGCCGTCGACGGCGAATTCGCCCGTGGCGATGTCGTCAGCGCCGTTGATTCACAAGGTCGGGAGATTGCGCGGGGATTATGCAATTACAGTACGGGCGAAGTCCGCCGGATTGCACGCAAGCAGACCCGGGAGATTGAGGCAATCCTTGGTTACGTGGCTGAGGCAGAACTCATCCACCGCGACAACCTCGTGCTCGTCTAACTGTCCGGCCTAACGGACACTAGACGACGTCCCTGATCGAACGGATGAATTCGGTGCCACCGCGACACCGGAAATTATTGGTTGAGATATAAAGCGATTTAGCTCCGGGCTGCGGTAGAACGCCATCACTTTTGGCACGTAGGCTTGTGTTTCAGCAAATGGCGGAATACGGTTCCCGTGACGGATGACGGCATTTTCACCGGCGTTGTATCCGGCCAATGCGAGTTCCAAATCGCCATTAAACATCTTGATCAGCTGGCTCAGGTAACGCGTACCGCCGAAGATGTTATCGACTGGATCAAATGGGTTCTTAACCCCCATTCTCTCTGCCGTGGCTGGAATCAGCTGCATTAGTCCGAGAGCACCCTTGGTTGATTGGGCACGATCGTTGTAACCGGATTCAGCCCGGATCACCGCGTGTACGAGTCTCGGATCAACTCCGTGCGTCCGCGCCGCATTATCGATCACAGGGACGAGTTTTCCAATATCGATAGATTTCGGAAAATTCGGTGTCCACGCATTGGGGCGTGCCGTCCACGCTTGCGGAATTTTGTAGACTAGTTTGTAACGCTTATCGAGGTGCGGAAGATTGGAAAAATGGGTGATACCGTTCTCATCCTTGAACGAATAGATGTTGGCAGCAGAAGCGAACGGCAAAACCAGCGCTGCGCTGGTCAATAAAAATCCACCGATGATTCTGCAGCGAGGAAGGGTTATCTTTGTGATCATCAACGCGTCACTCTACACGAGTTTACATTTTGCTGATTGCCGGTGAAGCATTTTGACCCGCTTACTTCAGACGAATTACGCGACGCCCGCTTTGGATTTCTCTTTCTGGATAAGTTAAGCTTACGCGATGTCAATCTCCGAAAAGACCAACGCTGCGGCAGCCGCGTCGAGACTCTCAGAACCCACCATTCCTCGAGTTGAGGCCCCCTGGCTGGTACTCGGGGCGCTCCTGCTTTCCACTATCGTCGCCTCGGTGCAAAGCTACCGGCAGGTCAGCCAAGAGTCACAAGACCGGTTTGGCGCGCTGGCGGCGCGCGCCAAAAGCGAGATCGCCACACAGTTTCGGCAGACAGACGACGCCCTCGCGACCGCCGGTGCCATTATCGCCGCGTCGCCGCAAATCGATAATGCGCGCTGGAACAAGTATCTAGACGCCCACGAAAAACGTTCGTCCACGATACCCGGTTTGGCGCGCATGGAGTATCGCGCCGCACAAGACACAGGCAACGGCACCCAATTTCCATCGCCAGCCTCAGCATTGGTTCGTGTGATACCGGAAGTCACGATCGTCGGTGATGAGCTTGCCCGGTCAGAATTGATTGATCAAGCGATGCTGGCGGCGAAGCGATCACAACGCATGGCCGCCACGGGTATCCTGCCGCCTGTCAACCTTCAGGATGCCGCCGAATTTGTCGCCCTAGTGAAACCACTGTTTCCCGCTTTCACGGACACCGACCAGCCAATTGGCTATCTGGTCGCATTTGTGCGCCCCGCCGACCTGCTGGCGTTAGTTGCTCGTAGTAACGATCAGCGACTCACACTTGAACTGACTGAAGCCACGGCGAAATCAGGCAACGCAGCGGCACCCGCCTTAAGAAGTGACCTTCGTGCTTCCAACCGCAGCGCTAACTTCGTCGCGCCGCTCGAACTCGTCATCGGTCAGCGTAGCTGGAACCTGCGCGTCGAGAGTTCGTCGGCGCTCGACGCGGAGCTCACTAATCGAGCACCGCAGACAATACTGTTGATCGGAGTCATCGGCACGGGCCTGCTAGCTGCTTTGGTATGGTTGCTAACAAGGCTGCGTGAACAAGCAGTTGCACTGGCTGAAAGCATGACACTGAAGTTACGCGATCAAGTCAAGTTTACCGATGACCTCATCGAACTCAACCCAAATCCGATCTATCGAAAGGACGCCAGAGGGCGGTTCGTGGTGGTAAACCGTGCGTGGGAGCAGCTAAACCGACGGCGACGTAACGAAGTGATTGGCAAAACCAATGCCGAGTTAACTGGCCCTGCGGGTGCATCATGGTTGCCCGCCTTAGACGACGGCGTTCTCGATTCCCCATCCGGTTTTGAGGTGCGTGAGGCGTTTGTAACCACGTCGACAGGTGAACAAGTCCCAACCATCCTTGCCCGACAAGTGGTGCGGCGCGCAGACGGCACCATCGACGGCATCATCGGCACGGTGACCGATGTCACACAAATCAAACTCCTCGAGCGTGAGTTGGCGCTGCAACGCGAGCAGCTCGACTTGGTGATCCGCTCCTCGCAGCAGGGGATTCTCGACGTCGAGTTACGCGAAGGCGGAAAGGCGTACTACTCCGAACGCTTCCGGGAAATCCTCGGGTTTGAACCCGGCAAGTTTCCCAACAATTTTGCCTGGGACAAATGGGTACACCCAGAAGATATTCCGGAGTTTCGTCAAACGCTCGCGCACCACTTAAAGCGCCAGTCTCCATTTTTCGACGTCGAGTGCCGCGCGCTTCGCGCGCTGGGCGGACACATGTGGTTACGTATCCGTGGTATTGCGCAACATGATGAGAGTGACCGCGCAACACGATTCATCGGATCAATTGTTGATGTCACCGAGCGTCGGGAAGCCGAGGAGCAACTCATTGAGGCCAATGTGCGTGTCACCGAGGCGGCACGTGCGAAGGAATCTTTCCTTGCGACAATGAGTCACGAGATCCGCACGCCAATGAACGGTGTGCTCGGCATGGCTGGGCTGCTGGCTGACACTCAGCTCAACGACGAGCAGAGAGACTACATCAGGCTGATTCGGGCCTCTGGTGATACGTTGCTACGCCTGATCGACGACGTATTGGATTTTTCCAAAATTGAATCCGGAAGAATGACGCTCGAAACCGTGAGTGTTGAGCTTGCAGGCGTTGTTGAGGAGGCCTTCGAGTTGGTCGCTGAGAAGGCGCGGGAAAAGAAGATCGCACTGATCTACGATCTGCGTGATGACGTCCCCTTCTACATCATGGGGGACGCAACAAGACTGCGGCAAATTTTTCTCAACCTGTTATCCAACGCCATCAAGTTCACGGATACGGGTGAGATCTCATTACACATGCGATGTGAATCGCTTGCCGATGAAGGTATCAAGTTGTTTGCGAGTGTGCGCGACACTGGGATTGGCATTCCCGCAGACCGCGTCAACAAACTGTTTGAGGCATTTACCCAAGTCGATGCATCGACCACTAGGAAGTACGGCGGCACTGGCCTGGGTCTAGCCATCGTAAAACGATTAGTCACGATGATGGGGGGCGAGGTTGCGATCGACAGTGTCGAAGGTGAGGGGTCGACGTTTCGCTTCACCATCGTCACACAACGTGCGCGTGGTCCTGTACGCCCCCATATGCAGCGCGAGCTGCCAGAATTTTTGGGCAAACGAATATTACTACTCGATGATGTCACCTCAAGGCGTAACTCGGTCGCATATCGGTATCAACGTTGGGGGTTCCAAGTCGTCGAAGCCAATCTACAAGATGCACCATCATATCTGCAGAAATCTGCCGCGGAGGCGATTGACATCTTAATCTCCGATAGCCTGCCCGAAGCGAACGGTGCCGCTGCGGTTGGTGAGGCTGTCGCTGCCCAAAACAAATCTCGGGTAGGCGAAGGCAAGCCGCCCATCGTTGTTATTCTTATGTCGAGCATTTCGCGCGCTGAACTTTCATTGAACCGATCATTGCGACTGATGCCACACCAGATGTTCGTCATGCGGCCTACAGGCACGGCGCGTATGTTTGACGTACTGACACAGGCGGCTACCGGCGTGGTGAAAAATGACGTTGCCACACGACCATTTTTGCCCGAACCGGTCTATGACACCGAGTTTGCAAACTCGAACAAACACAAATCCAAACAGGTATCGACGAGACCACCGGGATACGCCGCACCCACCGCGTTGAACGCATCTTCCAACGCACAGAGCCTTAACATTTTGGTGGCAGAAGACAACGAAGTTAACCAGCGAGTCATCGAAGGTATGCTTCGCCGCTTGGGCCACCACGTCACGATTGTCGCCGACGGCGAAAGTGCAGTCACCACGGCCGCCAAGGCCTTGGCGGCCGACCAAGTTCCACTTGACATCATCTTGATGGATATTCACATGCCAGTCCTCGATGGCGTCGGCGCAACACGAGAACTGAATCGCCGCTTCACCAGCCAGAGTCCGAGCGAAATGCTGCCGAGGGTGCCTATTGTTGCGATGACGGCGCATGCCCTTGCAGGTGACCGCGAATATTATTTGAACGAAGGGCTCGATGACTATATTTCCAAACCTATTCGGCGCAATGATCTATTGGCACTCCTCAAGCGCTGTGTTCCGCATAAGTTCATCGACGCTAACATTGGAGTCCAACCACCTAGTCAAGTCAACACCGCTGCCGCCTTGCCCACCGCCCCAACAAACAATGATGCAGGACCCGTCGCCCGGCTTGCCCCCAATCTTAGTGGGCTCGCAATTCTAGATTTTGAACAACTGGACGATCTGCGGGGGCTGCCGGCCGACAGTAACGGCAGCGCTGCGGAGCAAACACTCATTGCGCTGTTCCAGGAAAAATCCCAAGAGCGGCTGCGCAAGATGGCATCGTGCCTCGTCGATTCGAACTGGCTGCTGCTCGGCGACCTTTCACACAGCCTCAGAGGAGCCTCAGCAAGCATAGGCTTCCCGAGAGTATCGGCGGCATGTAAAACGCTTGAATTAGCGGCGCGACGACTTTCACCCAAGCCCGGCGTCCCGCCTACTATCTCCTCCGACCCCTTGCCGACGCAGGGACAAATGGACGAGCTCTACGAAGATATCAAACGCTATTTCTACGAAGCCGATATGGCCCTAACTAAGTGGCTCGCGGAATCGACAGCTGGCTGAGCTCCAGCAGTGTACTGCGCAGCGGCGATCGCCATACTATTTTGTTGCTGGCACCGCTGGCGCAGCGGATGAACTGGTGACCCGTTGCTTAGCGTACGCCGTCCAAAGGCGGGCAACCTCATTGCCACCTTCGGTACTCTTCACCATGGCCAGCGCCTCGACGGCCTTTGCCCGCTCACCCGCGATGGCATAAGCAATTCCCAAACGAAGACGCGCATCTTCAGGACGCCGGACTCCGGGACGCGAAATGCCTTGTTCCATCATTGGTAGTCCCTTATCGCTCTCGCCGTTGTAGACGTAGTTAAGGCCTGAATTGAACAGGCCTGGACCTTCTTTAACTTTGGCAGCTTCTGCCGAGCTACGCGCCATGTTCTTGATATCATCGGCGGCGTCCCGCTCAACGAGATCCCGAAACTGCTTGTGTTCAGCCGTACCCAAGACAGCGGACTTAAATCCTGCTTCCATGACTTTTGCAGCCTCGATCGGGAATCCCGCTTGTTTGGCAGACTGCGCGACAAACATGTATTGGCTCGCGGTAAGTGGTTGCCCCAGCGTCATTTTCAGACGAAAAATATCCGTCATGTAACGATCATTGATCGCCGGATTACGCGCAACCCGGGAGACGTAGTCGAGCCAGTAGTCATTAGTTGGATAACCAATCACCAACCGCTCCAATATGCCAACATATGCGGCGTCATCATTGGCCCGTAAGGCAATTGTCCCGGCCAGCCGTAGCAACTCTTGGGTGGGCGCTTTACCAGCCTTCTCATCATCCGCGATAGCAGTGTTGGCCTCTTTCGTCGCTGCTGGTAAATCCTCGCCCAGCACCAATGCCTGAATCATCAGCATGCGTGTTTGCGGCGCGGCACCACCGCTTTCGATTGCACGTTTTGCCCAAGCGGCAGAAGTCTTGTAGTCCTTGAGCAAGTAGTACGCAGAGGTTGTCGCTTCAGAGAACTGGGTTCGCTCGGCAGGGGTCAGCCGGCCGCTATCGACGGCAATCTGAAACGATTTGGCCGCTGTTATGTGGTCAGAGATTGCCGCCGCTGCGGGGCCGCGCAGCCGCTCGAGAATGTAGATTTCATAGGGCGTCTTGGCCGCGATCTTGTCCGCTTCTGCAAGTTTCGCTAACGCCTCTTTGAATTGTTTGGCGTTGATCAAATCCTGAGCCGCTTTTAATTCCTTTGCGACCTCCGGGCGAAGTGTCTCGGCCGGTTTGGCGGACTCTGCCGGTGCCTGTGCGTAGCCTAATCCGCCGAACGGTGCGTAAGAAGAAAACGTTGCGATGGCAAATGCAGCCGTCAGCGTTGGGATTATTAATCTTTTCAGTACATTGAGACGGCGATTCTTTGCGTTCATAGGTATTCAGACTGGATTTATTGAAGGCGAGCCAATATTATCTTTCGGTTTTGCCTGAACTTAGCGGTGATGCGATAAATGTTGCGACAGATCAGCTGCGCCCTCTCAGGTAGGCGTAACATTTGTCGCTACCCGCTTCTGGCAACGCTTTTGCACAGACCAAGATGGATCCCACCCAAATTGTAGAAGACACAGAAGACCCGAAACATACACCAGCCGATCGGCACGCGGCGGCGGCACGGAGTACGTGGGTAAGTGTCGGGGTAAATATCCTACTCACCATGGCACAGATCTGGGTGGGCATCGCGGCTAAATCCCAAGCGTTAATCGCCGATGGTATTCACTCGTTATCCGACCTCGTGTCCGATTTTGTTGTGCTGTTGGCGAGCCGCCAAAGCCAAAAAGGCGCAGACGAAGACCACCCGTACGGGCACCAACGCTTCGAGACTGCCGCATCACTGGTGCTCGGACTGCTGTTGCTCGGGGTAGGCGCAGGGATGCTGTGGTCAGCCTTTCGAAAACTAGAAGACCCTGACAGCGTACAACAAGTGCACGTCATCGCTCTATGGGTGGCGATCGGCGCGCTTATTGCGAAAGAAACACTGTTTCGCTACATGCTCCGCGTCGCCAAGCGTGTGAAATCTAGCATGCTGGTAGCAAATGCATGGCACGCACGATCGGATGCAGCCTCCTCATTAGTGGTGAGCATCGGCATCATCGGTAACCTCTCAGGATTTCCCATCCTGGATCCCATCGCTGCACTGATCGTCGGTTTTATGGTGGTAAAAATGGGTTGGACATTTGGGTGGGACGCATTACACGACCTGATGGATCGCTCTATAGACGAGCAAGAAGTCGCAGCCATACGTCAGACCCTTGTCGAGACTCCCGGGGTAATCAACGTACACGATGTTCGAACGCGGAAAATGGGGGATATGATCATCGTCGATGCACATCTCGAGGTGGACGCTACTATTACTGTAGAAGCCGGACATGACATCGCCGTCCTCGCGCGCGACCGGGTCCTTATGCGGCACCGCGTGTTGAACTTGATGACACACATTGACCCTTGGCGGCGCCCGGATCGTGACCACGACGCACCACCCCCGCAGCAGGGGTCATGATGCAAATGTTGCTACGACGTCAAGAGTTTGTCCGCGCCGATTAGCGTTAATACACCCATTGCGGCAAAAATGGCAGCAGCGATTCCATGTACTAATTTCATCGGAATCTTCGCCGCGAACTTGTTACCGATAAAAACCGCCGGCACGTCGGCGATCAACATCCCCAGAGTGGTACCGGCAATTACCATTATCGGTGCGGCGTAGTGGGCCGCGAGGGCCACTGTGGCTAACTGCGTCTTGTCGCCCATCTCCGCGAGAAAAAACGTGACAAACGTCGCACCAAAGATACCTAGACGTTGGGCAACCTGGGTTTCTTCATCTTCGATTTTGTCGGGAATCAGTGTCCAAGCGGCCATTGCGAGAAAAGACAAGCCGAGCGCCCAACGCATGTTGTGTGGACTGACCTCGGAAGTGATCCACGCGCCGAGAGCACCAGCGAGGCCGTGATTTATAAGGGTCGCCGCCAAGATGCCGAGAACAATAGGCACCGGCTTCTTGAAGCGCGCGGCGAGGATGAAGGCGAGCAACTGCGTTTTGTCGCCGATTTCGGCGAGTGCGACGACGCCGGTGGAAACGAGGAGTGATTCCATCAATTCGTGTTTGTTTGTTCGTGGCCGATAATCAAATTTTTGTGCTGCAAACACTTCTTGTCTCGCTGGACTGTGTAAAACAACAACGCCCACACGAGTGGCACATTATCCTCGGGGATTGTGCCAGTCTCGCTTTGTGCGATCCCGGCATCGCTTCGCGACCGCGCGGAAACGGCGCCGCGCGTCCAAGCACATGCCCCCGGCATGTGCTTAGTCGAACCCGACGGGGTTCTTTCCTACAAAGGGAGATCAAAAAACAAAAACGCCCACGCAAGGTGGGCGTTTTTGTTTTTTGGCGTCCCCACGGGGATTCGAACCCCGGTTACCGCCGTGAAAGCTTAACACGGTAGCCAGCTGCGACTGCGCGAGAAAAAAAGATTCATCAATGGCAATGGCTCCACGCGCGCGCCGCGCCGCCTCATCGAATTGCCCCTGCCAATGGGCGAGCATCGAATAATTGCAACGGAGAATTATCCAGTGCGGATTCAGTGCAATCGCGCGTGCGTAATGCGCCTCGGACTCCGCAAATACGCCTTCTTGATGACCGTTCGTCGGTACTAGTGATCTGGTGGCAGGGGCATTTTGGTATCCCAGCTGATCCGGGAGTACTCGCCGCTTTGAGCCGGTTAGATTGGGATCGCCATGCCGAGGATTACAGTCTGTAGAGCCGTGTTTGGTGTCGACGCCAAATTGCCCCTCTCTGTCAAACATCGTTCAAGATTTTGAGGTTCGCGCTGGTAGCAACCACCCCAGCGTCATCAGTCTCCAATGAAGTGCGGCGACCCCACACATGCTTCCTGTAAGGCACGCGCCAACGCGCCGACATGGGGTGCCACCATCATGCTGATATGGTCTCCCGCAACAAATTGCGCCTGCACTGCCTGAGTGGAATAGCGGCTCCAGCCCAAGTCCTCGCCTATTCCCTTTGTCTGTGCCGAATTTTCTGATCCCTTACTGGCCCGAAAAAGGGCTATCGGCAAGGCACGGGTGGCTTGCGGGAAATACTGCCCAGACATCGTCAAGTGGGTCTTGTACACATTGACCAGACTACGCAGGTACTCGGTTCCCGTGCCCTTGGGTA
>Ga0068876_10003978_pt1 | contig 10466 bp, 10 predicted proteins | sample NOAtaG_6_FD_66442 | JGI IMG/M metagenome (GOLD analysis project Ga0068876, IMG submission 66442) | Freshwater lake microbial communities from Lake Erie, under a cyanobacterial bloom - NOAA_Erie_Diel5S_2200h metaG | ecosystem: Environmental > Aquatic > Freshwater > Lake | place: USA: Ohio, Lake... | reverse complement strand
GGGATCAGGTTGAACATCTGGAACACGAAGCCGACCTGTTCGCCGCGCAGCCGGTCGCGCTCGCCGGGTCCGAGCGTCGCGAGGTCGGTGCCCAGCAGACGCACCGCGCCGCGCTGCGGCACGAGCACACCGCCGACGAGGCCCAACAGCGTGCTCTTGCCGCTACCGCTCGGGCCGCGCAGGAAAACGCGTTCACCACGCGCGATGGAGAGCGCGGGGATGTCGAGGATGGGCGGCTTGCCGGGCCAGGCGAACTCGAGGTCCTGGATCTCGATCGCCGGCGTGTCGGTCGCGGCAGCCGGGGTCGTGGCGTCGGTCACGCCCCGATTCTAGCGCAGCGTGACGCGCACCGCGCCGCCGCGCAGCGTCTCCTGACGCTGTCCGGCGGGTGTCACCAGATTGACCTCGGCCTTCTCGAGGCCCTGCATGCGGCGCAGCGCCCAGACCTCGATCCAGGCGAGCGCCTGGGGCGCGGCGCAGTCGAAGAGATAGCTGCCGCGGTAGTCGGCGTGGCCGCCGCCGAGCTTCGGCGGCGTGAACTCGGCCTTGGTGAGGCGACAGCCGGCGGCCGGCGGCACGCCGAGCATGTTGCGGCCGGAGCGGAACCAGTCGTCGACCGCCTTGACCGCTGCGCGTTCACGGTCGTCCCGCGGCGACTTCTCGAAGCCGAGCGTCTGCGCGGCCGGCGCGTCGATCTCGAGCGCGAGCGTGCGCCCCTCGAGCGCGATGTTCACCGTCACCTCGCCGTGCACATGCTTGCCGTGGGCGTGCATCCCGTCGGCACCCGCCGTCCCGCCGGCGACCGACAGAACGAGCAGGGCGATGAGCTGTTCGATGGCGGGACGCGGACGGCGGGGCATGGCGGGCTCCTTCGTTCTCGTGGGGCGGTATCTTAGGGTCAGAATGTGAGGCGCAGACCCCCCGAAACGGCGCGGCCCGCGAGCGGAGCATAATCCTTCAGCGGCGAGGTGTGGCGACGGGCTTCCTCGTCGAGCAGGTTGCTGCCGCGCAGGAACACCGACAGCCCGGCGGCGCCGAAAGGCTGCCGCCATGAGGCCTCGAGGTTGAGCATCGTGTAGCCGGCGGTGCGGCGCTCGCCGTCGGCGATGCGGTCCTGGCTGTCGTGCCAGATGGCCTCGAGGCCGAGGCGCAGCCGCGCGCCCGTCAGCGACGCCTCGGCGCCGAGCCGCAGCGGCGGGATCTGCGGCAGCGGCTCGCCCGCGCCGTCCTCGGCGCGCACGATATCGCCGAACAGGCGCAGGCCGAGGGCGCCGATGCCGGTCGCGGCGAGGGCGTCGTGGCCGAGCTCGAACTCCGCGCCCGTGAAGCGCGCGTCGCGGGACACGAACTCGACCACGGGCAGCTCGTCCTCGATCTCGCCGGTCGGCTGCGCGACGATGTAGCGGTCGTAGTCGCTGTGGAAGACGCCGACGGTGCCGCGCCAGCCGTTCTCGCCGTCGAAGCGCAGCGACAGGTCGGCGGTGAGACCGCGCTCGGTGTCGAGGTCCGCGTCGCCGATCTCGTAGCGCTGCACGGCGAGGTGCGGGCCGCTGGCGAAGAGCTCGGTCGCGGTCGGGTGGCGTTCGGTGCGCGTCAACTGCAGCGCCAGCGTCGCGCCGGGCCGCAGCCCCCACAGCGCGCCCACCGAGCCGCTGAGCGCGTTGCCCTCGTAGTCGGGCATCGTGTCCGGGTCCGCGGTCGCGATGCGCTGCTTCTCGTAGCGCGCGCCGGCCTCGATCGTGACGGCGCCCACGCGATGCTCCTGGAACGCGAACACTCCGGTGTTGCGGGTCATCGAGGGCGGCAGGAAGGCCTCCTCGCCCACGGCGTTGAAGTCGAGTTCGCGCCATTGCACCCCGAACACGCCGCGGCCTTCGCCGACCCGGTGGTCCGCGGTCAGACGGACCTCGTCGCCGACCTGCGCGTAGAGCGTGCCGACCTCGCCATCGCCCTCGATCTCCGCGTGCTCGTAGTCGTTGCGGGCGATGCGCAGGCGCAGCGCGTCCACCGCGCCCGACGAGGGCAGCCACTCCGCGCTCGCGTCATAGCGGCGCTGCTTCATGTCGAGCCGCACATCGGGCGGCTCGAAATCGTGGTCGTCGTGGTGGTCGTCATGGTCGTCGTCGCCGTGGGGACGGGCGTCGTGACCGTGACCGTGACCGTGCTCGTGCTCGTGTTCGTGTCCGTGGCCATGGCCGAGACCCGGCAGGCCGTACTCAGAGCCGTACTCGCTGACCGAGAAGCCGTACTTCTGGCGATCGCCGACCCAGGCGATGCCGAGGCTGCCGCCGTCGGAGCTGCCGTCGGAGTTGGTCAGGCGGTCGCGCGACTCGTCGTACGCTTCGCCCTCGGCCTCGAAGTATTCTTTGGCCGCCTCGGTCCAGGCATAGCCCGGGATGCGCAGCTCGTCGCTGCGGCTGTCATGGATGTCGGCGTACACCTGCACCCGGTCGCCGAGCTTGCCTGCGGCATGCGCGCCGACGGCGCGGGTGTCGGCGGCGGTGTCGCCGCGCACCTCGAGGGCCGCGCTGAAGGGCTGGTCGAGCGCTTCGACCGGGATGCGCCGGGTGACGACGTTGACCGCACCCGCCGAGGCTGCATTGCCGAACAGCAGCGCCGCGGGACCGCGCACCACCTCGATGCGCTCGGCGAGCAGCGGGTCGAGCGTGACCGCGTGGTCCTCGGAGAGCGCCGCCGCGTCGAGCACGTCGGCACCGTCCTGGAACACCTGCACGCGCAGACCGCCCTGGCCGCGGATCACGGGCCGGCTCGCGATCGGTCCGAACGAGGTCGCCGACAGGCCGGGCTGTGCGGCCAGCGTCTCGGCGATGGTCGTCGCGCGCTGCCGGACCAGCTCGTCTCCGCCGAGCACCAGCACCGGCTGCGCGGTCTCGAACTCGCGGCGGCGCAACGGCGTGGCGGTGATGCGCACCTCCTCGAGGCGCTCGACCTGCGCGCGGTCGTCGGCGGTCGTCGGTTGGGCGGCGGCGAGCGGCGCGAGGGCGGCGAGCACGGCGGCCGACACACGCGTGGCGGCGGTGCGGCGGGCGGGGGTTGCAGAGCGGGCGGCATCGGAGCGCAGGCGCATGTCAGGGGGTCTCCATCGTGGGTCAGTGTCATTACATTATAACAAAGCGATACTGTATAACACTTCGTTGCGCCGGTCAGCGCGGTGTGCAGGTCCGGACGGGTCGCGGATAATCGACCGGTGCGACTTTCCCTCGACAGTCTCGGCGCCCACCTGAAGCCCGGTCGGCTCGCGCCCGCCTATCTGGTCTCCGGCGATGAGGACCTCTTGGTCGGCGAGGCGGCGGACGCGATCCGCGGCGCGGCGCGGGCGGCCGGCTACACCGAGCGCGAGGTGCATTTCCCGCAGCGCGCCGACGACTGGGCCGACCTGGTCGCTGCCGGCGGTTCGATGTCGCTGTTCGGCGACCGCAAGATCCTCGAGGTGCGCTTCTCGGGCAAAGGCGGCAAGGACGGCAGCGCTACGCTGGTGCGGCTGCTCGAGACCGCAGGGTCCGACACGCTGCTGCTCGTGATCACGCCGCGGCTCGACCCGGCGACCGCATCCACCGCTTGGGTGAAGGCGATCGAGTCGCAGGGCGCTTGGCTGCCGATCTGGGAGGTCGGCCCGCGCGAACTCGAGGGATGGCTCGCGCAGCGCTGCCGACGCGCCGGACTCGAACCCACCCAGGATGCGCTCGCGCTGCTCGCGGCGCGTGTCGAGGGCAATCTGCTCGCGGCGCAGCAGGAGATCGAGAAGCTGCGGCTGCTGCTGCCGCCGGGACGCGTCGATGCGGCGGCGATCCTGGAAGCGGTCGCGCCGAGCGCGCGCTACGACGTGTTCGGGCTCGGTGAGGCCGTGCTCGCAGGCGAAGCGGCGCGCGCGCAGCGCATCGTCGCGGGGCTGCGCGGCGAGGGCGTCGAGCCGACGCTCGTGCTGTGGTCGGTGACGCGCGAACTGCGTGAACTTTGGGGCCTGCGACGCGGCGATGACCCGTCGCGCCGTGCGGGGCCGAGGTTGCCGCCGCAGCGGCTCGCGGCGCTCGAGCGGGCGCGCCCGCGCGCCGCCCGCGTCCCTTACGCACGGCTCGCCTCGCGGGCGCTGCGCGCCGACCGCATGATCAAGGGACGGCTCGCAGGCGACCCGTGGGACGAGATCGCGCTGCTCTGCGCCGAGGCCTGCGGGCTGCGGCCGCTGCGGTGATCCCATGAACGCGACCGCATCGTCCGGGCCGGTCGGCATCTTCGGCGGCACCTTCGACCCCATCCACCTCGGGCATCTGCGCACCGGTTTCGAACTGCTGCAGCTGTTGTCGCTCGCCGAGCTGCGCTGGATCCCGGTAGGCGATCCTGGTCACCGCGAAGCGCCGCTCGCCTCGGCGGAGCTGCGGCTCGCGATGCTGCGCGCCGCGGTCGCCGATCAACCCGGCTTCGTGGTCGACGACCGCGAGATGCGCCGCGCCGGCGCCTCGTTCACCATCGATACGCTCGAGGAGCTGCGTGCGGAGCTGCCCGGTCGTCCGCTCTGTCTCGTGCTCGGCATGGACGCTTTCCTCGGCTTCACGCGATGGCGGCGTTGGCAGGACATCCTCGCGCTCGCGCACCTCGTGGTCGCCCATCGTCCGGGTTGGGAGCGGCCGATGGAGGGCGAGCTCGGCGGTCTGCTCGCCGCGCGCGGCACGACGCTCGCCGCCGATCTGCACGCCGCGACGGCCGGGCGCATCTACGTGCACGCCGTGACGCAGCTCGAGATCTCCTCGACGGGGCTGCGCGACATCATCACCTCGGGCCGTGATCCGCGGTTCCTGGTGCCTGAGCCGGTCCGCACCATCATCCTGGAGACGGGATGTTATGCTCGTACCCCATGACCGCGCCCCGTAAGCCTGCTCCGCGCCGCCGCGCCGCCCCCAAGGGCCCGCGTCCCAAGACCACCCGAGCCGCCCAGGGCGGCACCGCAGCGAAAGGCTCGGGTCCCGTCAAGCGCGCGCGTCCTGCGAAGGCCAAAGCCGCCGCTGCGCCGCAGCGCGGCGCTCTGCCGCCCGCATTGCCGGTGGTGCAGGCGGCGCTCGCCGACATGAAGGCGGTCGATGTGCGCGTGATCGATGTGCGCGGCGCGAACGACGTCGCGGACTTCATGGTGGTGGCGAGCGGCACCTCGGACCGTCATCTGCGCGCGATCGCCGACCGGGTGGTGCAGATGTGCAAGGCCTCCGGGCAACGGCCGCTCGGCGTCGAGGGCGAGGGCCAGGGCGAGTGGGTGCTCGTCGACCTGCCCGATGTGATGGTGCATGTGATGCTGCCGCGCACCCGCGAGTTCTACCAGCTCGAGCAGCTGTGGGAGCCGACGCGCGCTGCGCCGCGCCGTCCGTCGCCCGCGGGCGCCTGACGCCCGGCACCATCGCGCGGAGCGCGCGCCCCAAGGCCGGCACGCCGACCATCCCGTCGACCACAACCGCGGACGACCCATGCGACTCCGTCTCATCGCCGTCGGTACGCGCCAACCTGATTGGGTGGACTCCGCCACCCAGGAATACCTCCGTCGTCTGCGCGCTCCGTGGCGCTGTGAACTCGTCGAGATCGAGGCCCCGACCCGCGGCACGCGTGGCGCCGATGACGCGGTCCGTCGCGAAGGCGAGCGGGTGCTGGCGGCGCTGCGCGACCGTGAACGCGTGGTGCTGCTCGACGAGACCGGCAAGACGCTCGCCACCCGTGAACTCGCCGCACGCCTCGGCGTGCTGGCCGGCGAGTCGCCCGACCTCGCGCTGCTGATCGGCGGTCCGGACGGCCATGCGCCGGCGGTGCGGGCCCGTGCCGCCGAGTCCTGGTCGCTGTCGCGCCTCACTTTGCCGCACGGCCTCGCGCGCGTGCTTCTCGCCGAGCAGCTGTACCGAGCGCAGACGGTGCTGCTCGGGCATCCTTACCACCGTGACTGACATGACCGACACCGCATCGCCCGTGCTCTGTCTCGGCTCCGCTTCGCCGCGGCGCAGCGAGCTATTGCGCCAGATCGGCGTCCCGCACTGCGTGCGCTCCGTGGAGCTCGACGAGACGGTGCAGCCGGGCGAGGCGCCTGCCGACTATGTGCTGCGGCTCGCCGCGGCCAAGGCGCTCGCGGTGCAGGCGGCACGCAGCGCCGCCGGTGCGCAGTCTTTGCCGGTGCTCGGCGCGGACACCACCGTGACCATCGATGCTGCGGTGCTCGGCAAGCCGCGCGATGCGGCCGAGCTCTTGGCGATGTTCGCGCAGCTCGGCGGACGCGAGCATGAGGTGCTGTCGGCGGTCGCGGTGGCGACGCGCGATGCCGATGGCGCACCGCAGGTCAGGACGCGGCTGTCGCGCACGCGGGTGCGCTTCCGGGCCATCGTCCCGGGCGAAGCCGAGACCTACTGGGCGACCGGCGAGCCGCGCGACAAGGCGGGCGGCTACGGCATCCAGGGTCTCGGCGCGGTGTTCGTGGAATCTATCGAGGGCAGCTACTCGGGCGTGGTCGGGCTGCCGCTCGCCGAGACCGCCGCGCTGCTGCGCGAGGCGGGCGTGCCGATGTGGCAGGGTGCGGCATGAGCGTCGAGATCTTCATCAACATCGCGCCGCGCGAATCGCGGGCTGCGTTGCTCGAGGGCGGCGTGCTGCAGGAGATCCACATCGAGCGTGCGAGCCGGCGCGGGATCGTCGGCAACCTGTACAAGGGCCGCGTGACACGCGTGTTGCCGGGGATGCAGGCGGCGTTCGTCGAGGTGGGCCTCGCACGCACCGCGTTCCTGCATGCGCAGGATATCGCCGTGGACGGCGCGCGGCTCGACGCCGAGCGCGTGGCGCGCGAGGGCGGGTCCGGCGGACCGCCGGGCGCACCGACATCGGCCTCAGGTGTCGGTGCCGCCGCGCCGGAACTGGACATCCGGCGGCTCGTGAACCCCGGCGACGACCTGCTCGTGCAGGTGGTCAAGGATCCGATGGGCGCGAAAGGCGCTCGGCTGACGACCTTCATCTCGCTGCCTTCGCGCTATCTCGTCTTCATGCCGCGCGGCCGCGGCATCGGCGTCTCCACCCGCATCGAGGACGAGGCCGAGCGGCTGCGGCTGCGCGGAGCGATGCAGGCGCTGGTCGCGGAAGGGCATCCCGGCGGCTACATCGTGCGCACCGCCGCCGAGGGCGTGGACGCCGCGCTGCTCGCCGCGGACCTCGATTATCTCGAACGCTTGTGGGCGCAGGTGCGCGAGCGCAGCCTGCGCGCGGCGCCGGGCGAGCTCGTGCACGAGGATCTGCCGCTGGCGCGGCGTGTGCTGCGTGATGAACTCGCGCGCGGCGTCGAGCGCGTGCTGGTGGACGACCCCGCGGAGCTCGCGCAGCTCGAGTCCTTCGTGCGCGACTTCCTGCCGCAGCAGGCGCCGCGTCTGGAACTGCATGCCGCGGCGCGGCCGATCTTCGACCTGCACGGCATCGAGGAGGAGATCGACCGCGCGCTCGAGCGCGAGGTGCCGCTCAAATCGGGCGGCTATCTGGTCATCGACCAGACCGAGGCGATGACGACCATCGATGTGAACACCGGCGGCTTCGTCGGGCATCGCAACCTCGACGACACCATCCTGCGCACCAACCTCGAGGCCGCCGTCGCCCTCGCGCGCCAGCTGCGGCTGCGCAACCTGGGCGGCATCATCATCATCGACTTCATCGACATGAAGGACATCTCGCACCGCGAGCGGGTCCTCGCCGCGCTGCGTCAGGCGCTGGCGGCGGACCACGCGCAGACCGGCGTCGCGCCGATCTCGCCGTTCGGGCTCGTCGAGATGACGCGCAAGCGCACGCGCGAGAGCCTCGAGCGCCAGCTCTGCGACCCCTGCCCGACCTGCGAGGGACGCGGGCGCCTGCGCTCGGTCGAGACGGTCTGCCAGGACATCCTGCGCGAGGTGCTGCGCCAGTCCCGGCAGTTCGAGAGCCGAGAGCTGCTGGTGCTCGCGCACCGCGATGTCGTCGAGCGGCTGCTCGGCGAGGAGTCGGGCGCGCTCGCCGAGCTCGAATCCGCGGCCGGCCGGCCGGTGCGGCTGCAGGCCGAGACGCTGTACGCCATCGACCGTTACGATGTGGTACCGGCATGACCGTCGCCGCCATCCAGATGACCTCGGGCGCGGAGGTGGCGGGGAACCTCGCCACGGCGCGGCGTCTGCTCGCCCAAGCCGCGGCGGCGGGTGCGCAGGTGGCGGTGTTGCCCGAGAACTTCGCGCTGATGGCGCGGCGCGACGCGGATCGTCAGGCGGCGGCCGAGGTCCACGGCGAGGGCCCCATCCAGGCCATGCTCGCGGCCGCAGCGCGCGAACTCGGGATGTGGGTGGTCGGCGGTACGATACCGGTGAAGGTGCCGGGCGAGTCCCGCGTGGCGGCGGCGTCGCTGGTCTACGATGCCGCGGGGCGCGAGGTCGCGCGCTACGACAAGATCCACCTCTTCGATGTCGATGTGCCGGGGCGCAGCGAGAGCCATCGCGAGTCTTCGGGCATCCGCCCCGGTCACGAGGTCGTCACGGTCGATACGCCCGTGGGTCGGCTCGGGCTCGCGGTCTGCTACGACATGCGTTTCCCGGAGCTCTTCCGGCGCATGTCCGCCGAGGGCGCGACCTGGTTCACGCTGCCCTCCGCGTTCACCGTGCCGACCGGTCGGGCCCACTGGGAGGTGCTGCTGCGTGCGCGCGCGGTGGAGAACCTCTGCGGCGTGGTCGCCGCCGCACAGTCCGGCTTCCACCCGAACGGTCGCGAGACCTGGGGCGACAGTCTCATCGTCGACCATTGGGGTCGGGTGCTGGCGCGTCTGCCCCGTGGCGAGGGCGCGGTCACCGCGGCTTTCGACCGCGAGGCGCAGCGCGCGGCGCGTGCGGTCTTCCCGGCGCTCGCGCACCGGGTGCTGTGATTGCCGTAGGATAAGCAGAGACATGACCACCCCGACGCCCGCTTCCGCACCCGCCGCATCGTCCGCCGACGCGCTCGCACTCGCCGAGCAGCTGATCCTGCGACCGGCGGGGCTCGACCTGCCGCAGCTCGAGCGCGCGCTCGGCACGGCGCTCGCGGGCGGCATCGACGCCGCCGACCTCTATTTCCAGTTCTCGCGCGACGAGGGCTGGTCGCTCGAGGACGGCATCGTCAAGGAAGGCAGCTCGAGCATCGAGCAGGGCGTCGGCGTGCGCGCGCTCGCCGGCGAGAAGACCGGCTTCGCCTACTCCGACGAGATCCTCCCCGAGGCGCTGCTCGACGCCGCGCGCGCCGCACGCGCCATCGCCGCCGGCGGCCGCGAGGGCCGCACCCCGGTGCTGCGCCGCAGCACTGGGCACGCGCTCTATCCCGCGATCGACCCGATCGGCTCGCTGAGCGACGACGAGAAGGTGCGTTGGCTCGAGCGCGTCGACCGCGAGACGCGGCGCGTCGATCCGCGCATCGTGCAGGTGATGGCCTCGGTCGCGATGTCCTACGAGGTGGTGCTCATCGCCGACGGCGAGGGCACGCTGGCCGCCGATGTGCGCCCGCTGGTGCGCTTCAACGTCTCGGTGATCGCCGAGCAGGACGGCCGCCGCGAGACCGGCTTCGCCGGCATGGGCGGCCGGCACTCGCTGCGCGAGCTCGTCGCCGACGACCGGCCGCTCGAACTCGGCCGCGAGGCGGCGCGGCAGGCGCTCGTCAACCTCGCCGCCGTGCCGGCGCCCGCCGGTGCGATGACGGTGGTGCTCGGCGCCGGTTGGCCCGGCATCCTGCTGCACGAGGCGATCGGCCACGGACTCGAGGGCGACTTCAACCGTAAGGGCACCTCGGCGTTCAGCGGCCGCGTCGGCGAGCGCGTCGCCTCGCCGCATTGCACGGTGGTCGACGACGGCACGCTCGCCGCGCGCCGCGGTTCGCTCAACATCGACGACGAGGGCACGCCGACGCGCTGCACCACGCTCATCGAGGACGGCGTGCTCAAGGGCTACCTGCAGGACAAGCTCAACGCGCGGCTGATGGGCACGGCCTCGACCGGCAACGGCCGTCGCGAGTCGTTCGCGCACATGACGCTGCCGCGCATGACCAACACCTACATGCGCCCCGGCCCGCACGACCCGCAGGAGATCATCGCCTCGGTCGAGAAGGGCATCTACGCCGTCAACTTCGGCGGCGGACAGGTGGACATCACCTCGGGCAAGTTCGTGTTCTCGGCGGCCGAGGCCTATCTGATCGAGAACGGCCGCATCGGTGCGCCCATCAAAGGCGCGACGCTGATCGGCAACGGTCCTGATGTGCTGACACGCGTATCGATGGTGGGTAGCGACCTCAAGCTCGACCCCGGCATCGGCACCTGCGGCAAGGAAGGCCAGAGCGTGCCGGTGGGCGTCGGTCAGCCGACGCTGCGCGTCGACGGGCTCACGGTCGGCGGTACCGGCTAGGGCGTCCGCGCGCTCGCGGGATCGACCGCGCGCAGCAGCAGCTGCGCCGCCTTGTCGCGTTGC
>Ga0068876_10003977_pt1 | contig 10467 bp, 12 predicted proteins | sample NOAtaG_6_FD_66442 | JGI IMG/M metagenome (GOLD analysis project Ga0068876, IMG submission 66442) | Freshwater lake microbial communities from Lake Erie, under a cyanobacterial bloom - NOAA_Erie_Diel5S_2200h metaG | ecosystem: Environmental > Aquatic > Freshwater > Lake | place: USA: Ohio, Lake... | reverse complement strand
ACAACAGCCTGAACCATCACATACTCTTTTTTCTCTAGTCGAATACTAATGTCGTTGTCAAGGAAGTACCACGGAAATCGTAAATAATCCCAACCACCGACTGCGGTAATTGCTGAGGTGTTGTACGCAGCAAGAGTATCGTGGTACGTGTAAATGATGCCCCATTTGCCCTCAGGAGATCTCTGCGCGATGTCATACAGCAAGTCAAGAGTCTTAGGCTCGTACCATGCGTCTGAGTGCTGCCATGTAAAAAACGGTAGCCCTGCTTCTTGAGCTACTCGCCACATCAAGTTCATGCTTTGTGCAGTTGTGAGCGGTACTGGCGGAGTGTATACACCATGGCCAGTTGAAAAGTCTAGTAGCTCTGGATCCGGTTCGTTACTTTGTGTGTCTCGATTGTCGATAACAATTACTTGACCTAAAAAATGCCTGCACGAACTGTAGGCTTTCTTAAGCAATTCAAAGTTGTTAACATACGGAATAAAATGTATCATACTTTCCTCCTTATTGGTGGGCCGGACTGGATTCGAACCAGTAACCAAGTCGTTATGAGCGACGTGCTCTGCCATTGAGCTACCGGCCCAACCTACACTAAACTTTCTGATCGATGCCCAACAAACCCATAGTCGGAAACGCTGACACGACACTGTCCCACGCGCTGCGTGCAACCAACATGTGCTCTTTCTGAGTACCGTTTCCACCACGCAACGCGCAGTAGTGAATCCAGCTCCGCAGAGACCCTTTCATGTACATACGTGTCACTGTGTTACCTTCAGGCAGAAGTACTCGAGCCTGTTCTCGTGCGATACCGTGGTCAATTGCCCACTTGTATGCTTTTGTAGACGTGGCAATTACTTCTCTTTGAAGATCGTTCCACATCTCGGATATATATGCAGCGTCGTGTCGATCAGGGTCAAGTTCTATAGAGTTTTGACGATTGCGGTGGTCCTGAAGACGCGGCTCACGCAACTCAAACCCAAGGGACTTTGTCGGATCGGCGTACCGCTGCGAAAATTCTTGAAAACAGAAAGAACGATGTCGAATAATCTGACGCCCTATGTCGCGAGTAGTGTAAATCTCTACTGTAGCGTCAGCCATTTCAAAAACCGAATAATGGCTATTATCATAACAATACCGCAGAAGCTTTACTGCGGTGGCGTGGTTGTTTTGATTAGATGGGTTGGACACGCGGGCAATGTAAGCGATCATCTCATCTGCGGTCATATCCGTGCGAACTGGCTGCGTGTACGAGAATAACTCGGTGCTGTGTATTTCCATGTAGTCTCCTAAAAATAATTGGTGGGTCGGGTGAGAATCGAACTCACTACTAACTTTTGTCAAACCGGTTCAGGAGTCCGGTACCGTCGCGCTCACGGCGTGCCATGGTTGGCCGACCACAAACCCTTACACTTGACAAATGAAAGTAATTCCGGGGCTCCGACCCAAGTGCTAGGCAAGAAAAAAATCTTACCTAGCAAAGACTATCTCCAGCGGTAGCGCTCGTCCATCACCGTTGTCATCATAACTGACTCAGGCGTAAAGTCCTCTAAGTTACCCGAGAGAACAGCCTTTAAGATCGCTGGAGAGAACCCACTTACAAGTGCAACGTTCTGGTCGCGAAACGACACAGGAACGTTTGCATCACGACTGGCCAAGTTCCAAAACACAATCTTGGGCATAGTGTACCCAGCCTGTGCATAAAGTGTCTTAGCCAGTTCAAACGCGGACAAGTTAGGCTCGCCAGCCTCCAAAAAGAAAGGACTACCGGGGCGAACACTTGAAGCAACTGCTTCGTTAAACTGCATGTCCGACAAAATCAGTAAGAATTTAGGCATGTGCTCCTGCGGAACATTGCCGTCAACAGCAACTTGAAGGACCAGCTTGAGCGCTGCTTCAAGATTAGTGCTCATTGACCAGTGAGCAGTTTTAAGCTGCTCTACTTTTTGGGCAATGTTTCCCGTAAGGCGCATGAGAGAAGGATTTGACGAGAACGTCAAAATTAAATCCTTAAACTCTCCTTTGTTCTTGTCCGAGGCATAAAGACCCAAACTAACGGCCACATGCAGAGCAGTTGTCGATGGTGAAACGCTAACTCCGCTCATTGAACCACTGACATCTACCATAGGTAACACTGAGTTATCCCCAATGTAATTTGGTAAACGATTCCACTGCTCAATAGTAAAGTGACGCTCAACTTCATCAATACTGCTGGCGTATCGATCAATCAAGTTCTTGATCACGTCGTGCGGAAAGATAGCCCCAGCGTTGACTTTAGCTGTGCCTTCGCTCAAGTCCTTTACGTACTGAGCGTAACGCTCCCCGTCATTACGACGGAACGCAGCACGATAGCGAGCGGATGCAACAGAAGGAACGTGACCGTAGTTAATCTGGCTCCACTCCTTTTTACACATCTGGTTCTCAACTACATTGGTCTGAGACACAATAAGCTGACGATACTGCTTTGGAGTAAGACCCATTGACTTGGTCAACTTAACAGCAATTGGACCCTTACGAGGCATCCACTTACCGCAAAGACCGTTGTACGAAGCTTCAAAGCTTGTGCGAGGCTTCATAACCAACGCAGTCTGAATCATTCCTACAGCATGATCCCATGCACGAGGCGACTCAACAACAAGCATGTCGTCCCAGCGACCGAGCTCAGGAATTCGGTTTATGAGCGCAATTGTCAAATCGACGTTGGTCTTGTCGAGGTAGCGCAAAATGTTACGAAACGTTTCACGCTCTCCAGCACCACCGCGAACATCGCGAATCCACAATGCAATACGCATCGCAAGATCCTCGTTAGTCGCCAACGCAGCCGAAAAATACGGAATAATATCCGAATCGCGGCTTGCTCCCCCACGGTAAAACAAATCAACACAAGCTGAAGCGCTCGACACGCGAGTCTTCATCCCGTTCTCGGTCACCGTCCACTGGTTGGTCACTGCCTTTGCAAACATGTGTTACTCCTTCTAAAATTCAGGTTAGTTCCGATCCTGCCGAATCAGAGATTAAGTTTGAGCAAATTTTAGTATGCTGTACCTAACCTACTTATACAGACTAGTTTTGGATTACATCCCATATGTAAAATTAAGGTTGCTGAACCTAGTCTAAAACTGGGTGGGTTTTGTTGTAGTTACATAGCATAATGGTTACAAGTGTAGTTGCTGTAGCCACCCAAAATATTAAAATGTGAAGGAACAAGTAATCTGGATGGGTTTGGGTAATATGGGCAATATATTATGTAATAAGTGCTGAACCCATCCAACTATTAACTTAGGACTAAGTATATCACACCTAAATTACGATTGCAAATAATTTAGGCAAACTCCTCGCATTCTTTCAATGTCTACTCTCCAGTGAGTTAATTTACGCTGCATCACGTTAAATACGTGATCAATCACTTCTTCTCGGCTCATCTGTGAAGTGACGTAACCGTCAATCAGAAACCCCTCGGATGCAATCTCTGGGTAATCCAGCGCAAAGTACCACTGTGACTCATTGCCTTCTGTAATCTTCCAGATGCGAAGGTGAAACTTTGCGTATAGTTGATCGACCGCCAGCTCTTTCGTCATTTTAGGCCTCCCAGTCAATCCGGAGATGAGCTTTACGAGTCGAGGGCTTCTGTAGTAAAAGAAGCTGATCGCCGATCTCATTTCCTGCAGCTTTAAGTGCACTAGCGAATGTAAGGACATCCTTCGAAGCGAACGAAGTGCTGACTTTCTCCGGTACGCGGCTGACCGTCGCCATTCCTGAAACCTCGATACGATCGTGATCAGCGTAGAAACTGTTAAGTCTACGCTCGAGTTGATCGCGTAAGTCCGCTTCCTCATTCTCGATCTCCTTCTTAGCCTGAGTAACTTCTCGCAACTTCCGCAACAGTTCTTTAGTAGTGTCGTCCATAAGGCCTCCTACGTAAAATCGAATCCTGCTGTAGAATAACACAGAATAAAAAAAGAAGCAACTACCTATTCCAGTAGTTGCTTTCTTGTTACCAATGTCGATCCACTTTGTGTGTGTACAACTCAAAATCGTTACCTTCGGCAATTTTTCTCCAAAAATCAATCTCAAATTCATCTACAAGAATTTGCCAAATTAATCGGTCACCTACAGTCGTAGATACCGCTTGAGTTTTAAACTTCCTCTCCAGATCGCGCAAAAGTCTGAAAGTCTCGTTCCAGCTGATCGTTGAGAGATCGATGTACATCGTGACCATAGTCTTTTGCACCGTTGAAGGGATGTGTATAGGTTTCTGCATCAGGCAATCCTCCCCACTTCGATACATAATATTTTGTATTTTTATTAAAGTTGTGATGATGCATCTGTATTCTTTCCGAATTAAACGTGTTAATGGTTGCACTTCCTCGATGATAGTAGGAAGGACCGGAAAGCTCAAAGGGTGTAATTTTCACAAGCTTCATTCGATAGTGATAATCATTATCTTCGTAATAAGCTGGCCAAAAGTTTTCGTCAAACTGACCTACATTAATCCAAAGAGCTGTGTGCATCCCAAACAAAGAAAACATATTATCTTCTTTAGAAAAACACACAAAAGGAGACTCTTCCAAAGCTTTAACAAGGCGCTCAAGTGATTCAGTGTACAAAATAATATCGTCATTTGCGATCACTACTGCGTCGTATCCATCTTCGATTGCGGATCGTACAAACAAATTCCACGAAGGAGCTACTCCTAAGTTACTCTCTGATTGCGTGACTTTAACCGGAACATCTGCGCTATCCAAGAAAAACAAAAAAGGGGCGACTGTGTGTACGTCGCCCACTTTTTGATTTCGATAGCGTTGCTCAATGTACTCGCTAAAGTGAATGTGAATCCCTTGAATAGCTTGCTGATTGACACTAGGCAAGTGATTGTCTAGTACCCACTCAAGTTGGTTTAACGTTGCAACACAGTATCGAATTTTCATCTCACTACAGCCCTACCTTCTTCATTAATGTATAACCACTGAGACCAACAATGTTGAGAAGCTTTCCAGTTTCTCCAACCATATCCGTTATCCCATACATACTCAAACACCGTATACTGAATTGACGGAGGAGCAGCCAAAGGAGAAGGCCAATTACGAACGAACTCGTCTGATGTAATTCCCATACTTTTTGCTATAGGATTAAGCATCCAACGATCGTCTGGATTCCAAATCCAGTAATCGTTAATTTGAAAAGCCCCACCGTCAGTCGAACCGTCTGAGTTGTCGTTCACGGCATACCATTTATGAGAGCCTAAAGAAACCGTGTCTCCGCTTTCACAGGCCGCTACTGCAAGTGCTTCCGTACTCAACTGCACTGGAAAGCAAAGTTCGCAAATAAAGGAAAAAACAATAAAAAACTGCATAGTACCTCCTACTAGTCCACTGGTCGGTCTGAATCCTTTGGTGTACGCTTTCTACCAGTTTTTTCTTTAACAGGGTAGATTAGTTTAGCTGGACTTCCGTCTGCATTGTACACTTCGGCAGCTTCTGTGTATGTAGTTACTACTGCCTTTTTACCGTCGCGTTTAATTACTTCCCAGCGCTTCAAATGTGGCTCATTAGACATGGCGCCTCCTTTCTACTGCGTGTAGCATAGCATAGAAAGAAGACGCCTGTCAACTAATGACCCAATATAAACTCAATCTTTTTGCGACTGACGCGTTTGTACGACCACGCAAAAAACTTTTCAAGACGCTCGCGTATGCGATCTCTTAAATACTGAAGCACTTCTTTGTCTGGTTGTTTTCCTTGCCAGTTACCTGCTACATAGTTCCCTACAGACTGGCGAAGCAGTTCGTTGTCACCAAACAAATGTATTGCAGTGTGCTCTGGCTGATAATCAGCGTGAATTCTACGCAGAGCTCGTAGTAGTACAGTAAACTCGCCTTGGTTACTGTCTGGGGTACCCGTCATATCGTACGTCATTTTCTTAACCATCATACCGTTCTCTATAATGACAAAACTTCCATGACGAGTACCTCCATCAAAATATACGTCAAGCACAGTCAGTTCATTCTGTTTGTGCATAGAAATACCTACTTTTCGACAATCAAAAGACGATCATCGTAACGACCAGTCTCATTAGAAATATCTACAATACGCGCAGATGATTTCCACTCATCAGGAACAAACTGCATAAGATACTCACCATCAGCAACACTCTGAATGTCTTCAATAACAAAGACCCCACCAGCGCGAACTTTAGGTAAGTAGTACTTAATAGCAAACGTCTGTGAATCAACTGTGTGAGGACCATCGTCAACAAACAAGTCAACTTCGGGGAACGGTAATGCAAACATCGCGTCGTACGCGTTAACTTCATAAAGGTGTACTTTCTCACGGCCGAACAGCATTGGTTTGCCGTCTTCCACAATTCTTGCGTGATCGAGGCTCACGTCAACCCCGTGTACTGAGGCAGCCGGAAAATACTCATCCCACACAGCAATAGACCCTCCGGCAGAAACACCAATTTCAGCTACCATTGACACGTCGCGATTTTTCAGAAGCTCGTCGTAAATCTCTCCGTACTTATGCACCGTCTGTTTGTCAGTCCATTGTGCGTACTTTTTGAATAACGTAGTAAGTGTAGATTTTGGCAACACTACTGGATCTTGAACTTCGAGTAAAGGCTCGACAGCCACGCACTTATACACGCGCTCGTCATCTGAATTAGATTTAAAACTAGGCATTACTTTTCCTCCTGAATAGTAACCGTCAATCTTGCGCTAGACGCGGGATTAAGAAAGTCTTGTGCTTGGTCTTTGTCAAGATCAGCCAACGACTTACTCAGCTGCCGCTTCAGCAAGCTAATCAACGCTGATTGCGGATTTAACTGGTCCTCGATCGCAAACGATTTAATCACTGATTGATAAATAACCTGCGACGTTGTAAAAATCAAAGTGGTTGACTGAAGAAACTTCGCAGTGTCAAATACTCCGTTTACAACATACTCACCCATTGAGGCTACCGTAGCAGCCACAAGCGACATGAAAAATACCAAAGCAAACTTGTACTCGTGAGGCCAATCAACCTTCTTCATTGTTGAAACCGCAAAAGGAATCAACACACCCACAATCAACGGAAGAGCATAATCCATCACCTTTCTCCTTTAGCCTTGCTCCATATTATTAAGTTTTTCGAGCAAGCTCTTTACTTTAAGTTCTAGGTCTTGAATACGATCCAGCATTCTAAGTTTTTCATGCTCCATCTGTTGTATCTTTTGCTCAAGCTCTAACTGCTTTTGTCGTTCCTCGAGATTATCTTTAAGAAGATCTTCGTTCTTTTTTCGAAGAGCCTCGTTATCGTGCTCAAGTGACTCAATGCGAGCTAGCAAATTCTCTTGAAACTTACTTGTCGCGTCTTGGTTACTTTTTCTAAAACCAAACCACGCAAGAACCAGAGTAACAACCGAACTTAGTGCTGCAGGTATTAAACTTTCTTCGTTCATACTGGCTCTCCTAATTCAATCAGAGAGGCATGAACGTAACCTAGCCAATTACAATAATACCACATTTGATTATTATTGTAAACTGATCCCGGTACTGGTTGTGCAGATACTACCACGGTAGTTCCCTGAGGAAGGACTTGAATAATGTTATTCCCAAAGAAGGGTACGCTGCGAAGATTTGTGTTGACTTTTAGTGTGGCTAATCGATGAGGGTCATTGATAGACGTACGCCAGTTAGTAAACTGGGCATCTGTAACTCCAGAGGGATCGATTTTTCGACCAACAGGACGGGCAATTGCGCGATGAGTCACAAACTCAAGATTTGCATACATACGAGAAAGCCGAGTAAGTCCTGCCCACATAGCTCCGTTCCAGTTTATTTCTCGAGGAGTAAAATGCACTTCTACACCAATAGAATAAAAATTAGAGTACTGAGGGCGGTGCACTTCGCCTGCGTGCCACGATACAAAATTTTTGGGATCTAATATCTGATAGATTGTACCATCTTTACCTACGAGATAATGTGCCGAAACTACTTGCGAGTTTACTAAAAAATTTAGTTCTGCCTGCGAAGTAGTTCCAGCTCTTCCATTTGTAGTGTGTACTACAAATGATTTATACGGTTCATTGCTCTTCCGAAGGGAGTACCCTTGACCCGGGGCTAGGTACAGATTCTTCTGGTGCTTCGGGTCCACGCTCATTCGAGTCATCGTTTGTCACCTCAAAACTTATTTTATCCAGCTCTTCCTGATAAGTTGACCCATAAAGCTGGGCAATAGTGTCCTTTGAAATTGCGCCAATCTGCTGAGCTTGGATAGCAAACTGGGTTAGTGCCGTCATGTCTTGGAACTGAATTGGACTAAAATAAGGCTCAGGCCACGTACTAAAGTTGTTTCTTTCCGCAAGCTCCTCGTACAACCACTGAACCCACTCCAGAATACGCTCACGCATTTCTGTAAGAGTTGCCAACGGACCAAGCGAAGCGATGCGACTGTCTGACGAGTTACTCCGCAAAGATTCGCCTACCGTAAGGATTCGAGGAAAGCCAAGCGCCATAAATATGTCGGCGTTCGGTTCCAAATATTTTGTTTCATTTAACAGTGCATCGAGAGGTGGTAGAATCCAATCTATCTGCACTGTATGATTAGTGAACAAGTTAAATACTCGATCTCCTGAGGCAGCCGCATCTGCAAGGGTGCGTTTAGTAGCTTCGAGATCGTCGTCAGTAGCCGGGAAATTATCACTACCTACTTTAATCTGGCGAACCATTTCTACAGAGCGTGACACAATTGTGCGGTCCATGAGCTTAAGATAATCTTTGTGCTGCATCGGAGAAAGCGCGTTTTGTAGATACGGTATTGGGTATTCATTATCTGACGTCATATCGCCGTAAATAGGCTTAACGTCGTCAAGAGGGAAAAGTCGCTGACCTGATTGAATAGCTCGGACATAGGCAGGAGATTCTCGCAAAAGCTCTTTGTACGCTGTAGTGTCATCAGTGCCGTCTGTCCGCTTTCCTTTGTTTACAATAAAAGAAACCTCATCCTGAGGAATCTCTAAGTAGACCGCTCGATCCATTCCAACGGGGCGCCGACGAAGTTTAATATTCGATTGATTGCGAATCCACAAACTTTCAGGAAACTCTACGCGTTTGCGGCTTGTCATCGAAGGATCGAGTTTATTCATCATCATAGTTTTGTATGTAATTCCGGGAACTACTAAACCAGTGAGTAAATACTCAAGCGCAACGTGCTTCATAAACGGTTGAATTTTTTTCAACACTGCGTCATAGTATTTAAGGGTCTGCTCATCCGCAGAGGCCTTACGGTTTCTGAGTTTAGTCACGCCTAAATTTTTCATACGATTTAAAACCGTACGAGCGATTGAATCGCGCTTGTAGAAAAATCTACAGTACTTTACAAGCTCGTGATATGTGTACTCTTTTGTGTTATCAAAAGGGGCTTGAGTGGGATCGTAGTACCCTACAGTGTGTATGTTGTAAGTGTACATAGGATTGGGAGTGTAGCCAGCGACTGCCCTAGATAAAGGTTTTTCCATGATTACCTCGTAGTAAATTGAGATGAGGGGCGAGCCAAGCTTACTGATTTAACTTCAGTAATGTTTTCTCGAAGAGCTCCAATAAAACAAAGAAAACTTGCGTAGATGTGATCGTCTGCTGTTTCTCCGTGACCTTTGGAAGACAGAATAAAGTAGTGCATGTGACCAGAAGCTCTGCGCTGACGTGCAATTCGTTCTAACTGAGATACACCTTCAGCGTCTACCTCAGAAAACACAATCTCTTTTGCTTCTATGCGACGTACAAGCTCTTGAGTAGCCCACGCTTTGAACGACTCGGTAATCTCTTGATCCTGCGAAACAACTCCAACAGATATTTTTTCATTAAACTGTACCGGAACTAAACGCTGGGCATATTGAAAAGAGGAAAACTCAGGACGACTCTTTAGACTTTGCACAATACCTGCACCACCACCGCCTGCACCAACATCGATAGCGATCTTACGTGCATTGTACGAACGAGCTAAATAGTCAATAATTACTTCCTGTTCCGGATAATCGATACGTTGAACTCGGTAACGAACAGAGCATCTCCAGACGTTGTTGGCCAATACAAACACTTGGATAATTGTGGGATCTGAAAAACCAGTGTCAATCGCAAGTACAGTCGCTTCGGCGTCTGGGGATTTTACAACTGGAAGGCACTCTTTAAAAGACTTTCCTTTTTCTTTTTCTGACTGAGTATACTTGTAACTATAGAATTCTGCGGGAATCATTCGCATCTGATCGCGAGAAATAACTTGAAAACTTGGGCTGCCGTGCTTTCCTAGAACAAGTTGCTGGAAAATATCTTCAGACTCACCACCGTATTTTTGAATTGCATCATCCCAATCGCTTTTTGTAAAGTAAGGGTTGTTTGGTGCAGGAATTCGATACTTTTTAAACTTAGGTGTTTTAATGTCCAGAACGTACAACGCGGTGTTCCGCATCCCGTTAGGAACGCCTACATACAGTTCT